>Ga0307415_100000584_pt1 | contig 15884 bp, 17 predicted proteins | sample DK1Cmetagenome_FD_204524 | JGI IMG/M metagenome (GOLD analysis project Ga0307415, IMG submission 204524) | Maize rhizosphere microbial communities from greenhouse at UC Davis, California, United States - DK15-C-2 | ecosystem: Host-associated > Plants > Roots > Rhizosphere > Soil | place: USA...
GGCCCGGTCACCCGCGGTCCGGGCCCTCGCGGCCTGGTGGCTGCGCGAGGGTGGCCGGGTGACCGTCTAGGTCGGTCGGGACGCCAGGCGCTCCGCGGCGGTCGCGATCCGCTCGTCGCTGGCGGTAAACGCCACCCGGACGTGGCGGTGGCCGGCGGCTCCGTAGAACGAGCCGGGGGCGACCAGCACGCCGCGGTCGGCGAACCAGGAGACGGTGTCCCAGCAGTCCTCGTCGCGGGTGGCCCACAGGTAGAGCGACGCCTCGGAGTGGTCGATGCGGAAGCCCGCGCCCTCCAGCGCCGTACGCAGCTCGGCGCGGCGGGCGGCGTACCGTCCGTGCTGGGCGGCCACGTGCTCGTCGTCGTCGAGCGCGGCGATCATCGCGGCCTGCTGCGGCGCGGGCATCTGCAGGCCGAGGTTCTTGCGGACCGCGAGCAACTCGCCGACGAGCGTGGGGTCGCCGGCGACGAACGCGCAGCGGTAGCCCGCGAGATTGGACCGCTTGGAGAGCGAGTGCACGGCGAGGATCCCGTCGAGGGAGCCGCCGCTGACCGACGGGTGCAGCACCGAGACCGGCTCGGCCTCCCAGGCGCACTCGAGGTAGCACTCGTCGGAGACCAGGATCGTGCCCCGCTCGCGGCACCAGTCGACGACCTTGCGCAGGTGCTCGACCGGCAGCACCCGGCCGGTCGGGTTCGACGGGGAGTTCAGCCACAGCAGCGCCGGAACCTCGGGACCGAACGAGGTGAGCGAGTCCGTGGCCTTCGCGCGCGCCCCGGCCAGCGCGGCCCCGACCTCGTACGTCGGGTAGGCCAGGGCGGGGTAGGCGATCAGGTCCCCGGCGCCCAGGCCGAGGTGCACGGCCATCGATCCGATCAGCTCCTTGGAGCCGATCACCGGCAGCACGCCGTCCAGCCCGAGGCCCGTGACGCCGTGGCGGCGCGACAGCCAGTCGATGCAGGCCTGGCGCGTCTCGGGACGGCCGATCGTCAGCGGGTAGCCCGGCGCGTCGGCCGCGTCACGCAGCGCCGCCTGCACGACCTCCGGGGTCGGGTCGACCGGCGTGCCGACCGAGAGGTCGACGATGCCGTCCGGGTGCGCCCGGGCGCGGGCGCCGTACGCCGTGAGGTGGTCCCACGGGAAGTCCGGGAGCTTCCCGGAGACGGGGAGCGGGCGGGACGCGATCAAGCCGCGCGGACGATCACTCGTCGTGCTTCTGCGGCGGCAGCGCCGAGACGACCTCGTGGTCCTTGTCGATCACGCCCATCTTGGCGGCACCACCCGGCGAGCCGAGGTCGTCGAAGAACTCGACGTTCGCCTTGTAGAAGTCCTTCCACTGCTCCGGGGTGTCGTCCTCGTAGAAGATCGCCTCCACCGGGCAAACGGGCTCGCACGCCCCACAGTCGACGCACTCGTCGGGGTGGATGTAGAGCATCCGCTTGCCCTCGTAGATGCAGTCGACCGGACACTCGTCGACGCAGGCCCGGTCCTTCAGATCGACGCACGGCTGGGCGATGACGTAGGTCACCTGTTCCTCCTGGGAGTCACACTGCTGCTGACGGGCTCGGTCACGACACAGCCTAGTATCCCGTCGTGCCGACGATGTCAGAAGCCCATGGTCTGGGCCCGCACGCCGTCGGGCAGCGGGTGGTGGTGCGCCGCGTGCTCCCGGGCGAGACCGGCCCGTCCGGCGGTCCCGCGATGACGGACGTGCTCGGCGTGTGCACGGCCTGGGGTGCGGGCGTCTGCGTCGTACAGCCGGAGACCGGGGAGCCGGTGCGGATCCGGCTGAGCGACATCGTGTCCGGCAAGCCCGTGCCCCCGCGGCCCTCGACGCGGCACCGGGTCGGCCCGCTGGAGGCCCAGCGGCGGGCCCTGGCGCTCTGGCCCGACCTGGAGACCGAGCCGCTCGGCGACTGGCTGCTGCGCCGCTCCCCCACGGCCACCGCACGACGGGCCAACTCGGTCCTCGCGTTCGTCCCGGCCGGGGTGCCGGACGCCTACGAGAGGGTCGTCGCGTTCTACGACCGCCCGGTCGCGGCGGTGCTGCCCGACTCCGCGGAGGACGCGCTGTTCCGCGGCCACGGCTGGGTGCCGGAGAGCCACGACGCCGACACGCTCCTCCAGCTCGCGAGCGTCGCGCAGGCGCAGCGCGCGCTGCGGGCCCGGGCGCTCCCGCCCGCGGAGGTCGACCTCGTCGAGGTCCCGTCGTCGGAGGCCCGAGTCGTCACCGCCCGGATCGGGGACGCCGCGAGCGGGGTGGCGGCGTACGCCCGGGACTGGGTGGGGTTCCGCAGCATCGAGGTGGACCCGGGTCAGCGGCGGCGGGGCCTCGGGCTGGCCGTGATGGCCGCGCTGCTGGAGTGGGGGGCCGAGCAGGGCGCCACGACGGCGTACCTCCAGGTGCTGGGCGACAACGCCGGTGCGCTCGAGCTCTACCGCGGCCTGGGCTTCACCACCCACCACGCGTACCGCTACCTGACGCCGCGCTGACCGGATCCCCGGCGTACGTGGAAATCGGGTCGCGCCGGTGGCGGCGCCGCCCCTACCCTTGCCGTGGCACACGTGAGGCCTGACGAACCTCGCAACGGCGTGGGCTCGCGCGTCCGGCGTACCGACGAGAGGCCGGAGCACCTCCGGCGAAGGTGTGGTGGCACCGCGACCTTGCCCCCGCCCACACCTCCAGGGCTTCCGTGCCTACTGGAGGTGACATCAATGGAACGCACCCTGAGTGCGGCGCTGCCGCACGCGGCGCCCGGATCCGAGGTCCGGCTGCAGGGCTGGGTCCACCGGCGCCGCGAGCTGGCGGCGCTGACCTTCCTCGTGGTCCGCGACCGCACCGGCCTCGCGCAGGTGGTCGTCAAGCCCGGCCCCGGCGGGATGCCCGTCGTCCCGCCCGAGGAGACCACGGTCGAGGTCGTCGGCCTGGCGACCGCCAACCCGCAGGCGCCGGGCGGAATCGAGGTCACCGAGCCGGTGATCACCGCGCTGACCGAGCCGGCCGCCACGCCCCCGGTCGAGCTGTGGCGCCCCGCGCTGAGCGCCGGCCTCCCCACGCTGCTCGACCACGCGCCGGTGACGTGGCGCCACCCGGCGCAGCGGGCGAAGTGGGAGCTCGCGGCGGCGTCGCTGCGCGGGTTCCGCGAGACGCTCGACCGGGCCGGCTTCACCGAGATCCAGACCCCGAAGTTCGTGGCCTCCGCGACCGAGTCCGGAGCCAACGTGTTCCAGGTGGACTACTTCGGGAGGCCGGCGTACCTCGCCCAGAGCCCGCAGTTCTACAAGCAGCAGATGGTGGGGGTCTTCGAGCGGGTCTACGAGGTGGGCCCCGTCTTTCGCGCCGAGCCGCACGACACGGTCCGGCACCTGGCGGAGTACGTCTCGCTCGACGCCGAGCTCGGCTTCGTCGCCGACCATCGCGACGTGCTGCGTGCGCTGCGCGAGGTGCTGGCCGGGATGGTCGGCGCGATCCAGGAGCACGCCGCCGCCGCCGTCCGGCTGACCGGCGCCCGCGTGCCGGTGGTGCCCGCCGAGATCCCGGTCGTGCACTTCCGCGACGCGCTGGAGCTGGTCGGCGCGCCGGCCGACGAGCCGGACCTGGCCCCGGAGCACGAGCGGGCGCTCGGCGCCTGGGCGCTGGCCGAGCACGGCAGCGACTTCCTGGCCGTCGAGGGCTACCCGATGGCGAAGCGGCCGTTCTACACACACCCGCAGCCGGACGACCCGCGCTGGAGCAACAGCTTCGACCTGCTGTTCCGCGGACTCGAGCTGGTCACCGGCGGCCAGCGGCTGCACCGGCCCTCCGACTACGACGCCGCGATCCGGGCGCGCGGCGAGGACCCGGCGACGTACGCGGCGTACCTCCAGGCCTTCGAGCACGGCATGCCGCCGCACGGCGGGTTCGCGATCGGGCTCGAGCGGTGGACCGCGCGGCTGGTCGAGGCCGCGAACGTGCGCGAGGTGACGCTGTTCCCCCGGGACCTGCACCGGCTGACCCCCTGATTCGCCGCGGACACAGGGAGTGTGGTTGATCTGAAGCACCTGGTGCTTCAAATCAACCCATCAGAGCCACCTAGCCTCGGCGGCTGCCTGCTCGCGGCTGTGCTCGCGACGATGGCGGTGATTTGGCGTCACCAGGTGACGTGAGATCACCGCCATCTGCTCCCGACGCCGGCGAACGCGCCGACCCGTCGCTTCTTCGCGCTGTGCGAGGTGAACAAGCGACGGGTCGGCGTCGGCACATGACGCAGCTCGGGCGGCCAGCGAAGCCGGCTCAGCCCAGCGGCGGCTTGCAGACCACGGTGTCCGAGGGGATGTACCGGGTGTGGAACGTCTCGCTGTGGTCGACGGTGCTCGAGCCGGGCTTGCGGAAGTGCCGGGTCACGTCGACGTCGAAGCCGCCGTACCCCTCGTTGGGATAGCAGTCCTCGGTGCGCAGCACCCGGGTCTCCGGAGACGTGGCGTTGTAGCGGGCGGACGTGGTGGCGGTGACGTCCCAGACCTTGGTGGACCACATGCTGACGGTGACCACGCCCGACGTGGAGGGCGTGCTGGGAGTGACGTCGGCCTCGATCAGGACGCCGTACTTCGTGTCGTTGCGGAAGCGCAGGTCCACCGCGCCCCACGCGACCGTGGCCTCGCGGCCGACCGGGTAGCGGTCGATGTAGAACGAATGCGGCTTGTGCTCCACGTCCTCCAGCCCGGCGAAGAACATGGCGTTGAACGTGGTGGTCGCCATCTGCGAGACGCCGCCGCCGAGGTCCTCCTTGAAGATGCCGTCGCTGATGATGAAGCCCTCGGTGAAGCCGTTCTCGCGGGTCCGTTCGCCCACGACGTCGTTGAGCGAGAACGTCTCGCCCGGCTTCAGCAGCGTGCCGTCCACCAGCTCGGCGGCCCGGCCGATGTTGGTGTTGCGGTACTCGGCGTACGGGTAGTACGTCGTGAACGTCGAGACCTTCTCCTTGATCCCGAGCTCGCGCGCGTCCTGCGTCGTGAACTCCGGCTCCTGCACGGTCGCCTTGACAGCCATCTCGCGCTTGCCCTGGGGCCGGGTGACGAGCTCGAGGAACGCGTTGGTCACGTCGGCGGGGTCGTAGCCCACGCCGGGCCTGGCCGGGATCACCTTCGGCCGGCCGTCGACCAGGGCCACCGTGGCGTCCACCGGCGCACCCTCGTCACTGATCACGCCGGCCACGAGCCGGGTCAGCCGGGCCTCGTCGAGCTCAGGCACGAGCCGGCCGTCCTCGGCCTCGAGGCCCAGCACGCCGGCGAACTCGGCCGGCTGGAGCCGGACCTCGGATCGGTCGAAGGCCAGCGTCACCGGTCCGGACATGGCGGGGTTGGCGAACCCGGTGAGCGCGTCGTCGAGGTCGGCCTCGTCGATGTCGGGAGTGGCCGGGTGCAGCGTGAGCTCGGCGACCGCGTCGTCCCGGAGGTACGCGGCCTCGAGGGCCGCGCGGACCTCCTCGCCGTCGAGCTGCTCGCCGGTGCGCGGCTGCGTCACCCGGATCCGGCTGCCGCGGAAGTCGACGGCCCCGTCCCGGGGCGGGGTGCCGGTCGTGTCGCTCAACCGGTCGACGAGTGCGTCCATGCGGGCCTGGTCCACGGTCACGACCGGGTCGAGGTCGTCCCCGCCGGTGTAGTAGTCCCACAGCCGCGCGGGCTCCCAGCTGCGCCCGCCGCCGGCCTCGGCGACCGAGGCGGGCAGGTCCACGCCGAGCCCGGCCTCGCGCGGTTCGACGCGCTGGGACCGGCCGTCGATCGTCACGGTGATCGGGCTGTCCCGCCGCTCGGCGAGACCCTGGCGCAGGGTCCGGACCGCGTCGGCCGGCGTCCGCCCGCCGACCTCGACGCCGGCGATCGTGGTGCCGCGCGGCACCTTGTCGCCGGCCATGGCGTACGCCGCCGCGTAGCCGCCACCGAACAGCAGCGCCAACGCGACCACCACCAGCACGACGGTCCTGCCGCCCGCCCTCTCGCGCCTGTAGTCCCTGTCCTTCACCCGGTCATCCTAGGGAGCCGGGTCCGGCCTCAGGCCCGCACCCGTCGATCCGGGCCTCCCGGCCGGGGCAGGGTGGCGAGCCCGAACCCCAACACCAGCACGGCGATCCCGAGCAGCGAGTAACCGGGCAGGTCCTGCCGGATGGCGTAGTCCCCCTCGGGGCGCGGGCTCACGACCAGGCCCACGAGACCCGCCCAGCCGAGCGCGAACGGCAGCCGGGTCCACCAGCCCGCCGGCAGCCCGAGGAGCGTGGTCCCGGTCGCGAGGGCGGACAGCAGCAGCCCCCACCAGAGCTCGTGCAGCGCGACGGCGGCGAGACCCGTGCCGACGCCCAGCACGAGCAGGGCGCCGGCCACCAGTGGGCGCATCAGAGTCCGGCGAACAGGTCCGTCTCCAGCCCGTCCTCGCCCGGCTTGCCGGGGGTGCCCTTGGCGATCCGGTAGAACTCCGTCGACCACACCCGGTTGCCGAGGTTGTTCGACAGCGCGAAGAACGGCCCGTCGGTGGTGATCTGGGTGGCGTGCGCGGCCAGGGCCGCCATCTTGCGGTCCACGAACTCGGTGCCGTCGACGGCGGCCGTCAGGTCCTCGTCCGGGGTCACGAAGGGGCCCAGCTCGCCGTCCGGGTCCATCCCCTCGAACGTCGTGGTGTCGCCGGCCTCGCGCAGCGCCCGCAGCCCCGCGCGCATCCGGCTCTCCGACATCGCGCCCCAGTAGATCTTGGCGATGTCCCACGCCTCGCCCAGGTCGCGGCGGTACGACGGCACGGCGGCCAGAACGGCGGCGTACATCGCGACCCGGTGCGCCTGGATGTGGTCCGGGTGCCCGTAGCCGCCGAACTGGTCGTAGGTGACCATCACCTGCGGACGGACCTCCCGGATCACCTCGACGAGGTGGTTGGCGGCCTCGGTGAGGTCGGCGTGCCAGAAGGCGTTCTCGTGGACTCCGCCGTCGACAGGGTCGGCGGCGACCGCGTGCCCGTCCTCGTGCCACTTCATGCCGGAGTCGCGGTAGGTGCCGAAGCCGCCGAGGTAGCGGTGGTCGGTGACGCCGAGCTCCTTCATGGCGGCCTCGAGCTCGGTGCGGCGGTGCACCCCGAGCCCGTCCTCGCGGTCGGCGGCGAGGTGCTCGAGCTCGGGCACCAGGATCTCGCCCATCTCGCCGGCGGTGCAGGTCACGAGCGTGACGCCGCGGCCCTCGGCGACGTACTTCGCCATCGTGGCGCCCTGGCCGATCGACTCGTCGTCGGGGTGGGCGTGCACGAGCAGGAGGCGCTGGTCGGCGGTCATGGGCAAAGCCTAGGGCCGCTTGATCCGCTTCGGCGCCGCCGGCAGCTCGACCGGCGGCAACGCCGGTCGGGCCAGCGGGTCGGGGCCCGCCCCGTCCTCCTCGTCCAGCCACCCGTCGTACTGCTCGACGAGGAGCTCCAGGACGATCGCGGGCGCGTCGGTCAGCACCGCCCACGGGTGGTCCTCGTCGTCGTCCTCCCCCGCCAGCCGCTCCCGGGCCACGGTGGCGTCGTAGCCGTCCCGGACCAGTCGGGCCACGACCGCCCGAGCCTGGTCCTCGTCGAAGAAGATGCCGCGCACGGCCCGATCATCCCAGCCGCGGCAGCGCGGCCAGCAGCCCCCTGAGCTCGGGAAGGAACGGGCGGTCGGGCTCGAGCCAGTCCACGTCGTCGAGCTCGTCGGGGCCGAGCCAGCGCACGGCGTCGTGCTCGTGCGGGACCGGGTCGCCGCCGAGGAGCGTGGCCACCGCGACCGTGAGCACATGGTGGCGGCCGACCGGCACCGAGCCGGTGAGCCAGCGGTCCACGGACACCGCGCATCCCAGCTCCTCCCGGATCTCGCGCGCCAGTGCCGCGTCCGCGCCCTCGGCGGGCTCGACCTTGCCGCCGGGGAACTCCCAGCGGCCGGCGGTCTCGGGCGGCCGCGTGCGGCGGGCGGCCAGCACGCGGCCGTCCCGGACGATGGCGGCGCCGACAACGGATCCCACGGCCGCGACGCTAGCGAACCGCCGCGGCGCGCAGGCGCCCGACTACGGTGAGCCCATGTCCACGACGTCCTCCTACGCCTTCGTCCAGGGCGTCCACCTCTCCCGGACCGAGGAGAACGTCGCCGAGATCGACGCGCTCGCGGAGCTGCTCGGGGGCCGGGTGGGCGTCGACGCCCTCCTCGACGACCTCAACCGTCGGGGGCGCCGCTCCTGGGCGCCGGGACGCGCGGTGCACCGGGCGCTGACCTGGGACGCCGAGGACCGGCGCACCCGGCACTGGTGGCCGCAGGGCATCTCGACCTCCGCGGACGCCTCCGACACCGGGGACATCGCGGGACGCCGGGTCGTCGTGACGACGTGGTACGCCCACGACCTGCCCGGCCAGGCCCACCGGGGCTCGCGGGTGACGTTCCTCGACCTGGACTCCCGGCGCTACCGCCACGTGCTGCTCGTGGTGCCGGCGCTCGCCGACGACGGCACGGTCCGGCTCGAGCCGTTGCAGGTCCACGCCGGCGGCATCGTGTGGTTCGGTCCCTACCTGCACATCGCGTCGACCTCGCGCGGGTTCATGACCTGCCGCGCCGAGGACCTGCTGCGCATCCCGGACGAGCGCGCGAGCGGGAACCCCACCCGGCTCGGCGTCGACGGCGACCGGGTGTCGTCGTACGGCTACCGGTACCTGCTGCCGGTCCGGTTCGCCTACCGGGCGTCCACGGCGAAGGGATTTCAGAAGCTGCGCTACTCCTTCCTCTCCCTCGACCACGACACGAAGCCGCCCGAGCTGGTGGTCGGCGAGTACGCCCGCGGCCGGCAGACGCGGCGGCTGGCCCGCTTCCCGCTCGACCCGGAGACCAAGCTGCTCGTGGACGGGGAGGACGGGCTGTCCCGCCCGCTGATGCTCGACGACGGCGGGGTGGGCCAGATGCAGGGTGCCACGGTGGCGCGCGGGCGCTACTTCGTGACCACCTCCCACGGCCCGAGCATGCCGGGCTCCGTGCACGTCGGCCGGCCCGGCGCGTTCCATCGACACCGGTGGGCGGCGCCGCCGGGCCCGGAGGACATCGCCTACTGGCCGTCGACCGACCTGTTGTGGTCGGTCAGCGAGCACCCCGGGCGACGCTGGGTGTTCTCGATGCGCCGCTCCTGGTTCGACTGAGCGGTCAGCCGCGGGGCTGCCGTGCGAGCTGGCGGCTCTGCGCGACCAACCGGCCCTCGGAGTCCCACACCTCGCAGTCCTCCTCGAACATCCCGCCCGCCATGTTCCGCGTCGCGTGCCGGACCTTGAGCCAGCCGGGGGCCGGGCGCGCCCGCACGTGCGCGGTCAGCTCGAGCGTGGGAGCCCAGCCGGGCATCCCGAGGTCGAACGTCACCGGCGGCAGCGCGTCCACCACCATCAGCAGCGAGATCGGGTCGGGCTCGCGCCGGTCGACCAGCCGGAACCAGGCGCTCAGCACGCCGTTCCCGCTGGGCTGGCCCACCGCCCAGCCGATGTGGTCGGGGTGGAACCGCATGTCGAACCGGTCCATCAACGGCGCGACGGTGCGCAGCTCCGCGGGCGCCATCGTGTTCGGCACGCACTCGTCGGGGGGCGGCATCGCGGGCTCCTCCGCGGTGGTGCGGACGTCGTCGCCCAGCCGACCGAGGTCGCCGTACGTCGCCAGGACCGCGATCCGCGCGTCGTGGCCCTGCCGCAGCTCCGCCGCAGCCGTCGCGATGCTGCCACCGTCCCGGCGTACGTCGACGCTCACCTGCGCCGGGCCCGGCGTCGAGGCGGACAGGTAGTACGCGCTGACCGCGATCGGGTCCGGCTTGCCGGGCAGCGCGGCGCGCAGCGCGTTGCCGATCACCGCCAGCAGGTACCCGCCGTTGACCCCGCCGCCCACCACCCAGCCGGGCGAGAGGTCCGCGGCGTACGTCCCGTCGCGATCCGCGGTGACGTCGATGTGGCTGTCGAACTCGTGACCCATGGCGCCGAGCCTAGGGCTCGGCCCGTGCCGCCCCGCGGTGAGGTCAGGCGGTGCCGGACAGCGTCTCGGCTGCCCGGCCGAGGTCGTCCACGCCACGCGCGAGCTCCTCCGGCCGGTCGGTGGCGAGGTCGAGGTGGAAGCCGTACAGCGCGGAGTCGACCAGCGTGACGATCCGCGCGACCCGGCGTGGCGGGGCTCCGCTCCGGACGAGGTAGCTCCGCAGCGCGACCGCCCACTGCTCGTTCATGGCCCGGGCGTCGCTGCGGTACGGCTCCTGCCCGATCAGCCCGGTCGCCGCCGCCTGGCAGTACACGTCGAGGCAGCTGTTGAGCGGCTCGGTGCGGTACGCCGCCCACAGCCGGTTCACCGCGGAGCGGATCGTCGGTGCCGGAGGGAGCGCGTCGACCTCCGCGATCGCCCGCTCGGTCGACCGGGCCACCACCGCCGAGACCAGCGCGTCCCGGCTCCCGAAGTGGTAGATCAGCATCCGGTCGCTGGTCCCGGTCGCCGCCGCCAGGGGCCGCAGCGTCACCCCGATGAGGCCACGCTCGAGCACGTGGTCTGTCACCCGGTCGAGCAGGTCGTCGCGGCGGCTCATGACCTCAGCGTAGCGAGTGCTACATTTGGAGGTGTGTAGCGAGTGCTACACACCACCGGAACCAGGGATGTGTGACGTGTTCGCCGCAATCGTGCTGCTGATGGCCGCGATCGGGATCGAGGTGGCCGCGACGGCCCTGCTCCCCCGGGCCGAGGGGTTCACCGACCTCGGCTGGAGCGCGGCCGTGCTCCTCGGGTACGGCGTCTCGATCTGGCTCCTCTCGCTCGTGGTGCGCACGCTGCCGGTCTCGGTCGCGTACGCCGTCTGGGCCGGCGTCGGCACGGCCGCCGTGGCCGTGGCGGGCTACGTCTTCCTGGGCGAGTCGATGACGTGGCTCAAGGCGCTCTCGCTGGCGCTGATCGTGGTCGGCGTGGTCGGCCTGAACGCCGCCGGCGTCTGACCCCCGGGCGCGGGGCGGCGTACAGTCGAACGAAGCCCACCTGCCCAGGGAGTACGCCATGACCAGCACCCCCCACAACCTGCTGGAAGAGCTCGAGCCGGTTGTCGCCGAGAACCTCGACCGCCACCTGGCCATCGCCGGGGAGTGGCACCCCCACGACTACATCCCGTGGAGCCAGGGGCGTGACTTCGCGTTCCTCGGCGGGGAGGACTACGCGCCCGAGCAGTCCCGGCTGTCGGAGACGGCGAAGGCCGCGATGTTCACGAACCTGCTCACCGAGGACAACCTGCCGTCCTACCACCGCGAGATCGCGACCCGCTTCGGCCGGGACGGCGCCTGGGGGACATGGGTCGGACGGTGGACGGCCGAGGAGAACCGGCACGGGGTCGCGCTGCGCGACTACCTCGTCGTCACCCGAGGCGTGGACCCGGTCGAGCTCGAGCGGGCCCGGATGGACTACATGACGTCCGGCTACGACTCCGGGGACAAGACGGCGCTCGAGACGGTGGCGTACGTGTCCTTCCAGGAGCTGGCCACGCGCGTGTCGCACCGCAACACGGGGCGGGTGACCCACGACCCGGTCGCCGACAAGCTGCTCGCCCGGATCTCCAAGGACGAGAACCTGCACATGGTCTTCTACCGCAACCTGGTCGCGGCGGCGCTGGAGATCGCGCCGGACGAGACCATGCGCGCGATCGCCGACGAGGTGATCGGATTCGAGATGCCGGGCGCCACCATGGCGGGGTTCCGGCGCAACTCGATGGTCATCGCGAAGGCCGGGATCTACGACAACCGACTGCACCACGACGAGGTCCTGATGCCGGTGCTGCGGCACTGGAAGGTCTTCGAGCGCGAGGGCTTAGGACCCGAGGGAGAGAAGGCCCGCGAGGAGCTGGCGGCGTTCCTCGAGGCCCTCGACGCCCAGGCGACGAAGTTCGTGGCGCGCCGGGCGGAGCACCGGGCCCGGGACGCCGCGAAGGCCGACACCGACGAGACGCCCGACATCGCCTCCTGACCGGACGGCCGGCCGCTACGGGAACCGGACGGTGCGCTTGAGCAAGGCGCCGAGGACCGTGTCACTCTCGACGTAGCGGACCCTGATCGTGCGGAGCCCGGAGCGCAGCTCCGGCAGCAGCACGCGCGCGGTCCCGTCGCGCAGGGTCGGCTCCTCGATCACCTGGCGCCCGTGGCTGACCACGAGGGTGCCGGTCACCGGCTGGACGCCGTCCGCGGTGACGGTGACGGCCAGCCGCACCCGGTGCGTCCCGCGCACGACCTCGGTGGTGATCGTCGGCACCGCCCGGACCGGTGCGGTCGCCGCCGCCGGGGCGGCCAGGGTCTCGTAGCCGGGCCGGGTGACGGTGACCTGCGCGGTCAGGCTGGCCCCCAGGTCTGCCGTCGTGAGCGGGTACGTCGTCCCGGTCGCGCCGTCGACCGGCGCACCGTCGCGCAGCCACGCGACCGACAGCTCGCCGGCCGGGGCGTAGCTTCCCGGATCCAGGGTCAGAGTCTGGCCCGGCTGGGCGGTCCCGGTGACGGTGGGCGGCTGGACCACCGTGAACGAGCCGGGGGCCACCGGCACCGAGGCGGGCGCGGTGCTCCGCACAGGGTCGTACCCCTCCTTGCGGGCGGTGACGCGGACCGTGAGCTGCTTGCCGACCAGCGCGGGCACGGGGGTCAGGGTCGGCGTGGTCGCGGCCCGGATCCGCTCGCCGTCGGCGAACCACTTGTAGACCAGCGTGGTGGGGACCGGGTTCCACGACCCGGGCGTGGCGGTGAGCGTGCTGTCCACCTGGGGCTGTCCGACGATCGCCGGGGCGACGGTGTTGGTGAGCGCCCCGGGCTCGACCGGGGCCGTCGCCGCGGACTCGACGGTCGCCGTCGGGTAGCCGAGCCCCTTGGCGGTCGCCACCACCGAGATCCGCTTGCCCTGCTGCGGGAGGCCGAGGACGAACGTCGCGGCCGTGGCCTGCGGGATGTTCACACCGTCCGCGCGCCACTGGTAGGTGACCGTTGCGGGGGCCGGGGTCCAGGCCGCACCCGCGGCGGTCAGGGTCGAGCCCACGCGGGGCGTGCCGGACACCGTGGGGACCGCGGTGCTCGTGAGGACGACGTCCTTGAAGTGCAGGAAGCCGGTCGGCCAGCGCCCGCTGGAGCGCGTGATCCGGGCCCACGAGAAGTCGCCGCCCCAGCTGTCCTGGGAGACGATGATCTCGCTGTCGGAGACCACCTTCTCGACGTACGCCACGTGGCCGGCGGAGCCGGCCGGCGGGTGGTTGGCGGCCCACCAGGCGATGGCGCCGACCATGGGCACGGCGTCCCTGATCTTCGGGTTCGCCGGTCCCCAGTTGCTGGCGTTGCCGCTCCCGGTCCAGGGCCGGGTGTTCGGCAGCCCTGCCTTGACCACCCGGTAGGCGGCGTAGTTGGTGCAGTTGTGCCCGGAGTACATCCGCCACCACATCTTGCCGCTCTCGGCGCGGTAGCCGGCGTTGCCCATGCCCGCCCTCTCGCACCCCGTGTAGCCCACGCAGAGCGTCGTGGTGGTGCGCGCTGTCTCGGGCGCGGCGGCGGCTGGGGCGACGAGCGAGGCGGCGAGAAGCACGCACACGCTGCTGAGGAGGACCCGGGTACCTGCGAACACAAGGTGTGACTCTAGGGGCAAAAGTGCACGCAAGTGAAGAAAAAGGGCAATTGTCAAGGCGACGCGCGGGCGACACGCCGAGAACGTGGCCCGCAAGCGACCGGCTCGGCGGCCCCCGGACTATCCCACGATCTCGTCGTCGGTGATGAGGTACCCGTCGCTTCCGCGCTCGAGGAAGATGCGGCGCACCTCCTGCTGGGTGCCTCCCCCGGAGCTGTAGGTGAGCGTCACGTCCACGGCGTCCGGGCCGGCCGGCCGCGCGTCGTCGACCGTCACGGCGTCGATCGTCGACCAGAAGCCCTGGTAGCGGTCGAACGAGGTCCTCGACTGGTACTCCGGCGCCAGCATCGCGTAGCCGCTCTCCGTGTCGTCGGGGAGCACGCCGTAGTAGCCCTCGACGAACTGCGTCCTGCTTCCACCCCCGGCAGGTGGGTCCGACGGCTCCTCGGAGTCCGCGGTGGTCGCCTCCTCCTCCGGTGTCGGGCTCTCCTCCGACGGCTCCTCGGCGTCCTCGGTGGTCGCCTCGTCGTCCGGCGTCGGACTCTGATCCGACGGGTCGTCGCTCGGCGTGCTGGACGAGGTCGCCGCGGGATCCGCCCGGGGATCGTCGTTCCCGTCGGCGGCGAGCAGCAGGTAGCCCCCCAACGCCACCGCCGCGAGCAGGAGGGCGGCGAGCGCGAGCAGACCGCCCCGACGCCGGGGTCGCCCGGCTTCCGCCGCCGTTGCCGGCGCGGCCGTCGCCGGCGCAGCGGGCGCGAACGTGGACGTCGGGGTCGGGGTCGGGTCCGCTGCGGTTGCCGCCGCCGCGGGCTGCCTCGACACCGCCACCGCCGTCGCCTCGCGGGTCCCGTCGGTGGCGTGCTCCGCGGCCAGCCGGCGCAGCGCATGCGCGGCGTCGGCCATCGACCACCGCGAGCCCGGGTCGGGATCGAGCATCCGGCCGATCGGCTCGGTCATGAAGTCGGCATGCTGCGGCCGCGGCGGCGTGCCGGACACGATCTGGCTGAGCATGGCGATCGCGTTGCGCTGCTCGGGGTACGGCGAGCGCCCCTCGACGGCGGCGTACAGCGTCGCCCCCAGCGCCCACACGTCGTCCGCCGGCGTCGGCTCCTCGCCGCGGGCCAGCTGCGGGGAGAAGTACGCCGGGGTGCCGCTGACCAGCCCCGACTGGGTGAGCGTCGGATCGCCGGTCGTCCGCGAGATGCCGAAGTCCGAGATCTTCGCGCGGTCGTCCTCGCTCACCAGGATGTTGCCGGGCTTTACGTCGCGGTGCACGGTGCCGCGGCCGTGCGCGGCGGCGAGGCCGTCCGCGACCTGCGCACCGATCCGCGCCGCCCGCTCCGGCGTCAGCCGCCCGTCCTGGGTCACGAGCTGGGCGAGCGTGCGGCCGGGGACGTACTCCATCACCAGCCAGATGTGGTCCCCCTCCTCGATCGCGTCGTAGATGGACACCACATTGGGGTGGCTGAGTGGGGCCGACGAGCGCGCCTCCCGCATCGCCCGCGCCAGGTCCGGCGCCGACTCCCCCGGGGGGTGTCCGACCTGCTTGACGGCGACCTCCCGACCCAGGAGCTCGTCCCGGCACAGCCAGACACTGCCCATGCCACCCCGGCCCACTTCCCGCTCCACGCGGTAGCGGCCGGCGATGATCTCCGGTGGCATGCTGCTCCTCTCGATGACGTCCCGGGGCTCTACTACCCCGGACCGAGAGAGGTTACGCGTGCCCGGCCCGGCTACTCGGGCGCACGCAGCGGCATCGCGGTCCAGGCGGCGCCGAGCTCCTGCACGGACAGCTTCTGCTCCTCCCCCGGTTCCAGGTCCTTGGGGAAGAGCTCGTCCCAGAACTCCCGATGCGCGTCGGCGGGAAGCACGGCGGTGACCCGACCGTGGATCGGGTCGCGGTGGTGGGGGGCGGTGACCTGCACGTAGCGACGGCCGGAGTCCTCGGCCCGCCAGGCACCGATCGACGGCTCGGGCAGGACGGCGGCCCAGGCCAGGACGTCGGACGGCTGGTCGACGGTGGCGGTCACGTCACCGACCACGTCGAGCTCGCGGCTGATCCTGAGCAGGATCGAGAGCTGGCGCGAGTCTGCGGTGGGGTACATCTGCGGATCCTCCTGCGGCATCGGGGTCCGGCGGGTGGGCGAGGAGGGTCGGCCGCCCACCCACGCAGACGTGGTGGCGTCAGGCGTGCCGGTGGGGCAACGTCGATGTCATCTTGGTGAACAGTTGCTTGGTGCGCGTCCAGGCGGCCCCCATCCGCCCCGTCAGCGCCCGGCCCAG
>Ga0307415_100000585_pt1 | contig 15875 bp, 14 predicted proteins | sample DK1Cmetagenome_FD_204524 | JGI IMG/M metagenome (GOLD analysis project Ga0307415, IMG submission 204524) | Maize rhizosphere microbial communities from greenhouse at UC Davis, California, United States - DK15-C-2 | ecosystem: Host-associated > Plants > Roots > Rhizosphere > Soil | place: USA...
GCGATGCCATAGGTGCTGCCGACACGCTCGATCAGCTCGAAGAAGCGCAGCTCGCCGGCGCCGCCGCTGTGGCCCCGGATGGGCCGGCCCCCCAGGAACAGGCCGGAGCCGAGCCGCTCGTCGGCCACCATCACCACCAGGTCGTCGACCCCGGCGGCGACCCCGCGCCAGCGCTCGCCCCAGGCGGCCAGGTTGGCGTCGTTCTCGACCAGCACCGGCCAGCCGAAGCGGCCGCCGACCTCCGGCCCCAGGTCCCGGCCGGGCAGCCCGGGCAGGTAGGCCTCCCGGCCCACCGGGCGTCCCTGGGCGTCGACCGGGATGGGGACGCCGACCGTCACGGCCAGCACGCGAGCGGGGTCGACGGCCGCTGTCAACAGCGTCGAGTCGGTCAGGCGGCGGATGGCGGCCAGGCGCTCGTCGGCCGTCACCGAGACGTGGGCCAGCGGCTGGCTGGCCTCGCTCATGCAGTCGCCGCGGAGGTCGGCTAGGCGGACCGTCACCCGGTCGGTAGCGTCGATGCCGAGCACGAACCCGGCCCGGCTCTGGAACTCGTAGCAGCGCGGGGGACGGCCGCGGCGGCTGTCCCCGGCGGGACGACGGCTCTCGGTCTCGCGGATCCAGCCCAGCCGGATCAGGTCGTTGCAGACCACGTGCACGGTGGGCCGGGCCAGGCCGGTGGCGTCGATCAGGTCGCTGCCGGTCATGGGGCCGCCGGCCCGCAAGGCATCGAGCACGGCGGATGCGGTCATCCGCCGTAGCATCAGCGAGGTTGGCGTCGACCTCTGCATGCTCCTCGATCGACCGCTTGACACCCAGTTGTGGCATGGGAGACTACCGGCGGAATGATAACCGCCCCTAATCTAATCGCGTCCGGTGGGGGCCGCAAGGGGCCGCGGCGGTGCCCGCTAGCGCGCACGCGCCGGTTTCGTGGGCCGGTCAGTGGGGCAAGGGCAGCCCTATGATCCGTCCAGGCCAGCGACGGGGCTCGTGCCGGTCGCCACCGTCCGGTGGACTTCCATGCTGCCCCAATGCATGATCGAGACCCGTTGGCCACTTCGCCTCGCGAGCGCAACGTCGCGGTCGTCCTCACGAAAGGGGCCGTGCACGTCTCGTTGATGGAAGCTGGTGGGCCAGCACGCCAGGTAGTGCGGTTGAATACCCGGAGGGGCAGGCCTGTGGGAGAGCCCGACTACCGACTTGGTGCTGCGGCGTCAACGAAAGGGAGACAGGATGCGATGGCGTAGGTTGTTCCAGGGGATCGCGGTGGCTGCGGTGGCGATGCTGTTCGCCTCGGCCTGCCTCAGCGAGGAAGGCGGCGGCGGTGGCGGCGGCGGTGGCGAGGCCGAGGCCGGCGACAAGCAGATCGAGATCATGTACGGCTTCGGCGGGGACCAGTCCAAGGGCTTCGAGCAGGGGATGGCGGAGTTCATTCAGTCCTCCGGCATCAATATCAAGTTCACCGACGCCTCCCAGTCGTTCGACACGCTGATCCGGCCCCGCGTCCAGGGCAACAACCCCCCGGACATCGCCCTGTTCCCGCAGCCCGGCCTGATGCTGGACTTCGCCAAGCAGGGGAAGCTGCAGGACCTCGGCGGCATGCTCAACATGGACTCGCTGCGGGCGTCGCTGGTTCCCGGCATCCTGGACACCGGCACCCTCGAGGGCAAGACCTACGGCGTGCCCATGTCCATGAACGTCAAGAGCCTGGTCTGGTACCCCAAGAAGGCCTTCGAGGCCAAGGGCTACAAGACACCGACCACCATCGCCGAGCTGGAGGCGCTCACCAACCAGATCAAGGCCGACGGCACGACGCCGTGGTGTGTCGGCCTCGAGTCGGCCGCCGCCACCGGCTGGGTGGGCACCGACTGGATCGAGGAGTTCGTGCTGCGCTACGGCGGCCCCGAGAAGTACGACCAGTGGGTCAGGCACGAGATCCCCTTCAACGATCCGGTGGTGGTGCAGGCCGGCCAGGAGTTCGAGAAGCTGGCGCTGGCCGATGGCAACGTCTTCGGCGGCCGCAAGGGGGTCGTGGCCGCCAACTTCGCCACCGCGATGAACCCCATGTTCCAGGACCCGCCCAAGTGCTTGCTGCACCGGCAGGGCAACTTCATCACCCAGAAGGGCTTCATCACCGAGAAGGTGCGGCAGAACCTCGACGAAGAGGTCGGCGTGTTCCTGCTCCCGTCGACGGATGCCAGCAGCAAGCCGGTGCTGGGCGGCGGCGACCTGGCGGGCGCCTTCACCAACGACGACGACACCAAGAAGGCGATCGAGTTCATGACCAGTCCCACCTTCAACGGTGGGACCAAGGAAGCCAGCTACATCTCGCCGCACAAGACCTTCGACATCAGCCTGTACCCGACCGAGACCGCCAAGGCGCTCACGAAGCTCGCCTACGAGTCGACCGTGTTCCGGTTCGACGGCTCCGACACCATGCCCGGATCCGTGGGGGCCGGCAGCTTCTGGAAGGGGATGACCGCCTGGATCAGCGGTCAGAAGAACCTCGAGGACACCCTCAAAGACATCGAGGACAGCTGGCCCAGCTAGCACGCTGAGGGGTGGGTGCGCGACCTGCGGGTGGCGCACCCACCCGGTCCACGCGGGCCCTGAGCAGCAGAAGGGAGCAGGTGGATGGTCAGAGTGATCAACGCCTTGCTGGCGATCGTTGGTGGCGTGGGCGGTGCCCTGCTGCTCTACTGGATCCTCAACCGGCTGGCCGAGATGCTTCCCCAGAAGTGGGAGGAGCGCGTCAAGCCCTGGGTCTTTATCCTGCCCGCGATCGCCGCCATCGGGCTCTTCCTGATCTATCCGGCGGTGCGAACGATCGTCTTGAGCTTCGCCAACGCCACCAGCACGGCCTGGGTCGGGCTGGAGAACTACACCGACCTGCTCGGCTCCCGCGACTTCCAGATCACCCTGGTCAACACCCTGCTGTGGATCGCCGTGGTGCCGGCGGTGGTGGTGGCGCTGGGGTTGGCAGTCGCGGTGCTGGCCGACCGGCTGGGCTCTGGGGGCGAGCGGCTGACCAAGTCCAGCATCTTCCTGCCCATGGCCATCAGCGGGGTCGGCGCGGCCACCATCTGGCGGTTCATCTACGAGGCCCGCCCCGAGGGGGAGACCCAGATCGGCCTGCAGAACGCGGTCTGGACCGCGCTCGGGTTCGACCCGGTGGCCTGGCTCCAGGTCGACACCCTCAGGCTCAACAGCTTCCTGCTGATGGTCATCCTGATCTGGGCGCAGGTCGGGTTCTCGATGGTGCTGCTGTCGGCGGCGATCAAGGGGGTGCCGATCGACACGATCGAGGCGGCCCGTATCGATGGGGCCAACGAGCGCCAGATCTTCTTCCGGGTGACCGTGCCGCAGATCTGGGGGACGGTCATCACCGTCTTCATCACCGTGCTGATCACCGTGTTGAAGGCCTTCGACGTCGTGTTCGTGATGACCAACGGCAACTTCAACACCGACATCATCGCCGTCCGCTTCTTCAACGAGCTGTTCCGCAACGGCGACAACGGCAGGGCCTCCGCCATCGTGGTCATGCTGATGATCGCGGTCGTGCCCGTCGTCGCCTACCAGGTGCGTCACTTCCGGGCCGAGGAGGCAGCACGATGACCACCACGGGAACCACTCCTCCTCCAACCCCGGTACCGGCCGAGGTCAAGCCGCGGCGGGCCATGCCACGCCGCGGAGCGGGCGTAGCCCCTGGCGCGGGGCGAGCCAGTTGGCCCGCCAGGATCGTCCTGCTGGTGATCTGCTTCCTGTGGCTGGTGCCCACCATCGGGATCATCGTGACCTCGTTCCGCACCGAGGAGGCCGCCCTCACCTCGGGCTGGTGGACGGTCATCACCTCGCCGCTGGACTTCACCCAGTACACCATCGCCAACTACCGCGAGGCGTGGGACGCGGGGATGAACAACTCGTTCATCAACAGCTTCGCGGTGACCCTGCCGGCCACGGTCATCCCGATCATGATCGCCGCGTTCGCCGCCTACGCCTTCACCTTCATGGAGTTCCCCTTCCGCGACACCCTGTTCGTCGTCATCGTCGGCCTGCTGGTCGTGCCCAACCAGGTGGCGCTGGTGCCGCTGCTGCGGCTGTACACCGATGTCAACCTGACCGGGCAGTTCGCCGCCGTCTACCTGGCCCACATCGGCTTCGGCATGCCGCTGGCCATCTACATCCTGCGCAACTACATGTCGACGCTGCCCAAGGCGGTGATCGAGTCGGCCAAGATCGACGGGGCCAGCCACTTCAAGACCTTCTGGCGCCTGATCGTGCCCATGTCGGTGCCGGCGCTGGCGTCGTTCGCCATCTTCCAGTTCCTCTGGGTCTGGAACGACCTGCTGATCGCCCTGCTGTTCCTCGGGCCGGGCGAACGCGAGGTGGTCACCGTCACCGTCGCCGGGCTGGTCGGCCAGCAGCAGCAGGGCTGGCAGCTGCTGACCGCCGGCGCCATCATCAGCATGGTCGTCCCGGTGGCGGTGTTCATCGCGCTGCAGCGCTACTTCGTCCGCGGCCTGACCGCAGGGTCGGTCAAGGGATAGGTGGGAGGACCGGGCAGGACCTCCGCGGCTGGGAGGTCCTCCCACCGCGCTCAGCCTGGTGCTGGGGAGTTCTCCGGGCCCCCTCCGCCGGCCGAGAGCGGTTCACCCCATTCGGGATTCTCCTGTCTGTCCCTGGCGTTGAGGCGTCGCTCTTCAAGGTGTTCCGTGTCGCAACTGGCGTGCTGCCAGCACCAGACCGGCGTTCCAACCGGGAGCTCGGCCGCCGACGGGAGGCTCCAACCCATCGGTGTCAATGCCGGCGCGTGCCAGGAGCCACGAGATCAGCGAGTTTGAGTTCCACATCTCGCCGGTTCGCAGCTCGTCCCGACCCCACACGGGTGTCGGGACGGAGGGCGCCAGATCGAGAACGCGCTGCGCGCGAACGAGGTCCGTCGTCACCCGGACCGGACCCGACACCGCCTGGGACAGATCGGGGATGGAGCCTCCCCGCCAACGACGGATCTCGTATCGGAAATGCCGGAACCGGCCGAGCCAGCTCATCCCGACCGGCCCCCCGGCCACGACCCCGCGTTCTTCCCCTCGCAGGTTCAGGATCGCCGCGCACTCGATGACGAATCGGTCGTCCGGAGCCAGATCTGCAGCGCGGAGTGGTAGAGATCCAGTGGCGGGCGATGCTCGACAGACGCCTTCAGCGCCTCATAGAGCCTCCCGCTCCAGCGGACGACGTACCCACCTGCGCCCAGGGGGATCCAGTAGAGGTCGACAGCAGGTGCGAGGTGCCCTTCTCGCTCATCCATGGCCGGACCTGGTTGGCTGCCTGAACCGGCCCGACGCACGGCCTGAGCTGCGCTGTTAGGGAGGGGTGACCGACGGGACTTGAACCCGCGACCTTCGGGACCACAATCTGATTCGCTCGCTCGTGTCATCCCAGCTGCGTGAGCTCAAGGGCCGGCGACCTGCGGTTCCGCCGAACCGTCAATGACCGCTGGGGACCGCTGATGCCCATGCGCGACCGCTGGGGCACGGACCCAGCGCGGACCGAGCGCGAAGATCCACCCCCGAGACGTTGGCGGTCCAAGGAGGCCAAGGCGATCGTCGTCGCCGGGCAGCGGGCGGGTGGGCAGGTGGAGCGCACCGCGAGCGGGCATCTGAAGGTCATCGGACCAGCCGGCTCGGCCATCGTCGCCTCAGCCCCCAACACCGGCCGCGCCGGTGGGCGCGCCGTGCACAACACCCTCGCGACAATCAGGAGCAAGACCGGGCTGCAGGTATGAACGCTCGGCCGGGCGTGGCCCTATCGCTCCAGCAGTTCCTTGAGCTTCTGGAGGTTGGCGGTCACGGCGTCCCGGACCCGTGGCACGGCGACTCGCCCCAGCAGGCGGCCCGGACCCCGAGTTCGAGCTCGACCGCGTTCGTGACCTGGGTTCCCTCTGGGGTGGCGTCCAGGGCATAGGAGAGGCGTGAGGGGAACGGCCCGAGTTGGCCTTGGATCTCCAGCTGGTGGGGCGGGTTGTGGGCGGTGACCTCGAAGCGCTCTTCGCTGTGGCTCGGCACCGAGCGGACTTGCTGGTAGATGGTCCCCACGCCGACGGGCCCCTGGGAGACCTTGCGGGTCTCGACGATGTATTTGCTCCCAGCTTCAACGGCAACCGCGGCAGCTGCACATCGGAACCTAAAGGATCGTGGGGTTGGCCTGAGAGACGCCGTTGAACAGTCGCGGGATCATTCGTGCAGCGACGCTCGCCCCTGCGGCTCTCAGGCCATGGATCTGAGCGTGTTCCGGCGTTACCAGAGACGCCGCTCCCACCGTCGCCCATCCCGTTCGAACTCGCATACCCAACCTGGCAGCCACCACCAGCTCCAGTGGTAACCGGCCAGATGGGGGCTTGTTATCCTCAAAGTGCACGGCGCATTGGCCTCCACGCCTCGTTGGTAGTGGCGGGCTGCGAGCACGACCGGCACCGCGACCAGCATCACGAGCACCACGAGCAGGCAGAACCAGCGCAAGTAGCGGCGCTGGGGTGGCTGATGGTCCATGAACTGAGGATCGCACCGGGACGGCGACGACTCCTCCACCATCGCCCTGCGCTTCGGCAACGGTTGGCCACGACGCCGAGCAACCCGTCGTGTCTTCGGTTCCACCCTGACCGTAGGGTGAGCCCGTCCCCGGTGACCAGGGCCTCGTGGGCAAGCGCCTGGAGGGCTAGCGGCAGCGGGTGGGGGAGGCTCGGACTCCACTGTGTATCTCTGTCCCCTCAGTTCTTGAAGTCTGGTGACTCCATGTGCGAGCCCTGCTCCTTGACCTCAGCATTCATTAACTCCAAAAGTCTTGCTGTGGTATCCCAGCTGCGGATGGTCATCTGTTTATAGAGCGGGCTAGACATGATTTTAGAAAGGCGGCTTCTAGTGCGTTGAGCGGAGAGGCGCCGCGAGTAGATGGCCAAATCTCCTTGCCAGACTTTATCAACGCCTTCTCTTGGGTTAAAGATTTTGATAGCTTCATCCGAGGGGATGTCCATCAAGAAAATGGCATCTGAGTGGTACTTACGAGGCTCGGTTCCAAAGCCCTTCGGAGCTTGGTCAATGACCTTCTGTAACTGATCGCGTGAAAGTACCAAAATCTTTATAAGCTCGCTATCCAACTTAAATTTCTTTGGTAAAGCTTCCTGAATCTCCTCAGTCAGCTCGGCGGAGCTCTTATTTGACTCAAACATCACATTGCCGCTTGCAATATACGTTCGAACGTTCTCACAGCCCAGCTCCTCAAAGCATGCCTTCAACTCCGCCATCGGTACTTTGTTCTTGCCGCCGACGTTGATACCACGAAGGAGGGCCAGATAGATCTTTGTCATGCCGCTATTCTCCCAGCGCATCAGGTGGTGATGGGTCGGGTAATGACGCCGCCCGCAGGCTCGCCTTGAACTGGTAGAGGAACTTCTGACGAGCAGCATCTTCGGAGCCGATCAGGCGGTTCGGCGCGGTCGAGCAGACGCGATATCGTCGCCCCATGACCGTTGCCTGGGCAAGATCGCAGGCCGAGCGGCTGCTGGCACCGCTGGGCGACCGATGGCTGCACGTCCAAGTCGTCGCCAGCAAGGCGCATCGGCTGGCGACAGTCTTGTCCGGCGACGACGCCGAGGCGCTCGTGGCCGCAGCGCTCCTGCATGACATCGGCTACGCCCCCCGCTGAACCGGCTCGGCGTCCATCCGTGGACGGAGCCTACTACCTGCGTGCCCACGGCCAGGAGCGGCTTGCTCGCCTGGTCGCCCACCACTCGGGAGCACGCTTCGAGGCCGCAGAACGCGGCCTCGTAGGGGAGCTGGCGGGCGGGGGAGCTGGTCGCGCTGCGGGTCAGGCGTCTGGACCTGCTGCGGGGTAGAGTGCGGGTGGTCGAGTCGGCCAGCGAGGTCGGCGGTCGTCTGGTCCTTGGGTCGACCAAGACCTACGCCGAGCGCGTTGTCCAGCTACCTCGGTTCCTCCACGACGACCTGGCCGTGTACCCGGCCAGCCGGCCCCGCGACCCTGATGGGTTCGTGTTCACCGCGCCGAAGGGTGGGCCGCTGCGGCACAACAACTTCTACCAGCGCATCTTCTGCCCGGCCCTGGCTCGGGCTGGGCTGCCGACACCCGTCCGCTTCCATGATCTGCGGCACACCTGCGCGGCCCTGCTCATCGCCTAGGGCGCCCACCCCAAGGCCATTCAGGCGCACCTGGGGCACAGCTCTATAGCCTGTTCATACTCGTCATAGAAGACCCGAACGTCGTGACTGCGGAGCCGCTCCGCAATGTCCCCCGTATAGACCCGATCCTCGCCTGCGAAGGACAGAGCAACGTCGAATTGGAACATCGGGCTGGAGCCGGTGGTCACGAACCCAGGCCTCCTGGCTAGGAGCACCTGGATAACCGCCTGATTGTGGCTCGCCGAATCCGGGCCACGGGCCGAACGGACCCAGCGCGGACCGAACCGGGAGCTGAAGTGATCGAGCCGCCCGTCCGTCAGAGGTGAAACGGTCCGTGAGCTGCGGGGATTGCATGGGGTGACCGAGGGGACTTGAACCCGCGACCTTCGGGACCACAACCCCCCAAGAGGGGTCCCAGGCCGTCCTGACGCGTCCCGCTAGATCCCATCTGACCAGGCGCTTCGCACGCTCGTCGTGCCGACCCGTCCCACCCCGTCTTCCCCTGTACGGGCGCGTCCCGTTGACAAATCCGCTGACATCCGGGCCCCGCCCTGAGTCCTCTCGCCGTCCGCATGAGCGGCCCCGGCGCAGTAGCCGCTGCGCCAGGGCCAATGCACCCGAGAGGACCCCAGATGCAGCACGACCGTACCAGGTCATCGGACCCTGCGCGCCTTGCCCTCAAGCGCTGCTCGGCCTGCGCAGAGGTCAAGCGAGCCGAGGGCTTCTACGAAAGCCGCGGCCGCCTCTCCAGCTACTGCAAGGACTGCCAGCGGCGCGCCTCCCAGCTCGCCTACCGGCGGCGCCGCCAAGACCCCGACGAGGTCGGCCGGATGCGGTCGGTGGATCGTCGGCGCAAGCGCCGCCAGCGGGCCCGACTTGCCGAACTCGACCCAGGGCGGGAGCGACGGGCTAGCCAGGTCCGCCGGGCGGCTGTTCGTCAATTGATCGCCGCCCATCCCGACGAGTACAGGCGGCTGCTCGAGGCCGAGCAGCGGCGACGGCTACAGGTCGTCGAGGCCGGGTCGGGGGGTGGTCCGGATGCGGCCTGACCTCCAGCGGCCACCGGCCGTTCCCGACACGTTGACACCAGGCGATCAGCTGCTGGCCGCCGGCCTGGGCGTCGGCGCCGTGGCCAGCGGACTGGTCTGGGCCACAGGGCAGCTCGCCGGCTTGGCCTTCGGGCACACCTGGCTCGAGCTTGACCCGGCCGAGGTCGCCCGTGTGCTGCTGCAGCTGCGCCACCACCTGGACGATCCGGCGCTGGCCTGGCCAACCGCCGCCCAGCAGGCCCTGCCCGGCCCGGCCGGCATGTATGCCAGCTTCGTCGCCACCACCGCCGGCGCCGCCGGGGTGACTGGCGGGCTGATGCGGCTGTGGCAGCGCGCTGGGCTCGGCAACCCCACTGCGCCCGGCGCCCGGGCCAAGCGCCCAGCGGCCGGATCGGCCACCTGGGCCACCCCCCGGGAGCTCCGGCCCCTGCAGGTCCGTCGACCTGAGCCGGGGCGGGTGATTCTGGGCCGCACCGGCGGCGCCTTCGAGAGGCTACTGGCGGCCGAGGACTGTCACTCAGTCTTGGTCTTCGGCCCGCCGGGCAGCTTCAAGACCGCAGGCGTGGTCATCCCGGCCATCCTGGAGTGGACCGGGCCGGTGCTAGCCACCTCGGTCAAGCCCGACGTCATCAAGGCCACCCGCACCCATCGCGAGCGCCGCGGCGAGGTCGTCGTCCTCGACCCCCTCAGTTCGTCAGGGCTGGCCGGGGCGCGGTGGACGCCCCTGGCGTTCTGCCGCAGCTGGGCCGGGGCCCAGCAGATGGCGGCCACCATCGCCCACACCGCCGACCTGGGCACCTTGGGCACTGCCGAGCACAAGTACTGGAAGACCCTCGGCCAGAAACTCCTCGCCCCCCTGCTGTTCGCCGCCGCCCGGGACGACCGGACGATGGCCGAGGTACTGCGCTGGGTCGACCTGCGCGAGGACAGCGAGGTCGCCAAGCTCCTCGAGGACGCCGGCGTTGATGGGGCCATCACGGCCTGGGAAGCCAGCCAGTCCCGCACCGACAAGGCAAGGGACTCGGTATACGGCACTGCCGAGGATCTGCTGGCCATCTACGCCGACGAACGCGTCCAGCACTTCACCGCCGGCCACGACCTGGCCGAGCAGGACTTCCTGGCCGGCGATCACACCCTCTACCTCTACGCCCCCGTCCACGAACAACGCCGGCTCAGGCCGTTGTTCGAGACGGTGGCCATGCAGCTGGTTCAGACCGCCCAAGAACAGGCCGCCCGGGCGCTGGATGGGATGTTGGATCCGCGCTTGCTGTGTGCCTTGGATGAGGCCGGCAATGTAGCCGCCCTGGAGCTCCTGCCCGAATGGGCCACCACCGGCCGCGGCCAAGGCATCCAGCTGCTCTCGGTCTGGCATGACCAGGCCCAGCTGGTGCACCGCTACGGGGATCGGGCCGCCACCATCCTCAACGGCCACCGCGCCAAGGTCTTCCTGTCCGGCCTGGCTGATGTCGCCGCCCTGGAGCTTGGTTCCAGGCTGATCGGCGACCAGGCCGTCACCGAGACCAACTACGCCAGCGATCCGACCGGCCGGGTTTCCGCCAGCCAGGCGACCAGCTACCGGCCCCTGGTCTCGGTGGAGGAGCTGCGGCGGCTCCGGCCGGGCGAGGGGATCGTCATCTACGGCCACCTGCGCCCAGCCCGCATCCAGGTCCGCCCCCACTTCACCGGCCGTGAGCAGCGCTGGCGCCAACGCGTCGAGCGCCAGGCCTTTCGGCAGCAGGAGCGGCACGCCCGCAAGGCCAACCGTGCCCTCGAGCGCGCCGTCCGACGTGAGGCCCGCCAGCAGGAGCGGGTGAACCGGCACCTGCCTGACTTCGCCAGGGAGGAGGCCGGCCATGACCGCTGACCTCAACCCGACGACGCCCTCCGCCTCCACCTCTACCTCAGGTTCAGCTGCGCGGCGGCATCCGCTGGGCACCGTGTACCTGTTCCATTTCGACCAGCGCTATGAGCACGCTGGCCACTACACCGGCTGGGCCGAGGACCTGGACCACCGAGTGGCCGAGCATCAGGCCGGCCGCGGGGCCCGCCTCATTGAGGTCATCACCCAAGCCGGCATCGGCTTCCGGTTGGCCCGGACCTGGCCGGGTGTCACCCGAGCTCGGGAGCGGCAGCTCAAACGCCAGGGTGGAGCCAGCCGCCACTGCCCGATCTGCCAAGACGAGCGCACGGCCCGTGGCCGCCCCCGGCGGCCCACCCGCGACCAGCCGGGCCGAGGGGACCGGCGGGCTCGTCCTGACCAGCAGCGACCAACACACTGGGCCACCGCAGTGCCCACCCGGGGCACGCGCCCGGAACGGGTCCGAGCATTCCTCAAGCTCAACCCCGGGTTCGCCCGGCCGGCGCGGGCGTCGCAGGCCAAGCAATGGGGTGGGGCCCGTAGCCGCGAAGAGGTCGAGCTGCTCGGTCCCCGGGTCACCGGCGCCGCCTGGGACGAGAACGCCCAGCCCTCCCAGCACCGGGTCGCCACCGTCACCCGCCGGGCCGTCCAGGCCCGCCTCCAAGCCCGCCAGCAACGCAGCGCCGAGCGGGCCGAACAGACCCGCACCCATGAGCTGGCCGCCCGCACCCACCAGCGGCTGCTGGCCCGCCAAGGCCGCCAACGCCAAGCGGCCGGTGGGCGACCGGACCGCACGCGACCCGACCGTCAGCTAAAGGAGCGTGATCGTGAACGCTGACCTGCTCCGGCTGCTGAGCGACGGCCGCTGGGTCCAACCGATCAGCGCCGCCGGGGTGCTCGGGATTGGCGCGGCTGCCTTCGTGCTCAGCTACGACGCCCTCCACTCTCTGGCCTTGGCCAGCGGCGTCCGGCCGGGATTGGCTCGCATCTGGCCGGGCGTGCTGGACGGCTTCATCGTCGTGGCCACCCTGACCGTGGTGGCCGCCAAGCGGGCCAGCCGGCCGACCTGGTACCCGTGGGCGCTGGTAGTCCTGTTCAGCGCCGCCTCGGTCGCCTTCAACATTCTCCACGCCGTCGACCAGCAACTCGCCGCCGCTGGCTGGGTCGCCGCCTTGGTCTTTGCCATGCCACCTGTCGCCCTCGTGCTGGCGACGCATCTTCTGCTGCAACAGGGCGTCTGGCGCCGCCAGCACACCGCGCCCGGTGCAATGGGAGAGCGGCCAGGCAAGGGCGCGACATCGCCGAGTGCTGACCGATCTACTAGGCCGATCAGAGAGACGCTGCCCCAGCCCCAACCCGAACCAGCGGCCCTGGGAGGATCCAGCCCACTGCCAGGCGCTTCGCTCCAGCGACAACCAGCGGATGCGGCCACCAGGAAGCGTGCCCGCCACCTCTATGTCGAGGCCCAGGCAGCTGGCCGCAAGCTCACCGGCGCTGAGCTTGGCCGGGCCCTTGGCACCAGCGACAGCTACGGGCGGCTGCTGCTGCGCGAGTTCCGCGCCAGCTCCACGGCCGCCGACAACGGGACTCCAGGGGAGGCGTGATGCGGCCAACCGACCGGCTGGGCGCTGCCGCCTTGGCCTACGCCAACCTTGGCTATCGCGTGCTCCCGCTGCACCACCCGATCGCGACCAACTCCATACAGGGGCGAGGGATGCTCTGCTCCTGTGGGGACTGTGCCTGCGGGGCCGTGGGCAAGCATCCTCTGACCTCACACGGCCTGAACGATGCCACCAGCGATCCAGCCAAGCTGACTCGATGGTGGCGTCGCTGGCCGCAGGCCAACATCGGCCTCGTCACCGGGGAGGTTGCCGACGTCCTGGACATCGACGGCCCAGCCGGCCGGGCGGCGCTACGCCGCTTTGCCGCCGCCCACGACCTGCGCCTGGAAGGACCACTGGTTCGAACCGGCAGCGGCTGGCACCTCTACTTGGCCCCGACCGGCACCCGGAACCGCGCCGGCCTGCTGGCGTATGTGGACTGGCGTGGCCGTGGCGGCTATGTCGTGGCCCCGCCTTCCCGACATGCCAGCGGCCGCTGCTACCGGTGGCTACGGCCCCTCACCGCCGAACTCTCCGCAGCTCCTGTACCGCTGCACAGCCTCCTGGACCCTGCCCGAGTCCACCCATCTCAGCCGGTGCCTGCGGCACCGTTCCGCCTGACCGCTGCTGGCCATCCCTACGGCCGCACCGCGCTTGCGCAGGAACTGTCCGCCGTCGCCCACGCCCCCAGAGGTCGCCGCAACACCACCCTGTACCAGGCTGGAATTCATCTCTACAGCCTGGTCGCCGGCGGCGTCCTCGCCCGCGACGAGGTCGAGGCTGGCCTGCTCGCCGCCGCGGCAACCTCCCGGCTCCTGGTCGAGGAGCCAGCCCAAACCCGCCGCACTCTCACCTCTGCCGAGCGAACCGGGCTCAGTCATCCCCGCGGCGTCCCAGCCCTCAACCAGCCAGGCCGCTCGGCACAGGTCCGAAGGTCGAGCCGGCAGCCACGAGGTCGGGAGGATCGCGAGCGGGATGGCTGACCCCGAGCTAGACGACCCCGGTGCACCATCCGGGGTCGAGCCCGGCTGATAGGACAAGGCAACGAGCCAGGCAGCCATGTGGACGGTGTGAGCCCAGTCAGGCCACCCATTGCCCGGCACGCCTGAATGCGCGACGACCGGGCTCAAGGAGACGCCGAATACGTCAAGCGCTGCAGCTATTTAGGAGATAACTGCCCATATTCCGCTCCTTACGCTCCAGTGGGGTCTAGGCAGCTCAGGTTGGGCCGAGATTCCGCCCACTGCGGTCTAGTTGGTTGCAGTAGGGCCTGGTGGAATGACCGCCAGAATGACCACCTGAGCAAGCAAACCGTCGAGAACCCACACCATGACAGAGACCAGCCTCTGCCCGGCAAGCGGCCGCCCGCTGCCGCCACCCGGGGGCGGGTCACGACCCCTCGAGCGGCGTGGTGGCCGGAACCGGATCGAGACGCCGATGACGCCGTGGAGCGCGGTCGGCTGGCCAGCCTGCTACCTCGCGGCCAAGCTGCCTGGGTAGCAGGCTGGCGGTCGGAACAGGGCGGAACACGGACACGCAGCGGCAACGATCTTCCCGCGTCTCGCTGGTACAGCGAGGATGATTAGTGTGACTCAGCCCGTCGCCGGATGTGACCGATCCTGCATCGTCGACCGGGCGAACTGGGCAGTGTCGGCAAGGTGGCATCCCAGACCCGACTGCGGCGCCGACAAGCTGGTGGTCAAGGTCGACTCCTTCGACGCGGACGGGATTTCTTCGGTCGACGTGTCAATCTGGGCGGGGCCTGTTCGTAGTGGGGGAGAGGCGGGACGTGCCCGCCACCAGCGGGAGGACACCATGACGCACTACCTGTTGTCGGTCCACAGCGTCGAGGGCGAGGTCCGCGAGCCAATGACCGACGAGGAGATGGCGCAGTCCCACAAGCAGCTCGCCGTCCTCGAGCAGGAGCTGAAGTCGACGGGCGCCTGGGTCGTCTCCGGTCGCCTGCACGAATCCGCCACCGCCACCGTGGTGCGTATGGCGGGCGGCGAGGTGGTGACCACCGACGGGCCGTTCGTGGAGTCCAAGGAGCACCTGGGTGGCTTCTACATCGTCCAGGCCCCGGACCTGGATGTCGCGCTCACCTGGGCGTCGCGGGTCACCGGGGCCATCAAGGCGCCGATCGAGGTCCGTCCGTTTGCGGGCTTCGAGGCCTGACGGCGTGGGCGACGGCGCCGCCGCCGCCGGGCTGGACCCAGCCGAGGTCGGCCGGATCTTCCGGGAGGAGTCCGGCCGATCGCTGGCCGCCCTGATCGGCGTCTTCGGCGACATCGACCTGGCCGAGGACGCGGTCCAGGAGGCCTTCGCCGTCGCCCTGGGCAAGTGGCCGCGCGATGGCGTGCCGCCCAACCCGGGCGGCTGGATCACGACGACCGCCCGCAACCATGCCATCGACCGCCTGCGCCGCGAGTCCCGTGGACGGCAGCTACTGAGCGATGTCGCGGTGCTCGCACCAGGTGGCGGCGAGCCCGCCACACCCCAGGAGGTGGGGCCCGTGCCCGACGACCGGCTGCGGCTGATCTTCACCTGCTGCCACCCGGCGCTGTCCACCGAAGCGCAGCTGGCGCTCACCTTGCGGCTGCTCGGCGGCCTGTCGACCAAGCAGGTCGCCAGCGCCTTCCTGGTGACCGAATCAACGATGGGGCGTCGTCTGGTGCGGGCCAAGCACAAGATCACGGCGGCCCGCATCCCCTACCGGGTGCCCGAGGCTCACGAGTTGCCCGACCGGCTGCGCCCCGTGCTGGCCGTGGTCTACCTGGTCTACAACGCCGGGCTGACCGGCCCAGCCGGACCGGGGCTGTGCGCCGAGGCGATCCGGCTGGCCCGGATCCTGGCCGGGCTCATGCCCGACGAGCCAGAGGTGGCCGGCCTGCTGGCCCTGTTGCTGCTGACCGAGTCCCGCCGCGCCTCGCGCACCCGGGCCGACGGCTCCCTGGTCCTGCTGGGCGAGCAGGATCGCACCCGGTGGGACCGGGCCATGATCGCCGAGGCCAGGCGATCCTCCGCCGCTGCCTTCGCCGCAACCAACCCGGCGCTTATCAGCTGCAGGCGGCCATCAACGCCGTGCACGCCGACGCCGCGACGGTCGAGCAGACCGACTGGCCACAGATCGTCGCCCTGTACGACCAGCTGCTTGCGGTCGCTCCCACCCCGGTGGTGGCCC
>Ga0307415_100000588_pt1 | contig 15852 bp, 15 predicted proteins | sample DK1Cmetagenome_FD_204524 | JGI IMG/M metagenome (GOLD analysis project Ga0307415, IMG submission 204524) | Maize rhizosphere microbial communities from greenhouse at UC Davis, California, United States - DK15-C-2 | ecosystem: Host-associated > Plants > Roots > Rhizosphere > Soil | place: USA...
GGCATCTACGACACCATGCGCTACATCCGCTGCGACGTCGCCACCACCTGCCTGGGCTGGGCGGCCTCGGCGGCCGCGGTCATCCTGGCCGCCGGCGCCCCCGGCAAGCGCTACGCCCTGCCCCACTCGACCGTGCTGCTCCACCAGCCGCACGGTGGCGCCCAGGGCCAGTCGGTCGACATCGACATCCAGGCCCGCGAGATCCTGCGCCAGCGGGCCCTGGTCGACCGGATCCTGGCCTCCCACACCGGCCAGGACGTGGACAAGATCGCCCGCGACACCGACCGCGACTTCATCCTCAGCGCCGACCAGGCCCTGGAGTACGGGCTGGTCGACGAGATCCTCACCGGCCGCCGGGCCGTGCCCGAGCCGCTCCCGGCCGCCGCCGGCTGACGGCCGTGCTCCCGGACCGGCCGCGGACCCCGGACCGGCCGCGGATGCCGGCCCTGACCGACGCCGAGTGCTCGGTCATCGACCACTACCTGGCCATGGTCGACCTGCTGGGCCGGATCAACCCGGCCCGGGCCGGAGGCCACACCTACACCGGCCTGCGGGCCGCCCAGTCCCTGGCCACCGAGGCCCGGGCGCTGCTAGAGGCCCTGGAGCTGATGTGGTCGCGGGGCGAGCGCGAGCTCCACGTCCCCACCCTCACCCAGGCCCTGCGCGCCCTGGACGGCGAACGCCGCGCCGCCAGGGTGACCATCCCGCCCGGCACGCCGTAGGTCGCCCAGGACGGCCGCCGGGGTGACCATCCCGCCCGGCACGCCGTAGGTCGCCCAGGACGGCCGCCGGGGCCGCGGCGGCCGGCTCAGCCGGTGAGGCGGAGGCGGTGGGCGACGGCGGCGGCCTCGCCCCGGTTGACCACGCCCAGCTTGGCCAGGATGTTGGACACGTGCACGCTGGCCGTCTTGTTGTTGATGAACAGGGCCTCGGCGATCTGGCGGTTGGTGCGGCCGTCGGCGACCAGGGCCAGCACCTCCCGCTCCCGCGGGGTGAGGCCGAGCTCCTCGGTGACCGCCGGCTTCTCCGGGGCCGGCCCGTCCTGGGCTCGCCCGCCGGCGGCGTCGGGCAGGTCGACCCGGGCCCGGCGGGCCAGCGACCCCACCTCGGCGGCCAGCAGGCGGGCGCCGAGCCCGTCGGCCAGGGCCCCGGCCCGGCCCAGGGCGGCGGCCGCGTCCGGGCGGGGCGCGCCCTGGGCGAGCAGCGCCTCGGCCTGCCGCCAGCGGGCGTAGCCCTCGTGCCAGGGGTAGCCGAGCGCCTCCCAGGCCTCGGCGGCCGCCGCCCACCGCCCGGGGCCGGCGGGGCCGGCGGCCCTGGACAGCTCGGCCTCGGCGGTGCGCCGGTGGGCGGCCACGACCGGGGTCGGCCAGACGTCGGGCGCGGTGGTCACCGCCCGGATGTGACCGAACAGGCCCTCGGCGAGCTCGCGGGCGGCCCGCTCGTCGGCGTCGGCGTGGCGGGCGCGGGCCTCCTCGGCCAGGGCCGCCTCGACGGCCAGCGCGATCCGGCACAGCTCGGTCATCCAGTAGGGCTCCTCGGTGGCGGCCATGAGCTCCAGCCCCTGGGTGGCGGCGGCGCGGGCGTCGGCCAGGCGGCCGTCCCACAGGGCGGCCTCGGCCAGGCCGGCGAACACCGGCGCGCCGTTCTGCGGGTCCGGCGGCGCCGGGGCCTCGTCGAGGACCTGGTTGAGGTCGGCCTCGGCGCCGGCGGGGTCGCCGCCGCGCAGCCGCAGCGTCCCCCGGACGGTCAGCGCCCGGGCCCGGAGCCCCGGCGACCGGAGGTCCAGGTCGAAGGCCTCGTCCAACAGCCGCTCGGCCTCCTCGCGGCGTCCCAGGTTGAGCAGGGCGTTGGCCGCGTCGGGAAGGAGGTTCGGGCCGAAGCGGCCCAGCGCGCCGTGCCGGCGCACCTCCTCGACGCCGGCCAGGAAGACCTCGACGGCCTCGGCGGAGCGGCCGGCCTGGTCGAGGACGCTGGCCAGGTTGGCGTGGCCCCGGCCCAGGTCGTCGACGCCGGTCAGCTCCCGGGCGATGTCGAGGCCCTGGACCAGGTCGGCGACGCCCTCCTCGATGTGGCCGAGGATGCCGAGGCAGGTGCCGAGGGTCGTCAGGGCGTGGCCCTCCACCGCCCGGGCGCCGACCTGCCTGGCCACGGCCACCGCCTCCTCGCCGCGGGGCCGTGCCTCGGCATGGCGGCCCCGCAGCATCAGGAGCTGTGCGTGGGCGGCCAGCGCGCGGGCCAGCTCCTGCGAGGGCGGCCGGGGGGGAATGATGGCCACCGCCCGCTCGATGGCGGCCATCGCCCGCGGGGTGTGGGCGGCGGTCCAGTGGTAGCGGGCCAGCCGCTCCAGCAGGGCGCCGGCCCGCAGCGGCTCGGCGGCGGCGTCGACCCGGTCCAGGGCCAGGCGGCCGAGGGCGATGGCGCGGTCGTCGTAGCCGGCCAGGTTGGCCGCCTCGGCCGCCCGGTGCAGCAGGGTGCCACGGTCCAGGGGGCTGCGGGTGGCCGCCTCGGGTGCCTGGTCCCAGAGGGCGAGGGCGCGCTCGTAGTGCTCGACGGCCTCGGCCAGGGCCGAGGCCGCCTCCGCGGCCTGCCCGGCCTGGACGCTGGCCAGCAGTGCCTGGCCCAGGTCGTGGGCGGCGTACCAGTGGTAGGCGAGCTGGCCCTGCTCGACGGCGGTGCCGCCGCTGCCGGCGGCGGCACCGCGCTGGGCGATGCGCCGCTCCAGGGCCCGGGCGTAGGCGGCGTGCAGGGGGCCGCGCTGGACCGGCAGCAGGTCGTCGTAGATCGCCTCCTGGACGAGGGCGTGGCGGAAGACGTAGGTGGCGCTGGACTCGTCGACCCCGAGCACGTGGCGGGTCACGGCCTCGCGCAGCAGCCACACCAGCTCCTCGGCGTCCTGGCCGACCACGGTCGCCAGCAGCTCGTGGTCGACCCGGGTGCCGGCCACGGCCGCGACCTCCAGGACCCGCTGGGCCGGTTCGGAGAGGGTCTCCACCCGGGCCAGCACCAGGTCCCGCAGGGCCAGGGGCAGCCGGGTGCCGTCCCGGTGGGCGGCCAGCAGCTCCTCGGCGAAGAACGGGTTGCCCTCGGAGCGGGCCAGGACGTCGCCCACCAGGGCCGGCGGGGCGGGCTCCTCGAGGATGCCGGACAGCAGCTCGGCCAGCTCGCGGCGGCCAAGGCGCTCCAGCTCCAGGCGCTCGGTCCGGCCGCTGCGCTCCAGCTCGGCCAGGAACGGCCGCAGCGGATGGCGGCGGTGGAGCTCGTCGCTTCGGTAGGTCAGCACCATGGCCACCCCGCCGCGGAGGTTGCGGACCAGGAACCCGAGCAGGTCGCGGGTGGATTGGTCGGCCCAGTGGAGGTCCTCCACCACCAGCAGGACCGGGCCGCGCTCGGCGAGCCGGTGCAGAACCCCCAGCAGCAGCTCGAACAGCCGGGTGGGGGCCAGTGGCGCCTCGGCCGGCCGGGGGGCGGCCGCCGGGCCGAGCTCGGGCACCAGCCGGGCCAGCTCCCCGCGGGCCCCGCCGAGCACCCGCTCCAGCTCGGCCGCGTCCAGCAGGCCGACCAGCGGCCGTAGCGCCTCCACCAGCGGGGCGTACGCCAGGACCCCGTCGCCGACGTCCAGGCAGCCGCCGGTCAGGGCGACCGCGCCGAGCTCCCCGGACCGGCCGACCAGGTCGGTGACCAGCCGAGTCTTGCCGACGCCGGCCTCGCCCGCCACCAGCACGATGGCGGGCCGGCCGCCCGCCGCCCGTTCGAGGGCCGCCCAGAGCTGAGCGGCCTCGGCGTCGCGGCCGACCACAACCGGACTGGAGACTCGCCGGGCCACGCCCCGATCATCCCAGATCCGGCCGCCGGCGGGCTCGCCCGCCCCGGGCCGGGTCGACGTTCCGCGGTCGGCCCTGCTGGCCGCCCGGGTTTCACCCCGGTCGGGTGATGCCAGGTCACCTCGGCGGGTGAGACGGTGCCGGGGCGCCCGCGGCGACCGGCGGGGGCGCAGCCAGGACACCGGACTGGGGGCGTGAGATGGGCTGCCTGCTCGCACTGTTCGCCGGGTTCTTTCCCCGCCTGGCCCTGCTCATCCTGTGGGTGGCCAGGCCGGCCCGGATCGACGCCGCCTTCGACACCTTCCTCATCCCCCTGCTCGGCATCATCTTCCTGCCCTTCGCGACCCTGATCTACGTGCTCCTCTACACCCCGGGCCGCGGGCTCACCGGCTGGGACTGGTTCTGGGTCGTGATCGCCGGCCTGCTCGACCTCGGCCACTGGGGCGCCGGAGCCAGCCAGCGCCGGGCCATGGCCAGGTAAGGGCGGCCGCCTCCGACCGTAACGCTGCCGGCACGCAAGCAGGCGGGGCGCCCCGACCTGACGGTCCGCGCCTACGAGCTGACCTATGTGGACGCGTTGGCCGGCATGGCCACGGTGGGGGCGGTGCTGGCCGCGGCGGCGCTGTTCCGGCCGGCCCGCCACCGGATCCAGGTGGCGGTGGACCGCCGCTTCAACCGCCGCCGCCCCGGGGCCGCCGTCGTTCAGCCCGGCTGCTCGTCGAGGAAGCTGAGGGTGACCGCCGCGAACAGCGGGGAGTCGGCCAGGTTGTAGTGGGTCGTGCCGGGGACGATGGCGAGCGCGTGACCGCCCTTGGGCCGGCCCTCACCCGCCCAGCCGCCGTCGCGAAGGCCGCCGTCGAGCAGCTCGAAGACCTCGACGTAGTGGCTCGGCGGGGCCATGTCGGCGTCGGCGGCGACGATCAGGGTCGGCACCTGGAGGCCGCGGACGTCCTCGGTGAAGTCGAAGTCGGCGGCCATCGCCGCGCCGATCTTGTCCAGCAGCCGGGGGAAGTCCTCGGGGCGTGGTGCGACCCGCTGATAGAGCTGGTACATCGGGGTGTCGGTCATGAACTCGGCGGCGGCCGCGTTCACCTGGCCCTGCAGGGCACGCATCTCCGGGTAGATCGCGTCGGGGCGGATGTTGGCCGAGGCCGCCACCACCCGGCCCACCTTGGCCGGGTGCCTGGCCCCAGTGTGGAGCGCCACCATGCCGCCGAGGGAGTAGCCCACCACGTCCGGCCTGTCCAGCCCCAGGTGGTCGATGAGGGCGGCGATGTCATCGGCCAGGAGCCGGGGGTCGAGCGGTCGGTCGATGTCGGCGGTGCGGCCGTGGCCCTGCAGGTCGGGGAGGATGACCTGGTGGCGTTCGGCCAGGGCGGCGAGGGTCGGCCCGAACATCTCCCCCGATCCGAGCCCGCCGTGCAGCAGGAGCATCGTCCGCCCGGCCCCGTGGGTCTCGAAATAGAGGTTGACGCCGTTGACCTCGGCGTACCGGCCGTTGCCGTGCGTCTGGGTTGTCGGGTCGCTGCTGGTCACGCTGGTGCTCCTCGGGTCCCGGGGGTGCGTCCGGTGGGGCTGGCAGGCCTCGAGCCTGCGACCGGGCGATTATAGGTCGCCCCCCCGTCACCGCTGCGCCGGTTCGTCGGCGTCGCTCACCGCGCCCTCACCCGGCAGCCGGTCGGTGGCTGTCGACCCCTGGGAGCAGCCCGAGCTTGCGTGCCTGCTCGACCGCCTCGGCTCTGGTGGAGGCCTGCAGCTTGCGGTAGATGGCCTGGACCTGGCTCCTGACGGTGTGCACCGACACCGACAGCTCGCGGCCGATCTCCTGGGTCGAGAGCTCGGTGGGGAGCAGCCGCAGGACCACCAGCTCCCGCTCGGAGAGGGGCGCTGCCGCCTCGGCCCGCCGATGCAGTGCCGAGGCGAGCGCCCGCTCCGTCCGCTCCAGCAGCGACGCCAGCATGCCGGGATCCGTGGACCGCTCGATCAGCTCGCGGGCCTGTCCGACCAGGGCCCGGGCGGCGGCGAGGTCTCCTCGGCTCCGGCGCACGGGCGCCAGCAGCAACAGCGCAAACGCTCGCTGCATGACCATGCTCTCGATCCCGACCGGCTCCAAGGCGCGCTCCAGCTGCGCCTCGGCCTGGGTCAGCTCGCCCTGGCGGGCCATGGCCCTGCCCAGGGCCGCATACGCGATCCCGCACATGGGCTCGGCGCTCAGCCCCTGCATGTCCGCGGTCGCGGCGGCGCGACGGGCCATGGCCAGCGCGATGTCGTCGTCACCCTGGTCGCCGGCCAGCAGCGACAGCACCGCCAGGGCGAGGACCACCGCCACCGGCTGGGCGGCCGCCGGGACGCGCGCGACCAACTCCTCCAGGTCCGGCCGCGCCTCGGCGGCCTGTCCGGACAGGTACAGGGCATGACCGAGCGCCGACTGGGCCATCCACCAGAACTGTTCGGAGTCGGGGCCGGCGAGCTCCAGGGCCTGCCGGCCCGCGGCCACCGACCGGCCAAGGTCGTCGAAGACCAGCGACGCCCGGGCCAGGTTGGCCCCGAAGGCCAGCGAGCTGACGCCGTCGGGCAGGCTTCCCTCCGAGCTGACGCCGTCCGGGAGGCTCCCTTCCGACCCGTCCCGCCCGACAACGGCCAGCCAGGCTTCCATCCGTTGCTTGGAGGCGCCGCTGTAGCCGCGGATCCAGGCGGTGACATAGGCCAGCGGCGGGTTGGCCATGATGGCCTCCTCGGGCAGGCCGTCCAGCCAGCGGGCCACGGTCGCCCGTTGCCCCTGCCGCCAGTAGGTGAGCCAGTGCCGGGCGATCAGCGCCGCCGCCTGGTCGAAGTCACCGGCCGCGCTCGCATGGTGGACGGCCTCGTCCAGGTTGCCGGCTTGGCGATGCCAGGCCGCGGCCCGCCGGTGCAGCGTCGGGATCAGCTTGGCGTCACGGTGGCCGAGCTCCAGGCGGAGCAGCTGCGCGAACAGGTGGTGATAGCGGTACCAGCGGCGGCGGTTGTCCAGTGGGACCAGGAACAGGTTCGAGCGTTCCAGCTCCGCCAGCAGCCCGGCCGACCCTTCGGCCTCCAGGACCGCGTCGCACAAGGGGCCCGACAGGCGCTCCAGGATCGACGTCCGCAGCAGGAACCTCCTGATGGTCTCCGGCTGCCGAGCGAGCACCTCCGCTCCCAGGTAGTCCGCGATATGGCGGTTGTCGCCGGAGAAGGCGGCGATGAAGGCGCTCGCATCCTCCCGGCCGCGGACCGAGAGCCCGGCCAGGTAGAGCCCGGCGGCCCATCCCTCGGTCCGCTCGGCCAGGCGCTCCACGTCGGCGGCCGTGAGCTGGAGGCCCATGGCGCCGTTCAGGAGGGCCAGGGCCTCCTCGTCGGTGAACTGCAGCTCGGCGACACGGATCTCGGCCAGCTCGCCCCTGGCGCGCATCCTGGCCAGCGGCAGGGGCGGGTCGGTACGTCCCGACAGGGCCACATGCACGCTGGCTGGAAGGCGGTCCAGGAAGAAGGTGAGGGTCTGGTGGCAGGTCGGGTTGGTGACCAGGTGGTAGTCGTCCAGGACCAGGAACAGCGGTGAGCGGACCCTGCTCAGCTCGTTGAGCAGTTCCGGGAGGACCGCCCGGTACAGGTCCGCGGTCTGGCGCCCCAGGGCCGCACGCGCCCCGGCCCCCAGCCCCGGCTCGACGAGACGGACCGCCTCGACCAGGTAGCGCCAGAACCGGGCGGGGTCGTTGTCGCCCTCGTCCAGCGAGACCCAGGCCACCCGATCCCCGCCGGCCGCGGCCCGCCACTGGGCCAGCAGGGTCGTCTTGCCGGAGCCGGCCGGAGCGTCCACCAGGCACAGCTTGCCCTCCAGCCCGACCTGGAGCAGCGACTGGAGGCCGGCCCGGGACAGCAGCCCGGCTCGCGGCGCCGGCGCCATCAACTTGGACGCCACCAGGCCCGAACCGGGCCGGTCCCCGGGCTCCATGGCCGCCTGCGGTGCCGGCAGCTCCAGCGTGCACCAGGCGGTCTTGCCCCCAGCCTCCCCCGGGCGCACCCCCCAGGCCATGGCCACCTGGTCCACGATCAGCAGGCTCAGCCGGCGGTCGGTCTCCTGCCCGGCGGCCAGCAGTCCCAGCAGGTTCGGGTCCTCGTCGTGCACCGCCACCTGGAGCTGACGGCCGCTCAGCTCCACCTGCAGCTCCAGCGCCGTGCCGGCCTGCGCCACCGAGAGGGTGACCAGCTCAGTGGCGACCAGGGCCGCCGGGTCGGCCAGGCCCTGGAGCTGCCACCGGCCACATAGCTCCCGCACGAAGGCCCGGCCGCTGGCGGCCGCGGTCGGCACCGGTTCCAGGGTCAGCTGCTCGCGCAGCCCCGGCGAGCTGGCATCCATTGGCAGATCGCTGCCTCTCCTCCGCGCTACACGGGGGGAGCATCTCTCTGCGGAGGTCGCCTGCCAAGCCCTGGACACCCGGGGCGGCCAGTACGCCCCCTGGCGCCACGACCAAGGCGCATCATAGGCGCCGACCCGCTCCCACACCCAGGAGGCGCTGCCATGGCCGTCCCGCTGTCCCTCGGTCCGGTCCATCACCTGCGGCTCACGGTCACCGACGTCGAGCGGTCCAGAGCCTTCTACACCGAGCTGCTCGGGTTCCAGATCGCCATGGACACGCCGCCGCCCCCTGACGACCCCCACCACGACCTGGCCACCGACCTGCTGCAGGACGGCATCGTCATGGTCAACGGCGACCTGCTGCTGGGGCTGCGTCCGGTGGATGCCGAACGGGCCAGCGACCGCTTCGACCCCTTCCGCTGCGGCCTTGACCACCTGAGCTTCGCCGTAGCTGGTCGGGCGGAGCTGGAGGCGGCGGCCCGGGCCTTCGAGGAGCATGGTGTGGAGCACAGCGCGATCACCGACCTGCCGCCGTTCGGCATCGCGGTGCTGCCGTTCAAGGACCCCGACGGGCTTGCGCTGGAGCTCACCGCTCCGCTCTAGTCATTGCGTCTCTGCGGCCATGGCGCAGCGGGCGATTCGCCCAACCTCAGGGCGAGCCCGCGTCTCGAATGAGCCGGGACAGGTCGGTCCGGGCAAGCGTGTGCTCCTTGCCGCCGCTCTTGAGGACGGTCTTGCCCCTGACGATGCGGGCGTTGGCGGCCAGCCAGTCCTTGCCGGCGGCGGTCGCCGAGGTCACCGTCTCGCCGCCGAGGCTTTGGATCTCGATGTCGTCGCCGTCGCCGCCGTCGATGATGTCGGTGCCCGGCCCGCCGATGAGCACGTCGTCGCCCGGGCCGCCGGACAGCACGTCGTCGCCGTCGCTGCCGATGAGGACGTCGTCCCCGTCGTCGCCGCTGGCCGTGAGCTGGATCGACCCGGCCGCCAGGCCGGACGCCTCCACCACGTCGTCCCCGGCCAGGGCGTTGACGGTGAGTCGGTCGTTGGCGGCCTCGGCGCCGCTGATGTTCACGCGTGCCGCCAGTCCTGTCGTGGTCACGCCGGAGGCGTCGCCCTCGACGACGATCACGTCGTCGCCGTTGGTGCCGTTGACGATCACGGTGTCCGGCTGCGTGTCGCCGCCGCCCGCCGCGGCCGCCAGGTCGGCGTTCAGCTCGGTCAGGTCCGTACCACTGGGGTCATTGACCACGATCGTGTCGGCGCCGCCGCGGGCCAGGAACTCGACGTGCTCGACGTCGTCGAGGTCCATCGTGACGTTGGCGATGTTGCGGAAGAACCGGACGCGCCCCCCGTTGGCGGCGAGGTCGACGGTCTCGCTGGCATTGGAGCCGAAGAAGCGCATCGCGTCGGCTCCCTGCTGGCCCTCGACGGTGTCGTTCCCGTCGCCCGGATCCCACTGGAAGACGTCGTCGCCGGCGCCGAGAAAGGCCACGTCGTCGCCCTGCTGGCCGTCGACGACGTCGTTGCCGTCGCCGCCGAGCAGAATGTCGGCTCCGTTGCTGCCGAGGATCGTGTCGTCGCCCGCACCGCCGTCGACGGTGATCGCGATGAGGGCGGCCAGGTTGCCGGTTGCGGTGAAGCTGTCGTCGCCGCCGTTGGCATTGACGGCCAGCTTCTCGGAGGTGCCGATGTCGATCGCGAACGGCGCGGGATTGAGGCGGTCGAACCGGACGCGCGCGCCGTTGGCCGTGGCGGTGAACTGCTCGGCGCCGTTGCCGCCGTTGACCTCGACCGTGTCGCTGCCGCCTCCGCCTTCGTTCAGGTCGGTGTCGTCGCCGGGGTTCCACACCATCCGGTCGTCGCCGCCCTGGCCAAAGCCCTGGTCGTCTGCGTCGCCACCGGTGAGGGTGTCGTTGCCGGCACCGCCGAACAGGTTGGCAGCCGGCAGCGCACCGTTCGTCTCGCTCAGGCTGATCGCGTCGCTGCCGGCCTGACCGAAGACCCGGATCAGGCTCGTGTTCGCAACCGTCGGGGTGCCTCCGGTGACCGCGACCGTGCCATCGTTCACCAGGATCCCGCCCGCCGCGTTGCGGCTGATGACGATCGAGTTGTCGGCGGCGTCGCCGGAGACGCTCAGCACACCAGCGCTGAACGTCGCTGTCGTCGCCGCGCTCGCCGGCTGGCCCGCCGCCACGATCGCGGCGGCACCGAGCACGACTCCCCCAAGCAGCTGGCGCGTCGCCCGGCGCCAATCACTGTTAGGTGCTTCGTTCATCGTTCCCCCTTTGGGAGCAGCCGGCGGCGCGGTTGGATGTGGCTTGTCCATCGCGCGCTGAACCCGCGACCTCCCCTTCAAGTCGGGACGGTGCCCGTAGGCCCGTGCGCAGCATGCAGGGCCGGGTCCATGCCGGCGATGCCGCCCATCACCGGCTGGATGTGACGTTCGGCACCTCTCGCCGCGGGCGACAAGCCCGGTTCCGACGTGCTCCAGAGGGAGGCTGATCTGGTGGGTGGCCATCAAGAAGAAGCCGGCCGCTGGCTGGTCGTGCGAACCTGGGCGGTGGAGGCTGGCAACCAATGACCAGCGGTCGGCCGCAGACCTGTGATTCACCCCACCGGGGTGAGGACAGCTCACCCTGAGCGGGCGCAGGGTTCACCTCACGGTGGCAAGGAACAACACGGCCGTGACGGCGGCGCTGTGCCGGTGCCGAGCTGGTCGGCAACGCCATCGCTGGTCCCTCTGCGAGGGGGCGTTGATGGATCCGACCGAGGCTATCGTGTTCGAGCACGACTATCCGACCGCCGAGACCACCGCCGCGCCGTACGACGAGCTGGACTACCAGCGCGCGGTGCAGGCCTACATCTGGGCGGTCCCGCTGGTGAACCTCGTCGCCTGGACGCGCGCGATCGAGCGGGCTGGTGTGTCGCTGTCGGAACCGTCGTTGCTGGTGTTCGATCAACCGGTGGCGGCCAAGCAGGTGTTGCTGACGGCGAACGCCGAGGTCGTGTACGGCATGACAATGGTCGACCTCTCCCAGACCGGTCCGTTGGTGGTCGATGCGCCGGCCGGGGTGCTCGGGGCGGTGGTCGATGCCTGGCAGCGGGCGATCGGTGATGTCGGCCTCACCGGCGCAGCCAGGTACCTGGTGCTCGGCCCCGGCCATCCCGACAAGGCGCCTGACGGCTAACCGCGATCCGCCGCCGCGCTCAAGCTGTACCCGCAGGCCCAGGCGGACGACCCGCCGCCGACGCGCATCGTCCGTAACGGTGATCGCCCGTTCGACGGCGACCCACCGGCTCGCCGGTTCTGGTCGCTCACCGTCTTCGACAACCGCACCCGGGCGATGGTCGACAACGACCAACGCCCCAGCCTGTCCAGCTGCCAGGACCTCACCAAGAACCCCGACGGGTCGATCGACCTCCACATCGGACCCACCCCACAGCAGCTGGCGAGAGCAACTGGGTCAAGACCCTCCGCGGGCAAGGATTCTTCGTCATGTTCCGGCTCTACGGACCACTCGAGCCCGCGCTCGACGGCACCTGGAAGCTCAACGACCTCCAGCGACCCACCCAGCAACACAGAGCTTGCCGCCGTACCGGTGACAGGATTCAGGATCGGCTGGTCGACGGGGCCCGCCCATCGTCGGCACAGCCAAGCTCGCCTGACTTGCTCAGTGGGGCTGGCAGGTCTCGAACCTGCGACCGGCGGTTATGAGCCGCCTGCTCTGACCGACTGAGCTACAGCCCGCGTCCATCTGGTGCTATCTGGTACCAACCAGTTATGAGTCGGTCGACTCTGTCTGGCCCATACACTCCTGGCCTATTCCTAGAACGTGCGACATCCAGTCAGCTGACCTTGCCAGGAATTCAGCAGGTTCTCTCCCAAGGTCTGCAGTATGCTCCCAGCGACCAACGTGGCTGTTGTCCGGCCGCCTGGTCGGCGACCTGGATCGAGGCCAGTGGGCCGGCGACCGTCTTGGGCGGCTCGACTGTGGCCAGGACGCCACAGCGTCAGGACTGCCATGCGCCAGCTCAGCAGCGAGGCCAGCGACTTCAGCTGGCTGGTCGACAACTTCGCCAACCGCACCCCGGGGGTGGCCCACGCCCTGGTGGTGTCGGCCGACGGGCTACCGGTCGTGGCCTCCGAGCGTCTGGACCGGCCCAAGGCCGACCAGCTGGCCGCCATCGCCTCCGGGCTGGCCAGCCTGACCCACGGTGGCGCCCGCTGCATGGACGGCGGGCTGGTCAAACAGACGGTGGTCGAGATGGACCGGGGCCTGCTCGTGGTGATGGCCATCAGCGACGGTTCCTGCCTGGTCGTGCTGGCTGGCTCGTCGTGCAATGTGGGCGTGGTTGCCTACGAGATGACCGTGCTGGTCAGCCGCACCGGTGAGGTCCTCACCCCCAGCCTGCGGGCCGAGCTCCAAGGCGCCCTCCCGACATGAGCACCCAACCTCCCACGGCCACCACGGGTTACGTCGTCGCCTGTCCTTCACCGGCAGGAAGCGAACAGCAGCCGAGCTCGCACCGGCGGAGCCGGCCCGCCAGGTAGGCATGCCATGACCAGCCCCAACCAGCCAGCAGCCGACCAACAACGGGTCCGTCCCTATGCCATGACCGGCGGGCGTACCCGTCCCACCCACGACGCCCTGGCGATTGAGTCGCTGGTCTCCACCACCTCCACTGTGGAGCTGACGCCCAAGCTGACAGTGGAGCAGCGGGCCATCGCCGTCCTCTGCCACGACCTTCTGTCGATCGCCGAGGTCTCGGCAAAGCTCCATCTTCCCCTCGGCGTCGTCCGCATTCTGGTCGGGGACATGGCCGACGAGCACCTGGTCACGGTTCACCGGCCGGCCCACGCTGGCGACCGTCCTGACCTGGCGCTGCTTGAGCGGGTGCTGTCCGGGCTCCACTCCATCTGACCCAACTTGCGTCAGCCCAGCTGCAGGATCAGCCACACTCGAACGCACCCGCGACTGCCGACACCATCCAGGTCACCTGGCACCTCCTGGCGGCGTCGTCAGCACCTGCTCGATCGACCAACCCTTGCGGCACCGCTCCAGCATGGTCTTGACCCGGATGCCCGTCCGTAGCGACCACTCAGCGAGAGTGAGCGTCTCGCCCTTCCAGGTGAGCGGTTCGCCGCGGTGGTGCCAATGCACGGCCGGGTCATCGCTAGGCGACCCGTAACGCGGTAAGTCCCCGGCCCGGTAGAACCGTCGCCGCTCGGGGTCCTCACGCAGCGACAGGTCGGTCTCTCGCTCCAGCGCACGCCGGAACTCCTCGTCGCTCACGGGCGGTTGGCGGGGAGGGGCGTTCGGCCGTGGGCGGCGTTCGTCGGTCACGTCAGACCCTCCTCGACCTCGACACCAACCGCCGCACGGGCGGCCCAGCGAGGCAGGTAGGTGAGCGGTATGCCGCCAGGATGCGGATAGAAGTAGGGTGCGGCGCCGCCCTGCCCGCGGTCGAGGAGCGGAGCAAGCCGACCAGAGGGAAGTGTCTCCGATGCGGCCTGGCACCCCCCACAGTAGTCGCTGTGCCGGTACTGCAGCAGGCCGCCGAGTACGCCGAGGTCGCGATGGCGACCGCACCGGTCACTAATTGCTTTGCTCGGGAGCCCATTTCGAGCCCGGCATGGAGGGAGAACTATTGCGGGGCTATCTGAATGATTGCCGAGATACACCGAGTCAGCCTGTGGCTCACCGATCGCCGATTGGAATGACCAGAAGAATGACCGCCACTCTAGCGATTGGCCGCCATCAGCTGGCCTTTGCTTGTCTTGCTCAGTGGGGCTGGCAGGCCTCGAACCTGCGACCGAGCGATTATGAGTCGCTTCCCCGCCGTCCAGCAGATAAAATCTAGTGTCGTCCTTGCTGCTCAGGTCGACCGTCCCGTCCGCCTGGTCGCCTCCTGTCTTGCGGGTTGTCCCTGGTGGAATGACCGCAGGAATGACCGCGACCGGGTCCTGGAGGGTGAGAGCTAGCCTGGCGCCGTCCAATCTGGGAACCGTAACGTTCCCGAGACGCAGACAGGCCACACTGGCAGTCGATCCTTCAGGCTGAGAGGGTGCGGTGTCGGTGGTGCTGCCTGCAAGCGGGACGGTGGCGGTATTGCCCCCGGCTCATCCGAGCCGGCCGCCTCGGTGGCCGGCCGTGCTGGCGTGGATGCTGTTCGCGCTGGTGCTGCTCGAGTTTGCCACCTTCCCGTGGCTCGACCGGCTGATCCGCCAAGCCGGCCGGGCCGACCTGGCCCCCATGACCGCCCTCTCCACCCACCGTCGCTGGCGGCGCTGACCGCCAGCCTGGTCGGGGTGGTGCTGGCCCTCCGCCGGTCCCGCCACCCGGTGGGCTGGCTGCTGTTGACGCTCGGCCTGTGCCTGGGCACAAGCGGAGGGGCCGCGGGCTATGTGCCCTACGCACTGGTAGTCCGCCCCGGGGCGCTGCCGACCGCCGGCCTCATCGCCCGGCTGTATCCCACCGTGACCAACGCAGCGCTGGCCGCGCTCGGCTTTGTTCTGCTCCTCACGCCTACCGGGTCGCCGCCCTCGCCTCGCTGGCGCTGGTGGGCGTGGGGCTTGGCTGGGGTGACGGCTGTGCTGCTAGTGGCAGCGACGATCGCGCCGGGGTCGCTCGACCCCAACGCCCTGGTCGCCGGGGGACCACAGGAGTTCCGCGCCTTCGGCGGTGCCCTGCGGGTCGCCAACGTCGCCGCCCAGGTTGTCGCCATCCTCACGATCCTGGCCGGGACGGCCTCGCTGGTGGTTCGCTTCCGCCTGGCCCGCCAGGTGGAGCGCCAGCAGCTCCGGTGGCTGGCGTTGGCGGCCGCCCTGACGGGGGTGGCGATGCTGGCCGTGGCAGTCCTTGTCGCGGCGGGTGAGCTCGACCTGGCCAGCTGGGCGGCCGTGCTCTGCGCGGCCTTGCTGCCGCTGGCCACCGGCGCGGCGATCCTGCGCTATCGGCTGTACGACCTGGACCGCATCATCAGCCGCACGCTGGCCTATGGCCTGCTCACCCTGCTGCTGGGCGGTGGCTATGCCCTCGTCGTCCTCGGGCTGGGCCAGCTCCTGGGCCGGGAGTCCTCTCTGGTGGTGGCGGCCGCCACTCTGGCCGTGGCCGCGCTGTTCCAGCCGGCCCGCCGCCGAATCCAGGCTGCGGTGGACCGGCGGTTTAACCGCCGCCGCCACGACGCGGCCAGGATCATCGAGGCCTTCGGGGCTCGCCTGCGCGACCAAGTCGACCTTGACGCCCTGCACACTGAGCTACTGGCGGTGGTCGACCAGACCATGCAGCCGACCCAGGCATCGTTGTGGCTGCGGTCACCTCGAGAACCGTCACGCACACCCGCACGTACCCTCGCCGAGCCATGACACCGGTGGAATCGAATGGCGCGCCGCGAGGTGTGTTCCGTCAGGACATTGGCGACAGCTCTCTCAAGACACGGGAGACGGTGTGCCCTTGGTGAAGTTCGGGCATGTCCAAGGCACGCCTGGTCCTAACCGCCCTGCTCGTTGACCGCCAACCACCCGCCGAGGTCGCCGCCCGCTACGGCGTGCACCGCTCCTGGGTCTACAAGCTCAAGGCCCGCTACCAGGCCGACGGCGAGGCCGCGTTCGAGCCCCGCTCACGCCGGCCCAAGACCAGCCCGACCGCCACCCCACCG
>Ga0307415_100000590_pt1 | contig 15836 bp, 11 predicted proteins | sample DK1Cmetagenome_FD_204524 | JGI IMG/M metagenome (GOLD analysis project Ga0307415, IMG submission 204524) | Maize rhizosphere microbial communities from greenhouse at UC Davis, California, United States - DK15-C-2 | ecosystem: Host-associated > Plants > Roots > Rhizosphere > Soil | place: USA...
GTGTCGCGCCACGTGGAACAGCAAGCGGCTGAGCCGGGCCTGAGCCAGCCCGGCAACCCTGCGCCGGTCGCTCTGCAGTATCCGGAAGCTGGGCGCGGCATCGGCCGCCAACCAGAAGACCAGGTCCCGGCTCACCGGGTGCTCATCGCGCGGACGTGAGGCTGGGCCAGCCGGAGCGATGCCGGAGCTCGATGCATGGCGGCCTCGTAGAGGGCGAGATAGCGCGCTGTCACCTGGGACCACTGCAGAGTGGCTTCCGCCCGAGTGCGATTTCGGCGGCTCATCAGCTGGCGAAGCTCCGGGTCCTGGGCCAGGTACTGGATCGCGCGGGCCAGCGCGATCGGTTGACCAGGTTCGATCAGAAGCCCGTTGACTCCGTGTTCCACCAGGTCCGGTATGCCACCCACCGTGCTGCCGACGATGGGAAGACCCGAGGCGAGCGCCTCGGCGAAGACGTTCCCGAACGCCTCCGCCGAGGACGGCAGGGTGAATAGGTCTGCCGCGCGATAGCGTTCCGCGACGGCTTCCCGGCTCAGCGACCCACTGAAGCGGACCTCCCGGGCCACACCGAGTCTCTCCGCCAGATCCTGCAGCACCTGCCGGTCGGGGCCCTCTCCCACCAGCTCCAGCTCGAACCGACCGCGAGGAAGGAGCGCAAACGCCTGGATCAGCTCGCCCAATCCTTTGCGCTCCACCAATCGGGCGACTGCCAGACAGTGGATAGGGCGCGAGCCGGCTGCGCAGGATCGGTGCTCAGCTGGGCGGAAGAGCTCCAGGTCTACCCCATTGGGGATGACGCCATACTGCAGTCCCGGATAGGTGCGCTCGGTCAGCCGACCCAGGCTTTCGCAGACCGCAATGACCCGGTCGGCCCGGCGCCAGATCCAGCGAGTAAGCGGCGCGAGCAGCCGGTGGACCTGCTGCATCGTGCTGTTGTACGGGTCGTACCCGGGGACGTCGGATCCACGGAGTGAAACGATGACGGGAATGTCGCCGACCCCCGCGAACGGAAGCAGTGCACCGGTTGGGAGCGAGAAGAACACGTGGACCGCATCGTACTGGTGGCTCCGCAGCAGACGGCGCACCAGAGGAAGCGCGTGCAGGAGATAGCTCGCCGCGCCCAGCATGCCCGCCTGGTGCACGCCGATGCGATTACTCCGCACCCTGAAGAGGCGCAACCTCCCCTGCTCCAGCAGGTCGTGATCCCGCGAAGAGCTCCGCCGCTCGGCCCGGTTGTCCGCCGATGCAGTCACCACATCGACCGCGACACCGCTCTCGGCCAGGCCATGGGCCAGGGCGGCCGTGGCAACTCCTGCTCCGCCGCCCAGCGGTGGGTACTCGTAGTTCAGGACCAGGATGCGCATCTCGATCTGCTCCAGGGGGAGAAGAGGACGAGCGTTCGGAATGCGAAGAAATGCGCGGGGTCGGGGGGGCAAGAGACAAGCCAGCCTGAGACGCTATCCCCTCGCAGCTGCAGGATTTGTCTCACCTGGCTCAAGCTGTTGAGGCGTGCCTCTTTTGGTCGTCGTCGGGAGCAGGCTACATCACTTGAGACGTGTGGGCTTTGCCCCGGCTCTGTAGCGGGTCGGCTACAAAGAACGTGGAAGAGAAGCCTTAGGAGGACCTACATCTGAAAGAGGTAGCTCAGCTTGAGGAAAAATCCATCTGCGGCCCGCCGGAGAGTGGACCGGCCCAGTTGAGTCGGATCATCGAGGGTGCTGCCATAGCCGGCAAAGAGGACGGTCCCTGGATTCGGCTGGTAGGAAAAGAGAAAGTCTCCCCGGAGCGTACGGCGCCCGAACGCCCGAGTCTGGACATAAGTGTTGGCGGCTGGGTCAAAGACCAGGATGGGGGCGTTGGTTCGAGTGTCGTCGCGCAAGGCGTCCCTGCGCTCCGTGGTGTATTCTCCCACCACCCGGAGAAATATCGGGCGGGACAGCTGGTACTCGAGCTTCAGCCGCGGACTCCGCCAGATGCTCACCGTACTGCCGTCACTCCGCCGCCCGACAAACTGCAGATGGTACTGGCCGTTCACCCGCAGCTTGTCGGTGGGACGCCAGTCGAGCGTCAAGTCCAGCCAGGTGATGTTTGCGCTGGCCCATTCGTAGAAGTTCTCGTCGTGCCCCCAGAGAAAAAAGATGTTGCCCGAAAAGTGCGAGAACTCGGGAGTGTCGAGGGAGAGGACGTAGTCGAGGTTGGGGATAGTCGGCCGGCCGGTGAACGGCACGGTATCGAGCCCACCGGCTGCAAGGGGAACCTCCAGGGCGTAGTCGGTATACACGTCGGCCGGATAGCCGAATGATTCAGTCAAGACCGAGGCGCCGAACCTCCAGCCCCCGGCAACCCGGGTGTTGGTGTTGAAGTGGAGCTTCTTGTCCTGAATACCCTGCCCATTCACGAAGCGCTGGTACTCCCAGGTGCCGTCCAGCGCCACGTCCCCGGTGAAGCTCTCGATCAAGCCTCCCTGCTTGCCGTACAACGTCAGGCTGTGATCGAGGTTGGCGTGCACGATGCCAGGTCGCGAAATGAAGCCGCTGCCCGCCCGAAAATCCTCGGCAATGCCGTCGATTCTGTAGCGCACCCCGAACGTCCGGCCATTCCGCAGCACTCGAGCCGCCCAGAGCGGGGCCGTCTCGGTGACGCCGGTACGCCGGGTTCGGCTTCCGGCGACCTGGAGCTGAGCACTGTAGATCTCGCCGAAGACCAGGCGCGCATCGGCTCCCGCCACCCGGTTGTAGTCGCGGCCATCGATCTTGTCGGTATAGACCAGACCGAGCCGGGACTGCGCACCGATGTCGCGCTGAACCCGGAGCAGGTTGTACACCGGATGTTTCTCCCCGGTGAACGAGCCGTCCTGGTCATCTACGGCGGAGAGCACCGCCAGATCGGTCCCGAAGGCCTTGCCGGTGAGCTTGGCGGCTGCGACGGGCTGCACGATCCGCCGGGTGTAGATCAGGTTATTGGGGGTGGAGAACTGCTCGATGCCGTCGAGAAAGAACGGCCGCTTCTCCTGGAAGAAGAGCTCGTTTCTGGGGTCGAACACGAACTGCTGCGCGTCTGACTCGACCTGGGAGAAATCCGGGTTGGCGGTGCCGTTCAGGGTGAGGTTGTTGGTTACGCCCCAACGCACCGTCCCGCCCAACTCCGGTCTGCCGCCGGCGTACTGCCACCCGGCCGGGCCCGAGCTGCCGGTGGTCTTCGAGGTGAGCGAGGGCGTGAAGTCGAGGACTACGCCCCGGCGGAGGTCGGTGAGACCGACCAGCTTCCCGGATTGAGCCAGGAACGATGCCCTGGCTCGCCTGGCTGGAGTCCACGAGTCCTCTCGCCCCGAATGTTGCACCAGCCTGACGATGTTCACTCCCCAGATCTGCTCCCGGGTGGGCTGGAAGCGGAGGCTCTTGAATGGAATCCGCATCTCGATCTCGTAGCCGAACTCGGTAAGGCGCCCCTTCGAGTCGAACACGAAGTCCGGGCTCAGATCGGCAGCTTCGCGTTTCACGACGGCGTTGTTGAAGCCGTTACCGCTGGTGGCGCCGGTCTCCACCAGCGCGCCATCGGACTGCACTCCCAACGGATTCACCGCAAAGACGCTGGCCTGGCGTCCGTCGTTGAAGGTGCTGAGCAAGATCTGAACGTGGTCGTCCGCGTCGATGCGATCGCGGTCGGCCAGAGTCGCGTGTACCGCGCCGTGTGCCTCGAACGCCCGGATCCCGAAATGAATTGCGGTGGGAGAATACCAGACCAGGACCTGAGTGGTGTCCACGGCTGGCACGCCATCCACTGGTGAGAACTGAGAGAAGCCGCTCAGCACGGCCGTCTCGTTCCACACGCTTTCCTCCAGCTTGCCGTCGACCGAGGACTCCACCTCGTGCCGGGGTACCTGCACCTGGAGGTTTCCCACCCGGCCACTGTAGACGGCTGGAGGATCAGCCGGAGAAGTCTGCAGACAGAGAAGGAGGGCAAGGAGCATAGGCTTCTACTCGGTACGGCTCCGGCCTGGCGCCGGTTTCGAAATGCCGGCGCGGGGGTCCACTGTCAGCGCGAACACTGTGGCGCCGATCAGCCCGATCCCTCCGGCCAGGATAAAGGGAAGCGCAGGATTATGGCGCCAGAGCAGGCCTCCAACCACTGCGGCCGGCGTGATGCTGAGGCTTCGGACCAAATAATACAGCCCGACCGACCGTCCGCGGGCGCCGGGCGGAGACAGATCCACGATCAGGGCCTTGCGGGCGGGCTCACCAATCTCCCGCAAGCCGCCGATGACAAACGCCGCGATCAGCGCTCCGAACGAATGCGCCGCCACGATCGCCAGGGGGAACACGGCAAAGGCGACGAAAGTGGCGGCCACCAGTGGTTTCCGTCCTATCCGGTCGGCCAGCCTTGCTGCCGGCAAATAGCACAGGATGGCCGTGGTCATCTGGGTCGAGACCAGCAGGCCGTACTCGGGAGCGCGGATGCCCACGACGTCCAGTGCGTAGATCACCAGAAAAACGTCTACCAGCGCCTCTCCGGTGCGGACCAGGATGTCGGACACCAGGAGGCGCTGGAGTGCTTCGGGAAGCGACCGCCAGAGGTCACGCATGTTGGCGGAGTCAGCCGCATCAGAAATCACCGGCAAACGGAGGCGCGACACCAGCGCGAGCGTCGCTAACGCGAGGGCGAACGTCACCCCCAGCCCGAGCCGCACCCCTTCCTGGATGCCTTGTCCAGCGATGAGCAGCCCGCCGAGGACCGGCGCGATCGCAATGGGCACCCGGCGCAGAATCGATTGCACCGAGAAGCCCATCGCTCGACGCTCGGGCGGAAGGGATTCTCCGATGACGGCAAACATGGTCGGGCTGGCCATGCTGCTCCAGGCAGCCGCCAGGACGGTGCCGGCGAAGACCGTTGGCCATGACGTTCCCAGGGCCAGCAAGACATACCCGGCCATGGCGAGGGCTAGAAAGACCTGCAGCCCGGTCCTCCGGCCGAAGCGATCGGAGATCCACCCACCGGGATACTGCGACAACCCGTCGATGAGATCGCGGGTACTGCCGTACGCACCCAGCACCAGAACGGGTGCGCCACTGCTTTCCAGATACTTGGGGAGAAAACGCTTCCAGAGCTCCTCTCCAAACGCCATGAGGAGCCCGGCGCCGGCTACCGATGCGGTGTTGCGGTTGAGGCCCAGCCAGAGGAAGAGTCGCCGGGTCACCGCGTAGCGGTGCGCGGCAGGCTCTCCGGCAGGTCGGCCACGGTATAGGCCATGACCGCGAGCGCTGCGACGCAGCGCCCCAGCTCCGCGGGATCTACCTTGTCCAGCATGTCGCCTTCAGAATGGTGGAACCAGAAGTATCGGCTGCGGTCTACATCCAGTCCCATTCCGGGCACGCCCCGCTCCACCAACGGAGCGATGTCGGCTTCGGGTGAGTCGGACTCCCTGCTCACCTGGTCGGCGCCGATGCCGCGAAGCAGCGGCTCTATCTGTTTTGCCCGGTTCAGGGCCGCGTCTGTGCCGCTGAAGCGAAACCCGTGAGGGCTGAAGGTCCCGTTGTCTGATTCGATGGCGAGGACATGGTTCGGCAGCTCGGCCGTGTGGGCGTCACGATAGGCCAGGGCGCCTCGGCCTCCATTCTCCTCGTTGGTCCAGAGCACCACACGAATGGTGCGGCGCGGCTTGAGCCCTGAGTGATGAATCAGCCGCAACGCTTCCCAGGCAGCCACCGACCCACCGCCGTCATCCACGGCGCCCTGGCCGACGTCCCAGGAGTCGATATGCCCGCCCATCACCACCACTTCATCCGGCCGCTCCCGTCCGGGAATTTCCGCCACCACGTTGCGTGAGGGAGCATCGGGCAGGGTACGCGCGAGCATGGTCAACTTGACCACCACCCGCACGCCGCGATCCTGAAACCGATGCAGCATTGCGGCGTCTTCGGTGCTCAGCGCCGCCGCCGGAATCCGGGCCGTGGTTGAGTCGTACCGCATGGTGCCCGTGTGCGGACTCCGAATCGAGAACGAGGCAACCGACCGGATCAGGCAGGCCACCGCCCCGGCGCGCGCGGCGGCCGACGGGCCCTCCACCCGATAGCGCACCGTCTCCCGGTAACTGGTGAACGGGACGTCGAACAGAATGATCTTGCCTCGGGCCTCCCCGGCCCGAGCCTTCAGATCCTGGAAGCTGGTGACCACGAGAACCGGTGCGGTGATGCCCCCCGGTGGCGTGCCGACGCTTCCTCCCAACCCCAACATCGCCAGAGCGGCCGGGCGCGGGCGCACCAGCGACGCGGCCTCCCGACCCCGTATCCAATGGGGAACCATCACCGGCTCACCGCGGACATTCTGCAGACCATCGGATTTCATCTGCGCCAGAATCCAGTCGATGGCCGCCTCCAGACCGGCTGACCCGCTGAATCGCGAGCCGAACTGATCTACCAACAGGCCCAGCCGGCGATAGGCGGCACTGTCCCGAGTGGCAGCCCGGATGAGAGTGTCGGCAGCGGGGCCGTACACGGCCGCGATGGTGCTGTCGCCCTGATCGGGCGGCCGATTCTGCGCTCCCAGTCTGGTCGGCAGGCTGATTGCGGAGCTGCCGAGGGCCGCGGCGAACAACAGGCCAATCTGAGTCAAGGGAAATCCTCTCGAAACCATCGCCTTGTCTCCCCATCCAGTGGATGATACACTTGCTATATGAATGATTCAGCTGTGACTGTCAAGCGTCGGGAAGCGCGCACGGTCCGGCGGCCCTGGCTGCTGCTGATCCACCAGATCCCGCCAAAGCCGGACTATTTTCGGGTAAAAGTGCGCCGGCATCTCCAGCGTGTCGGAGCCGTCGCACTGAAGAACTCGGTGTACATCCTTCCCCGGACCAAGGAGACCACCGAGGATTTTCGCTGGCTGCTGCGCGAGATCGGCGCTGAAGGTGGAGACGCCACGCTCTGTGAGGCCGATTTTGTCGAGGGGATCACCCAGTCGGATATCGAGGCGCTCTTTGGAGCCGACCGCGACGCCGACTATGGCGCAATTATCCAGACGGCCGAACAGCTCCCTTTAAGCGAGGCCGGAGCTGAGCTCCCCCGGTTGCGTCGGCGGCTGGACGAGGTGCAGGCAATCGACTACTTCGGCGCCCCCACCCTCCTGGCGGCGAAGCGGGCCCTGGCACGAATCGAGAGCCGGCTGAAACAGTCACAGCCGGGCAAACCCAAGGTGGCCGATCAGATGCGGGGAAATACCTGGGTAACCCGGCGCGATGTCTTCATCGACCGGATCGCGAGTGCCTGGCTGATCCGCCGGTTCATCGACCCTGACGCACAGTTCAAGTTCGTTGGCGCCAAGAGCTATCGCCCGAAAACCCGGGAAGTTCGTTTCGACATGTTCGAGGCCGAGTATACCCACGAAGGAGATCGGTGCACCTTTGAGACGCTGTTGCTCCGGGCCGGGCTGCGAGACCCGGCCCTGCGGGTGATCGGGGAAATCGTGCACGATGTCGACTGCAAGGATGAAAAGTTCAATCGGGCCGAGGCCGCCGGGGTTTCAACGCTGTTGCGCGGCTTGGTTCGGTCCACGGCCGATGACGCCACGCGGCTGGAGCGCGGCGCCGCGCTTTTCGACCAGCTCTATGCCTCGCTCCGCTGACCAGCACCCCTCACGAGGAGCTTATATTCCGATAATCAGACTCGCCGGTGGTGGGTCTCCCTCGAGTGCGGAGATGCAATGCTCAAGCACGTGTTTTGGGCCTGCGGTGTGGCCGCCTGCCTCATAACGTCGACCGGGCTGGCGCAAGCCACGCCGGCTCATTCCAAGGCGCCGGTGTCCGGCGGTCGTCCGCTGAGCCAGTGGATTGCCGATCTGAAGGCGGCAGCGCCCCAGACGCGAAACGCCGCCGCATATGAGATTGCGGGACTGGGCCCGGCCGCGGCGGCGGCTGTTCCGGCGCTGATCGAAGCGCTGGACGACCCGGTTCCCTCGGTTCGGTTTCCGGTTACGGTTGCGCTCCTGGAGATCGGACCTGCGGCGAAAGCGGCGGTACCTCGCCTGCAACAGATGGTCGAGGAGGAGCTCAACGACGAGATCGCGGCATCAGCCCGCCGCGCCCTCAAACGGATCGACCCAGCCGCTGTTCCCAGTCAGTAACGGTGATAGCCGCCTAGGGAACGAGCAAGACTTTCCCGGTCGTTTCCCTGCCCTCCAGTGCCCGATGAGCCGACTCCGCATCGGCCAGCGGGTAGGTTCGGTCCACCCGCACCCGCAGCTTTCCTTCCTGAACCCAACGGAATATGTCGCCCGCTCGGGAAAGCAGCTCCTCCCGGCTGGCGACATAGTGCGCCAAGGTGGGACGGGTGAGAAAGAGTGAGCCCTTGGTGTTCAGGACCTGCGGGTCTACCGGAGCAACCGGGCCACTGGATTGGCCATACAACACCAGCATGCCGCGAGGTGCCAGACTGTTGAGACTGCCTTCGAAGGTGGTTCGGCCCACCGAGTCGTACACCACGGAGACTCCCCGGCCGCTGGTGAGTCGCCGGGTCTCTGACACAAAATCCTGCTGGGTGTACAGCACAGTTTCATCCGCACCAGCCTCGGACGCGAGCGCCGCCTTTTCCGGCGTAGAGACGGTGCCGATAACGTGGGCGCCCAGCGACCGCGCGATTTGACATAAGAGCAGTCCGACGCCTCCAGCCGCGGCATGGACCAGGCACCAGGTTCCCTTCTTCAGGGGATAGGTCGACGTCGCGAGATAGTGCCCGGTGAGGCCCTGGAGCAGGACAGCGGCAGCCAGCTTGGTATCGATTCCAGTGGGCAGCACCACCAGTCGATCGGCCGGCACGCGCGCCAGTTCGCCATAGGCACCCAGCAGGTTGGTGGACGCCACCCGATCTCCGGGATGAACTGCGCGGACCCCGTCACCCACGGCTATGACCCGCCCGGCACCCTCTCCACCGGGCGTGAAAGGGAGGGACGCCCGGTATAGTCCAGTGCGCTGGTACACTTCCATGAAGTTCAGGCCGATGGCCTCGAGCCGCACCAGCGCCTCGCCCGGGCCCGGCGCCGGGTCGGCAACTTCCTCCAGCCGGAGTACCTCAGGTCCCCCGGTCTGGTGAACTCGGACCGTCTTCACTCGATGTCCGGCACGGCGGCCAGCTCCACCGCAACATTCAATGGAAGGGCCATCTATCGGTCGAAGTTGACGGCCACGGTGTTGCCGCCACTGATCACCACGCCGACTCGCTCGGCGGCTCCGGCACGGTACTTCTCCGTCAGCAACGCGGCAAAGGCCGTGGCCCCTCCAGGCTCGGCGACGATCCGCAGGTGATTCCAGAGTGCCGCCTGTGCCGCGCGGATCTCGGCGTCCGAGACCAGCACCACCCGCTCCACCCTCTCCCGGACCATGGGGAACACCAGCTCACCCACCCGCCGCGGCCCCAGGGAATCGGCCGCGATGCCGCCCACCCCGGCATCGGCCGGGCTCCCGGCCGCCAACGCGCGAGTCAGGGTCGGGCACAGGTCGGGCTCCACCGCGACCAGCCGCACCCGGTCCCGGTACCATGCCGCTGTGCCACCCAGAAGCCCGCCGCCGCCGATCGGAACCAGGAGCGTGTCCAGGTTAGGGACTTGTTCCTCCAGCTCCAACGCGACAGTACCCTGGCCGCTCAGGGTCTCCTCCTGATCGAAAGCGTGAACCCGGAGCGCACCATGCTGGGCGGCCCACACTTCGCTGGCCTGCAGGGCGTCATCGTAATCCTCACCTCCGATCATCAGGGTGGCGCCGTAGCCGCGGATCCGCTCGACTTTGGCCGGCGAGGAGATCGACGGAATGAAGATGGTGGCGCGGTGACCCAGCGCCCGGGCAGCATACGCCACCGCGGCTCCATGGTTCCCCCCGGAAGCCGCGACCACTCCTGCCTTCGGAATCCGGCGGAGCAGCAGGTTGGCAAAGGCCCCTCGGGCTTTGAACGACCCGGAATGCTGGAGCAACTCGAGCTTGAGGATGATTCGATCGGTCGGGATCCCCAGTTCGGAGCCCCTGATCTCGATGACCGGGGTGCGCCGGATGTGCGGCCGAATGACCGTCTCGGTGGCGGCGATACGCTGCCGATCGATAGCCACATCCGCTAAGCCGGGCATTGTCCTCTCAGGGTGAGGCAAGGGCAGACTGACGAAGATATAGCTGTGGGCCTAGCCGCTGAGGTCCTAAGCCGATCCCATGAGACGTCCCACCCGCGGGACCAGCAGCCACAACAACAATCCCGCGCTCAGGCAGGACACTACAAAGATCAGGAAAAAGTCCGCCTGACCCCCCAGCATCCACGAGAAGTCACCCCGCTCGAAGCCCTCGATTGTCCCGGCCAGGTAGCCACCGAGCAGGTTGGCGAAGAAGTTTGCCGTGAGCCAGATGCCCATGAGCATGGAAGCCAGACGCGCCGGCGCGGCCTGCCCAACAAAGGAAAATCCGGCGGGAAGGAAGCAGAGCTCCCCCAGGCTGTACACCAGATAGAACGAGATCAGGTACCAGGGACTGATCCGAGCGCCTTGATCACTCAGTGCAGCGCCCTGGACCATCACCAGGTAAGCCAATCCCAGGAGCACCAGCCCGAGCGCCATCTTTGCATGGGTACTCGGCGACTTCGGCCCCAGAGCTTGCCACAGCCGGGCCAGGGCGGGAGCCAGGATCAGGACGAAGAGCGGATTGACCGCCTGAAACCAGGCCGCCGGTATTTCGCCTTCCGGCAGCAGGGCCGCGAGCCGGCCCGTAACCACGCGGTCGGTGCGTTGTGCGGCGAACAGGTTCAGGGATGAACCGACCTGCTCGAAGGCCAGCCAGAAAAACACGACAAACACGGTGATGATAGCGAGGGCCAGAATTCGTTTGCGCTCGGCTATCGTCAAGGTTCCCCAGGCCGCGTCCCGCGCACCGTGGACTCCTCGCTCAGCACGCGGTGGCGGAGCACCCACTCCGCGCAATCGATCACCCCGGGTCCAAAGATAGAAGCCGAGCCCGATCAGCATGCCGACGCCGGCCACCCCGAAACCCCAGGACCATCCGAACCGCGGGCTTGCCGCAAACCAGGCACATACCAGAGGGCCGAACAGGGCGCCGAGATTGATCCCCATGTAGTACAGGGTGAACCCTGGATCGCGGCGCATGTCTTGGGGCGGATAGAGTTGCCCCACCAAGGTGTAGATGTTGGGCTTGAAGAAGCCGGTGCCAACAATGATGAGGACCAGGCCGGTGTAGAAAGACCACTCAGGGCCCATCGCCAGGGTGAAATACCCCAGCGATATCACCGCCCCACCGATGGCCAGTGAACGGTTGGCGCCCAGCACTCGATCAGCCAGCCAGCCCCCGGCCACTGGAGTGAGATACGCCAGGCCGTTGAACCAGCCGTAGAGCCGGCTGGCCTCCTCCCGGCTCCAGCCCAGCCCTCCTGTGGTATCGATGAGGTACAGGATGAGCAGGGCGCGCATCCCATAATACGCGAAGCGTTCCCAGAGCTCGGTCGCGAACAGGACGACGAGCCCGGGCGGCTGGCGCCGGTCTATCTGGGGACCTCGACCTGGACCAGCGAGCTCAAGAGTGCTCGGGCTGCGGCCACTCCCTCCAGCCGAAAGCGGGCGTGGGTCGCGCCGGGACCGACCTTCACGGTGATTGCCTCTGCGGGTAGGGCGGCGAACAGGTCTTCATCGGTGCGGTCGTCACCCATGGCCAGGATCACGGTGGAGCTGAGCCGTTCGGGGGAAAGTGGGGGGACGATCCTGCCTTTGTGAATGCCGTATGGCCGGATCTCGACTACCTTGTGCCCGGCCAGAATCTCCACCGGCTGATTGCTGAGCAGCTGAGCCAAATGCAACCGCAGCTCGTTGGCCCGGCGGGCACCGGACTCCTGGTCCGCCATCCGGTAATGCCACGCCAGCGCAACGGACTTCTCCTCTGTGAGCGACCCGGGCGTTCGCGCCGTAATGTCCCGGAGAATGGCAATGGCGGGCTCTCGCCACGCCGCTCCCATGTCCCCAGCCGGAATCCACTCGGATTGGTCCACCCCCCGAGACCAGAAGCCGTGCTCCGCATGCAGCGCAATCGGCAACCCGCCCAGCCAGTGCTCCAGAGGCTCGCGGGCTCGGCCACTCACCACGTGTACTTCCGTGTTGGGCCGACTGGCCAGGGCACCGAGCAGCGCCAACAGTGCCGGGTCCGGACGGGCCAGCTCGGGAGTAGCGGTGTAGGGAACCAACGTCCCATCATAGTCCAGCAGCGCCAGAAGATTGTCTGAATCCTGCACTCGGGCCATAAGCTCCTGGCGTGCAGCGGAGGCCGACGCGGGTGCCTTCCGGGTGGCGGGGCTGGCTCTGGTTATCGCTTCGAGGTTCTCGAGGAAGGTGCTGGCCCAGCGGTGGACATCGTAGGTATCCACGCGCACCCGGAGCGGACGCAAGCGAGACCGCCGCTCCTCTGGATCCATGGACAACGCCCGATAGTAGCTCTCCGCGGAGGCCTCTACGTCGTACGGATTGACCTGAATCGCCTCGGGCAGCTCCCAGGAGGCGCCGGCAAACTCGCTGAGGATCAGAACGCCATCGCCGTCGGTACGTGACGCGATGAATTCTTTGGCAACCAGATTCATGCCGTCGCGCAGGGGCGTCACCAGCATGACGTCAGCCGCTCGATAGAGCACCACCAACTCCCGCTCCGACATGCCCCGGTAGATGTAGTGCACCGGCACCCAACGAGGCGTCCCGAACGCCCCATTGATGCGGCCCACCAGCCCATCCACCAGCGCGCGGACCTCCTGGTAGGCCTCAACGTTGGTTCGGGAGGGCACCGCCACCTGTACCAGCCGGACCCGCTCCCGTAGGTCGGGATGCACCTCCAGCATTCGTTCGTAGGCGAGCAGCCGCCGGGGAATACCCTTGGTGTAGTCCAGACGGTCAACTCCCACCAGCAGCTTCACATTGCCGTCGCCCCGCAGCCCCCGAACTTCCGCTTCGACTCCAGGAGCTTGGGCCATCCTCCTGAAAGACTCGGCGTCGACACCCATGGGAAACACGCCGAGGCGTACTTCCCGATCCGAGAGCTGCACCCGATCGATGTCCACGGTGAGACCGAGAATCTGGGTGAGGGACGAGGCGAAGTGCCGGAGATATGCCGGGGTATGAAAGCCTACCAGATCTGCCCCCAGCAGGCCGCGAAGGACCCGGTCCCGTTCAGGCAGAGTGCGAAACAGCTCCTCGGCGGGGAACGGGATGTGGAGGAAGAAGCCGATACGCACATCGGGCAGTCGACGGCGCAGCAGATCCGGCAGGAGGAGGAGCTGATAGTCGTGGACCCAGATCAGATCGCCGGACTGATAGTGCTGCGCCACGATCTGAGCGAATTGTTCGTTCACCTCGACGTACGAACCCCAGTCTCGGACGTGGAGCGGGATCTGATCCAGCAGGTAATGAAAGAGCGGCCAGAGGACCCCGTTGGAATACCCCTCGTAATAACGGGTTACCTGCTGGTTGCTGAGCGGCACGGCCGCCAGCCGCATTCCGGCCAGCTGCTGTTCCAGGGCGGCTCGCTGCTGGTCCGACAGATCCTCCTCAGGCATACCGGACCAGCCGATCCAGAGGCCCCCGGACTGTTCGTGTGGCCGCAGCAAACCGGTGGCCAGCCCTCCCGTGCTCCTTTGAACGTCCACACCGGTTTCGGTGGGACTCACGGTCACGGGGAGTCGGTTGGCAACGATGATGACCCGAGACATGTCGTAACTTAAGTCACGAGGCGAGACTCGCGACTACCTGGGCCACACCTGGTTGCTCCGGTCGAGGTCGGGGAATTCCTTCTCGGCATCGATCTCGATGCTTCGAATGGCCGGCTCTCGCGCAACCCGGATGGTTTGCCGCCGTTCGCCCTGGAGCCAGACCTCCGCTGCAAGGGTATCACGCTCCACCCGGCCATCGATTCGGGTGACAGTCAGGTACATGGGCATGGGCGCCTTCCCCCGGTTGGCCACCACGACAGCCAGCGAATCTCCGGCGGTGGTCACGGTATCGATCGCCTGATCCAGCTTCCAGGTCTCGAAGAACCAGCTGCGCCAGAACCAGGAGAGATCCCGTCCGGAGACGTTTTCGAAGGTATTGAACAAGTCGTAGGGGGAAGGGTGCCGGTAGGTCCAGCGGCTGATGTATTCCTTATAGGCCTTGTTGAACGTCGCTTCGCCCAGCACCGCCCGGAGCGCCACCATGACGGTGGCGGGCTTGTAGTAGCTGGCCACTCCATACGCCGGATAGCTGGGGTAACGGTCTCCGTGGTGCATCAGCTCGACCTCGCTCCCCATCTCTGCAAAGTCCAGGTAGTTCTTGCGATTCCGTGCCTCGTCATCGAAGCCCTTGAAGAAATCCGCCATGGATTGAGACTGATCGAATTGCGTGAGGCCCTCGTCCATCCAGGCGTAGCGCTTCTCGTCGGAGCCCACGATCATGGGAAACCACATGTGCCCGATCTCGTGGGTGGTCACCTCATAGAGGCCCAGTGTGTCCCATTGGCCACCTATACAGGTCATCATGGGATATTCCATGCCGCCGCATGAGGTCGGCCCATCTACTGCGGTCATGTGGGGGTAGGGGTACGGCGCGAGAAAGCGGGAAAAGAACTCGACCGAGTGCCGGCTGTATCGGGCACTCTCGTCCCAGTGGCTCACCCGTTGTTCCGGGCGGTACAACGAATAGATGGCAGTGGTGTCGGGCCGGCCGTCCCCTGTCGCATCTCCCACCACCGCATTGGTGGCATCCCACAGGTACTTGGGCGAGGCCGCCCAGGACACGTCACGCACCCGCTCTGCCCGGAAGCGCCAGGTGAGCTTGCCGTTGGACCCGGTGGTGGTGGAGCTCCCGGCCTTGCGATCCGCCTCGGTGACCACGTGGACCACACCGGTGCTGTGAGCCGCGGAATCGAGGCGGGCGCGAGTCTGGGCCGAGAGAACTTCCCCTGGGTTCTGCAGCCGCCCGGTGGCATTCACCAGCCACCCGGCAGGCAGGGTAAGGGCGACGTCGTAGTTGCCATAGCCCATGTAGAACTCGGCGTTCCCCAGGTACTGGTCGATCTGCCAGCCGTTCACGTCGTCGTACACGGCCATCTGCGGGTACCAATAATTGATGTAAAACGTCTCGCCATCCTGGCCTCCGCGGGGTGCGCCATCCGGCGGAATCCTCAGCCTCCAGGCAAACTCGAAGTTGGCCGACCCACCCGGGGGCAAAGGCCGGGGAAGTCGGATCCGCATGATCGTTCCATCCACCTGGTACCCGGCCGACTCACCCTCGCCTGGCTTGAGCTCCTGCCCCTGGGCAGCCACTCGGCCCAGCTCGACACCCTCTACGGCCCATGGAACGTCGGTGTTATGCCTCGAGCCCGGTGCGAAAATGTTATGGAGCAGCTGGACGTAAACTTCTCGGAGGGTGTCGGGAGACCGATTCTGGTAGCTGACGCTTCCTTTGCCGACTAGCCGCTTCGACACCGGGTTGAGCTCCGCCTCCAGCCGGTAGTCCGCCCATTGCTGCCAGTATCGGGGCCCGGGCTTGCCATCGTGCGTCCGGGTTCCCTGAGTCACCGCGCGCTCGTATGCATCAGAGACCGGAACGTCCATCACTTCACGCCGGGAAGAGGTCCCCGCCGTGCCCGGCGACGGGCCTGTATTCGGGGCGCTCCGGCCGCTGGAACAGGCAACCGAAGCCGCCACGAGCACACTGGCAAGGAAAGCGGGCGGACGAGTTCCGAGTTGGTACATCACCTACTCCATTATCTAGAGATCGCGAGGGCCGCATGGCCGGGCTGCGGGCGCGGATGATGGACCGGCGCGTGCGTCGGGTCAACCCTTGCACCCGTG
>Ga0307415_100000591_pt1 | contig 15832 bp, 16 predicted proteins | sample DK1Cmetagenome_FD_204524 | JGI IMG/M metagenome (GOLD analysis project Ga0307415, IMG submission 204524) | Maize rhizosphere microbial communities from greenhouse at UC Davis, California, United States - DK15-C-2 | ecosystem: Host-associated > Plants > Roots > Rhizosphere > Soil | place: USA...
GCGGCTCTCGGCGAGAGGAGGGTCTGGGGTCGGCGGGGCTCCCCTGCAGCCCAGACCCGCAGACCCCGCCGCCTCTCGGCTACGTCATCTGACGTATGGGCGGGCTGTGGTCCCGGGCCGAGGTTCACCCGATCGCACCTGAGCCTGGGTCCGCCCTCGCAGCCGCGACGCGCGGCGCCGTGGACAGCGACGGGTTCCTCGACCGGAGACGACCGATGGCGAACCTGATCACCCTCGCGCGCACGCTGCTGGCCTTCGTCGTCGTGGCCATGCTGCACGTCCGGACGCAGGAGATCTACCTCGCGGCGGCGGGGTTGACGCTCGCGCTGATCGCGATGGACGCGCTCGACGGCTACGTGGCGCGAAAGCGGCGCGAGTGCACGAAGTTCGGCGCGGTGGCCGACATCCTCGGCGACCGCGTCGTGGAGATGACGTACTGGATCGTGTTCGTGAAATTCGGCTGGGTGCCCGCGTGGATCGCGATCCTCGTCTCGGCGCGCGGGATCGTCGTGGACGGCTTCCGCGCCATCGCGCAGGAGCGCGGGCTGAGCGCGTTCGGGGCGACGTCGATGATGCGGACAAGAGTGGGCGCGCTGCTCGTCAGCTCGCGCGCGAGCCGCGCCGCGTACGGCGTGGGCAAGGCGCTCGCGTTCTCGCTCATGATCCTCTTCTTCACGCCCGGAATGCTGCCGCCCGTGGCCGGTGCGGTCGGACTCCTCGCCTACGCCAGCGTCTACGCCACGGTCCTGCTCTGTCTCGTGCGTGGCGTGCCAGTACTCCTCGAAGGTCGCCGGCTGCTGTAGCTGACGGAGCTGACGGGCGGCGCCAGGCGCCGCCCGTCAGCCGGCGCCCTGGCGCCCAACGGGAGGCGTAGCGGTCGACGCCCTGCGGCAGTCGAGGCAGATCGGCGGCGCACCCATCGCCACGCGCAGTCGCTGCACGAGGGAACCGTGCAGGTGGTACTCACAGAGAATGCGGCGGCACTGCTGACACACGCCGCCGCGACCCGGGGTGAAGCGGGCGCCGCAGGCGTCGCAATCCGCCTTGAACATCGACTCGCGGAAGATCGGCACGTCAGTCTCGCACAGCCCACTCTCGCACAGCGGTGGCGGCTCTGGTCAGTCCCGGGGATGCAAATATCCGCTCAGCCACTCGAGCACGCGCTCCGGATATACTCCCTCGCGCTGCTCGGTGGCGAGCGGGTGCACGACGCCCGGATCGAGCGAAAAGGTCGGCGCGGAGGCCGGGCCGGTGAGCTGGACGTAGCCGGGCAGACCGAGCGTCGGGGGGTAGCCGGGCAGCGCATTGGCAAGCCGACCGGGAAAGGGCGGCTCGGCGGCCTGGGCGGGGTCGTCCCACAGCTCGTTCGCGCGGTCGTAGGCTCCCTCCGAGACTTCCACCCAGATCCCCCAACGTCGCGGCTCTGTTTCACCTCTCATGGGGATGGGGAGCAACACGCGCAGAAAGTACTCGTTCCTTCTGCCGTCGGCGGATTGGAGGCGGCACCAGTCGTCGCCCGCAGCCGCGCGGCGCTCGCGCTCGTCCGACGGGATCGCGAGGTACGCGTCCGGCCGCCTGAACCGCGGCTCGAGCTCGCTCAGGTCGTGTTCTTCGCCGCACCGTGCGCAGTACACCCGATCCATATCGCTCCGCCGAATGAGTCCGAACTCCGCGGCTAACCGCGCTCCCAGCGCACGTCCATGCCGTCGCGGCCGGCGAGCGCCTCTCGAAGCGTACGAATCAGCTCGGCGTCAGCGCCGTCCTCCTCGAGCATGTCCACGGTGTCGGTGCTGATGTAGTAGTCGCGGTCGGCGAGTGACTCCTCTTCGAGCTCGTCCGAGAGGAATTGGAACTGCTCTTCGGAGATCTCGCCGAGCAGCGCCCCCTCGGCGGCGTCATAGAGCTGGATCATTGGTAACCTCCGTTAGGCGCGAACGGCGCGGCAGCCGGCGCCCGGCCTCCGGGGGCGCCTGCTGCAACCTACAGACGCCCACGAGGCGGCGCGAGGCGGCCGGTGAAGGGCGGCTCTCGGCTCTCGGCTGGAGCGGTTTCAGGAATCCCTCGGCGTCGGGAGGACGTCCCTCGCGCCGAGGCAGTTCCTCCTCGCTGCTGTAGCCGAGGGCCGAGAGCTGAAAGCCGAGAGCCGCCCTTCACCGCGCCGCCCTTCCGCTCCGGTGCCGGTCGACCCACGCGGCCCAGAGGGGGAGCAGCCAGCCGGCGAGCGCGCCCCACGCGAGCCCTCGCACGTCTTGCGGGGGCGGGGCGAGGACGTTGGCCGCGTAGAGCACGAGGAGGAGCGCGACGAGCGCCCAGAGCGCGTACTGGCCGGTGCGGTCGCGCGCCCGCGTCGCCCGGAGGTACAGGGCGATGCCAGCGGCGAACATGCCGGTTTCGATGATGATCGTGGCACCTACGGAATGCCACAGCCCGAGCCCCACCCGCGCCGCGCCGCCCGGGTAGAGCGGCAGGTCGGGGCGATGCGTGACGAAGTCGGGCACCCAGTGGCTCACGACCAGCAGCCCGACCGCCACGCCGCCGGCGCGGTCGCGGGCGAGGGCAACGTACCCCGCACCGGCGAGCAGACCCCAGCCGACGACCGCCATCAGGCTGTGCGTCCACGGGTAGTACGTGAAGTCGAGCACTAGGAACGGGTTGCTCGACGGGGTCACCCGCACGCGCTCCCACCCCGTCAGCAGGAACACCGGCCAGACGAGGTCCGGGAGCTGAGCGGCCGCGAACAGAACGCCGAGCGAGGGGCCGGGCGCGGCCCGCTTCGCGCCAAATGCCGCCGCGAAGTGTCCGATGAACATGGGCTACGAATCTGCAGGTCGAGTGGAGCCGCCTCCAGCCTGCGCCGCCTCAGTCGCGCCGGGCCGCCCGCACCCACCGGCCCGAGCCCGCGACGCTGTCGATCTCGGCCTGGAATGAGCGCAACTGGAGCAGGCGCTCCGCGATGCGCGGCGGATCGACGGAGACGTAGCACCCGGTATAGTCTTCCACCCGCTTCGTGCCCGCCCCGCCAAACACCGTTACCACGACGGTCGAGTGGTCGGTCGCGCGCGCGGAGCACAGCATCGAGTCGTCGGCCGTTCGGTCCGGGAGCTGAAAGAGGCCGACCCGCTCCGCCCGCGCGAGGAGCTCGACGGCCCTGCCGCGAGCGATGGTGTCCGACGCCGTCCGCCCGGCCTCGCCCGGGTTGAGCGAGGCGAAGTGCACGCGGCCGGACGCCGCGACGCTCAACCGGTACGCCGGGCACGATCCGAAGCACATCGATCGCTCCAGTACTACGCTGTCGACCGACGCGGCGGACGGCGACTGCGTGTCAGCTGTCGCGGCCGGCCCGACGCCTGGCCGATCGGACGCTTCGGGCGCGCGGCCCTTCCCCGGCCCGCATGCCCCCGCGCCGCAGACGACCCCCACGGCGATGGCCCCCGCGAGCGCTCGCGATCGCACGCTGCACACTCCTGGGCGGCAGGTATCTGGAAGAGACAGTGAATGGCGTAGCGCGCCGCTTCCCCGTCGGGCGAACGGACGCCGCGCCGGCGCGAGCGCCTAACGTCCGCCGTCGGCTGGCATGACGTTAGCCGCGGCGCCGCCCGATCGCCACCGCGCTCGACCGCCCCCAACCGGCCGGAATGGCCGCCGTGCTGGCGCCGAGTGGCATCGATGAACCATTATGCCCGGGTCTGGCCGCGATCCCCGGTTCCGCTCGGCCGGTTGCATGGGCGCGCCGGTCCCCGGCCGTTCGCGTACCGACACGTCACCGCTTCGCCGCGTCTGACGGCCCGGCCGCGCACGAGAACGCGGCCGGGCGGCGCGCCGAGGTCGCGCCGCACCCGGCTGGTCGAATGCTGCCCTTCGGAGGAACACCATGTCCCGCACGCGGCTGATCGTGGTCGCCACACTCCTTTCGGCGTTTGCCGGTCGGACCGCCTTGGCTCAGGATGGGGGCGAGGACAGCGCGCCCGCCGAGGACTCCGCGGCCGCGCCGTGCGCGGCGGTCGATTCCGCCGTAGTGGATTCGGCCGTGCAGCAGGCGCTCGAGGCAGCGCGAAACCCGCGCCCCATCAAGCCGAAGCTGATCGTCGTCACGCCACTCAGTGGCCCCTCCTACCGGGCGCTGGAGGCGGTGCAGTGGCAAACGGTCGACCTCTCCGGCGGGGCCCGCCTGGACGTCGGCGCCGTGCACACCGATCCCGTGACGCGGGTGCGGCAGCTCCTTCTCCGGATACCGCCTGCCACTGTGGTGCCTCCCCACTGGCATGGCGGCCACGAGACGCTGCTCGTCATCCGCGGAGCGGTGCTGGTCCGCGACTCGACCGACCGCGTCGTTCGACTGGGCACGGGCGGATTCAGCTTTCAGCCTGCGGCCGCTCCCCACTCGCTGGCGACCGAGCCCACCGAGGGCGCGCTACTGCTCGTGACGAGCGACGGGACATGGGACATCCACCTCATGGAAGAGCCGCGCGGGACGCGCCCACGGGCGCGTCCGCGGATCTCCCCGAACACCGTCGAGGTGGGGGTCGGAGGGACCCACTGAGCGCCTGCCGGCCCACCGCGCGGCCGTTGCGGTCGATGCTGTTGCTCGTCCCCGGAGTACCGCGCGCCGAGTCGCCGTCACACGGCGACGCCGAGCGTCGGGCGTTTGCGAGACGCCAGGAGATGCGCGGTGACTGCATCGCGCCCTGCCCCTCGCTCGAACAACCGTCCGCTCTCCGGGGACCCCAGCTATGCCGCCAGTCATGTCCGATTCCTGCCAGCACGAGCGTCGTCCAGGCACGACCGTCTGCATCGAATGCCGCCGAGTCGCGTCCGGCATCGCACGGAGCCGCCGGCGGCGAACGGCCATTGGAGTGGGCGGCGTCGGGCTGAGCCTGACCTTGTTCGCCGCGGCGCGCGCGGCGGGGCCCAACCCGGGCGAGCGGACAGGTCGGAAGGCGGAGCCCGGTACCGTCACGACGTCCTCGACGGGGTCGTCCGCGATCAGTTCGGCGCCTGTCGCGCCGATCGGGGGGGCGCCCGCGGTGACCGTCGGGCGGCCGGCGGACCGGCCGTCCACCTCCCTGCCGCCGCTGGCACCGATCGTCGCCGAGGGTCGCACGGAGCTGGGCGAGGGGCTGTGGGCCACGCGCGTTGGGAACACTGTCACGGTCGGCTTCGACGCTCCCATGATCCGCACACGGCGGCCCGAGAAGTTCGAGCGCGTCGTGCGGACGACCCTGCCGCGCGTCTACGGGCCGGCCGCCGACTCGCTCCTCGCCTCGATTCCGCCGGGCGAACTGGCCCGAGGTGGGGACCTCCTCACCGAGCTGCCGGCGCGCGGCATCCGCGTCCGGCGCGCCGGCAGCCCGGGTCTCACCGTGTGGCCCGAGACGCGCCCGGGCCGCGAGGGGCCGCTCGTCGTCGCCTACCGGTCGACGGTCACGCGCTGAGTCGAGCGCCCGGTTCGCGAGCACGCGCGCCCGCCGGCCGCCGGCTGCGTTTGCGATGTCACCGCGGCTGAAAGAGGCGGCGGAGCGACGGCTGGGAAACCTCCCGCCGCTCCACCGCCGACTGACTTGTGACTGACCTGCGCTGGTGAAGAGTCAGGGTGCGGTGAACGACCACGGTTCCGCCGCTCCGCCGTACCGATTCGCGACGCGCACGGTGCCGGCGACCAGGGTTCCGGCCGCGGGGGCCGGATGCATCCGCACCGTGACGAGGAGCGCGCCGTCCGTCGTGAGCTTGGCCAGCGACTCGAACGTGGTCGTCAACTCGGTGCTGTTCTCCGCGCCGGCGTAGACGCCGCCGGTGCGGTTGGCCAGCGTCCGCAGGCGTTCGACGGCGGCGCTGCTGCTCAATGTGCTGTGGTCGGAGGCCGGGCCGAGCCCCACGGTGTAGATCGGGATCTGGGCACCGGTAGCCGCCGTGATCGCCGCATCGGCCGCGCCGGAGTCGGTCGGGAGCCCGTCGGTGACGAGCAGGAGCACGTGGCGGAAGTTCGCCGCCGGCCGACTCGCCGCGATCCAGGGCGCCACCTCGGCCGTCGACTGATACAGGTAGGTGGACCCGGTCGCGATCAGCCCGTTGACGCTCGCCTCCAGCCGCGCCGGATCGCTGGTCCAGCCCTCGAGCAGCGCCGTGCGGGCAAAGGGAGCCGTCGGCCGCTCGGCCCCGAACGCGAGGAGCGCCACCTCGTTCGCGGGATTCGCCGACAGCAGCTCGCTCCAGAACAGCTTGGCCGCGGTGGCGCGCTGGTTGGTCGGATCACTCGTCCGCATGGACCGCGAATCGTCGATGCTGACGGCGGCGGCGACCGGCCGCGTGTCGGGGAGCTGGACGCGCCGCCCCGTCGGCGCCAGCGTCTGCGTAACGGGCGCGGTCACCTTGGGCGTCACCTCGAGGCCGTCCGACAGGATGACGTCGCCCTTTCCGTCCAGCGGCACGAGACGTAGGACGAACTCGCCGCTGGCGTGAAGTGCCGGCGCATCGATCTGCACCCCGACGAGGACCTTTTGGATCCCGCGCGGATCAGGCGGAGCGCTGGCGCCTTTGTCCTTGCAAGCCGCGGTGGTCGCGACAATGGCGAGGGCAGCCGCGAGACGAGTGGCCGTGGCTCGGTGGGGGCGGCGGACGAGTGGGGCGGGGGGTCTCATCGGGTCTCCTCAATCGGGAAGCGGACCGCACCCTTCTACGCAGCAGCCCGCGGGGGCCCAATTGTCTGCCAACCCGAGCCGAGCCGCAATAGCTGAGCTCGCATCCGCTCCTATGGTGGTTATGGCCCGACAACCTGTCGTCTGCCCACCACACGCGCGCCGACCGATTCTGGAGCTTGCCGGGCCCCGCCTCCCGACAGCCGGGCGATCACATGCTGGTAGACGTTCTGACCAGCCGGTGACGGTCAGACGGTCCGGCTCGTCTCAGCAGGACTGCAACGACCAGCCCGGCACGCCCTGCGTTGGGACCTGGGCCACCACTCGCGACCCAGCGCGCCCTCGGGCCCGCACCACTTCATCGTAGGAGACTGTCATCATGACTCGTTCTGCCCTCACCTTCTCGCTCGTCAGCTCGGTGCTCGTGCTGTCCACCGCGTGCGCGAAGAAGCCCGCTCCCGAGGCCGCGCCGCAGCCGGTTGCCTCGGCCACCGAGGACCGCGATGCCGCCGAGCGCGCGCGCCGTGATTCCATCGAGCGCGAGAACGCCCGCCGGCGCGCCGAGCGCGAGGCGCGCGAGGCGGAGGAGCGCCGCCGCGCCGAGATGCAGGCCGCGCTGACCAGCGCGATCTACTTCGAGTTCGACCAGTCCGCGCTCAGCGAGGACGCCCAGGCGATGCTGGACGCGAAGATCCCAGCGCTGTCGTCCGACCAGAACCTCCGCGTTCGGATCGTCGGCCACACCGACGAGCGCGGGTCCGACGAGTACAACATGGCGCTCGGCCAGCGCCGCGCCGCCGTCGCCAAGCGGTACCTGACGCAGCGCGGCATCGACGCGAGCCGCATCGAGGTCATGAGCCTCGGCGAGGAGCGGCCCGCAGCCCAGGGCGGCGACGAGCGCGCCTTCGCGCAGAACCGCCGCGACGAGTTCCAGGTACTCGGCGTGAGCAGCGCGAGCCGGTAGGCGGTCCGCGCAACCTAACGACGGAGGGGCCGGGCATCAGCCCGGCCCCTCCGTCGCTTTGATGGACCGGTCGGCGGACGGGGCGGAACGACCCGTGGCTCGTCTGGGGCGCATAGCAGAGGCGACCGAACCGGCGCGTCCCGCGTTGGGCGTTACCGCGCCGGCCACGTGAACAGCGTCGACGGCACGGGACCAGTGCGGGCGCGGCTCACGTCCGACGGTTCCTGCCAGAAGTAACGCGTTGGGTTGGAGCTCGTGAATCGCACTTCCGAGCGCCGGTGCCCGTCGCGCGCCACGGGAACGGCGAAGTCCAGTCGCAGCACGCGTCGGGAGCCGGCGGGGAACGCCGCGAGCACACCCGCGCCCACCGACCCGCGAAGCGGGATGGTACGACCGTACGGTGCGCTGCCGGCCCAGAGGGTGCCCACGTCGGCGAAGCCGGCGAACCCGACGTTCGCCCGGCGCGGCTCCGCCGCGAGCACCCACCGCTCCTCGAGCCGAATCACGTTCCGCCACGCGCCGCTCAACCGTGAGCCGCGATACGCACGAATGCCACCCCGCCGGTCCCCCAGGGTGAGCTGCAGTGGCAGTCGAGGCCCTGCGCCCCCCGACAGCTCCTCGCTGAGGATCGACGTGCGGCGCGCCGACCGCTTCCGGTACGCGGCGAGCCGGCCGCTGGCGATCAAGCCGTTCCACCGCCCCACGTCGAAGTCTCGGCGCCCCTCCACCTCGAATTGCAGCGCCAACCAGGCGCGCGGCGTCGCGAGCCCCGCATACATGCTGCCAGCGATGAACAGGTCGCTCGCGCCCCACGCCGGAATGCCCCGCCCCACCAGTGCGCCCGCCTGCAGCCCATTCGGTAGATCCTCCAGCGCGGACAGCGTGTTGACGCCACGCACGGTCACGTAGCGGATTACACGCATGCCGGCGAGCGCCGCGGGCCTCACGACGCGGAACGGCTCGTACCGACCCCGGAGCGTCACGCCGGTGTCGGGCTCAAGGCCGCTCTCGGTGATGAGCACGCCCTCCTGCGCCGGCGTGTCACGCACGCCCGTGAGCGCGAGGCCCACGGCCCCGACGTGGCCGAGCAGTGGTCGCCGGTACAGGCCGCCGGCCTCCCAGCGCAGCTGAGTGAGGCCGAGCGCGAGTGGATCGCCGGCCGGCCTGATGATCCGTCGGTAGCCGCGGTCGTTGCGGAAGCGGGCCCCCCACGCGATGCGTTGGAGGTCGGTATAGAACGGTCGAGAAACCCCGGCGCTCACGAGTGAGCCCAAGGTGCGGCGCTCCGCCTCGAGCGACGCGACGTACGACGCATTGAACGCCGCGTAGTCGATGAGCCGTATCCCGAAGCCGTCGCGGTAGGCGTGGCCACGCTCGCCGCTCAGCTGGACGCTGATACCACGGCCGGCGATGTTGCCGTTGCCGACCGTGACCGCCTCGGGGCTCGCGCCACGCACCCGTCCCGCAATGATGGCCGGCACCTCGTCCACCGTCGCCACTTCGAGGCGCACGCCTCCCGCGCTGTCCGGTACGGCCCGCACGCTTGCCGAGGCGAGGTAGGGTTGCGCACGGAGCACGCGCTCCGATTCGGCGCGGCGGAACTCCGTGCAGCGGTCACCAACCTCGAGCTGCAGCAGCCCCGCGATAACGTCCGACCGAGTGGTGGCGTGATGCAGCCCGACGGAACGGGCGGCAACGCGCCACATGCCGGCCACGCCCTTGAAGGGCGGTCGCGCCGGCTCGACGTCGATCCCGGTCACGACCTCGCCGGCGCAGGCGCCAGCCGCGAGCGAATCCCTGGCAACCGTATCGCGGGGCACCGGAGTCGCCACCTGCGAGCCCGCCGAGCGCCCACCGGCTGCGAGCGCCAGCGCCACCGCCAGTGCCACGAGCGGCTTCGCGCTTCGCTGGTGTGCCCGTGACATTCGACCTCCGAGCTCTCGGCAGTCCGGTTCTGCCCGCCCACGCAGCACCGAGAGCCGTGAGCTGGCGGCGGCCGCGAGCCACTCAGGCCAATGTCGTGCCTCGGCGGCAAGCGGCCGTCGAGAAGCTTAGGCTCGCGCTCAGCGGTCGTGGGTCAGTTTACGGGTGTCATCCCGCGGGGCCTGTCCCGAGCGCAGCTGCGGCTCGGGAAGCGACCCGGGAGCGGGTGCGTGCCGTCATCCCGCAGGAGCGCGGCGTCCGCCGCGCGAGTGTCGGGATCGACTGTCCCTGCCCCGAGGCCGGCCCCATCGCAGTGAAGGGAGATCCCGACACTCGCGCCGGCGGCGCTCCTGCGGGATGACACCGCGGGAGCGCCTCGGCGCGGCGCTCCCGCGGAATGACCCGAACTGACCCACGACCCGCTCAACGCCCCCAGCTCAGGCGCCGGAGCTCCTCGCTCGAGAGCTGCCGCCAGTTCGGGGGGAAGCGTCGCACGCGGCGAAACGCGAAGCTCGACTCGAAGAGGAGGCATGGCTCTCCCGAGGAGAGGCGCGTCTCGAAGACTCGCCACTCGTTGCCGTGCTCGTCGACGTATCGGACCGCGCCGGGCTGACGCACCAGCCGCTGGGGCTCGTTGGCCCCCCGAGGGCCGCCCGCGCTCGCCGGCTGTTCACCACGGACGCGATCGGCGGGCGCCGCGCCTTCACGCGGCCAGTCGTCGGCAGCCCCTCGACCTTCCATGATCAACGCTCCAGTGCACGACGCAAAACCCATCGGCGAGGCGCTTCGGCCGGTGCATGGGACGGGCCGCGACGGTCGCCGCGACGCGGAAACGTCCGGCGGGCCTCGTCACGGTGCCGTGCACTTCCAGCAGGGCGCTCGCGCCCGGTCGCGGGGTCGACGGCCGCTGCGGCGACGCAGGGCCAACGTCCAGCCTGACGAGACACACGCCGACAATGGCACGGCACGTGGCAGCGGCCACCCGGCGCTGCGCGTGAGGCGCAGCGCGTATCAAGTTGGGCCCGGGGCCGGGCGCGCTGGTCGCCTGCCGTCGACGTGCTTGGGTCAGGCGCGCCCGCACTCGCCGCGAACGACCCTCGCTGTGGACCGAACTGCGTGGTGATCGCACGAGTCGCGCCGTGCTGGCGCACTCCGCAAACGACTCCGCTCGTCGCGTGTTGTGGCGCGCGCGCACCGCACTTTCGATGGACGCGCGCACCACGTTGTGCCACGGGCGCGCGCCATTACCTTCGAGACACTTTGGGAGGTCGGACCCCAACCGTCTAGAGTGTTGACACTTCCGTAGCGCAGTGGCGCTGAGTCCGACAACACGCCTTCCACCCGAGCGCCGCGGCTCGCCGGGAGGGAGCTCCCGATCCTCCGGCTGGAGGCTCGCATGCTATTCCGCCACCTCGGACTCGGCGCGCTCCTCGTCCCACTCGCGCTCGCCGCCTGCGCGGACACCCCGACCTCGTTACCGCCGAACGCGCCTGCCACGTCGGTCCGCGCGTCCGTCGCGACCACCGCCTCGACGATTATCGACGGCTTCACCATCACACTGTTCGGTGAGGCCCAGGGCGACGACATCTTTCAGAATCAGTTCCTGCCCCGGCGCATTCTCGACGACGGCACCGTCTACGGCATCGTCGACAACCCGACCGACCCTTCCTTCACGAACTTCCGCTGGACGCCGGAAGGCGGAGTGGAGTCGGTGGCGTCCATCCCGCCGCCGATCGCCGGCGACATTCGCCTCCTCGACCCCGACGGATTCCCCGGGACGTACTTCTACTCCGACGGCGCCGTCGACTACCGGACGGGCCGACAATGCGGCGCGGTCGATCCGGTGGATCCAGAGGACCCCGACTTCTGCGACTACGAGTCGGCCGTCGGCACGTTCGTGACGTCGTCGTGCACGGACAACCAGCCGGAGCAAGGGATCTTCAGCGCGGGCCTGGCGGTGAACCGCCACTGCCACGTGCTGGCGATGCGGCGGCCGAGACCGGGAACCTCCGGCGCCTATCTGTGGCGTCCGGAGACGGGGTGGCTGCACCTCTTCGATGAGCCGGTCCATACCGACCTGTCCAGCGCGGCCGGATTCGCGCTCGTGAACGGCGCAGACCAAGTCGTGGCGCTCGCCCAGATGCCCGACCAGCCGACTGGCGACATCAATCCGATGTTCTGGCGCCCCGACCTCGGCGCCCGGCCACTGCCGCTCCCTGCGACCCCCGGCGGCTCCCGGGTGTCCGCGGCGGTCTACGCGATGAACGAGGGCGGTCAGATGGTCGGCGTCGTCGAAGGGGGAGACGCCGGCGTGGGCACGGTCTTCACCGCTGTGGCGGTGTGGACTCCTCCGCCCGGCAGCGGCGCCGGCGCCCCCGCCGTGAACGCGAGCCCGCTGAAGGGCGCCGTCACGACGACCTTCCTCGGGAAGCGTAAGGGCTTTTACACCCAGTTCTATTCGCTCACGCAGTCGCCGCGCACGCCGCCCTACCGAATTCGCACCGATTGGGGCGACGGCACGGCGACCCAGCGAACCCGCAACCAGATCCGCGCCATCGAGGCCGAGATTCACAACTACCAGCGTACCGGTACGTTCACCATCACGGTCACGGCCGTGGACGCGAACGGACGCTCGGCGAGCGACTCGCGAACGCTGACCGTCCTGCCATAGCGCCCGACCCGGGCGAGACGTACGCGGGGAATGCACAGCGGGGGCGGGCGCGCTGGTCGTGCCCGCCCCCGCTGTGCTCTCAGCGAAATGGAGCCGTGAACTCGCCGCACGACAGGACGCCGGACGCAGTCTGGCTGCCGGAAGATCCATGGGAGGAAGCCGATGGTCAACGGCGCGCCTCAGGCGCGCGACCGAGGGTGGCGATCAGTCCTCGTTCAGCTCATCGACGTAGACGGGGTCGCCCAACACGCCCTCTACGTACAGCAGCTTGACGGGTACGATGACGGCCGCGAGGAGTGGCACGGCGACCATCAGCCCGAGAAAGCCGAAGAGCAGCGCCATCACCGCTTGCGCCACGATGGTGAGCGCCGGCGGCAGGTCCATTCCCTCTTTCATGAGCATTGGGATCATGACATGCCCCTCGAGCTGCTGAATGACGAGGTAGGCGAGCCCCACATAGAGCGCCTTCTCGGGCGAGTCGAGAAAGCCCATGGCGATTGCCGGCACGGCGGCGAGGATCGGACCGACAGTTGGCACGAACTCGAGTAAGCCGGCGATGACGCCGAGAGCCACGGCCGCCTTCACGCCGAGCAGGAGCAGCACGACCGTGCTCACCACCCCCATAGTGATCATGGCGACGAGCTGTGTGACGAGCCACTTGCGAAGCACCGTGGCCAGGCGCGAGAGCACCATCCCCGCTTGCGCGCGCGCTCGGTGCGGAAAGAGATTCACCAACCCGCGGCGGTACAGCGTCGGGTCCGCGCCGACGTAGATGGCAAGCACCAGGATCAGGAACAGGCCCGCGACGACCGTGACCGTGGACGAGAGAAACGGGAAGAGATAGCGGGTCACGCCGCTCAACTGTTCCGTGACCCGCTGTCGAAGCGTTGGCACGGCGCCCGCTCCGCGGGTGGGCGCGGGCACGCGAGTCCCAGTCCCAGCCGCGCTGTCCTGTCTCGGCGTCCGGTCGGTAGCCTCGTGCCCGCCCGAGAGCAGGCCGACGAGCCCCGGGTGAGCGGTGCCCCACACCTCGATTCGGTCGACGGCCTCGGGGACACGCTCCCGCAGCACTGCGCTTTGCTCCCGGAGTGTCGGCGCGATCCACGCGCCCACCCCGTAGACGACGCCGAGGAAGCCGAAGACCACGAGGGCGGCGCCGATCCCGCGCGGAATCCGGTAGCGCGTGAGGTGATCGACGGCCGCGCCAACGGCGAGCCCCAGCAGGACGCCCAAGAAGGCGGTGAGAACGATGTCGCGCGCGAGCCAGACGAGCGCGAGCGCGAGCAGGTACCCGGTGACGAGTGCCGTGATCCGGAGCACGTCGCGGCTCCGCCACCCCATACTGCGTGTTCGACGCTCGCCGGAAGCGGGCGGACCGGGGACGCCGGTGCGGCCGTCCGGCGAAGGTGAAACGGGGCGGGCGGGCGAAACCGGGGGCTGCATGGACGCACCGGGAGGCTCTGTCACTGAACTCCGTCGTGCACTATCGCGCCGGCCAGGTAAACAGGGTCGAGGGGATCGGCCCGGTCCGTGCCCGGCTGACGTCCCCGGGCTCCCGCCAGAAGTGGCGCGTGAGATTGTTGCTGCTGAAGCGCAGTTCCCACGCTCTGCTCCTGTCGCGCCGCAAAGGCGCCACGAGATCGAGCCGCAGGACGCGCTTGGAACCGGCCGGGAATGCCGCGAGCACGCTGGCCCCGACGCTGCCCCGCAGGGGAACCGTGCGCCCGTACGGCGCGCTCCCACTCCACAGCGTACCCGCATCGGCGAACCCCGCGAAGCCAACGTTCGCGTTTCGGGGCCGAGAGGCGAGCACCCACCGCTCCTCGAACCGGACGACGTTGCGCCAGGCGCCGCTCAGCACCGAGCCGCGGTAGCCGCGGAGGCCCCCTTGACCGTCCCGGAAAGTGAGCTGGAGTGGCAGCCGGGCGCGCGAGCCACCGGAAAATTCCTCGCTTACCACGAACGTGCGGAGTGCCGAGCGCTTCCAGTACCAGGCGAGTCGACTGCTGACAATCAGCCCGTTCCACTCACCGAGGTCGTAGTCCTTCCGCCCCTCGATCTCGAGCTGAAGTGCGATGAGCGAGGCGGGCGTCGCGTGCCCGGCGTAAACACTGCCGGCAAGGAACAAGTCGCTGGCACCCCAGGCGGGAATGCCGCGCCCAACCAGACCGCCCGCTTGCACGCCGCTTGGCAGGTCCTCGAGCGCGGCGAGCGTATTGAAGCCCTGGACGGTCACGAAGCGGACGAGTCGTATGCCCACCAATGCGGCCGGACGGACGACGCGGAGCGGCGCGTAGCGGTCCCGAAGCGTCACGCCGGTGTCGGGCACGAGCCCGAGGTCCGACACGATGACACCCGCTGCCGCGGGGGTATCGCGTACTCCGGTGAGCGCGAGGCCGACACCGCCGACTTGGCCGAGCAGGCGCCGGCGGTACAAGCCTCCCGCGTCCCAGCGCGTCTGCCGGAGGCCGAGTACGAGCGGATCACCCGCCGGCCGGACGATCCTGCGGTACCCCTGGTCGTCCCGATAGCTCACGCGCCAGGCCGTGCGCTGGAGGTCCGTGTAGAAGGGACGGGCGAGCGCGACCCCTACATTCGAGCCCAGCGTGCGCCGCTCTGCCTCCAGCGAGGCCGCGTACGGTCCATTGAACATCGCGTAGTGATCGACGCGGATGCCGAAGCCGTCTCGATAGGCGTGGCCGCGCTGGCCACTGACCTCGGCGCCGATCGCCCTGCCCTGGACGTTCCCGTTCCCGATGGTGATCGCCTCCGGACTCGCGCCACTCACACGGCCCTCGATGAACGCGGGTACTTCGTCCACTGTCTGCACGTCGATGCGCACGCCGTCCGCACCATCTGCGACCGCCCGCACGCGAGCCGACGCGAGGAACGGCTGCGCGCGGAGCACCCGCTCCGACTCGGCGCGCCGGAACTCCGTGCACGGTTCCCCGACGCGGAGCTGAAGCATGCCGGCGATCACGTCGCCGCGCGTCGCCACGTTATGGAGCCCGACCGAGCGCGCGAGAACGCGCCACACCCCTGACGCGCCGTTGAACTTGGGCCGCATCGGTGTGACGTCGATAGCGCTCACGATCTGGCCGGTACAGCGCACGGCCGCTAGCGTGTCGCTCGAAAGCGGGTCGCTAGCGGCCGTGGGTGACTCCTGCGTGTGCGTGGGACGCGCTGAGAGTGCCAGTGCGAGTCCGAGGCCGAGGAGTCTCGCCACGGTCCGCTGACCTGAAGTCGACATCCCGGCTCTCGGTGAACGCGGCGCGCTGACGGGCGCGCCGCGCTAGTTACTGAGGGCCCTGTGGCGTGCGGCCGTCCGTGGCCGGGGGCAGGTCGCTATTCGGTTCAGCGCGTAGTGAATATGGCCGCGGCCACGGTACGGACGCCGGCTCGCTCAGGGTCGCCGTGATTGGCTCGACCGTCGTCGCGACAGTCTCGGTGGCGCGCTCGGCCATCTCGCGGGCCGCTTTCCGCTGCCGCTCCATGGCCGTGAACGCGCCGAACCCGCTCTTCTTCACTTCCTTGGGATCTGACATGACCTACTCCGTTGCCGTGCCGCTCTGCGCTGCTGTCCGAGTGCGCGCACACAGTGACCACGAGCCATTGAGGGTGTGCTCCGACCGGGCGCAGCGG
>Ga0307415_100000592_pt1 | contig 15831 bp, 10 predicted proteins | sample DK1Cmetagenome_FD_204524 | JGI IMG/M metagenome (GOLD analysis project Ga0307415, IMG submission 204524) | Maize rhizosphere microbial communities from greenhouse at UC Davis, California, United States - DK15-C-2 | ecosystem: Host-associated > Plants > Roots > Rhizosphere > Soil | place: USA...
ACCCGGGTGCCGAGCAGGCGCTCGAACAGCTCGGCCTCGGAGGCGCAGAGGTCGGGCAGCTCGGTGGCCAGGTGCTCCACCGTGCAGTTGTGCTGGCAGAGTCGAAGGCCGCCGTCGGCGGGCTCGACCTCGGCCATGAAGCCCTGCTCGCTCAGGACCTCGGCGAGGGCGTCGGTCCGCTCGGCAAGGGTAGCGCCTTCCACCCTTCCGGCGTAGCTGGCCGCCAGCCGCTCGTTCCGCCAGGCCAGGAACTGGGCCAGGGCGGCCGCGTCGCGGTCCTTGAGGAAGACCAGGGCCTCCCGGGCGACCTCGTCGTAGTGGCGCGGGAAGGTCTCCAGCCCGGCGTCGGTCAGCCGGTAGACGGCGGTGGGCCGACCCCGCCGCGGCTTCTCGAGCGCCGAGGACACCAGCCCGTCCCGCTCCAGCACGGCGAGATGGCGCCGGACCCCCACCGAGGTGAGCTGGAGCAGCCGGGCCAGCCCGGGCGCCGACAGGCGCCCATGCCGCCGCAGCAGCACGAGGATCCGCTCCCTCGTGCCCCCCGCGCGATCGGACGTCATGGCGTTCCCAGCTCCTCCCGATACTTTAGAAACATCTATGTTTCCTAAGCCAGTTTACGCAGCTTACCGGGGGGAGAGCAAACTGCCGAGGGTGGGTCGGGGCGGGCTGGGGCGTCAACGATCAGGTGTCGAGCGCGAGGAGGCGGATGGATGACGGAGCCGCTGTTCACGGGGGTCGGGGTCGCGTTGGCGACGCTGTTCGACGAGGCCGGCGAGGTGGACGCCAAGGCGACCGCCGGGCATGCCGCGACCCTGGTGGAGCTGGGGATCCGGGCGGTGGTGGTGGCCGGCTCGACCGGCGAGGCGGCGGCCCTGACCGCCGAGGAGCGGCTCACCCTGCTGACCGAGACCCGCAAGGCCGTTCCCGCCGGGGTCCCGGTGGTGGCCGGGACGGGCGCCCCGTCGGCGCGGCAGGCGGCCGCCCTCACCCGCGCCGCCCGCGAGGCCGGCGCCGACGCCGTGCTGGCCCTCTGCCCACCCCGCAGCAACGACCCCCGCCCCTACTACCAGGCGGTGGCCGAGGCGGCCGGCGACCTCCCGGCGCTCGCCTACCACTTCCCCCAGACCACGCCCCCGGGCATCCCCCTCGAGGCCCTCCCCGACCTCCCGGTCCAGGGCATGAAGGACTCCAGCGGCGACCCCGAGCGCCTCCTGGCCGAGCTCGAGGTGTTCGGGCACCCGCTGTACGTCGGGGCGGCCATGCTGGCCCTGCTGGCCGGGTCCCTCGGCGTCACCGGGGCCATCCTGGCCGTCGCCAACGTCGCCCCCGAGCACGCCATCGCCGCCTTCGCCGGCGACCCCGACGCCCAGCGGGCCCTCCTGGCCCCCCACCGGCGGGTCCGCCACGCCTTCCCGCTCGGCCTCAAGGACGCCATCGCCGACCGCTTCGGCACCTCCCGGGTCACCCGCCTGGGCTGACCGCTGTAAATTACCCTCTGGACATATAACTGGTTGGCACTATAGAGTCCCCGAAGCATGTCCGCCTTCGAGGTGCTCGCCGAGCCCCACCGCCGCCACATCCTCGACCTGCTTCGCGAGGGCGAGCGGTCGGTGAGCGAGCTGGTCAGGAGGCTCGGCCTCAGCCAGCCCGGCGTGTCGAAGCACCTGCGGGTGCTGCGGGAGGCAGGGCTGGTCAGGGTCCGGGTCGACGCCCAGCGGCGCGTGTACGCCCTGCGCCCCCAGCCGCTCGATGAGCTGCACCAGTGGCTGGAGCCCTACCGGCGGCTGTGGAGCGAGCACCTGGACGCCCTCGAGCGGCACCTCGACCAACCTGGGAAGGAGACGCATGGCTGACGACCAACCTCGCGCCGACGGGATCGTCGAGCAGGGACCCGACGGCTCCACCCGGATCCGCTTCACGCGCCGGCTCCCCCACCCGGTCGACCGCGTCTGGGAGGCCCTCACCGACCCCGGCGAGCTCCACAGGTGGTGGGGCGACACCGAGCTGGACCTGGTCGAGGGAGGCCGGTTCGCCCTGCGCTGGCGCAACACCGACGAGCACGGCAACGCCGCCACCCTCGACGGCGCCATCACCAAGCTCGACCCGCCCCGCTCCCTCGAGATCACCGCCGACTGGGGCATGACCGGCAGCCCCGACCCGGGATCCCCCACCACCCTCACCTGGGAGCTCGAGCCCGACGGCGACGACACCATGCTCCACTTCACCAACACCGTCGCCGCCCCCGCCGACCCCCGCACCGCCGCCGGCTGGCACCTGCACCTCGACGCCCTGGCCACCGTCCTCGACGGCGGCGAGGTCGACATCGCCCACCCCGACCCGTTGTTCGAGCCGATCCAGCGGGCCTACGCCGAGAGGTATCCGGAGCCCCCGACCGCCTGACCGGCCCGGTGTCGAGGGCGGCTGGTCAGGCCGGCCGCCGGGGCGGGCGGCCGAGACCGCGGCGGCAGGTCTCGCAGTCCGGCCGGCCGCAGGCGCGCTGGTACTCGCCGCGGTCGAGGGCGGCCAGCGTGGCCTCCAGCAGCGCCCGCTGCCGGTCGAGGTCGGCCGGGCCGAGATGGCGGCGCTCGGTCAGGGGCGCCTCCCCGCCCAGGTGGCAGTAGGTGACCGCGCAGCCGCCCTCGGGGAGCTGGCCCAGCTCGCGGAGGGCGAGGGCGTAGATGGCGAGCTGGTCCAGCCCGCCTTCGGTCTGGTCGATCACCTTGCCGGTCTTCCAGTCCACCAGCTCGACGTCGGTCGCCGGGTCGCCGGGGGCTTCGGGCCCCGGGGTCCGGTAGATGGCGTCGATGCGGCCCCGGATCACCCAGGGGCCGATGCGGAGGACGACCCCGACCTCGGCGTCGGGTGGGGGGAGGCTGGCGTAGCGGGTGGCGGCGAAGTTGCGGGTGGCCAGCTCGATCAGCTCGGGCGCGGCGAGCCCCGCGGCGAGGTCGCCGGTCAGGTCGTCGGTGTCCAGCAGGTCGGGGAGGCTGCGGGCGCGCCGCTCCAGGAGGCGGTGGACCACGATGCCGAGCCTGGCCGCGGCCTTGGGCGGCGACGGCAGGGGCCGGACCACCGACCAGTAGAAGTCCCGCGGGCAGCGGGCGTAGGTGAGGACCTGGGTGACCGAGAGGATCCGGGGCGGCTCGACCCGGCCCGGGGTCGGCTCGACCCGGGCGGCGCCGAGCAGGTGGCGGCCGGCCTCGGCCGCGGCCCGGAAGGCGTCGGCCTGGCCGGGCGGCACCCGCGCCTCCAGCGTCCCGGGCGCGGCCCGCTCCAACTCGACCGCCTCGGCGAGGCCCTCGGGGAACACCGGGTCGTCGGTGTCCTCGGGCCGGCGTCCGCTGGGTGGCCAGCTCACGCGGGCCCGGAGCCGCTCGGTGAGGGGGCTGGCCTCGGGCCGCTCGGCCCGGACGAGGACGTCGACCGCCGGGTGGTCGGCGGCCTCGGTCCAGAACGGCCCCGGGCCCTTGGGGGTCTTCTCCGACCCCTGGTACCACCAGGCCGAGGTGAGCACGAGCAGCTGCTTGGCCCGGGTGAGGGCGACGTAGAACAGCCGCCGCTCGTCCTCGAGGGCGCGCTCCTCCAGCTCGCCCCGGAACGCCCGGGCGTTGCCGGTGAAGCGCGGCAGGTGGCCGGCGTCCTCGCGCAGCTCGTAGGGGAAGCCCTGGGCGCGGCGGGGGTCGGCGACCCGGGCGTCGGGGAAGATCCCGTACTTGGGCGACCCGTCCCGGGCGGTGCCGGCGGACAGGCCGGCCACCGCGACCATCGGGAACTCCAGGCCCTTGGCCATGTGGACGGTCATCAGCTTGACCGAGTCCACCGGGGCCGGCTGGACCGCCTCGACCGGCTCGGAGGCGTCCTCGACCGCGTCCAGGTAGGCCAGGAAGGCGGCCAGGGAGGGGTCGCCCTGGACCGGGGCGAAGGCGGCCACCCGGTCCAGGAAGGTGGCCAGGTTCTGCCGGGCCGTGACCGCCCGCCGGTCCCTGGAGGCCTCCAGCTCGGCCCAGACCCCGGTGCGCTCGAGGATCGTCTGGACCAGGTCGAGCAGGGGGCCGCCGGCGGCCGCCCGCAGCTCCCGCAGCTCCTCCCGGAACGCGTCCAGGCGGGCCAGCGCCTCGGTGTCCAGCCCCTCGACCTCGTCCAGGTGGTCGAGGGCCTCGGCGAGGGCGAAGCTGACGTCGCCCGGGTCGGGGTCCTCGCCCGGCAGCACGTCCTTGAGGCCCCAGTTGTGCCGGGACGCCCAGCGGGCCAGGCGGACGAGGTGGCGGGGGCCGATCCGCCAGCGGGGGCCGAGCAGGAGCCTGGCCAGGGCGACGTTGGCCCCCGGGTCGGCCACCACCCTGAGGGTGGAGACGAGGTCGACGATCTCCGGGGTCTCCAGCAGCCCGGACAGGCCGACCACCTCGACCGGGACCCCTCGCTGCTCGAGCGCCTCCCGCAACGGGCCGAGGAGCCGCTTGGACCGGACGAGGACGGCCACGTCGCGCCACTCGGGCCAGCTGCCGTCGGGCAGCCCGCTCTCGTGGGCCCGGGTGATCTGGTCGGCGACGAAGGCGGCCTCGGCGAACTGGTCGGCCAGCAGCGCCGCCCGGACCTCGCCCTCGGGCGCCCCCGGCCTGGCCACCAGCGAGGTCCCTCCCCGCCGCTCCTCGGGGATCCGGTCGATCACCGAGTTCGCCAGGGCGAGGATCCGCGGCCCCGACCGGAAGTTGGTCGACAGCGACAGCGGCGCCCCCGGCGCCGGTGGGGCCGGGCCGGCGCCCGGGGTGGGGGCGGGTGGGACCGGGGCCAGGCGCGGGCCGTTCGGGAAGTGCTCGGCGAACGACAGCAGGTTGTACATGGTGGCGCCGCGGAAGGCGTAGATGGCCTGGCGGGCGTCGCCGACGGCCATGATGGAGGCGCCGGGCGGGCAGATGCGCTGCATCAGCCGACGCTGGGCGACGTTGGTGTCCTGGTACTCGTCCAGCAGGACGTGCTGGAACCGGGTCCGCAGCTCCTCCAGCAGCTCCGGGTGGCCCTCGACCAGCTCGACCGCCTTGGCGACCTGGTCGCCGAAGTCGAGGCGGCCCCGCCGCCGCTTCTCGGCCGCGTAGCGCTCGACCAGGCGGGCCAGCTCGGTCCGCTCCCTGGCCGCCTGGAGCATCCAGTCGGGCAGCCGCTCGCCCTCGTCGGCCCGTTGCAGCAGGCCCCGGGAGGCCTCGACCACCCGCCCGGCCGGGACGACATGGTCGGCGCAGGCCGAGGCCAGCTCGAGGGTCTTGCGGATGGTGGCGCCGGCGGTGCGGACGCTCAGGTGCTCGAACCGCTCGCCGTCGAGGATGCCCAGCAGGATCTGGTACTGCTGGGCCTCGCTGAGCAGGTCGGCGTCCACCTCGACCCCGACCCTGATCCCGTACGCCTTGACCAGGTCGGCCGCGAACGCGTGATAGGTGTCGACGGTGACCTCGTCGCCGACGTCGGTCGGGGTGTCGGCCAGCGCCTCCCGGACCCTGGCCTCCAGCTCGCTGGCCGCCTTGTTGGTGAAGGTCAGGCCGAGCACGGACGCCGGCGCGACCCCGAGCCGCTCGATCAGGTAGACGATGCGCGCCGCCATCACCGCCGTCTTGCCCGACCCGGCGCCGGCGATCACGTGCACCGGGCCCACCGGGGCGGTGATCGCGGCCACCTGCTCGGGCGTCGGCTCCTGCCCCCGCAGCGCCGCCCGCACCCCCGGGGTCACCACCCCGGTGAGGGTCGCGCTCATCCCCCACCTCCACCGGCGCCGGCGGCCGGGGTGCCGTTGGGACCGAGGCCGGAGGGGGGATGGGTGGGGGCGAGGAACTCCTCGCCCTGGGGCCACATGGGGCAGATGGGCTTGAAGGCGCACATGCGGCAGTCGGCGTGCGGGTCGGGGTCGAAGGACTCGGCCGCCGCCCCGTCGAGCAGGGTCAGCAGCCGCCGCTCGACCTGGGTGGCGTAGTCGGGCCCGGGGTGCTGGCTCACCCGGGCGAAGCGCCCGTGCTGGACCCGGGCCGGGTACACCAGCTGCATCTCGACCGGGTGGCCGAGCGCGGCCAGCTCCGGGTCGCGCAGCGCCGCCAGGTAGTAGATGGCGAGCTGGAGCGAGCGCTCCGCCTCCTCGTCGGACGCCGGGTAGCGGGCGGTCTTGTAGTCGAGCAGGACGATCCCGCCGTCCGGTCCCGGGTCGACCCGGTCGATGCGCCCCCGGACGAGGTGGCCGCCGACCTCCATCTCGAACCCGACCTCGAACCGCAGGGCCCGGCGGGCGTCGCCGGCCTCGCTGCGATGCCACAGCTCCAGCATGCCCATGCCGTCGCGCCAGTACTGGTAGGCGATCGCCCGGGACGGGAACCAGGCGGGGTTGAACCGCTGGCGGTAGGCGGCCTTGAGGTCCTCCGGCTGGTTGGCGATCTCGCCCTTGGCGGCCAGCTCGAAGATGGTGTGCATCAGCCGCCCGAAGGCCATCTGGTAGGAGGAGCGGTCGTCGAGGCCGGCCACGCTGCCGAAGAAGTAGCGCAGGTGGCAGTCCTCGTAGGTCCCGATCCGCGAGTAGGAGGTGCGCAGGCGGCCCTCGGCGGCGATCGGCTCGGGGTCGACGGTGTGGTCGCGGCGCCACCACCAGGTGGCCGGGTCGACGCCAGCGATGGCGGCCAGGTTGGTGGCGGCGGCCAGCCGCTCGGCGGCCGGGCGGTCGCGGTCGCCGGCCACCCGGCGCAGGGCCCCGGCGGCCTCCAGCGATCCCAGCGGGGTGGCGTCGGCGGCGGGTGGGTCGGCGGGGAGCTCCAGGCCGAGCTCGCGGAGGAACCGGGACGGCTCGCCGCGGCCGTCGACCCGGGAGGCGGTGAACACCACCCGGTCCCGGGCGCGGCTGGCGGCCAGCGTGAACCGCCGCCGCTCGCCGTCGAGGAGGGCGTTGGCCCGGGCCACCGGGCCGGGGTCGCCGTCCAGCCGCCAGGCCTCGAACAGCCCCTGCGGCCGGGCGGTGAGCGGCAGCGCGCCCTCCAGGCACCCGGCCACCACGACCAGGTCGAACTCCTGGCCCCTGGCGGCGTTGACCGACAGCACGGCGACCGCGTCGCTCCTGGCCATCGCCGGCGCCAGCCAGGGGTCGCTGGCGAAGTCGGCCCGCTCGACCACGTCCAGGTAGCTGCGCATGCTGGCCCCGGGCCGGCCGTCGACGAACAGGCCGAGGGCGCGCGAGAACGCGGTCAGGGCGTCGAGCTGGCGCTGGGTGTCGGCGTCGGTCGGGTCGCACTCGGCCCGCAGGATCAGGTCCGAGAACGCCGGGGCGGTCCGCCACACCTCCCAGAAGCAGGCGTCGGCGTCCTGCGCCCGGACCCACCGCTCGGCCCCTTCCAGCAGGTCGCACAACGCCTCCACCCGGCCCACGAGCCCCGGGTCGAGCGCCAGCGCCGAGCCCGCCCGCCCGGGCCCCACCGCTTCCCCGTCGCCCTCCGCCTCCGGCGGGTCGGAGGGCGGTTCGGCCACGGGTGGGGGGACGGCGCGGGCGCGGACGTGGTCGGCGAGGGAGCGGTCGGCCAGGAGGGCGGCGCGGCGCAGGGCGCGCAGCTCGCCGGGATCGAGGCCGCCGAGGGGGGAGGTGAGGAGGGTGGGAAGCAGCTCGTCGGCCCGGGCCGGGTCGAGGGCCAGGCGGAACAGGTCGAGGACGTTGCCCACGATCGGCTCGGCGACGAGCTGGCGCTCCCCCGCCCCCAGGCGGTAGGGGACGCCGAAGCGCTCCAGGGCCCGGCGGGTCGGGCCGCTGAGGCGCCGGGTGGTCGGCAGCAGGACGGCCATGCGGCCGTAGGGGACGCCGTCGCGCTCGTGGGCGACCCGCAGCAGGCGGGCGTTCGCCTCGGCCTCCTCGGCGGGGCCGGGATAGCGGGCCGCCTCGACGGTGGTGGTCCCGCCGCCGCTGAGGGGGACGACCGGGCCGGCGCCGGCGGCCTGGAGGCGGCGGACGGCGTCGAGCCCGGGGCCGCCGAGGCGGCGGCTGCGCTCGAGCAGGAGCACCCGGGCGCCGAGGCGGTCGGCCAGCTCCGGCAGCGCGCCCGGGGTCGCGCCCCGGAGGGCGTCGGTGGCGCCGGCCGGGTCGCCGGCCAGGATGGCCCGGACGCCGCCGCCGGCCAGCAGCGACAGCAACCGCAGCTGGGCCAGGTCGAGCTCCTGCGCCTCGTCGATCAGGATCGTCCCCACCTGGGCGGCGGTGTCGGCGAGGAGCTCGGGCTGGTCCTCGAGCAGGTCGCCGGCCTGGAGGATGAGGCCGGCCTGGTCGACGGAGTCCTGGAGGGCGAGCTGCTCGCCGTAGCGGTGGAGGAAGTCGGCCACCGGGCGCCAGTTGGGCCGCCCCTCCGCCGAGGCCCGCTCACCCAGCTCCTCGGGGTCGATGAGGCGGCGCTCGCAGGCCAGCATGAACTCGGCCAGCTCGTCGGTGAAGGCGCGGGTGTCGACGAGCGGGGCCAGCGGGCCCCAGTCGACCGTGGACCCGTCGACGCCGAGCAGCGACCGGACGAACGACCACTGCTCGGGGCCGCTGAGCGGGCGCGGCTCGCCACGGTAGTCGAGCAGGTCGGCGTGGTTGGCGACCAGCCCGCGGGCGAACGCGTACCAGGTCACGCAGCCGAGCTCGCCCCCCGACGCCCGGTCGAGCGCGGCCAGGAGCCGCTCGGTCGAGGCGACGGCGGCCTGGCGGCTGGAGGTCAGGAACCGGGCCGAGCCGCTCGGCCGGGCCAGGAGGTCGTGCGTGATCGCCTCCAGCAGGGCCGTCTTGCCGCTGCCGGGGCCGCCGAGGATGACCAGGTTCCCGGGCGGGAGCATGGTCGCCAGCTCGGCCGGGAGGCCGTCGGGCAGGACCACCGGTCCCCCGCCGGGCGGCTGGATCGGGGTGGGCGCGCTTGGCCGGTTCATGATGCGGGCATCCTAGCGATCGCCTACGACGCTGGCTGGGCGCAGTCCACAGCCCCGGGCGGGCTCGGGAGCGGTCGGCGGCGGTTGCCCCGGCTGTGGACGGGCGGGTCGGGGCGTCGGGGGCGGCGCCTATGCTTCGCGTGGCTGTGGCGGCCGCGACGGGCCGCCGGTGAGGAATCGGAGGGAGGACGACGACGCCGACGAGGTCGATGACCGACGGGCCGGGGCGGGCCCGGCCGCTGGCCGTCCCGCTGCTGGTCGCCCTCGCCCTGGTGGCGCTGCTGGCCGGGTGTGCGGGGCTGGTCGAGGAGGTTGGGGGCGACGGCGGCGGGAAGGCGCCGGCCGACCTGGGGACCAGCGCGGCCGAGCGGACGGCCTGGCCCGACCCGCCGAGGGACGCGGTGCGGGCGAAGGTCCAGCGGGTCTCGGACGGTGACACGTTCGTCGCCACCGTGCAGGGCCGGCGGGAGCGGGTCCGGGTGATCGGGGTGGACACCCCGGAGTCGGTGGACCCCAACCGCCCCGACGAGCCCTATGGCCAGGAGGCCTCGGACTTCGCCAAGCACTACCTGGACGGCGAGACGGTGCGCCTGGCCGGGGATGCCGAGCCGCGGGACCGGTACGGGCGGATGCTGGCGTATGTGTGGCTGGAGGACGGGACCTTCTGGAACGCGCTGCTGGTCGCCGAGGGCTACGCCCAGCAGCTCACGATCCCGCCCAACGTCACCTACGCCGACCTCTTCCGCCGCCTGGCCCGCGAGGCCCGCCAACACGACCGCGGCCTCTGGGCCGAGGAGAACCGGGGCGGGTCCTGAGGCCGGCGGAGCGAAAAGGACGGCCTGCCGTCCGGGGGGTCCCGGTAGTCCCCCAACCACCGGTCCACACACCGGACGGCGCGGCCGCCGCTAGGCGAACGTGCTTCCCGCGCCTCCCGTGTCCTCTCGGCCTAGGCCGAACGGCCCAGGCCGTCCTGCGGGCGGAAGTGGTCCTCTTGGAACGCCCCCCAGCGCCCAGTTGGACCAGCTCCGTGTTCGCCTAACTAGCGTAAGGGGTCGTTCTCGTTCTTGGCTCCCTCGTCGCCAAATCGTTATCAGCCAAAGTACCAGATTCGGTCGACGCAGCCTATGTCGGATTCTGCCGCGCCGTCCGTCCCCCGATCAGCCGGCAGGGCGCTGGGTCAAGGTGGCCGTGATGGTGGTTTCGCTCCCGCCACGGACGATGCCGAGCGTGACCTTGTCGCCGGGCTGGTGGGCCCGGATGGCGGCGATCATCTCGCTGTAGTTCTCGATCGCCTTGCCGTCGACGGAGACCACCAGGTCGCCGGGCTGGATGCCGGCCTTGGCCGCCGGGCTGTCCGGGGCGACCTCCTGGATGAGGGCGCCGTCGCGGCCACCGGTGGTGGTGAGCGACGGGGTCACGCCGAGGTAGCCGATCTGGACCTGCTCGCCCTTGACGATGGCCGCGGCCGACTTGGCGGCGATGTCGATGGGGACGGCGAAGCCGATGCCGACGTTGCCGTTGGTGTTGTCGCCGGGGCGGATGGCGTCGTTGACGCCGATGACGCGGCCATGGCGGTCGGCGAGCACGCCGCCGGAGTTGCCCGGGTTGATGGGGGCGTCGGTCTGGATGACCTCGCGGCCCTCGAGGAGCCGGTCGGTGGAGCTGATGATCCCGGCGGTCACGGTCTCGTTGAGGCCGAACGGGCTGCCGATGGCGATCGCGAGCTGGCCAACCTGGAGGTCCTGGCCGGTGCCGAGCGGCGCCGCCTTGAGGCCGGTGCGGTCGACCTTGACCACGGCCACGTCGTTGACCTGGTCGGTGCCGACCACCTCGCCTTGCAGCTCGGTGCCGTCGAAGAGCCGGACGTCGACCTGGTCGACACCCTCGACGACGTGGGCCGCGGTCATGATGTAGCCGTTGGCGTCGTAGACGAAGCCGGAGCCCAGGCCGTTGTCGTGGCGGATCTCGACCACGGTCGGCAGGAGGGCCCTGGCCACGGCGGCGGCCGGCTCCTCGCCCGACTGGACGGGCGCGGCGGCGACCGGGGCGGCGGTCGGGATGCCGGCGCCGGTCGGGGCGGAGTCGTCGTCGAGGACCTGGCTGATGCCGTAGCCGCTGGCCAGCAGGACGACACCGGCCACGACGGCGGCGAGCCAGCGGGAGGGCCGGCGGCCGCTCGGCGAGCCGGCGCCGGCGGGTGGCCCTCCCCACCCGGGGACGGTCGGGTAGCCGTCGCCGTCACCGCCCTGGCCCCAGGCGGGCCCGGTCTGGTCGGCCTGGGCCTCGGGTGCCGGGGGCGGCGGCGCCTCCGGGCCCCTGGGCTGGGTCCAGGACGGCCCCTGGGCGGCCGGGGCGGCTCCCGCCGGCCCCGCGGGCGACTGGCCCCAGGACGGCGGCCAGGGGTCCTGTTGGGTCTGGGAGGGGTCCTGCGGGTCCCTCGGCAAGGGTTGGGTGTGGGATTCGGAGTCCGGGGAGCGCGAGGGCTCCACGCCGTCGCGAATGGGCATCGGGTCGCCTCCTGCGGGGTCGAGCACAACAAGCCTTGGGGTCGAGGCTAGACGACCTGCGCTAAAGCACCGGTAAGGCAACCCTCAAAACGGCATAAGGCCCGGCTACTGCGAGGGGGGGCCGAACGACGGCCGCGTCCGGGCCCGTTCGGCCGGGGTGGTCACCGGGGCCAGCGACGACGGCGCCGCCGGGCCCGAGTCGACGGCGGAAGGCGGAGCGGGGGCGACCGGGAGCCAGATGACGAACGAGGAGCCGACCCCGGGCTTGGACTGGAGGCGGACCTGGCCGCCGTGGCTCTCGGCGATCTGGCGGACGATGGCCAGGCCGAGGCCGGTGCCGCCGTCGGCGCGGGAGCGGGCCTTGTCGGCGCGCCAGAAGCGGTCGAAGACGCGGTCCTGGTCCTCGGGGGCGATGCCGGGGCCCTCGTCGGCCACGGCGATCCAGGCGCGGTCGCCCTCGCTGCCGGTGGCCAGGCGGATGCGGGAGCCGGCGGGGGCGAGGCGGACGGCGTTCTCCAGCAGGTTGGCCACGGCCCGCTTGAGGGCGTCGCGGTCGCCGGTGACGATCACGCCGCGGGCGATGGCCCGGTCGAGGACGATCCGGCGGGCCGCGGCCGGGACCACGAAGTCGTCGCTGGCCTCGCCCACGGCGGCGCCCAGGTCGACCGGCTCGTGCTCCAGGATCGGCTCCTGGCGGCGGGCCAGGGCCAGCAGGTCGTCGACCAGGCGGGCCATGCGGTCGCTGGCCCGCTGGACCACGGTGATGGTGTGCCGCAGGTCGTCGAGGTCGGCGTGGGGGTCGGCCAGGGCCACGTCGACGTTGGTGCGGATGATGGCCAGCGGATTTCGCAGCTCGTGGGAGGCGTCGGCCACGAACTGGCGCTGGGCGGCGAAGGCGGCGTCCAGGCGGGCCAGCATGGCGTCGAAGGTGTCGGCCAGCTGCTTCAGCTCGTCCTCGGGGCCGGGCAGCTCGATGCGGCGCGACAGGTCGGTGGCCTGGATCTCGCGGGCCACCGAGGTGATGCGGCCGATGGGCCGGAGCACCCGGCCGGCGACCACCCAGCCGACGCCGAGGCTGGCCACGAACAGCACCCCGAGGGCGCCGAAGGAGTAGTTGCGCAGCTTGGTCAGGGTCACCGAGTTCACGAAGCGGGTGAACTCCCGGGCCTGGAAGTAGTCGATGGTCACGCAGCGGTCGCTGACGTTGCTGCAGATCTTCTTGCTGTAGGTCGGCAGCACCGGCTCGCCGCGCAGCGACATCACCAGCACCAGGTAGATGGCGGCGACGACGACCGCGGCCAGGCCGAACAGCACCGCCGAGTACAGCAGGGTGTAGCGGAAGCGGATCGACCGGGCCCACTCCGGCAGCCGGTCGACCAGCCAGCCGGGCGGGTTCATGGCTGCTCGCGCAGGCGGTAGCCGCGACCGACGACCGTCTCGATCGGCTGGCTGTCGCCGGCGTCGGCCAGCTTGCGGCGCAGCGTCATCACGGTGACCCGGACGGTGTTGGTGAAGGGGTCGGCGTTCTCGTCCCAGACGTGCTCCAGCAGCTCCTCCTGGCTGAGCACCTGCCCGGACCGGGACATGAAGTAGCGCAGCAGGGCGAACTCCTTGGGCGTGAGCGCCAGCGGCTGGCGGTCGCGGCGCGCCTCGTGCCGGGAGCTGTCCAGCTCGATGTCGCCGACCCGCAGCACCGCCCCCGAGCGGCCGGCGTCGCGGCGCAGCAGGGCCCGCACCCTGGCCGTCAGCTCGTCGAAGTCGAACGGCTTGACCAGGTAGTCGTCGGCGCCCTCGTCGAGCCCGGTGATGCGGTCGCGGGTGGAGTCGCGGGCGGTCAGCATCAGCACCCGGGTCGGCTGGCCCACGTCGTCGGCGCGGATGCGCCGGACGACCTCGATGCCGTCCAGGCGGGGCAGGTTCAGGTCGAGGCAGACCACGTCGTAGTCGTTGACGCCCGCCTTGTCGACGGCCTCGTCGCCGTCGTAGGCGACGTCGACGGCGTAGCCCTCCCGACGCAGGCCGCGCGCGATCGCGTCGGCCAGGTCGGCCTCGTCCTCGACGACCAGCACCCGCATAGCGGAATGGTAGCCGTTGTGGCCATCAAGCAGGCGTAAGAGGCCCGCTTGTTAGACTGCGACATGGCCTCCGACACCAACCGGGCCGGAGCCGGCGTCCTCGTGGCCATCGGTGGTGCGGAGGACAAGCTCGGCCACCGGACCATCCTCAGCCACTTCGTCCAGCTGGCCGGCGGCCGGCGGGCGCGGATCGCGGTGATCGCCACCGCCTCCTCGCTCGGGGACGAGATCCTGTCCCTGTACCGGCGGGTGTTCCTCGACCTGGGCGCGGCCGAGGTGCTGCCGCTGCGGCCCGCGACCCGCGAGGAGGCCGAGGCGCCCGGGCCGGCGGAGACCGTCGAGGGGGTCACCGGCGTGTTCATGACCGGCGGCAACCAGCTGCGGCTGTCGATGGTGGTGGCCGGGACCCGGCTGGGGGCGTCCCTGCTGGCGGCGCACCGGCGGGGCGCGGTGGTCGGCGGCACCTCGGCCGGGGCCAGCGCCCTCAGCTCCCACATGGTCGCCTTCGGCGGTCCCGGGGAGATCCCCAAGCAGCGCCTGGCCCACATGTCGGCCGGGCTCGGGCTCCTGCCCGGGGCGGTCATCGACCAGCACTTCAGCCAGCGCAACCGGCTGGGGCGGCTGCTGCTGCTGGTGGCCGAGTCGCCCAGCCAGCTCGGCATCGGGATCGACGAGGACACGGCCGCGGTGATCGGCCCCGACGGGGTGCTGGAGGTGCTCGGCAAGGGCACGGTGACGGTGGTCGACGGGTCGCGGGCCCAGTCGGACGCGTTCGAGGTCAGGGCGCGGCGGCCGGTGCTGGTGTCGGGGGTGGTGCTGCACGCCCTCCCGCCCGGCTACCGGTTCGACCTCGGGGCCCGGGTGCTGCTGCCGCGGCTGCAGGCGATCGGGACCCCGAGGCGGCAAGCTGCCGAGGAGGCGGCCGAGGAGCTGCCGGCCGGCCGGGCGGCGAGGCGGCGCCGGGCCCGCGGCGGCGAGGAGCAGGAGGCATCCCAATGAGCGAGGACCTGGCCGCCCCGACCGACGCCGCCCCTCCCCCAGCGCCGGAGGAGCCGGCGCAACCCCGGCCCGACCTCACCATCCTGGAGGCCCGCGTCTACCGGGGGCCCAACTACTGGTCCTACGACAAGGCGATCCACTTGCTGGTCGACCTGGGGTCGCTGGAGGACTTCCCCTCGGACACGCTGCCGGGGTTCACCGACCGGCTGCTCGAGCTGCTGCCGGGGCTGGTCGAGCACACCTGCGGGGTGGGCCGCCGCGGCGGGTTCGTGGAGCGGCTGCGCGAGGGCACCTGGCTGGGCCATGTGGCCGAGCACGTCGCCCTCCAGCTGCAGCGGGAGGCCGGGGGCGAGCAGCGGCGGGGCAAGACCCGCAGCGCCGCCGGGCGCGGCCGCTACAACGTGATCTACGGCTACGGCGATGACCGGGTCGGGCTGGCCGCCGGGCGGCTGGCCGCGCGGCTGGTCAACCACCTGGTCGAGACGGAGCCGGGCTTCGACTTCGAGGCCGAGCTGGAGCGGTTCATCCTCCAGGCCGAGCGGACCGCCTTCGGCCCCTCGACCCAGGCCATCCTGGACGAGGCGGCCGCCCGCGACATCCCCTGGCTGCGGCTCAACGAGTACTCCCTGGTCCAGCTGGGCCAGGGCATCTACCAGCAGCGCATCCGGGCCACCATGACCTCCAAGACCAGCTCGCTGGCCGTCGACGTGGCCGGGGACAAGGAGCTGACGACCCGGCTGCTGGCCGCCGCCGGCCTGCCCGTGCCCCGGTCGTACCCGGTGCGGGACACCGAGGACGCCCTGGCCGCGGCCCGCCGGCTCGGCTTCCCGGTGGTGGTCAAGCCGCTGGACGGCAACCACGGCCGCGGCGTCCATCTGGACCTGCGCAGCGGGGAGGAGGTGGCCGCCGCCTTCCCGGCCGCCCAGGCCGAGGCCCGGCGGGGCACGGTGCTGGTCGAGACGTATGTGGCCGGCAACGACTACCGGGTGCTGGTGGTGGGCGGGAAGATGGTGGCCATCGCCGAGCGGGTGCCGGCCCACGTGGTCGGCGACGGCGCCCACACCGTGGCCGAGCTGGTCTCCGAGACCAACGCCGACCCGCGGCGCGGCGTCGGCCACGAGAAGGTCCTGACCCGCATCCGGGTCGACCAGGCGGCGGTCGAGCTGGTCCGCGAGCAGGGGTTCGACCTGGACGACGTCCCCCCCGAGGGGACGATGGTGAAGCTGACCCTGACCGGCAACATGTCGACCGGCGGCATCTCGATCGACCGCACCGACGAGGCCCACCCCGACAACGTGGAGATCGCCGAGGAGGCGGCCCGGGTGGTCGGCCTGGACGTGGCC
>Ga0307415_100000595_pt1 | contig 15827 bp, 16 predicted proteins | sample DK1Cmetagenome_FD_204524 | JGI IMG/M metagenome (GOLD analysis project Ga0307415, IMG submission 204524) | Maize rhizosphere microbial communities from greenhouse at UC Davis, California, United States - DK15-C-2 | ecosystem: Host-associated > Plants > Roots > Rhizosphere > Soil | place: USA...
CCGCTCGGGGGTCGGGTTGTCCAGGCGGGACACCGCCACCCCCAACAGCCCCTTGAACAGGCCACCCTGAACCGGTGCCAGCGGCTCCTGGAAATTCGCCGTCAGGTTGGCGTAGTAGACCCGCGAGCCGTTCGCCCAGGAGAAGTTGCCATTGGCGTCCGGGCGGGGGCCGAAGGCCACCGCCGGGTCCCCGAAGGACACCAGCCCCGACTCGTAGTACCAGGGCAGGGTCCCAATCGGGCCGACATGGCCCTCACACACCGTCGCCGGGTCACAGTCGCGGCGGGTCCAGCCGGTGTAGGTCGGCTGGGTCCAGCTGCGGCCACGGTCAAAGGAGAAGTAGACCCCCGACACCCCGGTGTTGGGCCGCGGCTCGGTCACACAGCTGCCGATGGTGACCGTCGTCTCCAACGGACAGGGCTCCTGGTCGATGTAGTCGTTGGACCCGGCCACCAGCACATTGGGGTCATGGGCGTCGATCGCCACGGCGGGTTCGTTCTGGTGGTTGCGAGGGGTCAGCCCCGACGGGCTGCCCACACTGACCTCACTTGCTGTGGCCGCCGTCTGAGCGAAGGCGGGTAGCGCACCAGCCATCATGGAAGCGAGAAGAAGGGCACACAACACGGGAACGGCGACAACACGGAGCTTCCGCACGACGACACCACCTCAATGTGGTATGGGTCAGCCAAGCCGCCGGGCAACCGTGACAGTCCACATCCGGTAGCTCAGCCGCTGGCCTGGACCAAGGACGCACGAACGCCTTTAGCGATCCAAGCAACCACCCCCGCATCCGCGTCCCTTAGCCCTGCGTCGCGGCTTGAAACCCATCCACACTGCAAACGACTGGATCAGCGAATTCGTTACGTGTGCCTGCTACACATGGCTGTCAGCCACGGTCGCTGGCTGCGGCTGCCCGCTCGCATCGGTGTCCTCGGCCACGAGCAGGCCGGGTGGTGTTGTGACACCCGGGTCGGCCGATACGGCGGCCGGTGAGAGGGTGGTGCTCCAGGAGCTTCTACGACTGTCCCAGTGGCGGTCGCCACTGGGATGCGCTGCGACCGTCTGGTCCCGGGATGGGATGAGAACATGGTGGGATGGGCGACGCTGTTTCTGCGGTCGACCTGGCCGGCCTGGCGGCGGCCGGGGACCGGCCGGGCGCCCTGTGGCGGCTGGATGGAGAGGAGCTGCAGGCCAACCTGATCCGGCTCGGCTTGGGGATCGCATCCAGCCGCATCGCAACGACGAGGTGGAGGTCCTGATGGTGGTCGTGGCCGGCCAGGGCGAGCTCACCCTGGACGGCCGGGTCCACTCGCTCGCCCCGATGGCCCTGGTTCACGTGCCCAAGGGGACGGTCAGGGCGGTGGTGGCGGTCGGAGGGCCGCTTGCCTACCTGTCGGTCCACCGCCGCCGACCGGCAGGCCTTCAGATTGGCCGCCATGGCGAGCGGCGGTGAGGTTGCGGGGCACCAATCGGCGGCCACCGCCGTCGCCTGAAGATGGCGAGGAGCTCCCAAGCTGCATCCTGGCCCTGAGGGACCCTGGATGAAGGGGATGAAGAGCTAGAGGACATCGATGGGGGCGGCATGCGTTGGCAGCATGCGCCTGGGAGGAATGCACGCCATCCTCGAGCAGCTGCTCCACAGCATTACTGTCGAGCCCTGACAGACCCGCGATGCGGAGCCATGGGAGTCGGACTTTGCCCTGGCAGACTCCGACCCGGCGCCGACTGGTTGCCAGCTCGGCTTGGTTGCCTCGCTAAAGCCGTCACCTGCTGTGACAGTCCCCTCCCCGGGGCATACCCCCGGGCGCGGTTTACCCAAGTTCTCCAGCCCAGCCGCCCAGCCGGCACCGATCTCGCCTTGTAGTGGAAGCATTGCAGGCCATCGGACTTGGGTGCGAGCCGGCAAGCCTCCAGACCGCCGCCCTGATGACGAGGAACGGTAACCGGCTCTTCGTCATGAAGCGTGGGGTGGTGCCCTGCTGAGGGTGACGTAGGAGCCACCAGAACAGCACCTGGGACCTCGCATAGCTTGCGGATGCGTGACGTCTGCAAGAAGGAGGCCCCAGGAGGCCCCAGGTGGGTCAACACAGTAGTGCGTCCGGGTCGGCGCTTCTCGACCTGGACGGCTTTGAGGTCCTCGCCGCGCAGGTCGTAGCCGGCGAGTGGCAGCTCGAGGTTCAGACCACGGCCACCGTGGTCGGCTGTCAGGGTTGTGGGGTGCGGGCTGAGCTCCATGGCCGCCGCACGGTCCGGGTGCGGGACCTGCCGATCGGCGGCCGGCCGGTGGTGCTGGCCTGGCGCAAGCGGGTCTGGCGCTGTCGGGAGCCGGCCTGTGGGGTGGGGACCTGGACCGAACAAGCGGCCGCGCTCCGCTCGCGGGCGGTGCTGACCGAGCGGGCCCGGGCCGAGGCCTGCCGGCGGGTCGGCACCGACGCCCACGCGGTCGCCGCGGTCGCCCGGGATCTCGGCGTTGGCTGGGCGACGGTGATGCGGGCGGTGGGTGATCACGGCACCCGCTGGTGGAGGACCCGACCCGCCTGGACGGTGTCGCCGCCCTCGGGCTGGACGAGACCAGCTTCCTCAAGGCGACTCGGGTCGCGCCCACCCGATGGGTGACCGGGCTGGTCGACCTGGAGCGCGGTCGGCTGCTCGAGGTGGTGGCCGACCGTACCAGGGCCGCGGTGGACCGCTGGCTTGGTGCTCGGACACGGGATTAGCTGGCCGAGGTCGCCACGGTCGCGCTCGACCCATGGCGCGGCTATGCCAGCGCCCTGGTCACCCCGCTCGGCCACGCCCAGGTAGTCGTGGACCACTTCCACACCGTCCGGCTGGCCAACGCCGTGGTCGACCAGGTGCGCCGACGGACCCAGCAGGCCACCCTGGGGCGACGGGGCCGCAAGCGTGATCCGCTGTACCGCATCCGCAAGCTGTTGCTGACCGCCGCCGAGCAGCTCACCAGTCGAGGCCGAGGGCGGCTGCGGGCCGGCCTGGCGGCTGGGGATCCCAGCAGTGAGGTGGCTGTGGCCTGGCAGGGCAAGGAGCTGCTGCGGGCCGTCTACGTCGCGGATGGCATGCCGGCGGCTCGCGCCGCCCTGGACCGGTTTTACCGCTGGGCTGATGGCGTCCGGGTCCCCGAGCTGTCCCGCCTGACGCGCACCGTACGGGTCTGGGAGGCCGAGATCCTCGCCTTCCACGCCACCAATGGCTGCTCCAATGGACCCACCGAGGCCGTCAACCTGCTCATCAAGAAGGTGAAGCGGGTCGGGCACGGCTTCCGCAACTTCGCCAACTACCGGTTGCGGCTGCTGCTGCACTGCGGCGTAACTTGGCAGACGTCCCAGACCGCAAGGCTGCGAAGCCGCTGACCACGTTTTGGTGACGAATGGCACCAATGCACTGTGCTGTACGACACAGACAACTTGGTGTGCCTGCCCTGATTGTCTTATGACGCGTTCGCGAGACCGGGAACAGCTGCACAGCGAGGGGTTGCCATGACGGCTCCAGCATCCGTATCGGCGAGGACGAGGCCTCGTCGATCGGCTGGAAGCACCGACCACCAACGAGGAACAGTCGACTGAAGGGCTGGCCGTGCTCGTCAACGTACGGTCCGGAGCCACGTCACCTTGGACCGGATCGTGTTCCACTGCGAGGGGTCACTGCCAGGTCACCGGATGGAGCACGTCGACAGGTGATCCACAATGGCGTAGGGAAAGCCCGGGCTGCGGCTCCGCTGCGCCCTTCTCCGGTGGAGATGACGCTCGATCTCAGCCTCTCGTCATTCCTGTAGTGCAACACCTAAAGCTTTAGTGAACGTGGCCCCACGTACGAGGAGGACATCATGGGACGGCCGGTAGATCCCAGCGCCATTGAAGCCATTCGCAAAGCCGCCAAGGGACCCCGGCCGCGAGCCCGGCTCGACGCTATGGAAGTAACGCAGACTGTCCAGGATCTGAGTGGGTCAGTCCCGCTGGTCGCGACGAAGCCCACGTTCGTGCGTGCCTATCTCGGCGTGTCATCAGGTGCGATGACGGTGCGTGGTGAGCTTCGCGTGCGTCATGGACCTGGGCCATGGACGACGTTGCCCTCGGCTGGTACCGCCGACCTGGACGCCAGCCGCAATGGTTCGACGCCTGCCGAGCTCCGGAGCCGCCGCGAGACCATCGCATACAGCCTCAATTTCCTCCTCCCGTCCGGCTTGGCCGGCGCCGGGACCCTCCAGGTGCGGCTCGGCGAGGTCCGTGACGCCGCGACCGGCCGAAAGGTTCAGGTCACCGACCCGGTGCATACCAAGACGGTGACCTTCACGGCCAGTCCACCGCTGCGGCTGCGAGTGATCAATCTGCGCTACACCAGCGTCGATCCAAATCCACCGGGCACGTTTGCCGCCACCGCAAGCGACCTGGATCATCTGCGGTCATGGCTACGCCGGGCCTATCCGGTGGCCGAGGTCCGCTTCTCCTCTATTACCACTGATGCGACGGCGACCTGGCCGTTCGAGGCGCCGGAGGCTAACACACAGGTCGCGGCCATCCGCGCCCTGGATATGGCCAGTGGGGCCGACCAGGGCACCCACTACTACGGGATCGTCGCCGACGGTGGCGGCTTTATGCGCGGCTTTGCCGCGGGCATCCCCGGCACGCCCGACCCGTCGATCGTGGCATCGGGCCCAACCGGGCTGCCGCAGACCTGGCCGAACTTCGCATGGGATAGCGACGGCTCGTACGGCGACTGGTACGGAGGCCACGAGCTCGCTCATACGTTCGGTCGCTTCCATCCCGGCTTCTGCGGTGAGACACACGATGACCCCGCCTATCCATTCACCGCCGGTCAGCTGGCCAACAACGATGGCGCGTTCGTTGGCTTTGATGTCGGGGACTCGATGCTTGGCCTGCCCGTTGCCGCCTTGCCCGGCACCGCCTGGCACGATGTGATGACCTACTGCAACTTCCAGTGGCTCAGCTCCTACACCTATGAAGGCATCCGTGACCGCTTGGTGGCCGAAGCCGCTCTCTTCCCCGTTCCCGGCGCCGTCGCCGCGGCGGCGGCCATGGTGGGAGGGGCCATGAGCCACGCCTTAGTCCATGTCGCTGGGGTCGTGAACCTTACCGACCGTTCTGCCAGCATCCAGCAGGTCACGCCCCTGCCTGGTCCGATCGCGCCATCGCCCCCGCCTGCTGACACGCGCCTGGCCATTCGAACCCACGCATCGAACGGGACTACCCGGGACCATCCCGTGGTGTTCAAGCCCAACCTGTGCCGAGACCCGGGCGAGGACGATATCGGCCTGGTCGACACCATCCTGGCTGTCGACCCAAGCACGACGGCCATGGAGCTGCTCATCGACGGGATCGCAGTCGCCAGGTTCGAAGTCGGCGTCACGCCCAGCCTCGCGGAAAACCTGCAAGTTCGGCGACCCGAGGCGGACACTGCGGCTGACGAGGCTGCGGGCATCACCGTGGCGCAGTCGACGCTGTCATGGGATGACCCCTCAGCGGGCGATGGCGGCCAAAGCTACGTCGTGCAGGCAAGCACTGATCACGGTGCCACCTGGACCACGCTGGCCGTGGGCGCCAGGCGCCCAACGCTTCAGCTCGACCCTAGCGACTTCGCCGATGCCGAGCAGGTCCGATTCCGCGTCCTTACCACCAACGGGCTCTCATACACCGAAGCGACCACCGAGGACCTGACCGTCAACGAGCTGTAGTCCACGCTCATCACGCTGTCCTGGGTGTGACCGAGTCCTCCATGGCGCGGAGTCCAGCACCCAGCCCCACCCCGACCAACCCACCTCGCGGGCCAGCACCCAGATCACCCGGAAGATCCGTTCGTTTCCAGGAAGCGGCGCAGGCGCGAGGAAGTCCACCATCGCGTGGACGCACATACGTCATCTCCTCGCCGCCACCGCCACCGATGGCTGCACCACCGGGCCACGGGGCTGTGAACCTGTTCACCAGGAGGGTCAAGCGCCTCGGCACGGCTTACGTGACTTCGCCCAACTACCGACTGCGGCTGCTATCCTCGGAAAAGGATTGCGGCTTAGAGTAGCGCATGACGGCGACTAACAAGCGTTATGGCGAGCGCTTGAGGGAGCGATGGGGGAGGGGAGTCTGCTGAGCGTTAAGGATGTAGCGTGAGTTGATGAAGCTGCAGCTCAGGGCCTATATGTTGTGTTGGTGGGTCGGAGCTGTCGGCCTTGCGGAGCACGTTACGAGCGCCCTGAGCAGCAACGTTCTACGACACCCTAATATGGGGTCCTCCGCTCGATGACGACCTGCAAAAACAGGGCTTGGCAAGCCGCTCACAGTTTGCTAATTTGCAAGCAGCAGGTCCGGGGTTCGAGTCCCCGCAGCTCCACGATGAAGGTGGTTGGTGGTCAGGCCAGCATCGCGGCCAGCGCCACCCCGACCCCGATGGCGCCCGAGGCAGCGGCGATCTGGAGGGCCTTGCGGCGGTCCTGGGCCAGGTCCTGGTCGGCGCTGACCTGGTGCTCGAGGCCGCGGCGGCCGAAGTTGTAGACGCCCCGCCAGCCGAAGTCGGCGCAGAAGCGCTCACGGGCCTGGAGGTAGCCGGCGGCCGCGCCGGCGGCGGGTAGGGCGAGGGTCAGGCGCCAGGCCGGGTGCAGGTCGGAGCGGATCAGGGCCGCGGCCAGGGCGGCGGTGGTGACGACCCCGACGTGGCCGACCCGGCGGCGCATGGCGATCTCGTCCGGGCCGATGTTGCAGGTCCCCGCGACGTACTGGTGGGTCATGGTCGCCCCTTCGACGCGAACTGCCCACCCCGCGGGTCCATCATCTCCTGGCGGCGCGGCCTTCGCATCCGCTCACCTCAGGCGCGGCGGCGGACCCGGGGGCCGATGTTGGCGCGGGCGCGGACCTCTTCCCAGAGCTTCTCGTAGCTGTGGGTGACCCGGGAGCGGGGGGCGAAGACGGGGAGGGGGGCCTGGTGGACCGACATCTGCTCGACCAGGGAGAGGGAGGGGATGACGGTGGTGGCCACGTCCTCGCGCTGGGCGCGGAGCTGCTCGACGACCTCGCGGTGGAGGCGCTTGCGGCCGTCGACCATGCTGAAGAACGGGACCAGGGCCGGCCGCTCCTCCAGCTCGGCGACGAACTCGGTGAGCTGGTCGAGGGTGCGGACCGACAGGGTGGTGGGGATCAGCGGGACCAGCAGGGCGTCGGCGGCCTGGACGACGTTCTCGGAGACCAGCGAGATGCCGGGCGGGCAGTCGACGATGACCACCTGGTAGTCGTCCTCCAGCGGGGCCAGCAGGCGGGCGATGCGCTGGGTCGACCGCTTGGCCGCGTCCAGGACCAGGTCCAGGTTGCGGTAGGTGAAGTCGGACGGGACCAGCTCCAGGTTGTCGAACTCGGTCGGCCGGGCCGCCTGGTCCAGGGAGGTCTTGCCGCGGATGAGGGCCTTGCCGCCGCCCTTGACCCGGGGCCGGATGCGCAGCAGGTAGCTGGCCGCCCCCTGGGGGTCCAGGTCCCACAGCAGGGTGCGGCGTCCGCCCCGGGCGGCCAGGTAGGCCAGGTTGACGGCGGCGGCGGTCTTGCCGACCCCGCCCTTGATGTTGTAGGTCGCCAGGATCCTCACGAGGCCACCATCCCGGTCGTCGCCATGGTCAGGGCGCCGACCAGGCGCTCGACGTCCTGGTCGGTGGTCCACAGGTGGGGGGAGACACGCAGGGCCGAGCCTCTGACCCCAGCGTGCACCCCGGCGTCGGCCAGCGCCCCGGCGACGGCCCCGCGGGCCCGGTCGGGCAGGCCGATGCCGAGCATGTGGGGGACCCGGTCGCTGGTGGTCAGGGGCAGGCCGATGGCCTCGACCTGGCGCTGGATGCGCCCGGTGAGCCGGCCCAGGGTGGCGGCGATGCGCGGGACCTCCCAGTCGAGCAGCTGGCGGAGGGCGGCAAGGGCCATCGGGGTGGTCTCGAAGTGGGTGCGCTGGCCGACGTCGAAGCGGCGCGCCCCCGGCTGGTAGCGGTCCTGGTAGCCGACCAGGGCGGCGAAGTCCTCCGACCCCAGGCGCGAGATCCAGTTCTCCTCCAGGGGGACGCCGTCGCGCCGGTCCTCGGCCACGTACAGGTAGCCGAGGGCGAACGGCCCCAGCAGCCACTTGTAGCCGACGCTGACCAGGTAGTCGGGCCGGATAGCCCCCAGGTCCAGCGGCATCGCCCCCAGCGTCTGGCTGGCGTCGACCACCAGGGCGGCCCCGACCTGGCGGGCCCGGGCGCCGACCGCGGCCAGGTCGACCGCCCCGCCGTCGGTCCAGTGGGCGGCCAGCACCGCCGCCACCGCGGTCCGCTCGTCCAGGGCCTCGACCACGGCCTCGCCCCAGGACTGGCCGTCCTCGCGCTCCACCGCGACCAGGGTGGCCCCGGTGCGGCGGGCGAACCGCTGCCAGGTGTACCAGTTGGAAGGGTAGTCCTCGGCCAGGACCAGGACCCGCTGGCCGGGGTGGGCCTCCAGGTTGGCCGCGGCCACGGCCAGGCCGTAGCTGGTCGCCGGGACCAGGGCCACGCCCTCGGGATCGACCCCGGCCAGCCGGGCGAACAGGGCCCGCCGCTCCTCGACCTCGCTGAACCAGTCCTGGCTGCGGATCCGCCACGGCTGGGCCCGCCGGGCCAGGGCGGCCGCGCCCGCCTCGCCGGCCGCCCGCAGCTGCGGGGCGATGCTGGCGCAGTTGAAGTAGGCGACGTCGGCGGGGATGTCGAACAGCTCCCGCTGGCTCGGCAGGGCCGGCGGGGACGCCGCCGGGCCGGTGATGGGATGATCGCTGGGGGGCATGCGGTAAGTATCCGCCGCCGAGCGACGGGAAGGGAGCCGGGGCCGTGACCGACACCGTGAGCGCAGGGGCCGGGGCGCACGAGGCCGGGCGGCGCGACGCCCTGGGCGAGCGGCTGTTCCAGAGCCTGATCGGGTCGATGGAGCTGGCCAGCATCTGGGCCGGCCTGCGGCTGGAGCTGTACGAGGTCCTGCGCCGGCGCGGGCCGGTGACCGTGGACGAGCTGGCCGAGCTGGCCGGCATCGACGCCCGCTACGCCCGCGAGTGGCTGGAGCAGCAGGCCGTGGCCGGGCTGGTGGACGTCGAGGATGCCGGCCAGGACGCGGCCTCGCGCCGCTACCGGCTGCCCGACCCCCACGCCGACGTGCTCCTGGACGCCGACCACCCGGCCCACGCCGGGGCCACCGCCTGGTGGATCGGCAGCCTGGCCGAGGTGCTCCAGCGCATCCCCGACGTCTACCGCAGCGGCGCCGGCCTGCCGTATCCCGAGTACGGGGCCGACTGCCGGCTGGCCATCGCCAACTTCAACCGGCCCATGTTCGTCAACGACCTGGCCGGCTGGTTCGCGGCCACCCCGGAGGTCCGGGCCCGCCTGGCCGCCGAGGGGGCGCGGGCCCTTGACGTCGGCTGCGGCATCGGCTGGTCCAGCATCTCCCTGGCCAAGGCGTCCCCGACCCTGCGGGTGGACGGGATCGACTCCGACGAGGCCTCGATCGCCGAGGCCCAGCGCCTGGCCGAGGAGGCCGGGGTGGCCGACCGGTGCGGTTCCGGGTGGTGGACGCGGCCGAGCTGGGGGCGGCCGGCGAGGGCGGCTACGACGCCGCCTTCATCTTCGAGGCCCTGCACGACGTGGCCCGGCCGGTCGAGGCTCTGGCCGCGATCCGCGCCCTGCTGGGCGACGGCGGGGTGCTGATCGTGGCCGACGAGAAGGTCGCCGAGACCTTCACCGCCCCCGGCGACGACGTGGAGCGGCTCAACTTCGCCTTCAGCTGGTGGCACTGCCTGCCGGCGAGCCGGGCCGAGACCCCGTCGGTGGCCGCCGGCACGGCCCTGCGGGCCGACACCGTCCGCCAGTGGGCCGACCAGGCCGGCTTCGCCAGCCTCCGGGTCCTGCCCGTCGACCACGTCTTCTGGCGCTTCTACGAGCTCAGCGGCTGACGGTCGAAGCAGAAGCGGCCCGCGCCCGCGCCGGCCCGCGGCGGGTGTCAACGGCTACCAGCGGCCGCGGTGGACGACCTCGTCCAAGGGCCGGCGGGGGCGGGTGGTGGCCGAGCCGCCGGGGCGGTCGTCGGCGGCCGGGTGGCCGAGGGCGACGGCCCCCACCAGCCGCCGGCCCGCGGGCACGCCCAGGTCGCGCAGCAGCGCCTCGGCGCCGTGGAAGACCCCGAACCACCAGGCGCCGACGCCCTCGTCCACGGCGGTCAGGAGCATCAGCATGACCGCCATGGCCGCGTCCATGTCCCAGTAGGGGACGGGCCAGCCGGCCTCGACGTCCATGCCCAGCCCAGCCTTGTCGGGGGCGGCGTAGCGGTCCAGGTAGGCCTGCTTGTCCGCCAGCACCAGCACGAGCACCGGCGGCTCGGCGGTGCTGTAGGGCCTGCCGAAGCGCGGGTCGGTGGTGGCCCGCCAGAAGCCCCGGACCGCCTCCGGGCCCTCCAGGACCAGCAGGTCGAGGCCCTGGCTGAACCCGGCCGAGGGGGCCCGGGTGGCGCTGTGAAGGATCCGCTCCAGGGTCCCGGCGGGCAGGGGCCGCGGGTCGAAGCGGCGCACCATGCGCCGCCGCCGGACGACCTCGCGCAGCTCCACGGCTACTGGGTGGCCGCGGCGGCCAGCTCCCGGACCCGGGGCGCCACGGCCGGGTCGCCGGCGCGCTCCAGTCGCTCCGCCGGCCCCCGCCCCCACAGGAACAGCAACAGGTCGGAGGCGGTGCCGGCGGCGGTGGCGTCGGCCTGGGCGTGGCCCCGGCCGACCTCGACCCCGGCCGGCAGCAGCCGCACCCGCCACTCGCCCTCGGTGTCGGTGGCGTGCAGGTGCAGGGTCTCGCCGCGGCCGCCGACCGGCGCGCCCTCGGCGTGAGGGGTCAGGAACACCTCCAGCAGCTCGGCCACCCCGTCGGCGGCCAGCGCCGCCGGCACCGGCCGGGGGTCGCCGTGGGCGGCCTCGGCGTCGACCCGGTGCACGGCCGTCTCCTGGGCCATGCGCCGGCGCCAGAAGGCGACCGTCTGGTCGGGCCGGTAGAAGGTCCACACCCGGGTCTCGGGGTCGGCGTCCTCCAGCACCGTCACCAGCTCGGCCAGGCCCTGCTGGTACCAGCCGAGCAGCTGCGCCCGGGCCGGCGCCGGCGGCGGCCAGGGGCGCGGCGGCTCGGCCAGGCGGCCGCGGACGATCTCCAGCTTGTGCCGGTGCACCATGCCGGTGTGCAGCACCAGGTCGGCCACCGTCCACCCGTCGCAGGCCGGCACCGGCGGGTCGAGCCCGCGCCCGGCGGCCGCGGCCAGCGCGGCCCCGTCGTCGCCGAGCGCCTGCAGATAGTCGATCTCACCCATCCGGGCAGTCTGCCAGACGGCCGCGACGGCCGCGGCCGGCGCTAGGCTGGCCGCCCACGCGAGAGGAGGTCGCGGGTGACGGGCGAGGGCGGACGGGACGGCGGGCTCTGGGCCATGGCCGACCTGGTGACGCCGATGGCGCTGCGGGTGGCCGCGACCCTGCGGGTCGCCGACCACATCGCCGACGGGCGCCGGACCGCGCCGGCCCTGGCCGAGGCGGCCGGCGCCGACGCCGGCACCCTCGACCGGATGCTGCGGCACCTGGTCACGGTGGGCGTGCTCCGCCGCGACGGCCCGGACGGGTACGCCCTGACCGCCCGCGGCGAGGCCCTCCGGGACGACCACCCGGCCGGCCTGCGCGCCCTGCTGGACCTGGAGCGGGCGGTGGGTCGGGCCGAGCTGTCCCTCGCGCGGCTGCTGCACACCGTCCGCACCGGCCAGCCGGCGTTCCCGGCCCAGTTCGGCCGGCCGTTCTGGGACGACCTGGCCGCCGACCCGGCGCTGGCGGCGTCCTTCGACGAGCAGATGGCCGCCGACGTGACCGCCTGGGCGCCCAACATCGTCGCCGCCTACGACTGGGGGTCGCTGGGCCACCTGGTCGACGTCGGCGGCGGCAACGGGGCGCTGCTGGCCGCCCTGCTGCTCCAGCACCCCCGGCTGCGGGGCACGGTGCTGGACCTGCCCGGCGCGGCCCTGGCCGCCCGCGGGACGCTGGCCGCGGCCGGCCTGGCCGACCGCGCCCACGCCGTCGCGGGCAGCTTCTTCGACCCGCTGCCGCCGGACGCCGGCGGCTACCTGCTCTGCGCGATCCTGCACGACTGGGACGACCAGGCGGCCCTGGCCATCCTGCGGCGCTGCGCCGAGGCGGCCGGCGCCGGCGGCCGGGTCCTGGTGGTGGAGAAGCTGGCCACCGAGGCCGACCCCCGCACCGAGATGGACCTGCGGGTGCTGGCCTGGTTCGGTGGCCGCGAGCGCGACCTCGCCCAGCTCACCGCCCTCGCCGAGGCCGCCGGGCTGCGGGTCGCGGCCGTCCACCCGGCCGCCGCCACCCCGGTGGTGGAGCTGGCGCGCTAGTCCACCTCGGCCAGGGAGCCGTCGAGGTCGGCCAGGGTGATCCGCGCCGGCACCCGGCGGCGGAAGGCGGCCAGGGTGTGGCCCCGGACCCGGTCGATCAGGGGCGGGGTGGCCAGCAGGGCCGGGAGCACCACCCGCTCGGCCTCCAGCACCTCGCAGGCGGCGGCCAGGGCCTCGGGACCGTGGCCGCGGGCCACCCAGGCGGCGCCGTCCAGGCCCAGCTGGCGGGCCTCGGCCAGCTGCTCGGCCAGGTACGGCCGGCCGGCGCGGCTGGCCGCCCGCTGGCTGAGCAGCGAGCTCCGCGGGCCGCCGTTGCCGCGGGTCCGCTCGTAGGGGTCGAGCAGGTATAGCTCGGGCGAGCGGTCGAACAGCACCAGCCGGGCCCCCTCCCTGGTCGCGACCGCGAACGCGGCCTCGCGGGTCGCCCGGTAGGCGGGGTCGAGCCCGTCGTCGGTGGCGGCCAGCACCACCGCCGCCGGCCCCACCCGGTGCCCGACCCCGGCCGGCAGGTCCAGCGCCGCCCCGCCGGCCTCGGCCGCCTCCAGCTCGGCCAGCCGCAGCGGCGGCAGCTCGGCCGGGTCGGCGAACGGCAGCCGGGCGGACGAGCGCAGCTCCTTGCTCGCGAAGGTGATCGCGGCCAGGTCGGCCCGGCAGCGGTCGCAGGTCGCCAGGTGGGCGCGCGCGACCGCCGCCGCCTCCGGCGGGAGCTCGCCGCTCAGCAGCGCCGGCAGCTCGTCCTGGACGTGGCCGTTCATGCAGTGGTCTCCGTGCCGGACGTCGGTCGCGGTTGCCGCCGTCAACGTACACTCCCAGCCAGCATGGCGGAGGGCATCGACCACGAGCTGACCCGGCGCTACCTGGACCGGCAGGTGGACGGCCGCATGGTCGCCCTGATCGACCGCGAGCTGTCCGGGGCCGCGTCGGTCCTGGACGCCGGGTGCGGGTCGGGCCTCTACGGCCCGGCCCTGCGGCGCCGGGCGGCCACGGTGCTCGGCCTCGACCACGACCCGGCCCTGTGCCGCCAGGCCGAGGCCACCGGCGCCTACGACCGGGTCATCTGCGCCCCGGTGGCCGGGCTGGGCGGCCGGCTGGGCCCGGTCGAGGTGGTGTTCTGCAGCGAGCTCCTCGAGCACCTGGCCCCGGAGGAGCTGCGGCCCACCCTCGACATCCTGGAGGCGGCGGCCAGCTCCAAGATGGTCATCACCGTGCCGAACCGCCTGTTCCCCCACGCCCACCTGGACCCCACCCACGTCCTCCGCTACCGCCTGCCCGGACTGCTGGCCGAGCTCGACCGCAGCCGCCGGTTCGCCTACTCCCTGCACCCGCTGGGGTTCGCCGACCACTGGCGCCAGCGGGTGTGGTGCCGCCCGCTGGACGTGCTCGCCAGGCGGTTCGCGGTGTGCTCCCCAACGGTTCTCTATCTGGGGCGGCGGCGGTCGGGTGACCGCTAGCGGGTCGGAGTTGCCGGCGCCGGCCTCGGCCAACGCGCGGGCCCTGCTGCGCTTCCCCGACCGTCGGACCACCTGGGCGGTGGTGGCCGCCGCCACCCTGGCCGCACCCGTCGACCGCCTCCAGGACCGCCTGGAGGCCCTCCACCGCGCCGTCCCCATGACCGGGGCGCGGCTCCGCGGGGAGATCTGGCACCCGGGTCCGCCCCCCGACCCCCTGATCGTCGACGGCGACCCGCTGGCCGCCGCCGACCTGGTCGACCGCTTCGACCTGGCCACCCACCCGCCGCTCCGCGTGGTCGCCGGGTCGGGCGGCCTGCGCCTGGCCGTCGCCTGCCACCACGCCGCCTTCGACGGCCTCAGCCTGGTCGCACTCCTCGCCGCCCTGCTCAACGCCGCCCCGCGGGGGGCGGGGTTCGAGACCGACCCGGCGGAGGCGGGGTTGGAGGCTGCCCCGGTCGGGTCGGGCCCTGCGCGATCCTGGCCAGAGGTGCGGGGGTTGCTGGGGCGGGCGCTGCGGCCGGCGGATCGGGTGGCGGCGTCGCTGGCGCGGCCAGGGCGGGAGGCGCTGGCCGTTCGGGAGGTGGGGCTGGCCGGGGCCGGGGTGGCGGCGCGGGTGGCCGAGGCCGCTGTGGCCGCGGCCGGGGCGCGCAACTCGCGGCTCGGGCGGCCGTGGCGGCGGGTGGGGCTCAACTTCGGCTTGGCCGGTCTCCCCGGCGGGGGTGGGGGTGTGGGGAACTCCTCGCGGTACCGGCGGGTCGACCTACGGCCGGGGGAGCCGGTGGGGCCGGCGCTGGCCGCGGCGCTGGCCAGCCCGAGGGAGCCGTTGGATCAGGTGTGGTCGCCCCGGTGGGGGTGGTTGCTGGAACCGGTGGTGGGGAGGTTCTCGGACTCGCTGCTCATCTCCAACCTGGGGCGGCGTGACGTGCCGGGGGCGGCCCGGCTCGAGTTCTTCCCGGTGGCCAGGGGGCGGTCGGCGGTGGCGGTGGGGGCGGCCGGGCTTCCTGGCGGGCCCTCGACCGTGTCGTTGCGGACCAGGGACCTGACCTCGGAGGACGCCGAGGCGCTGCTGGACGACCTGGTGGCCCGGCTGGTGGCGGACCGCTGACCGCCGCCGTCGTGGCGGCCGGCGACCGCGCCGGCCAGGTAGGCGGCCAGCTCGACGGCGCGCATGACCGCGATCCCGGCCGCGACCCCGGGCTCGGCGGCCAGGCGGCGGCGCTGGCGCCAGGCGGCGCGGGCCACCGCCCTGGCCTGGGCGGTCAGCGCGCCCGGGTGGGCGCGGCGGTAGGCCAGCAGGCCGCGGCCGTAGTAGAAGCGCTTGCCGGCCAGGCCGGCGAGGGTCAGGCGGCCCTCGTGGTGGAGGATCAGCCCGTCGGCCAGGGCGATCGGCGCCCCCGAGGCGATCATGCGCCGGTGCAGCTCGGCGTCCTCGGTGCCGGTCAGCCAGACCGCGAACCCGCCGGTGTCGCGCAGGTACCCGGTGCGGACCAGCCTGGGCCAGAGCAGGTCGGGCTCGTCGCGCAGGCAGCGCCGCTCCAGAGCCCGGCAGCGGGTCCAGAACCCCGGGCCGACCGACTCCTCGGGGATGGCCACCCCGACGGCATGGCCGGCCTCCCCGGCCAGGACGGCCCGCTCGACCACGTCGGGGCGGAGCTCCATGTCGGCGTCGACGTAGCAGACCCACTCGCCGGCGGCGTGGTCGATGCCGAGATTGCGCTGGGCGCTGCGCTCCGGGCCGCCGCGCAGGACCAGGTCGGCGTGGCGCCGGGCCACCGCCCAGGTGGCGTCGATCGAGCCGTTGTCGACCACGATCAGCTCCAGGGCCGGCCAGGTCTGGGCGCGGATCGAGCGCAGGCAGGTCTCGATGGTGCGGCCGGCGTCGCGGGTCGGCACCACCACCGACACCAGCGGGGTCACCGCCGCTCCTCCGGCGGGGCGGGCAGCGCCGCGGGCTCCCGCCCGCCCGGCGCCT
>Ga0307415_100000596_pt1 | contig 15820 bp, 16 predicted proteins | sample DK1Cmetagenome_FD_204524 | JGI IMG/M metagenome (GOLD analysis project Ga0307415, IMG submission 204524) | Maize rhizosphere microbial communities from greenhouse at UC Davis, California, United States - DK15-C-2 | ecosystem: Host-associated > Plants > Roots > Rhizosphere > Soil | place: USA...
GTTGGCCGACTCGTTCATGGCCTGGTAGGTGAAGGACGGGCTCTTGAGGCCGCCCGCCTCGAACCACACCTCGACGCTGTCGCCCGGGCTCGTCCCGGTGACCTCTCCCCTCATGACGTGATACCAGCGGCTGGTGCTTTCGTCGTACTTCTCGCCGCCTCCCCACTCGCTCGTCGACGCACTCTGCGTCGCGCCGCCGTTCACCTTCCACATGGCCGTGACGGCCCCGAGGCTGCGGAGTGCGAGCACCTGCACCTTCTGCGGGTCGCCGTAGGAGTAGCGGAACGTGAAGTTCGCCTCCGGGAGGCCGAACTTGTAGGTGTCGTCGCTCTTCAAATAGAAAGGCTTCGTCGTGATCCCGAGGTGGGAGGTCGGATGGGCGGGATCGCCGGCCGACTTCGCCAGGTCGACGTTGAACGCGAGGGTCTTCTCGAACTCGGCCTGGACGAGCGCCTCGTTGTCCGGGAAGACGAACCCGCAGCCCGCGCAACCTTCGTTCAGCTCAGGCGTGTAGGAGATCGTGCCGCGCCGGCTGTAGGCGAAGTCGGTCATCTCGCCGTTCGTCACGTAGAGGACGTCGGACGAGAGGCCGGGCCTGAAGCCCGGAATGGCCGGGTTGTCACGGTTCCCCGCGAGTGCGTAGAAGATCGGGTCGTCGCCCGTGGGCGTGCCGATCTGCCAGCCTTGCGGGTAGAGGAGCCACGGCCCGAAGGAGTGGTAGTTCGCCTGCATCTTGAAGTCGATGCGGTCGAACAGCCTCGCGATCGCTTGCGTCTCGGGCTCGGAGCCCCCGGAAGGCCCGCGGTACGTGTCGCTCGAGATCGCTCCCGAGGAGCCCTCGTTGTCGTAGTTCCAGTGCGCGGGATAGTTCCGGTTCGGGTCGACGCCGTCACCGACCTGTGTGCCTGGAGTCCCGTTCTGCTCACGCAGGTTCTTGCGCCACAGGCGCGTGCCCGGGCTCTGGAACGTGTACTGGTAACCGTCCGGGTTGCAGACGATCACGAACCAGAGCTCGCGCTGCTTGAGCAGGTCCCTGATCGGCTTGTTGTTCGCCCGCCACCGGTCGATGAACCACTGAGCCAGGCGACGGTCGACTTCCGGTGCGATCCATTCGCGCGCATGCTGCGTCGCGCTGTAAAGAGCGGCGGGCCGGCTGTTGTCGGGCACTTCGTTCGCGCCCTGCGTCAGCTTGAGCGCGATTATCTCGCGTCCCTGGCCCGTGTGGCCGATGACCTCGAGCTTGACCAGCTGGGGGTTCTCCATCGCTGTCTTGTACATCCACGCGCGAAGGCCGTCCGGCCCGTCGTAGTCGCGCCAGACGTTGAAGCCGCTCGAGAACTGCGCTGCGGCGGCCTGGCGAGCCGTCTGGCCCTTCGAGTTGCGGAGGAGCGTCACTCTGACGCCCTGGCCGCGAAGGGCGTGGACTTGGCCCTTCGTCAACACCATCTGAAGCGTGACTTTGTTCCCGCGTGTCGTCGCGGCCGCGATGTCGACGTCCTTCGCAAGCATCCTCTGGTACTTCGCCTGCGAAACCGTCGCGCGGTAGAAGTTGAGCGAGACCTGCCTCTTGGCGCCGGCCTGGGCGACTCCGGCCCAGGCAAGGACGGCGACGAGAGCGCAGACCACGACGGTCCAGCGCCTCATAGGTTCTCTCCCCAGTCGTTTGCCCGGTGCAAAAGCGGCAAGACCCTTTCAAATTGTTGGAAAAAGCGCAAGACGGCCGCGGTTACGATGCGATCCGTGAACCTCGGACAGCCGACCAGGCGCAAGCCTCCGTTCAAGTACTCCGCGCTCACGCGAGTGGGCTTCTCGGACACCGATGCCCAGGGAATCGTCTATTACGGGCGCTATCTGCCCTACTTTGACGACGCGCGGGTCGAGTACCTGCGCCACCTGGAGTTGCTGGACGCGGACCTGGGCGCCTGCGAGTTCGTCATGCGCGCATCCCATGTTCTCTACGAGGCTCCGGCGCTGTTCGACGATCTCCTGGAGGTCTTCGTGCGGACGAAGCGGATCGGCCGCTCCAGCGTGACCGGCGAGTATGCGGCCTACCGCGTGAACGACGACGCGCTCATGTGCACCGCGGAGCAGACGCTCGTCCTCGTCGACCTCGCAGAACGCCGCCCTCATCCGGTTCCCGAGGCGTACCGCGACGCGGTCGCGGCCTTCGAAGGCGCCGACCTCGAGCTCGCGGTCGCGTCATGAGCGACTACACCGGGGCACTCGAGGCGGTCGACCGCATCGTCAACAGGGAGTCGGAGGCCGACGAGGTCCTCCGTCAGACGGTCGACGTCCTGCACGACCGCTTTGACCACTACTCGTGGATCGGCATCTACCTCGTCGAAGAGGGAGACCTCGTGCTCGGGCCGTGGAAGGGGCCGCAGGCGACCGACCACGTCCGCATCCCGATCGGCCAGGGAGTGTGCGGCGCGGCCGCCGCGAGCGGACAAACGGAGATCGTCGACGACGTGAACGCCGACGAGCGCTACCTCGCGTGCTTCCCCTCGACGCGGAGCGAGATCGTCGTGCCCATCGTCTACGAGGGCAAGGTCGTCGGCGAGATCGACATCGACTCCGATACCCCCGCAGCTTTCGGGCCCGAGGACAACGCGCTGCTCGAACGCGTGGCCACCCTCATCTCCCCGCACAGCCTCGTCGGCTGGGACACCGGCGGCGTGCCGTGGCAAGCCTGAACCGCCTCGCGTTCTCGGCCACGCTGCACTGCCTCACGGGCTGTGCGATCGGGGAGGTCCTCGGCCTCGTGATCGCGACTGCGCTCGGCTGGGGGAACGCGGCCTCGATCGCGATCGCCGTCGTCCTTGCGTTCATGTTCGGCTACTCGTTCACCCTCGTCCCGCTCCTCCGCGGGGGAATCGCCTTCGCAACCGCGGTCGGGTTGGCCCTTGTCGCCGACACGCTCTCGATCGCTGTCATGGAGATCGTCGACAACACGATCATCCTTCTCTGGCCCGGCGCAATGGACGCCGGCCTCGACGACGTCCTCTTCTGGGGCAGCCTCGCCATCGCCCTCGCCATTGCGTTCGTCGCCGCCTTCCCGGTGAACCGGGCGCTGATCGCACGCGGCCGCGGGCATGCGGTCGTGCACGCCCATCACGGTCACTGACGGGCTCTAGCTCGGGAAGGCGAGGCGCGCGCCCAGCGGGCCGAGCCCCTGAACCGTGCCGTTGGACTGCTCAGACGGCTTCCCCGCGAGGACGAGGATGAGCGCCGTCACGCAACGGGAGTCAAAGCTTGTCTCCGCTTCCGACTGGAGGTGCGCGAGAGCCTTCTCGACCGGCCACGCGTCGCGGTAGACGCGGGGCGAGACGAGCGCGTCGTACACGTCGCAGACGGCGAGAATCCGGGTTGCGAGATCGAGGTCGTCGGCGTGCAGCCCGCGCGGATAGCCGCGGCCATCGAGGCGCTCGTGGTGGTCGAGCACGAGGCGGGTGACGGTCTCGTCGAAGCCGCCGAGCTCCTCGAGCAGCTCGCGTCCGCGCTCGGGATGCATCTTGATGACGGCGAACTCGTCGTCGTCGAGCGGCCCGGGCTTCTGCAGGATCGCGTCAGGGATGGAGAGCTTGCCGATGTCGTGCAGGAGGCCGCCGATCGCCATGCTCCGAAGGCGTGTGCGCGAGAGGCCCATCTGCTCGCCAATCTCGACGGCGAGCGTGGCGACGCGGCGTGTGTGCTCCTCCGTGGACGTGTCCTTCGCCCCGAGGGTGACCATGAGCGCCCGAACGCGCGCTCCGAAGAACGCCTCCTCCGAGGACACGATCTCGCTCGCGCGCAAATCGCCGACGAGGGGGCGCGAGCGCCGGCCGCGGTGAAGGTCGTATGCGAGCGAGGCTCCGACCAGCGCAATGCCGAGCACCTCGAACATATGCCCGAACCACCAGCCGAGATCCATGAACGTGAGGACGAGCGCGCCGTAGGTCGCCGCTGCGAGGAGCATCAGGCCGAGGACGACCGCCAGGTCGGCGAGCCGCCGGGTGAGCAGAAACGTGTTCGCGGCGCGGACGGCGAGCCATCCGTAGAGGACGAGGGTGACGGCGAGGAGGAGGAGCGCAGGCGTCGAGCGCGGCGCGGGAACCGCAGGGACGACGCTCGGGAGAAGGGCGCCGATGAGGCTCACCGTGATGATCGTCACCGCGATGGCAGCCTGAACGGCGAGCACCCGCGGGATGGCCGTCGGCGAAGCGAACGGCGAAAGCACGGAGAGCGCGAGTACCGCCGCTCCGACGGAGAGCGTCGCCGCACCTGTGACGGAGATGAGGCCGTTCATGCCGACCAGGACTCCTGGAGTCATCAGCCCGTGGACGGCGAGCAGCGCCGCCATGAGCGCGAAGCCGCCTGCGACGACGACTGTGCGCGCGTCCTTCTGCCGGGCGCCGGCGACCATGAGGAACACGGCCGCCGCCATCGCGACGAGCGCGGTTACGCCGACACCGTAGAAATGCACCCACATCGGCGGCATGAACATCACCTTGCCGAAGAGCCCCAGCAGGACGACCGGCACGGCCACGCAGCCGGCGATGACGGCAAGCGTGGCGGGGAACGATCTCCGCAGCATCAGGGGGTTATCGGCCCGATTCAGCGCTTGCTGAAGCGGTGATCGCAACTAACGCGAGGCGTCGTACAGAACGCGTTCGGCCTCGTCGACCGGGTCTCCCTCGGGCGGCACGGCGACGGAGTTTCGGCCGCTGAACTTCGCTCGGTAGGCGGCGCGGGTCGGCAAGGGCGACGAGCACCTCGGTCGTCGTCCCCCCCGCTGTGCGTCGCGACCCCTACGGACACGGTCACGCTCGATCGGAGGAGGCGCTCTCGACGAAGCTCCGGATGCGCTCGGCGCCGACGAGGTGCACCCCCGCGATGATCGGCACCGAAATGGCGAAGGTCAGCCAGTCGTCGCGGGCGATCTCGGCGGGGGATCGCTGTGAGGGCGAAGCAAGCCATCGTCAACCAGACGACGGCGACCTCGAATGCCGCCGCAGCCGGATTGAGCCCTGAGAGAAGTGGGTCGTGTCGCGCAGGCCGCATGGCGCTCCGATCGATCGGGCGTGAGCGCTCAAGCCACCGATCCCCCGAACGGGTGAGGAAACGGTCGAACTTGATCCCTCGAACGAGTGAAACGTCCCTCGAACGAGGGACGCAGCTACTTCAGCGCCTGCTCGACGCGGCGCGTGAGCGCGCCCGCGCCCATCGCGCTCAGCGGCTCGCCGAGGGCCAGCGCGCCGAGCTCGTTGGCCTGGCGGATGACGGCCTCCCGCTCTGCAGAAAGCTGGCCCCTGGCGACGAAGAGCGACGCGCGGGCGACCTCGCTCCATGCTGCCACTCCCTCGAGGTCCGGGCCCGGCTCCTTGCCCGCGTCCTCTGCGATCCGGGACCGGCCGCGAAGCTCCCCCGCCAGCTTGCGGGCGCGCGTGTGCAGCGCGTGTCCCTGGATGGTGGCCTCCCCTGCCCGATTCTCGAGGTCGATTGCGGCTGCAGCGGCCTCCGCGACCCGCCGCTCCGCCACGGACACGCGGTCACGCGCCCGAATGTGGAAACGCTTGGCCTCTTGCGCATCCGTAGGATCGGCTGCGCGGACGGCGTCTTCGGCTTCCCCCAGGACCTGCTCTGCAGCCGCGGCCTCCACTGTCGCCCGCTCGAGCTCGGCAGCTCGCGCCTTGCGCTCGCCGGGAAGCCGCGCGGCTAAGGCGCCGAGCTCCTCGGCCTCCGCGCGCACGGAATCGACTTCGCCCGCGAGCCCGTCGAAATCTGCCAGGGCGGCGCCGATCCGCTCGTCGGCGCGCTCGAGCTGCCGCAGGACCGCGAGGACCTCTTCGGGCACTACGACGGCGTAACGCGGTAGGCGTCGAAGACGGAGTCGACGTTGCGGAGCGCGTTGAGAAGACCGCGGAGAGCCTTGATGTCCCCGACCTCGGCGACGTACCAGTTCTTGGCCATCTGGTCCTCGACGTGGCCGCCGTACTCGACGATGTTCGCTCCGTGCTCGGCGAAGGTCCGGGCTACGTCCTCGAGGAGGCGCGGGCGGTCCCACGAGACGACAGCGATCTGGACCCGGAAGCTCTGCGAGGCGCCGCCGTCCCAGGCCACATCGGTGAAGCGCTCGGGGTTGCGCATGAGCGCCTTCACGTTCGGGCAGTCAAGGCGGTGGATCGTGATCCCCTTGCCGAGCGAGATGTAGCCGGCGATCTCGTCTCCCGGCACCGGCGTGCAGCACTTGGCGAGCCGGACGAGCACGTCCTCGACACCCGGGACGGAGATGCCGAAGTTCTGCGACGCGACGGCCTCGCGGGCCTTCGGCTTGAAGGGGACCGGCTCTTCCTGGACGACCTCCTCGGTCTTGAGCCGCCCGAGCACCTTGTTCACGACTTGGGAGACCTGGAGCTTCCCGGAGCCAAGGGCGAGGTAGAAGTCCTCGGCCTTCTTGAAGCCCATCTCCCGGATAATCTGCGCAAGCAGCGGGGAGCCCGCGAGTTTCTTGTACGGAAGGTTGTGTTGCTTGAGGGCGTTTTCGAGGCTCTCGCGGCCGCGCTGCTCGGTTCCCTCCCGCGTCTCGCGGCTGAACCACTGGCGGATCTTGTTCCTCGCGCGCGAGGATGTGGCCAGCGAGAGCCAGTCGCGCGAGGGGCCGCGGCCCGCGCCCTTCGAGGTGAGGATCTCGACGAAGTCCCCGCTCTGCAGGCGGTAGTGAAGCGGGACGATGCGCCCGTTCACCTTCGCACCGACGGTGCGGTGGCCCACGTCGGTGTGCACCGAGTAGGCGAAGTCGATCGGCGTCGCGCCCGCGGGGAGGTTCTTGACCTCGCCCTTCGGCGTGAAGACGTAGACCTCGTCGGAGGCGAGCTCCGGGAACGCGCGCCGGAACTCGCGCGGATCGGACTCCTCGGCCTGCCAGTCGGCGAGTTGCTGCATCCAGGCGAGCTGCTCGGCCTCGGCCTTCTTGCCCTTCTTCCCCTTGTAGAGCCAGTGCGCGGCGATGCCGTACTCCGCCGTGCGGTGCATCTCGCGCGTCCGCACCTGGATTTCGAGCGGCTTGCCCTCCGGCCCGATCACCGTCGTGTGCAACGACCGGTACATGTTGAACTTGGGCATGGCCACGTAGTCCTTGAAGCGACCGGGCATGGGCTTCCAGAGGGAATGGATGACGCCGAGCGCCCCGTAGCAGTCGCGCTCGCCCTCCTTGCCCTCGTGGTCGACGAGCACGCGCATCGCGGTCAGGTCGTAGATCTCGTTGAACTCCTTCCCGCGCTTGGCCATCTTTTCGTAGATGGAGTAGAAGTGTTTCGCGCGAAACGAAATCTCCGCTGGAATGCCGACCTTGTCGAGCTCCTTCCTGAGATTCTTGCCGGCGGACTCGACGAACTTTTCGCGATCAGCCCGGCGCTGGTTGACCATCGCCTGGATTTCCGAGTACTTGCGGGGGTGCAGCGTCTCGAAGGCGAGGTCCTCGAGCTCCCACTTGATGGAGTGGATGCCGAGGCGATGCGCGAGCGGCGCGTAGACCTCGAGGGTCTCGCGCGCTTTCTGGAGCTGCTTCTGCTTCCCGAGGTATTCGATTGTCCGCATGTTGTGAAGGCGGTCCGCGAGCTTGATGAGGATGACGTCGGGATCCTGCGCCATCGCCACGATCATCTTGCGGTAGTTCTCGGCCTGAGCCTGCTCGCGGCTCTGGAACTGGATTCGCGTCAGCTTCGTGACGCCCTCGACGAGCGTCGCCACGTCGTCGCCGAACTCGGCCCGGACCTCCTCGATCGTCGCAGGAGTGTCCTCGACGACGTCGTGCACGAGCCCGGCGGCGAGGGTGGACTCGTCGCTCCCAAGCTCGGCGAGGATCTTCGCAACTCCGATCGGATGGAGGACGAAGTCCTCCCCGCTCCGGCGCTGCTGGCCCTCGTGCGCTTCGCAGGCGAACCGGTACGCGCGCTCGAGCAGGTCCCGATCGACGTCGGGGTTGTACTCCTCCACCTCCGAGAGCAGCTCCTCGAATGCCTCGTAGTGCCGCTCGGCGGAAGCCCTCAGAACCGTATCCGCCATAAACCCATTCTAGCTGGGGGCACTTCCGGAACCGGCCTATGCCGCCAAGGGCATCGGCTCCTTCAGGGCGGCGAGAAAGGTCTCGGACTCGACGAGCGAGCGCCACGAGCCGCCGTCCGCGAGGCCGAGCTCGGTGAACACGCCGCGGGCGAACTGCGACCACGCCTCCGGCCCTGCCTTCCACTCCGCCACGAGGGCGACGCGGAGGTCCTCGAAGCGTTCTGGTGTGTCGAAGATCCGCTTGACGACGAGCTGCGGCGAGACCGCCCCGTTCCACTGGTTCGCCGCCAGCTTGAAGGCAACGTCGTAGCGCACCGGCCGCCGGTAGCGGTCGAGCTGGCTTCCTTGCCCGAAGGCGATCGCTCCCGACCGAGCGCCGTCGGCGGTCACCGCGAGCTTCAGGTGCTTTCCCTCGCCCACCGCACCGAGCTCGGAGATCTCGCAACCCACGGCGAGCAATGTCACGCCGGGATTACCGAGCCCGAACGGCGCCAGGCGCTCGAGCTCCCGGCAAAGGTCGAGCGTCAGCTCGGTTCCGCGAACGACGGCGTCCACGCGCACCATCGGCGCGAGGTCGTCGTCGGACAGCTCCTCCCCCGCGCGGGCGGCGAAGGCCTCGGCGAATGCCTCGAGGTTCTCCGGACTGATGGAGAGGCCGGCGGCGGCCCTGTGTCCGCCCCAGCGTCCGAGCAGGCCGGCGCACGCGCCGAGCGCACCATGGAGGTCGAACGCCGGGATCGAGCGCCCGGAGCCTGTCCATTCCTCGTCGCCGCCGGCAATGAGCACGACCGGGCGGTGGAAACGCTCCACGAGCCGCGACGCAACGATGCCGATCACCCCGCGATGCCAGTCCTCGCCGGCGAGGACGTACCCTCGGCGCCGCTGCTTCGCCTCCGGCCACTCGGCAACCTGGGCGACGGCCTCACGGAGGATCCGGTCCTCGACGGCCTGGCGGTCGCGGTTCAGCGTCTCGAGCTCGCCCGCGAGCCGGTCGGCTTTCTTCGGGTCGTCGGTCAGGAGGAGCTCGAGCGCGGTGCCCGGGTGTCCGAGCCGTCCGGCGGCGTTGATGCGCGGGGCAAGGCGGAACCCGATCGCGCCCGCCTCGACGGTCGCAGGATCGACTCGCGCGGCTTTCATGAGCGCACGCAGGCCCGGATTGGACGTCACTGCGAGGCGCTTGAGGCCTGCTGCGACCAGGCCCCGGTTCTCGTCGAGCAGCGGGACGACGTCCGCCACCGTGGCGAGCGCGACGAGGTCGAGCCGGCGATCGAGGTCGGCCGCCCCGAGAGCCTGAGCAAGTTTGTAGACCACACCCGTCCCGCAGAGCTCGGGGAACGGGTAGTCGGAAGGGCGCGTCGCGACCACGGGGCAATCGGGAAGGGTCTTCCCCGGCCGGTGGTGGTCCGTGACCACCACATCGAGGCCAAGCTCCTTCGCGTGGGCGACCTCCTCCACGGCTGTGATCCCGCAATCGACGGTGAGAACCAAGCCAGTTTCCTCTTCCGCGAGGCGCGTCAACGTTTCACCCGACAGGCCGTATCCCTCTTCAAAGCGGCTCGGCAGATGCCAGGAGACCTCTGCGCCGAGCTCGCGCAGCAGCGTGACGGCGAGGGCCGTGGCACAGATGCCGTCGACATCGTAGTCCCCGTGCACGCAGATCGGCTTCCCGTCGGCGATGGCCGCGCGGATCGCCGCGCACGCGGCCTCCATGTCGCCGAGGAGAAACGGGTCGTGCTCGGGGTTGTCGGCTTCGAGGAAAGCGCGTGCGTGGTCAGGGTCGGAATACCCCCGCCTGACGAGCACGCTGGCCGTCGTCTCGGAGAGGCCGAGCGCGCTGGCCAGCGCCGTGACCTCGGGGCGGGGACACGGAGTCATTCTCCACGTGCCCTCGTACATGTAAGAGACCGTAGAGCGCGGGTCGGACGGTATTCTCAGGCCTCATGTCCGAGACTAATTACCTCTCCGGCGACGACTTCGTCGTCGAGTTCCTCGGCTACCGGTTCAGCTTCAATCAGACGGATTTCGAGCAGCGCGTCAACGCTGCAGCCGTGAAGCTCGGCCTCGTGGAGGCGGGCGAGCTCGAGGAGGACGAGACCGCCGACCTCGTCGAACTGACCGCGCACGGGCGCATCGCGGACCCCAGTTCGGAGCTCGGCGACTACCTCGTCCACAACTGGGAGCGGCTGGCCGTGATGGGTGACGAATCGCTCGTGTATTGGCTCAGAAAGTTGATCTTCCGTGGCGCCTGGCTCGACCACCGCGTGAAGGAGAACCTTCTTGAGGTCGCCTGGGACGAAAGCAGTTCCGAGTTCGGCTACCGGGATCCGCGGGGAGGTCGCGCGCTGCTCGAGCTCGCGCCGGTCCCGTCCTGGCACGATCTCCAGTACCGCCGTTGAGCGCGATCGTCGCCCTCGACCACGCGTTCCTCACCATGCCCGACCGCGGCGAGGACGAGGCGCGGCGCTTCTACGGCCGCCTACTCGGGCTCGCGGAGATTCCCAAGGCGAAGGGCCTCGAGCGCTCCGGCGGCGTCTGGTTTCAGGCCGGCGGCCAGGAGCTCCACCTCGGAACGGACGACGCCCACCTCGCGCCGAAGCGCCCGCACCCCGGCTTCCGGGTGGGCAGCCCGGGGGAGCTGGACGAGCTCGCCGAACGGCTGGTCGCCGGCCAGTACGAGGTCGATTGGGACGACCGAATCGAAGGGCGCAGGCGCTTCTACACGCGCGACCCGTTCGGGAACCGCCTCGAGCTGCTCGCCGATCTCTGAGGCTCAGAAGAGGCTGGACTCGGCCTTGGCCGTTGCGCCCACGTGGGCACGCCCGAGCTTTGTGATCACGCGGCCGCGCGGAGTCCGCTGGATGAGGCCGAGCTGCAGCAGGAACGGCTCGTAGACGTCCTCGATCGTGTCGGTCTCCTCGCCGAGCGACACGGCCAGCGTCGAGAGCCCGACCGGGCCGCCGTCGAACTTCTCCAGAATCGTGCGCAGGAGCTCGCGGTCGATGCGCTCGAGCCCTTCGCCGTCCACTTCGAGGAGGCCGAGCGCCTCCTGGGCGATCGCGAGGGTAACCGCTCCGTCGTGGCGTACCTGGGCCACGTCGCGGACCCGCCGCAGAATCCTGTTCGCAACGCGCGGGGTGCCGCGCGCGCGGCGGGAGATCTCCTCGGCAGCTTCGTCCTCGATCTCCACGCCCAGGATCCGCGCGGAACGGCGAACGATGCGCGCGAGATCCTCGGCGCCGTAGTAGTCGAGCCGGTAGGTCATGCCGAAGCGGTCGCGGAGCGGCGTCGTGAGAAGACCCGTGCGCGTGGTCGCGCCGACGAGCGTGAACGGCGGCAGGTCGAGGGTAAGCGTGCGGGCGGCCGGCCCCTGGCCGACGATGATGTCGAGGCGGTAGTCCTCGAGCGCCGGGTAGAGGATCTCCTCCACCGCGCGGTTCAGGCGGTGGATCTCGTCCACGAAGAGGACGTCGCGCTCCTCGAGCGAGGTGAGGATCGCGGCCATGTCGCCCTTGCGCTCGAGGGCTGGGCCGGCCACCGAGCGGATGCCGACGCCGAGCTCCTCGCGGATGATGTAGGCGAGGCTCGTCTTTCCCAGGCCGGGCGGGCCGACGAGGAGGACGTGGTCGAGCGCCTCACCTCTCCCCTTCGCAGCCTCGAGCACGATGCCGAGCTGCTCCTTGATCCGCTCCTGGCCGACGAACTCGTCGAGGCTTCGTGGGCGGAGGGAGCCGTCGAACTCCTCGTCCTCGGGGACGAGCACGGCAGAGGTGACGCGCTCCTCGCTCATGCCGCTCTGAGTGCCTCGCGCACCCGCTCGGCAGGCGAGAGGTCGGGGTCGACCGTAGCCAGCCGCTGCTCGGCCTCGGCGGCGGAGTAGCCGAGCTCGACCAGCGCGTCGCGGGCGACGATGTGCCCGTCGCCGGCCCCGAGATGCGGTGCGTCCACAGCGGCGAGCGGCGCGATCTTCTCCTTCAGCTCGAGGACGACACGCTGCGCCGTCTTCTTACCGATCCCCGGAATGGATTGGAAGAGCGCGTCGTCCTCACGAACGATGGCGCGCCGAAGCTCGCCCGGCGTATAGCCCGACACGATCGCGAGAGCCACCTTGGGCCCGACTCCCGAAACCGAGAGCAGCTGCTCGAAGAGCTCGCGCTCGTCGCTGTCCGCGAAGCCGAAGAGCTGCATCGCGTCCTCGCGCACGTGGAGATGCGTCTCGAGGACGACCTCTTCCGCTCCGTCCGCCTTCTTCACCGCCGCCGGAGTCGCGAAGAGCCGGTAGCCCACGCCATTCACGTCGAGGACGAGACCGTCTACGTCCCAGGCAACCGCCTTGCCGCGGAGGCGTGAGATCACCGCGCGCTCCCGGCGAGAGCGGCGAGTGGCGGCGCGAGTGCGTGGCAGATCGCCACGGCCAGCGCGTCGGCCGCATGGTGAGGCTTCGGAGGCTCGGCGAGCCCGAGGATCGCCTTCACCATCCGCTGCACCTGCGCCTTCTCGGCGCGGCCGTAACCGCAGACCGCATGCTTCACGCTCGCGGGTGGGTATTCAGCGCAAAACACGCCTGCGGACGCGCAGGCGACGAGCGCGGCGCCGCGCGCCTGCCCGACGGAGAGCGCGGTGCGGGCGTCGGCGCCGACGAAAGACTCCTCGAGGACGACCGCCTCCGGCTCGTGCCGCTCGATGAGCTCCGCGATCGCGTCGTGGATCTGCTTCAGGCGCAGCTCGGGCCGCTCTCGGGCAGGCGTCTGCCACCACCCGAACTCGACTGCCTTGAGGCGGCCGCCGCTTGAGTGGACGATTCCGTATCCGCACGCTGCAGTACCCGGGTCGATACCGAGGACCTTCACGCATCGAGGTTACGCACGGGAGCGGACGTTCCTGCCCCGCGCGCAGAGCCTATGCAGTCAGGATGTTCGCCTTGACGCCTGGATGCTCGGCACACCACTCGCGCAGGTGCCCGAAGATCTTCAATCGGTCCGCAGAGTCAGAACGTTCGCCCTCCGACCACAGGACTCGCACCTCGCAGATGTCGACTGACCGGGACTCGCTCGGGCAGCCGTTCTTGAGGAGGAAGCCCCGCAGGTCTTCGAGCAGGGTTGGATCACTCACTTCTACACGCACGTCTCCGTTATCGGCAGGAACTCGCAGGAAGGATTAGGAAATCCCCCTTGCCAGTTGTCGACGCGTTGACGGGACGGCTAGGTGGCGACGGTCTCGAGTACGCGCTCGGGAATGTCGAAGTTCGCGTAGACGTCCTGGACGTCGTCGTTCTCCTCGAGGGCGTCCATGAGTCTCAGGAGCTTCTTCGCCGCGCTCTCGTCCTCAATGGCGACCGTGGTCTTCGGCAGCATCGTCAGATCGGCGGACTCGTAGCCGATCCCGGCCGTCTCGAGGGCTTCGCGGACGGCCTGCAGATCGTCGGGCGCCGAGATCACCTCGAAGCTCGACCCTTCGCGGAGGACGTCCTCCGCCCCCCCGTCGGCCGCGGCGAGCGTGAGCTCGTCCTCGTCGGCCGAGTCGGGGACGAGGACGACGCCCTTTCGCTCGAAAAGCCAGGCGACGGAGCCGGCCTCGCCGAGCGAGCCGTCGTTCTTCGTGAAGATGTGGCGCACGTCGGACGCCGTGCGGTTGCGGTTGTCCGTGAGCGCCTCGACGAAGAGTGCAACGCCGCTCGGGCCGTAGCCCTCGTACGTGATGTGCTCGTACGCGTCGCCGTCGGACGATGTGCCTGCACCGCGTGCGATCGCACGCTCGATGTTGTCCTTCGGCATCGAGTTGTCGCGCGCCTTCTGGATCGCGGTCGCGAGGGTCGCGTTGGCGTCGGGATCGGGACCGCCTTCCCGCGCTGCGACGATGATCGCGCGCGAGAGCTTGGAGAAGAGCTTGCCGCGCTTCGCGTCGGCCGCGCCCTTCTTGTGCTTGATGCTCGACCACTTGCTATGCCCCGACATTCGTCTCCTCCCTGACGAGGTCGAGAAAGCGCTGGTGCACTCGGCTGTCGTCCGTGAGCTCCGGATGGAACGAGGCGACCAGGAACCTACCCTGCCGGAGCAGGACCGGATCGCCGTCGAGCTCCGCGAGGACCTGCACGCCTTCGCCGACCTCTGTGACGCGGGGAGCCCGGATGAAGACACCGCGCAGCGGCCGCTCCTCGCCCTCGAGCGGGAAATCCGCCTCGAAGCTCGCCACCTGGCGCCCGTAGGCGTTGCGGTCGACGCCGATGTCCACCTGGCCGATGAGGCCGCCGCGCCCCATGAGGATCATCCCGGCGCAGGTGCCGAACATGGCGCCCGGGAACCTCTGCAGCGGCTCTTCGAAGGAGTAGAGGCCGATCAGCCGGCCGATCGCGGTCGACTCGCCGCCCGGGACGACGAGGCCGTCGAGCCCCGCGAGCTGCTCGGGCTTGCGCACCTCGACCGCCTCCACGCCGAGACCCGCGAGCGTCGCGATGTGCTCGCGGAAGTTCCCCTGCAGGGCGAGAACGCCGATCCTCACGCCCTGAATTCTAGAGTCGAGCTAGAGGAGTCCCGCGCCCGGAACGTTGTCCCGACGCCGCCGAGCGAGGAAGAGCGCGACCGCCATGAAGAGAAGGCCGGCCGCCACGAACACGAGAGGACCGACCCATTCGTGCGCCGACGTGGCCTTCTCCTCGAACGACGCCTCCTGGAACGGGAAGAGGGGGAACGGCAGGAAGTAGAAGAGGAAATCGCCGACCGTTGACCACTTGGTCGCGAAGTGCTCGGCTGCCTGCAGGAGCCCCCACGCACCGAGCACGATCCAGCTCGAGCGCGCAAATCCGTCTCCGATCGCCATGTACGCCAGCGCGAGGACGGCGACCAGGATGAAGTCGACATCGCCGTCGTGAAGGAACCAGAGCAGCCCGCCTCCGATGGCGAGGCCGGCCGCCACATGCAGCCACAGCCCGTAGTAGCTCGACTCTCCCAGGTCGATCCCGACCGCAGCGGCGAGAAAGACGAACCCGACCAGGATGCTCACGATCGCTGTCCAGTCGCCTCCGTTCGAGATCAGATCGGCAACGAAGAAGTACGTCGACGCAGCCAGGAAGAGGACGAGGAGCGGGAACCGGAAGACGGCGAGCGCGAAGGCGGAGGCGACGAGCGCCAGAAGCTCGAGGAAGAGCCGGGCAAGATCGAAGCCGCCGAAGGGGAAGTCCGTGCCGTCGAACCACCCGAACCAGTTCAGGAGTGCGCCGGCGAAGACGACGACCGAAACCACGGCCGTCAGGGCGAACAGTCCCGCCGTGACCCGGTGCCCCGTGAGGAGCGCGCCGAACGCGAGCACGAGGCTGACCGCCACGACGAACAGGGCGAGCAGGACGAAGCCCGCGGGGCCGCGGTCGCTTGCGAGCACGCCGAGCAACGCGCCCGTTGCGAAGAGAATCGTGATGCCGCCGAGGTAGGCGAGGAAAGACGCGCCCGACCAGGGCATGCGGGCCGCAGTTCTCACGGCCCGGAGAATGGCTCGCCGGCCGGACGGCGCGGCTAGCTGTCGAAACCGAGGCCCACGCGGTCGAGCGAGCTCAGCCAGAGGCCCCGCCTGCCCGTCCGGTCGGCCCGGCCGAGTTCCTTCCTGGTCAGCGTGATGCCGGCCCAGCGGATCGGCTCGGGCGGAAACGGCAGGGGCTTCGTCCGCACGAGCCGAAGCCGGGTCAGCTCGGAGTTGACTCCGTCGGCGAGATCGAGTGCCGCACGTGCGCCGAAACGGCTCGCGCCGACGCCGAGGCCGGTGAAGCCGACGACGTACACAGCTCTCCCGC
>Ga0307415_100000597_pt1 | contig 15809 bp, 17 predicted proteins | sample DK1Cmetagenome_FD_204524 | JGI IMG/M metagenome (GOLD analysis project Ga0307415, IMG submission 204524) | Maize rhizosphere microbial communities from greenhouse at UC Davis, California, United States - DK15-C-2 | ecosystem: Host-associated > Plants > Roots > Rhizosphere > Soil | place: USA...
GCCCGACCCGGGCCGAGGCCAGCGACGTGGCCAACGCCATCTTCGACGGCACCGACGCGGTGATGCTGTCCCAGGAGACGGCCATCGGCCAGTTCCCGGTCGAGGCGGTGGCCACCATGGCCCGCATCGCCAGGGAGGCCGAGGCCACCCCGTACCTGTCGGCCCCGCCGCCGCCGGCCGTGGGCAAGCTGGACGTGCCGGCCACCGTCTGCCGGGCGGCCGTCCAGATCGCCACCGACCTGGGGGCGCGGGCGATCGTGGCCTTCACCGAGTCCGGAGCGACCGCCCGCTACGTCTCCCGCTTCCGGCCCCGGACCCCGATCATCGGCCTCACCACCTCCGAGACCGCCCGGCGGCGGATGGCCCTGTTCTGGGGGGTGGGGACGGCCGCCCCGCTGCCCGTCGGCACCCAGGTCCGGGGCATGATCGACGAGGCCGACGCCCGGATCGTGGAAGAGGGCCTGCTCGATCCGGGCGACCTGATCGTGGTCGTGGCCGGCAGCCCCGGCGGCCGCGGCGGCACCAACCGGGTGCTGGTCCACCGGGTCGGCCAGCCCGACCTGGCCGCCCGCGCCGGTTGAGACACTGACAACGGCGTGGGGTCGGCCTTCGGCCGACGACAATAGACTTCGACCGGCGGAGCCGGTCGACTAGTACCAGAGTTCTGCGGTGACAACTGGCCCGTTTTCCGCCACACTTCCGGGACCACCGTCTGGGGGACAGCCATGCGACAGCGTGAGGTCGGCGAGGCCTACGAGGCCACCACCAGCGCCCTCGAGGCGGCCAAGGGACAACGGCTCAGCCTGCGGTGGGCGATCGCCGGGTTGGAGGAGGCCCTGGCCGCCTCCGAGGACCCGGACGGCCTGCGCGCCCTCCCCGAGCGGCTCGCCCCGGCCCTGGAGCGGCTCCAGGAGGTGTTCGCGGTCCACGTCGAGGTCACCGAGGCCCCGGGCGGCCTCTACCAGGAGATCCTGGAGAACGCCCCCCGCCTGTCCAACCGGGTGACCCGGTTCCGCCGCGAGCACGTCGAGATCACCGAGGGCATCCGCCGCAACCTCGCCGCCTGCGCCACCGCCGGCGACCCCGAGGCCGCCCAGGCCCTGCGCGACCACGGCGTGCGCCTGTTCGCCGACCTGGTGCGCCACCGCAAGCGCGGCCTCGACCTGGTCTACGAGGCCTACCACGTCGACATCGGCGGCGAGTCCTAGCGCTCCGGCAGCAGGTCGCCCCAGCCGGCGTCCTCGAGCAGGGCGACCAGCTGGGCGGCCAGGGCGTCCAGAGAGAAGGAGCGCCGGGCGATGGCGTGGTTCCACTCCAGCAGGGCCACATCCGGGCGGTCCAGGAACGCCCGCAGGGGGGCGGGGTCGTGGCTGGGGAACCAGCGGAACCCGAAGGCGGCCAGCTCGCGGGCGACCGGGTAGTCGCCGACGGCCAGGGGGCGGCGGTGCAGGGAGGCCTCGATCAGGGGGGCGCCGAAGCCCTCCCAGGTCGAGGGGAGCACGACCGCGTCGCAGGCCGCATAGGCGTCGTCCACGGTGAGACCCTCGGGGATGCGCCGGTGGACCCGGCCCGGGGCCGCGGCCAGCAGCCGCTCCAGCTCGGGGCCGTAGCCGTCCTCGGACGGGCCGGTCAGCCAGTAGTCGGCGCCCAGGGCCTCGGCCATGGCCAGGCCGGCGGGGACGTTCTTGCGGGGGATGGCCCGGGTCGGCTGCAGCAGCAGCCGCCGCCCGGGGGCGATCCCGAGCCGCGCCCTGGCCAGCTCGCGGCGGCCGGGCCCGGGCACCGGGAAGCCGCTGTAGACGGTGGTGGCGGCCAGGCCGCGGTCGGCCAGCTCCTTGCGGCTGTGCTCGTTGATGGTGACGTGCCGCCAGGCAGGGTCGTCGGGCGGCCAGCCGGGCAGGTCGCCGAACTCCTCCCGCTGCCAGGGCAGGTCGTGGTGGTGGAGGATGGCCGGCCGCCCGGCCAGCACCCCGGCCAGGACGGCGGTGGCCGCCGGGTTGCGGGGCAGGGAGCCGACGTTCTCCACCACCACCAGGTCGGCCCCGTCCAGGGCCTCGGTCAGCCGGCCACCCAGGTCCGGCCCGGGGGCCGCGTCCATGGCCAGGCCGGGCAGCAGCCGGTCGGCCCGCCCGTCCCCGGCCACCGCCCGGACCCGCAGGCCGAGGCGGCGCAGGGCCTCGCTCCAGTGGCCGGCCACCACCGACACGCCGTCGGGCCCGCCCAGCCGGAAGGAGACGATCGCGACCAGGGGGGGCGCGTCTATCGCGTCACCTGGGTGCCGATCTCGCCCGCCAACGCCTTCTCCGAGAGCTCGGGGGTGGTGATGATCGCCCGGCGGCCGCCGCGCTCCAGGAAGTCCAGGACCGCCTCGACCTTGGGGAGCATGCTGCCGGGGGCGAACTGGCCGTCGGCAGCATGCCCGGCCAGGGTGGCCGCGTCCAGCTCGTGCAGGTCCCGCTGGGTGGGGCGGCCGAAGTCGACGGCCACGTGCTCGACCCCGGTGAGGATCAGCAGGACCTCGGCGCCGAGGGTGGCCGCCAGCAGCGCCGAGGCCAGGTCCTTGTCGACCACCGCCTCCACCCCGGCCAGGTCGCCGTCGGGCCGGCGGACCACCGGGATGCCGCCCCCGCCGGCCGCCACCACCACCGCGCCGGTGTCGAGCAGGGCCTGGATGGCCGGCAGCTCCAGGATCTCCCGGGGCGCCGGCGAGGGCACCACCCGCCGCCAGCCGCGGCCGGCGTCCTCCCGCATCGCCCAGCCGTGCCGCTCCATGCGCCGGCGGGCCTCGGCCTCGTCGTAGAAGTTGCCGATCGGCTTGGACGGGGACCGGAACGCCGGGTCGTCGGCGTCGACCAGCGCGCGGGTGACCACCGCGACGGTGGAGCGGGTCACCCGGGCCTGGCGGAAGGCGTTGTCCAGGCACTGCTGGAGCATGAAGCCCATGCCCCCCTGGGTGTCGGCCACGCAGGTGTCGAGGGGCAGCCGGGGCAGCAGCCCGGCGGCCAGGTCGCTGCGGAGCAGCGCGTTGCCGACCTGAGGGCCGTTGCCGTGGGTCATCACCAGCGGCCGGTCGGTCAGGTGGGCCAGGTGGTCGGCCGTCTCCATGGTCCGCTCGTACTGGGCCGGGATGGGGCTGGCGCTCCCCGGCGGGGAGATGGCGTTGCCGCCCAGGGCCACCACGACAAGCTGCTCGCGCACGCGCTCCTCCTGGCAGTGGGGCCGGCGCGCCGTTGCGCGGCCCGGAACAGCAAGGCTATCAGTCGAGCGGCAGTCCCCAGAGGGCGAACCAGCGGGCCAGCTCCGGCTCGATCGGCAGGTCGCCGCCCAGGGTGGCCTTGACCCGCAGCTCCAGCTCGTTGTCGCGGCGCTCCCCGCCGAGCGGCGCGAACGGGTAGAAGCTGCCCCGCTTGTAGAGGTAGACCAGGTAGAACCGCCGTCCCCCCTCGTCCCTGAACCCGAACACCGAGCAGAGCAGCTGCGGCCCGAAGCCATACTGCTCCAGGGTCGAGTTGACCAGGTGGGCGCTGGTCACCAGGTCCTCCATCTCGGGGTCGGCCAGCACCACCCAGCGGTAGCCGTAGCGGTCGTCGCTGATCTTGAGCGTCGACCCGGCCTCCTTCACGGCCAGCTCCAGCAGGCCCTTGACCTCCTCGGAGGCGGCCGCGAACCCCTGCCCGGAGGCCGGCTTGAAGCAGACCGCGGCCTGGCCGGTCGGCTTCATGCCGGCCGAGGCCTCCAGGGTGATGGCGGCCCCGGTGACCCCGAACAGGGCATCCAGCTTGGGCTGCTTGGGCTTGCTCCGCCCCAGCAGCGCGTCCAGGAACTTCACGCCGGCCGGCCCAGCTGGGCCTCCAGCTGCTCCAGCTGCTCCAGCCGCCGCTCCAGCGGCGGGTGGGTGGCGAACAGCGTCGAGAAGCTGAACCCCGGGGCCAGCGCGGGGGCGAAGAAGAAGGCGTTGAGCGGCTCGGCGGCGCGCAGGTCGCGGGTGGGGATGCGGCTCATGTCGCCGGTGATCTTGACCAGGGCCGCGGCCAGCAGCGAGGGGCGGCCGATCAGGATCGCCCCGGCCCGGTCCGCCGACAGCTCCCGGTAGCGTGACAGCAGCCGGGTCAGCAGGAAGCTGAGGGCGTAGACCACCGCCGAGGCCAGCACCACCAGCAGGATCACGGCCCCGGCGTTGCTGTCGCGGTCGTTGGAGCGGCCCCAGCCGCCCCCGCCGTAGGCGCCGGCGTAGATGGAGGAGCGGACCACGAACCCGGCCAGGATGCCGAGGAAGCTGGCGATGGTCATCACGGCCATGTCCCGGTGGGCGACGTGCGACAGCTCGTGCGACAGCACCGCCTCCAGCTCGGGTGGGGACAGGCGGCGCAGGATCCCGGTGGTCACGCAGACCACGGCGTGCTGCTGGTTGCGGCCGGTGGCGAAGGCGTTGGGCAGGTCGGAGTCGGCGATGGCGACCCGCGGCTTGGGCATGTCGGCCAGGGCGCAGAGCCGGTCGACCATCTGGTGCAGCTCGGGCGCCTGCTCGGGCGACACCTCGCGCCCCCGCATCGACGCCAGGGCGATGCGGTCGGAGAAGAAGTACTGGAAGAACAGGAACCCGCCGGCGATCAGCAGCACCAGCGGAAGGTACGCGCGGGGGAGCACCGCGATCAGCACGGCCACGAAGACCACGTACAGCAGGCCGAGCAGGAACATGGTGCCCAGCATGCGGCTCGTCAGACCGGCGTCGGCCGGGAACCGCGTTCTCGCCATCAGATCGTCACCCCGGGATGAGCCCCTCGTCGCCGAGGACCTCGCGTACTTCGTGAATGGTTGCGTCGGGGCTGGGCAGGACCAGGTCGGAGGGGCCGATCCAGTCGGCCGGCAGCTCCTCGCCGGCCGTGCGGACACTGGCCAGCAGCGCCTCCAGGGCGGTGGTGAACTGGGCCTCGTCGCCGCTGTCGACCGCCTTGGTCAGGTCGTCGTCCAGCCGGTTGAGCTCGTCGACGTGGCCCTCGGGGACGTCGAACTGGCCCTCGCCGCTGATGCGGACGATCATCGCCGCTCCTCCTCGACCGGGGCCTGCGCGGGAGCCTGGGGGGCGGCGGTGGCGTCCTCGGCGGGGGCGTCGAGCTGCTTGGCGGTGGTGCTGGAGCCGGTCAGCTCGCCCCGGAGCCGGGCCAGCTCGGCCTCGACCGCCGGCTCGGCCAGGCCGCGGTCCAGCTCGGCCTGGAGCCGGTCGCTGGACATGGAGGCGTCGTCCAGGGCCCCGGAGGCCATCAGCTCGTCCAGGGCGCCGGAGCGGGCCTGCATCTGGGCCACCTTGTCCTCGGCCCGCTGCATGGCCAGGCCGACGTCGCCCATCTCCTCGCCGATCCCGGAGATGGCCTCGTTGACCCGGGTCTGGGCCTCGGCCGCGGTGTAGTTGGCCTTCATCGTCTCCTTGCGGATCCGGAAGGCGTCCACCTTGGCCTGGAGGCGCTGGGAGCCCTCGACCATCCGGGCCTCCTCGGCCTTCAGCTGGTCGTGCTGGGCCTGGAGGTCGGTCAGCTGGGTGGCGATGCCCTGCCGGCGGGTCAGGGCCTCGCGGGCCAGGTCCTCGCGGTTCTGGGACATGGCCTGCTTGGCCTGGCCCTCCAGCTTGGCCGCCGAGCGCTGCAGCTGCTGGGCCTGGAGCTCGATCCGCTTGCGGGAGGTGGCCACGTCGGCCACGGCCCGGCGCATCTTCTGGAGCATCTCCAGGGTCCGCTCGTACGAGTAGTCGAGGGTCTCCCTCGGGTCCTCGTACTTGTCGAGGGTCTTCGAGGCTTTGGCCTTGAAGATCGACGAAAACCGCCGCATCAGTCCCATCGTCACGCTCCAGCACCGGGTCGGGTGTCCCTTGCAGCATACGACTGTTGGGGGATCAGGGGCGCAGGCGCCAGCTGGTCCCGGCGCGGGTGTCGGTGACCTCGACCCCCATGGCGGCCAGCCGGTCGCGCAGCCGGTCGGCGGCGGCGAAGTCGCGGGCCGCCCGAGCCCGCTCCCGCTCGGCGATCAGGGCCTCGGCCCCGGCGGGCAGCTCCTGGCCGACCTCGGCGGCCAGCTCGAGCCCCAGCACCCGGTCGAAGGCGGCCACGCTGGTGAAGCGAGCCGCCGGGGGCAGCGACTCGTCGCCCTCCAGCTCGTGCAGCACGGCCAGGGCCCGAGGGGTGTTGAGGTCGTCGTTGACCGCCGCCCAGAAGCGCTGCTCGTGGCCGGCGCAGCCCGGGGCCGTGCCGGCGCCCGGCGCCTTGGCCCACTCGGCCATGCGCGAGCGCAGGCGGTCCAGGGTCGTCCCGGCCCCGGCCAGGGCGTCCCAGGTGAAGTTGAACTGGCTGCCGTAGCGGGCCTGGAGGAACAGCAGCCGGGCGGCCAGCGGCTCATGCCCGCGCTCGCGCAGGTCGGCCAGGGCGTAGAAGTTCCCGGCCGACTTGGCCATCCGCCGGCCCTCGGTCAGCAGGTGGGCGCCGTGCACCCAGGTGCTCACCACCTGGTGGCCGACGGCCGCCTCGGACTGGGCGATCTCGTCCTCATGGTGGGGGAACACGTTGTCCTCGCCGCCCGTGTGGACGTCGATGCGCTCGCCCAGGGTGGCCAGGGACATGGCCGAGCACTCGATGTGCCAACCCGGGTAGCCGTCGCCCCACGGCGAGGGCCAGCGGACGATCCGGTGGGGCCCGGCCGCCTTCCAGAGGGCGAAGTCGGCGTGGTGGCGCTTGCGCTGGTCGGTCTCCTCCTGGCGGTGGCCGGCCCGCAGCTGGCCCAGGGTGTTGCGTGACAGCCGGCCGTAGCCGGGGAACGACGCCACCGAGAAGTACACCGTGCCGTCGACCTCGTAGGCGTGGCCGCGCTCCAGCAGCTTGGCCACCAGCTCCTGCATCTGGGGGATGTAGTCGGTGGCCCGCGGGTAGGCGGCCGCCGCTCTGAGATTCAGGGCGGCCACATCCGCCAGGAACGCCTCGGTGTAGTAGTCGGCGATCTCCTCCGGCGACTTGTCCTCCAGCCGGGCCGAGACCAGCATCCGGTCCTCGCCCCGGTCGAAGTCGTCGTTGGTCATGTGGCCGACGTCGGTGATGTTCTGCACCTGCCGGACCTCGACCCCGTCCGCCTCCAGGGCCCGGCGGACCAGGTCGGCCAGCAGGAAGCTGCGGAGGTTGCCGATGTGGGCGTACCGGTACACGGTCGGCCCGCAGCTGTACATGGCGACCCGCCCGGGCGTCCGCGGCCGCACCGGCTCCTTGGCCCGGGTCAGGGTGTTGGTCACCTCCAGCACAGCAAGCACCCTACCGCGGCGGGACGACCTTGGCCGCCAGGGCCCGCTCGCGGGGGATCTCGACCAGCTCGCCGCGGCGGTTGCGGACGGCGAAGCCGCGCTCGTCGGCCGCCTCCAGGGGGCCGACCACGTCGGCCACCTCGTCGCCGCCGCCGGCCGCGGGGCGGCGCCAGCGCACCACCACCCGCTGGCCCACGTCCGCGGGCCCGATCCGGACCGCGTACCGGTACCGCATCCCACTACAGTAGGAGCGACCGACCGTCCACGCCCGGAGCTGCCGCCATGCCCGCCGACCCCGACGCCGTCCTGCGGCGGCTCATCGACCGCCTGGCCCCGCTGGAGCGCGACCTGCACCGCGCCTACTGGGCGGCCGCCACCGACGCCCGCCCGGAGACCTCGGCGGCCCGGCAGGCGGCCGAGGAGGCCTGGCTGCGGGCGCTGTCCGACGCCGAGCTGTTCGCCGAGGTCCAGGGGGCCCTGGCCGCGCCCGGGGTGGACGGCCAGCCGACCCGGCGCGCCCTCGAGCAGGCCAACCTCGACCTGCTGGCCAACCAGATCCCCGAGGAGGCCCGAGCCGAGCTGGTCACCCTCCAGGCCAAGGTGGAGCACGCCTTCTCGACCGTGCGGGGCCGGGTCGGGGACAAGGAGCTGGCCAACAACGAGCTCGAGCGGATCCTGGCCGACTCCGACGACCCGGCCGAGCGCCGCGCCGCCTGGGAGGCCGGCAAGCAGGTCGGGGCGGCCGTCGCCGACGACGTCCTGGCCCTGGTCGAGCTGCGCAACCGGGTGGCCCGCCAGCGCGGCTACCGCGACTGGTTCGCCTTCGCCCTGGCCGCCGGGGACATCGACGAGGCCTGGCTGGACCGGATGCTGGACGAGGTCGAGGCGGCCACCCGGGAGCCGTTCGGAGCCGCCAAGGCCGAGCTGGACGCCCGCCAGAGCGCCCGCTTCGGGGTCGCCACCGAGGACCTGCGCCCCTGGCACTACGGCGACCTGTTCTTCCAGCGCTACGACGGCCAGGGCCAGGCCGAGGCCGACCTGGGCCCGCTGCTGGAGGGGATCGACACCGTCAAGCTCACCGTGGCCACCTACGACGGCATGGGCCTGGAGACCCGGCACCTGCTGGAGCGGTCCGACCTCCACCCCCGGCCCGGCAAGGACCAGCACGCCTTCTGCCTCGACGTCGACCGGGCCGGCGACATCCGGGTGCTGGCCAACCTGGCCCCGGGCGAGGAGTGGCTGGACGTGCTGCTGCACGAGGTCGGCCATGCCGTCTACGACGACCACATCGACCGCTCGCTGCCCTGGGTGCTGCGCCGCCCGCCCCAGCCGCTAGTCACCGAGGCGGTGGCCCTGATGCTGGGCCGGCTCCGGCGCGACCCCGAGTTCCTGGTCGGGGTGCTGGGCGCCGACCGGGACGCGGCCGCCGCCCTGACCGGGCCCAGCCGCGAGGTGCTGCGCACCGGCCAGCTGGTGTTCGCCCGCTGGTGCCTGGTGGTGGTCCGCTTCGAGCGGGCCATGTACGCCGACCCGGGCCGCGACCTGGCCGGCGCCTGGTGGGACCTGGTCGAGTCGCTCCAGGGCGTGCGCCGCCCCGAGGGCCGGAGCGCCCCCGACTGGGCCAGCAAGATCCACCTGGCCGTGGCCCCCGTCTACTACCAGAGCTACCTGCTCGGCGAGCTGCTCGCCTCCCAGCTGGACCGGGCCGTGCGCGACCAGGCCGGCGGCTTCGTGGGCCGCCCCGACGCCGGGGCGTTCCTGGCCGAGCGGGTGTTCGCCCCCGGCGCCACCCGGCCCTGGCGCGACCTGGTCGCCTCGGCCACCGGCAGCCCCCTCGCCCCGGGCGCGTTCCTGGCCGGCCTGACCGCGTGAGCCGGCGGGTCCGGCCGGCCGCCCCGGCAGCCTCGGCCGCCTCGGGGCGGCACCTGGACCGGGTGGGGCTGGTCCTGTGCCTGGTGTCGGCGGCCGGGTTCGGCAGCCTGGCCATCTTCGGCAAGCAGGCGTACGCGGGCGGGCTGGGCGTGGTCGGGGTGCTGGTCATGCGGTTCGTGGTGGCCACCCCGCTGCTGGTCGGCCTGGCCCTGGTGGCCCGGCGCGGCCTGCGCCTGCCCTGGGCGACCGGGCTGCGGCTGCTGGCCCTTGGCGGGATCGGCTACGCCATCCAGGCGACGCTGTTCTTCAACGCCCTGACCCGCATCTCGGCCGGCCTGGCCAGCCTGCTGCTGTACCTGTACCCGGCCCTGGTCACCGCCGGGGCGGTGGCGCTCGGCCGTTCCCGCCTGGACCGGGCGACCGTGGCCGGGCTGGCCCTCAGCCTGGCCGGGATCGCGCTCGTGCTGGGGCTGCCCGGCGAGCGGCTGGACGCCCTCGGGGTCGCCCTTGGCCTGGCCTCGGCCGGCTGGTACACCCTCTACATCCTGGTCGGCGAGTACCTGCTGCGGGGCGTGGACCCGCTGGTCGCCAGCGCCTATGTCACCACCGGGCGGCCTGCTCGTTCCTGGCCGTCGGGATCGTGGCCGGCGGGGGCGGGCTGGGCGAGGCGACCCCGTCCGCCTACGCCGCCGGGCTGGCCATGGCCGTGGTCGGCACCGCCCTGGCCATCGCCACCTTCCTGGCCGGCATGGCCCGGGTCGGGTCGGCCTGGGCGTCGATCGCGTCGTCGTTCGAGCCGGTGTTCACCGTCGCCCTGGGCGTGGCCGTGCTCGGCGATCCGCTCGGTCCGGGCAAGGTGGTCGGCGGGCTGGCCGTGGTGGCCGGCGCGGTGCTGCTGCCGCTGCTCAGTGGGGCCGGGGAGGCGGTAGGATCGGCGGTGAACGCCGACGTTGACGGTGTCGGCGACCCGATGGTATCCAGCAGGCCGAAGAACGTAGCCACGAGGGGGTCCACCCGAAGATGACCTACGTCATCACCGAGCCCTGCATTGACGTGAAGGACAAGTCGTGCATCGAGGAGTGTCCGGTCGACTGCATCTACGAGGGCGACCGCATGCTCTACATCCACCCCGACGAATGCGTGGACTGCGGCGCCTGCGAGCCCGTCTGCCCGGTTGAGGCCATCTTCTACGAGGACGACGTGCCCGCCCAGTGGAAGGACTTCACCGTCACCAACGCGGCCTTCTTCACCGAGGGCGAGGACCCGCTCGGCTCCCCCGGCGGGGCGGCCAAGGTCGGCCCCCAGGTCCGCGACACCGAGTACGTGGCCAACTACACCCCCACCGAGTAGCGACCACCCGGCAAGACCAGGGCCCCGGAGCGCGGCACTGCTCCGGGGCCCCTTGCCGGCTGGGCCGTCGTGGGCCTTAGTGGGCCGGGTGGTACGCCCGCCGCGACCCGCGGACCAGGATCCCGCCGGTGATCAGCAGGGCCAGTCCCAGGCCACCCAGCAGCGGGGTGTGCGACCCGGTGAAGGACAGGGTGTCCTCCGGCTTGCAGGGGGCGGTGAAGCGGGTGTGGGCGGCCACCACGAGCGCGCTGCCGTCGGACTTCCACACGGTCGACTCGAGCGTCGGGTGATCGCCCAGGTCCATGGGGATCTTCTTGACGAACGCGCCGTTCGCGTCGGTGGTGACGTTGAACTGGTCCCCCACCTGCGCGCCAGTCTTGACGTCGACCACCGACACCCGCACCTGCTCGCTCGCCGGCAGTCCCTTGCCGGTGACGACGAGCTCGGTGCAGACCTGGCAGGTGAGGACGAGCGTCTCGGCCGCGGTGGCGGCGGGAGCCGCCAGGGCGAGGAGCCCGACCAGCACCAGCAGGAGCTTGGCGAGCGGCTTGCTACGCATCAGGGCGATGCCTCCTTACGGCAGGCCTGGCTGGCGATGGTGTAGTCCCTGAGCGCCAGGAACAGGCGGTTGTCACGCTGGTTCCGATTCAGACGGGCGATGACCTCGTCGCCCAGCTCGGCCGTGTCGAGGCACGCCTCGGGCACGCTGGTCTTGGTGCGGATGACCGTCTCCGGCGTGGCCTTTTCCGCGACCGGCGGGGCCGCCGTGCCGGGGCTCGGCGGCGGCGCCGAGCCCCCGTCGCCCCTGAGGAGGTAGCCGAACAGGCCGCCGATGAGGAACAGCAGCGTCAGCGCCGCCGTCCACCACCAGCGGGGTCGCCCCGCGAGCAGCGGCGGGGCCGGAGGGGGGGCCGGCAGGGCCCGCCGCTCGGACGGGGGCGCCGGCTCGGGCTCGTCGAGCTCGGCCGGCTCGAACAGGGAGCCCATGCGGGCGCCCATCTCGGCGAAGCTGCGACGGATCTCCTCCAGCTCCCGCTGCTGGCGTTGCTGCTCGTGAAGCTGCTCGTCGCGATCGGTGGCCATGCGCGTTATCCCTCCCCCCAAGGCATGGGCCGAGCACTCCGACGGCGACGACGCCCCTGGAGACGACCGGACGAGGTCAGGGACCGGTCAGGACCGTTGATGCCTTGCGAGCGGGAAGGTTACAACGTTCCCGCAGTACTCCTGCAAATCGGCAGACCTACGTGGTTCTCGCGCTTCCTCCGCTTGTCTGCACAACCGGAAGCATCCGCGGGGCGGCCTGATCGCCGGTCAGGTCGGCCGGCCAGCGCTCCCGTGAGCGGGTGGCCAACTTGGCCATCAGGGCGAGCGCGGCCGGGTCCTCCTCGCCCGGCCGGACCGTGATCACGCCGGCCGCCTCGGCCTGGCGCATCCAGTCCTCGCCGCGCTGGGTGCGGACGACGGCCAGGGTCCAGCCGTCGCGCTGGCCGAGGCCGCCGGTGGCGATGTCGGCGTGCTCGGCCGCGAAGTCGGGGCAGAGCTTGCACCCCTCCCGGGTGGCCTGCCGCAGCTGCTTGAGGGGGATCTCGATCTGCTCGCCGGTGGAGCGCCGCCACAGCTGGAAGCGGCCCTTGATGTTGACCTTGGCGATGTCGTCCAGCGGCACGCCATAGTCCTCGGTGATCACCTGGTTCAGGCCGGCGTAGGCGAACGACTTGGAGCAGAGCAGCCCGAGGGTGATCTCGATCCGGCGCGCGTACTTGTTGACCCGCCGCGCCTGCAGGGTCCCGTTGATCGAGGCCTGGCAGCTCATGCCGACCAGGGCCAGGCGCTTCAGCCCGCGCCGCTCGGCCTCCCGCATGGCCAGCGGGTTGGCCGCGTAGGTGTAGCGGGAGCCGGCCGCCTCCAGCACCTCGTCGCGGGTGGTGGCCAGGAACGGCTCGCCGTCCCAGATTCGGGTGGCCGACAGCCGCGAGGTCAGGGCGCCCTCGATGCGGCCCGTCTCCAGCCCCCAGACCAGCAGGGCCGAGACCAGCCCGCCGTCCTGGCCGGCGGTCAGCACGGCCGGGTCGGCGGCCCGGGCCAGGAACACCCCGCGGCGCACCCCGGTGACCTCGTCGGGCTCCCGGGCCCGCCCGAACAGGGCCTGGTCGCACTCGACCTCCCAGTCCCGGAAGCGCGGGCAGGCCCGCGTGCAGATGTCGCAGCCGCGCTGGCCGTGCACGCAGTCGTCGGCCGCGGTCGACAGCTCGACGTTGAACGGGTGGTAGGTCTCGGCGTGGTCGTAGTCGAGCACGTCCCGGGGGCAGGCCATCACGCAGGCCGCGCACCCGGTGCAGAGGTTCGTCTCCACCACTTCATGGAACAGCTCCCGCCATTGGGTCCTGCTCCCGTTCGACTCTGCCATCCTGCCTCCGGTCCCTGCGCCGCCTCGATGCCCAGGCTAGTGGTAGTCGAGCAACTGCGTCATGAGCGTCCACATCAGACATCGGGTGGATCGGGTCAACTTGGGACGGGTCGCAACAGACTAAGCCAGTAGATGCGAACACATGTTCGCATCTAGGCCAATCGCCGCATAGCCTGTGGCTCATGCGGCATACGACGTTCCGGTTCGCGCGTGCTCCAACGGCTGAACAGGCAAGGACGCTCGCCCGCCACTGCGGGGCGTCGCGTTTCGCCTTCCATCAGAGCCTGCAGCTGGTCACCGACGCACTCGCCGCAAAGAAGGCGGACCCGTCGGTGAACCTCGAAGAGGCCCTCGGCGCGCTGTCGTGACAATGCGTCCGGTTCACCATCGGATCGGCGGCCGGGTAACGTGAGAACCGTGAAGGCCTTCCGATCCAGCCCCGGCGGGCGTCCGGCGGCGGTGCGTTCGACCCTGACCGCGGTCGGGGTCGCCCTGGCCGCCTCGGCACTGGGCAGCGCCCTGTTCACCGTCGCCCTCCACGACACCGTGGGGTCGGGCCTGATCACCTTCGCCATCTTCGGCAGCCTGGCCGCCCTCAGCGCCGGCGTGCTGGCCTGGGAGCTGGCCTCCCTGCGGGTCTGCCCGCGCTGCGGCTACGAGAACACGGCCATGGCCGTCTGCGCCGCCTGCGGCTACGACGTCCGCGAGCGACCCCGCTTCGCCTGCTCCGAGGGCCACCGGGTGGCGTTCGACCCCGGCATGTGCGACTGCGGCCGCCGCCTGCTGGCCCTCCGGCCGGTGCCGGTGGCCAAGCACGCCCTGCGCGCCGCCTGGCTCGCCCTCGGCTTCTTCCTGCTGGTGCTGGTCGTGGCCATGCTGGCCTCGGGCGGAGGCACCTGACACTCGGGTCGGGGTCGTTCGGGCCCCATGCGCTCGCCTGGCTCGATGGCCAAGGATCCTTGGGCCCCATGCGCTCACCTGGCTCGGTGGGCAGGATCGGTGGCCGGCTCAGGCGGCGGTGGGATGTCGCCGGTGTCGTCGGTGGGGTCGATGCGGTGGGGTGGCGGTCAGCTGGCCGTCGGGTCCGCGGGTCAGCCGCCAGCCGCCCTCGTAGACCGCCCGGTGGTGGGCCCGGCCTAACAAAGCCAGGTTGGCCAGGTCGGTGGGGCCACCGTCCAGCCAATGCCGGAGATGGTGACCCTCGCACCAGGCCAGCGGCCGGTCACAATCGGGGAAGACACAGCCGCCGTCGCGCACGGCCAGGGCGCTGCGCTGGGCTGGGGTGATGACCCGGCTGGTGCGCCCGACATCGAGGGGTTGGCTGGGGGCGCCGCCCAGGAGCGGGGGGAGCCGGTCCATGGCCGCCCGCAGCCACCCCTGTATCTCGCCCTAGGAGTCTGCTGAAGGGGCGTGGTTCGGCTGATTCGGTTGGTCGTGTCGATCCGGTGGTTCGCGCTGCTGGCTTTGGCGGGGCAGGCTCCCGGCCATGTGCCCCAACACCATGCCTCCGATGAGCAGTTGGACGCGGCCACCTGGTGCCGCCACCTGATCCCTGACGGGTCGGTGTACGCCTTCCTCGCCGACCACCACCACCAGCTGTTTCCGCCCGAGCTGTTCGCCGACCTGACCCGCCGTGGTGGCGGACACCCCTCGGTGCCGGCCGGGGTGGTCGCTACGGTGATGGTGCTGCAAGCGCTGGAGGGCCTGTCGGACCGGGAGGCGGCCAGCGCGCTGCGGCGCGACATCGCCTGGAAGGTCGCTTGTGGGTTGCGCCTGGACGACGAGGGGTTCCACCCGACGGTGCTGGTGTATTGGCGCAACCGGATCCGCGCCTCACAGCGGCCCAGGCGGATCTTTGCGGCGGTCCGCCAGGTGGTGGAGCAGACCGGGGTGCTGCGAGGTCGGGGTCGGCGGGTGCTGGACTCCACGATCCTTGAGGATGCGGTCGCCACCCAGGACACCGTCACCCAGCTGGTGGCGGCCATCCGCCGGGTGCGCCGGCTCATCGCGGCGGCCCGCGAGGTCGAGCTTTCCGCGCACGACGATGACCGTCCGGGCAAGCCGGTGTGCGCTTGGGACGACCCTGAGGCCACCCAGGCGCTGGTATCAGGGCTGGTCAACGACGCACTGGCCGTGCTCGACGCTGTGGCCGATGTCGAGCTTGGCGCCGAGCAGGGCGAGGCGGTCGCGCTGCTGGCGCTGGTCGCCGGCCAGGACGTCGAGCCAGGCCAGCGGCCGGGAAGCTGGCGGATCGCCCGCCGGGTCGCCACCGACCGGGTGATCTCCACGGTCGATCCGCAGGCCCGGCATACCCGCAAGACCAACGCCCAACGGCGGGACGGCTTCAAGGGCCACATCGCCACCGAGCCCGTGTCAGGGCTGGTGACCGAGTGTGCGCTGACCGCCGCCACCGCCCCCGACGGGCCGACCGGCCTGGAGCTGCTGGCCGGTGAGGAGCCCGGCTTGGAGGTGCTGGGCGACAGCGGCTATGGGGCCGGGGCGACCCGCGCGGCCCTGCGGGCTGCCGGCCACACCCAGACGATCAAGCCCATCCCGCTCCACAGCGCGGTGCCGGGTGGGTTCACCATCCACGACTTCCGCCTCGACACCCAGGCCGGCAGCCTCAGGTGCCCGGCGGGCCAGGTCGCGCCGATCACCAGCTCGGGCCGGGCCAGCTTCGCCCGCTGGTGCCGGGGCTGCCGGCTGCGCCGGCGCTGCACCACCGCCAAGGGTGGCCGCAGCATTCACCTCCACCGGCACGAGGACGAGCTGCGCAGCGCGGCGCCAGGCGATGACCCGGAGGTTCCAGCAGAGCTATCGGCGGTGGCGGCCGATGGTGGAACGCTCGATCGCGTGGCTGGTCGCGGACGGCTGCCGGCGGGTGCCCTACCACGGCATCCAGCG
>Ga0307415_100000600_pt1 | contig 15760 bp, 16 predicted proteins | sample DK1Cmetagenome_FD_204524 | JGI IMG/M metagenome (GOLD analysis project Ga0307415, IMG submission 204524) | Maize rhizosphere microbial communities from greenhouse at UC Davis, California, United States - DK15-C-2 | ecosystem: Host-associated > Plants > Roots > Rhizosphere > Soil | place: USA...
CCGCGATTTCACCGGCAACAGTCTGCTGTGCGAGGACGTGCTGCTGGAGTCCGGCGTGACCGACCTGTCGGTGTACGACTGCATCCCCGGCGCCGAACTCGGCGTCGACCTGTGGGTCGACACTCCGAACCCGCCGGGATACACCGGGCCTTAGTCGCCCTGCCTCCCCTGCGCTCCGCGCGTGGGCCCATCGGGTGGGTGGTGCCCCACTTCGCGCAAGTGCTCATCGCCGGCCCTAGTCGAATTCGATGATGCCGCGGATGTTTCGGCCTTCGCGCATGTCGGTGATCGCGTCGTTGATCTGATCAAGGCGGTACCGCTTCGTCACAAGCTCGTCGAGTTTGAGGTTGCCGCTGCGGTACATCGACAGCAGCATCGGCATGCTCGCGCGGGGATTCATTCCGCCGTACAGGAGTCCCTTGAGCGTTTTGCAGCCTTGGAGCATGTCGACGAGCAACAGCGGAACCAAATTCAGTTCCAGCTTCGGCACCGCGGTCATCAGGCAGGTGCCCCCCTTGCGTGTCAGCATCATGGCGGGGGCCAGTAGTTCTGCGTGAAGCACACTCGGGGTCAACACAACTCGGTCTGCCATCACGCCGTTGGTGATCTCCTTCACCAACGGAAAGGCTTCCTCCATCGATGGGCTGGTATCGGTCGCCCCGAAGAATTTCGCCGTATCACGTTTGAAGTCAACGGGATCCACCGCGATGACGGCGTTCGCGCCTGCGGCACGGGCCCCCTGCACAGCGTTGATTCCCACCCCGCCGGTACCCACGACGACCACGGTGTCGCCGACCTCTGTTCCAACGCCGACCGTCGCCGATCCCCAACCCGTTGTCACACCGCAGGACACCAGGGAGGCGGCCTCGAATGGAATCGATTCGTCGATCTTGATGATGGATTCTTCGGCGACCACCATGTACTCGGAGAACGTGCCGAGCTGTGTCATTGCGGTCAGATCCTCGTCGCCGAGGTGGCGCCGACGGGTGCCGTCGGTTGTCATCTCCTTGGCGAACATCTTCGCGCCTGCATCACATAGGTAGGTCATGCCGGACACACACCACCGACAGCAACCGCACGCGGGGATGAAAGAGGTCGCGACGCGGTCACCGGGATGTACCGACCGCACCCCCGGGCCGACCTGTTCGACGACGCCCGCGCCTTCGTGGCCGCCGAGGAGCGGGAAATACTCCGGGGCTGACCCGCCGGTGGCCTCCACCGTCGCGGTGAGCTCCGGTGACATGACGCCGTCGCCGGTGGCGTAGTGGTCGTCGGAGTGGCAGACACCGGCCACCATCATCTTCACCAGCACCTCACCGTCACGCGGGGGGTCGAGGGTTATCTCCTGGATCTCCCATTCCTCGCCGACTCCCCGCAGCACCGCCGCCTGGCACTTCACCCCGCTTGTCATGAATGCAGCGTCACACTCACGAAAGCACTTCGGGCGCGTATGGAATTACCCGCTTGCGTCAGATCACCCTCGACGGCCTACCGAAGCGCGCGTGCACGCCCGGCGAGTAGAGCGCGCGCATGCGTTCGCCCACGATGTCGACCCCACCCGCGGCGAGCAGATCATCATCCAGGTCGAGGATCTGCGCCTCGCGCAGCGGCCACTCGCCGTGTTCGTTGGGCACCCACCAGGTCCGCCCGCCCTTACGGGTGTGTGCGCCCCACCGCGCGGTCAGCCATAGCTCCAACGGCGTGGGGGTCACCTCGTCGCCGATCCGCACTCGCAGCGTGCTGCGCAGTCCCCTGGTAGGCCAACGCCGAACGCTGGAATACGAGATCTCGTCGTCGCCCCTGGTGATGCGCATCTTCGCCCAGGTGTACGGGACGCCCATTGCCGCTCTGGTGAACCCCACGACGGCCAGCCGTGTCGTTTCCAGCGATCTGAAGACCACACCGTGGCGGCCGGCGTCGTCGATGGAGTACAGACGGATGTTGGTCTCGGGGAAACTTCCGAAGTACAGCAGCCGCACCGAGGTGCCAAGGGCGGTGTGGCGCATCACAAACGGCACCAGTGCCGCATAGGTGAGGCCGTCGGAGAACACATCCGGGCGGGTGCCCACGGGGAACAGGTGCGCGACGCGCTGCGGCTCCACCGGCCAGTGCACGAATGTGAGATCGCACCAGAACTGGTCGAACAGTACGGGTCGCGGCAGCAGCGGTGCGATCACCTGGAAGCTCACCGCGCCATCGTGGCACGCCCGCAGCGCGAGGGCGGGCCGCTTGCCATGTCCGCTAACGCGCGCCGTTCAACATGTCGTGCACATTGTCCGCGAATGCCGCGGTGGTGAAGCAGGTCGGTTCGGCGAACTCCTCGAGGGTGAGCGCGTCATTCCAGCTGGCATCTGCTGCGGCGCGCAGCAGCGGCTTCGTCATCGCCATCGCGTGCGGAGGCATGTCGGAGATACGAGAGCACCACTCATCGGCCGCGTTCAGCAGCTCATGGTGGGCGACCACCTGCTGCACGAGCCCGAGTCGCAACGCGGTGTCAGCGTCGATGTGCTCGCCGCGCAGGTAGAACGCGAGCGCTCCCTGATAGCCCAGTCGTCGGGTCAGCGCCCAACTGGTCCCCACCTCGGGAATGAGGCCCAGGCGGCCGAATGCGGGCACGATCACGGCACGCTCACTGGCGATTACGAGGTCGCAGGTCATCGCCCACGCCAAACCGACGCCCGCCGCCGCGCCGTTGAGCGCCGCGATGAACAGGGTGTCCGAACCTGCGATGAGTCGGGCAATACCGCCGAATTCGCGCCGGATCCACCGCCATACGTCGGCGCTGCCCTCTGGGGAATCGCGGTGTTCGACGGCCGCGCGCATCATCTTCAGATCGCCCCCGGCGCTGAATCCCGGATCGGCGCCGGTGATCACGACCGATCGCACATCGGCGTCGGCATCGAGGTCGGTGAGTGCCCGTCGGAGTTGCCGTACCAGCGGAGCCGAGAGCACGTTGAGCCGCTTCGGCTCGTCAAGTGTGACGACCGCCCGGTCTTCGCGCCGTTCCACGCGTACCCGTGCAGGCGCCGACGGATCATCGCCCTCGGTGACCATCGTCCGGTAAAGCGAACCCACTTCAGTCATTGAATTTCTCCTCAGTCTCGTTGGCGCGCAACACCGCCCACGCGGCATCCGCAAATGTCGTGACAGCACCGCGGGGCAGTTTGGCAGCGGGGCCCGCCACCCAATAGCGAGAGAATTCCTGCGCAGGCCCGAGCCACAGCGCGGCGGTGATCCCGATATCCAACGGTCCCAGTGCCCCGTACGTCTGATGCGGACGCCACCAGTCACGGACAGCCGCGAAAAAGGCGCTGTTGGACCGGTGCAAATCCTCGCTGTCCAACCGCGAACCCAACAGCAGCGTCGCCTCGCCGCGGTGTGCGGTCACCCATCGCAGGTGATAGGCAACCCCGCCACGAATGCCGCCCTCTGCCGTGTCGTGTTCGCGCAGCATCGCAAGGAACCCCGTCTGGTATTCGCTCAGCAACTGTGCGTAGACGGCGGTGGCCAGCGAGAGTTTGTTGGGAAAGTGGTGATACAACGCGCCGACACTCACCTCGGCCTCGCGCCGCACTTCGTCCAGGGTCGCCGAGAGCGCGCCGTCGACCGCGAACCGGCGACGCGCCACGTCCAACAACCTGGCCCGCGCATCCACACTCGTTCGACTCGTTCGCGGCACGAGGATTACTCTACCAATACCGAGGATTTCTCGGTACCGACCCATCGTCATGTCCGCCGGTCGGTGGACGGCCTAATCCCGGCGGTACGGCAGAAAGGCCGACCTCACGCCACACAGATGTCGGCCCCGAGCATCAGGTGCGGCCACAACGCCGCGGTCTGCACGTAGGCCAGGATTTCCGAACCGGCTGGCAGGCGGGCCTGCAACGCGGTCTCGAACAGCAGCACCTGCTCGGCGTCGAAGAACGCCCACACAAACCCGATGAGCAGGTAGGGAATTGCCAGCCACATCGCCAACTCGATCATCGCTTCGACGCTCACCCGACGACTGAGCACCCGGCGCAGCATTGCTCAGACCAACGCGCGTTGCCGACGCACCCGGCGCCGAACGTCTGCCAGCAGCACGTAGCTGCCGCCCTGGCGGATGAACACCGGCAGGAATCGGTTCGCGAAAGCGACCAGCTGGAAAAGCCTTTCGAACAAGCTCTGCCTGAAATCGCTCCATTGCACGCCCATCGCATCACGGAACACCGGCGCCAGAAATCCGACGGTGAGGAACTTGAGCAGCGGCCGGAAAGGCAGGCCCAGAACGGGATTGATCATGCGCAGGTTCAGCAGGTCGAGCAGATAGTCACGGACGCGATCGTCCATGGCGATCCGACCGCAGGCCTGCGCCCAGTACTCATCGAATTCTGCTCGGGTGGGCGGCCATTGGTCCTCGCCCACCTGAAGGGTCGTTCCCAAGGTCCATGCCGACCGGTAGAACTGCTCGGACTGTTCGGCGGTCATCTGACCACGCAGCAGCTGATACGTGTCCTCGAGCCCGACGAACAGACACGCGGCGACCCACATCTGAAGGTCACGGTCAAAGGCGTTGTAGCGCACCGGGCTGTCCGGCCCGGACTTGACGTGGCGGTGCGCAGTGTTGACCGCCTCACGGAACGCCGCGCGGTCCTCCGACGTTCCCAGGACCGCCACGGCAATGTACTGGAACGTCGTCCTGGCGCGCTTCCACGGATGCTTCAGCAGATTGCCCGAATCCACCTTGCTCTCGACCACGCCATAGCCCACCCCGGGTCGAGACAGCTGCATGATGACGTTTGCCGCTCCAGCCGCGAAGGACCAGAAGTCCAACGCGTCTGCCGCCGTGACCGGTTCGGTGTCCCACCGCGCCGTGCGCCGGTGAATCGTGATGCGGAAGTCTGTCGCGGTCATGTCATGCACACCGTCGAGACGAGCAGCACCGGCCACGAGACGATCGAACCGAGAATCGACAAGATCCGGGACTGCCCCTGCCCGCCGATATGGTCCCCTACCGGGTCGCCTCCCACGGCCGTCCACACCATGCCGACGATGACGTAGGGAACCGCGAGAATGGCCGCCGTACCGATCCATTCGGCGATCGTCATCTCGAAGGCAAGAAGCTTCCGAACAGACGTGAGCATGTCAATATGTTAATGGCCATTCGCTTTTTGCGAGGCCGTTTCAGCTGGAAAAACCGAGTTTCGACGGGACGCTGGGCCCTACAGCAGCGTGGCCTGCTCCGGCTCCGGCTCGGCCGGCTCGATCAACTCCGGGCCGTTGTTGCGGATGCTGTTGACCAGCCGGGACACCTCGCGGATCTCGATCCGGTCGAGGTCGCCATGACCGCGCAGCAGGCCCTCGTCGATCGGCGCGTCGGGGTCCAGCCACCGGTCCCAGTCGCTCTCGCTGATCGTCAAGGGCATTCGGTCGTGGATCTCGGCCAATGGTCCCGCGGCGTCGGTGGTGATGATCGTGCAACTCAGCAGCGGCGATTCTGTGGACTCCGCGCCCGAGTTCTCGCGGGGCCGCCACGTCGACCACAGACCGGCCATGAACAGCGGTTCACCGTCGCCGCCGTACATGTAGAACGGCGTCTTCGGCGCCTTCTTGCCCGACGCCAATTCACCGTTGGGCCGCCATTCGTACCAGCCGTCCATCGGCACCAGGCACCGCTTGCTCTTCGCCGAATTGCGGAAGACGGGCGAGGTGGTCAGCTTCTCGGAACGCGCGTTGATCAGCAGCGGCCCCTTGGTGTCCGGACCACCGTCCTCGGCGGTCTTCGCCCACGGCGGGATCAGCCCCCAGCGCATCGACCGCACCCGGCGGGTCGACTCGTCGTCGGGCTCGCTGTGGCGTTTCACCACGCTGCTGATCGTCGTCGTCGGCGCGACGTTGTAATTGGCGCCCGACGCGTCTTTCTGCGCCGAGGTGCTCTCCGTGCTTGCCTTGCTCTCGTCGATCGCCTGGATCTTCTCGGCCAGCAGCGCCGGGTCGGTGGTCACCGCGAATCGTCCACACATATATCCCATGGTGGCACGGCGAACCGACAGGGCAGGATGTAGGCGTGAGCAGCAGCTGGCAGGCACCGACGACGTCGCGTCCTGTGCACGCGACGGTCACCGTGCCGGGGTCGAAATCACTGACCAACCGCGCCCTGGTGCTGGCCGCACTTGCGACGAGGGACGGTACGTCGACGATCAGTGGTGCGCTGCGCAGCCGCGACACCGACCTGATGATCGGCGCGGTGAGGGCTCTCGGCGTGACGGTCGAGGGAGAACACACCGAGCTGACGCTCAGCGGCGCAATCGACCCGCAGGCCGGCGCCCGCATCGACTGTGGTCTGGCAGGTACCGTCCTTCGGTTCGTGCCCCCGGTGGCGGCACTGAGCACCGCCACCGTCACGTTCGACGGCGACGAACAGGCGCGCTCGCGACCCATCGCACCGCTGCTCGAGGCGCTTCGCCGCCTCGGTGTCGAGGTCGACGGTGACGCGATTCCGTTTGCCGTCCGCGGGTCCGGATCGGTGGCCGGCGGAACCGTCGAGATCGACGCCTCATCGTCGTCTCAGTTCGTTTCGGGACTGCTGCTCTCCGGCGCTGCGTTCAAAGACGGGTTGACGATCGTGCACACCGGCGAGTCGGTACCCTCGGCCCCGCACGTGGCGATGACCGTCGCGATGTTGCGCGACGCCGGCGTCGACGTCGACGACACGCGCGCCAATCGGTGGCACGTCTGTCCCGGCACGGTCGCGGCCAGGCACTGGATCATCGAGCCCGATCTCTCCAACGCGGTGCCGTTCCTGGCGGCAGCGGTGGTCACGGGAGGAGCGGTGCGCATCTCCGGCTGGCCGTCGGTCAGCGTGCAGCCGGCCGACACCATTCTGACGATCCTGAAGAATGTGGGTTCGGTTGTCCGCCAAGGTGATTCCTATCTCGAGGCACAGGGCCCCCCATCCCACGTCGGCATCGACGTCGACCTCCACGAGGTGGGCGAGCTGACACCTGCGGTGGCTGCGATGGCCGCCCTTGCGCCGGCGGGTTCGGTGTCGCAGCTGCGCGGAGTCGCACATCTTCGCGGCCACGAAACCGACCGGCTGGCCGCACTTTCCGCTGAGATCAACGGTCTCGGCGGGCAGTGCGTCCAGACGCCCGACGGTCTGCTGATCACCGCTCGACCGCTACACGCCGGGTTGTGGCGGTCCTACGCCGATCACCGGATGGCGACCGCCGGTGCCATTGTCGGATTGCGCGTCGCCGGTGTCGAGGTCGAGGACATCGGCACCACCGCCAAGACGCTCCCCGATTTCCCGCAGATGTGGGCCGACATGCTGGCCGGCGATTGAGCCCTCGCGAGTACGACGAGTCCGACGTCCGGGTCCGACCCGGCAAGGGCTCACGACCGCGCACCAAGAACAGACCCGACCACGCCGACGCCCATCCAGCGATGGTCGTGACGGTCGACCGCGGCCGGTGGGGCTGCGCGCTCGATCACGACCCCAACCGTCTCGTCACCGCCATGCGGGCAAGAGAACTGGGGCGCACGCCGATCGTCGTCGGCGATGACGTCGGCATCGTCGGCGATGTCTCCGGCAAGACCGATACCCTTGCGCGCATCGTGCGACGCGGTGAGCGGCGAACCGTATTGCGGCGCACCGCCGATGACACCGACCCGACCGAACGCGTGGTCGTCGCCAATGCCGATCAGCTGCTGATCGTCGTCGCGCTCGCCGATCCTCCGCCGCGTACCGGCCTGGTGCAGCGCGCGCTGATCGCCGCATATGCCGGTGGACTCCAACCCATACTGTGCCTGACCAAGACCGACCTGGCGCCCCCTGAGTCCTTCGCCGCCGAGTTCGCCGACCTCGACCTCGAAGTCACCATCGCAGGGCGGGACGATCCACTTGACGCGGTGGCTCCCCTACTAACCGACAAGGTGACCGTACTGCTGGGACATTCCGGCGTGGGCAAGTCGACACTGGTGAATCGCCTTGTCCCAGAAGCAGATCGAGCAATCGGAGCGGTGACGGATATCGGCAGGGGCAGGCATACCTCGACCCAATCAGTGGCGCTGCCGTTGAGTTTGGGCGGTTGGGTGATCGACACTCCCGGAATCCGCTCGTTCGGCCTGGCGCACATCGAACCCGACGATGTGATGCTCGCCTTCTCCGACCTGGCCGAGGCGATCAAGGACTGCCCAAGAGGCTGCGGCCATATGGGCGCACCTGCCGATCCTGAATGCGCGCTCGACACCCTGACAGGGCCCGCAGCGGGTCGGGTTGCCGCCGCGCGGCGATTGCTCGCGGCCCTACGGGAGAGCTAGCGAAATACCGACGCGCACAACGAAAAAGCCCTCCCAGCGCGGGGAGGGCTTTCTCGGTCGTCAGGTCAGGCGGCTAGCTCGCGACCGCTCTGAAGGCGGCGCTTTCCACGCTTTTCATGGCGTCGTGCACGCACCGCGGCGATGGCCGACTTCAGCCCACGTCGCTGCTCCGGTGCGAGCTCGTCGAACATTCGCTCGCTGCGGGTTTCCGGCGCATCGTCACGGGTGTCGCGCAGGTACTTGTCCGGCAGCGACAACTTGGCGATGGTGCGCCACGTCTTGCCGTACTGCACCAGGAAGTTGCCTGTCGTGTACGGCAGGTCGTACTTATCGCACAACTGGCGCACCCGGACCGAGATCTCCTCGTACCGGTTGCTCGGCAGGTCCGGATACAGGTGATGCTCGATCTGATGGGACAGGTTTCCGCTCATGAACCGCAGCGCAGGACCCGCTTCGAAGTTGGCACTGCCAAGCATCTGGCGCAGGTACCACTGACCCTTGCTCTCGCCGATCATGTCGGTCTTGGTGAATTTCTCTGCGCCGTCCGGGAAGTGGCCGCAGAAGATCACGGCGTTGGCCCACACGTTGCGGATGACGTTGGCGACCGCGTTGGCCTTCAGCGTCGACATGAAGGTCGCACCCGGCGACAGCGACGTCAACGCCGGCCACACCACGTAATCCTTGCCGATCTGATGGCCCGCCTTCACACCGAACTCGCGCACGCGCTTCATCGTTGCGGCACGGTCGTCGCCGCCCTTGGCGATCTTGCCGAGCTCCAGGTGCTGCAGTCCGACGCCCCACTCGAAGCCGATGGCCAGCAGGGTGTTGAACAGCAGGTTGCCGTAGAGGTTGAACGGCTTCCACTTGGCATCGCGGGTGACCCGGATGACGCCGTAGCCCACGTCATCGTCCATGCCCAGGATGTTGGTGTACTTGTGATGCATGAAGTTGTGGGTGAAACGCCAGTGCTTGGACGACCCGCTCATGTCCCACTCCCACGTCGAGGAGTGAATCTCGGGATCGTTCATCCAGTCCCACTGGCCGTGCATGACGTTGTGGCCGATCTCCATGTTCTCGATGATCTTGGCCACGCCCAGGGTGACGGTGCCCGCCCACCACGCTGAGCGGCGTGAGCTCGCGGCCAGCGTCAGCCGGCCCGCCAACTCGAGAGCACGCTGGGCGGCAATGGTGCGGCGGATGTAGCGCGCGTCGCGCTCGCCACGGGAGTCTTCGATGTCCTGACGGATGGAATCCAGCTCAACAGCCAGACTCTCGATGTCCGCTTCGGACAGATGGGTAAATTCGGGGACGTCGGTGATCGCCATCGTCAACCCTCCTTTCAAGTACCTACGTTATCGTAACCTACGTACCCGTAGGTTACTGGTCAGTAAACCTTATATGTCCAGTACGCAATCGCCTGACGCTGCAGAAACACAGGTTTGTATTCGAGTGCCCGGTTCGTGTTCGGCTCCCGTGCGCAGGTCACGGACGTGCCCGTCGAGCAGGCCCACGACACAGGATTGGCAGATGCCCATCCGGCAGCCGAATGGCATCCGCACACCGGCGCCTTCGCCGGCATCCATCAACGGCGTCGCGGCATCCGCCTTCACGGTCTTCCCGCTGCGCGCGAATTCCACCGTGCCGCCCTGCCCGTGTGCGGCCGCCTTCGATACCGCGAAACGTTCCAGGTGCAGCAGGTCGGCGATGCCTGCCGCCGTCCACACGCGCTCAGCGGCGTCGAGCATGCCCTCGGGGCCACACGCCCATACCTGGCGCTCGCGCCAGTCCGGCACCTCGTGGTCAAGACGAGACAGATCCAGGCGTCCCTCGGTTCGGGTGGCGCGCAGTCGTAATCGGTACCCCTCATGGCCGCGCTCCAGGTCCGCCAGCTCCGTCGCGAACAGCACGTCGGATTCGGTTGGTGCCGAATGCAAGTGGACGACATCGGTGATCTGCCCGCGGCGCGTCAGCGTGCGCAGCATCGACATCACCGGTGTGATGCCTGAGCCGCCGGTGATGAACAACACCTTCGCGGGTGCGGGGTCCGGCATGACGAAGTTGCCCTGCGGCGCGGCCAATCGCACGATCGTGCCGGGTGCCACCCCGCCGACCAGGTGAGTCGACAGGAACCCCTCGGGCATGGCCTTGACCGTGATCGTGATGGTGCGGCTTGTTTTGGACAGCGCCGGCCTAGCGGCACCGTCCCTGACCGGACTGGAGGTCAGCGAGTAGGACCGCCACCGCCAGCGTCCGTCGACGAGCAGCCCGATACCGATGTACTGACCAGGCCGGTAATTGAAGGAGAAACCCCACCCCGGCTTGATGACCAGCGTCGCCGAATCCTCGGTCTCGCGACGGACCTCCACGACGCGGCCACGCAATTCCCGCGCAGACCACAACGGGTTCGCGAGCTTGAGGTAGTCGTCAGGCAGCAGCGGCGTGGTGATCCGTGCGGCGACAGTGCGCAGCGCATGCCAGGCCGGATGCTTTACACCGACGACGCCCGCCCGCGCCGTGTCGGCGACGTTGGCCGAGATCTTTATCGAGTTCTTGGCCATGCAACCTACGGTACCGTAACTTACGGCTGCGTATACAGTCGTTCACCGTTGGCTCGGTCACACCCGCCAGCAGATGTTGCCCAGGAATCCGCGATCTGCGGCGCTCAGAGCAGCTCGAGCAGGAACGGCAACTCCTGCGACGCATACCAGGCGAGGTCGTGGTCCTGAGCATCGCCGACGACAAACTCCGCGTCTTCATCACCGAGGTCGGCCTCGTCGATCACCTCGATCGCGGCCAGCACCGCCGGCTGGGCATCGGCGTTGTCGACGTAAACGGCGATCACGTCGGCGAGCGCGATCGGGCCGGGCAACCGCACCACCGCATCGTCCAGATCGGGCCGGGGCGTCAGGTCATCGACTTCGGCCACGACCACTGCCCGCCTCGGTGGCATGGTCGATGCGCCTTCGCCGGCGAGCAGCCGCAGCGACGCCAACGCCGCATCGCGCAACGCCACTTCGGCCAGTTCATCGTCATCGCCCTGGGCGTAAGCCTCGCGCAGAGTCGGCGTCACCGCGAACGCAGTCCCACTGCGGGCATGCAGCAGTTGGTCAGCGACGAGCTGCTGCAGCATGGCCAGGGTCGCTGGGACGTACACACGCACGCGGGAAGGTTAGCGTTCTTTTCCCGGTACCGGCTGCGAGGGCACGCAGGTCAGTCGCTGCCGTGCGGATCCTTCTCCACCGAGATCACGAAGTCATCACCGTGTTGGATGACGCCGGTGACGACGGCGTTGTTGACCGCTTCGGACGCGTACTGGCGCCGCACCACCTTGGGATCGTTGCGCAGATCCTTCACCAACGACGCCGCCAGGCCGATCATGACGAGCAGGAAGGGCAGGGCCGCAATGATGGTGATGGTTTGCAGTCCCTTCAGCGCATCCTCCCCACCGACAAGCAGCATCACCGCCGCCACTGCGCCCATCGCAACGCCCCAGAAGATGACGGTGCTCCTGCCCGGCTTGATCGTTCCCCGTTCGGACAGCGAACCCATGACGATCGATGCCGCGTCCGCCCCGGAGACGAAGAAGATGGCGACCAGCACCATCACCAAGACGCTCGCGATCATCGCAATCGGGTACTGGTCGAGCAGCCCGAACAGCTGTGCCTCGATGCTGCCCTCACCCGCGAGGTCGACACCTTCCTGCTGGATCCTGATCGCCGCTCCGCCGAACACCGCGAACCACACCAGCGAGACCACGCTTGGCACCAGCAGCACTCCCGCGACGAACTGCCGGATGGTGCGCCCGCGTGAAATACGCGCGATGAACATGCCGACGAACGGAGTCCACGACACCCACCACGCCCAGTAGAAGATGGTCCACGCCTGCAGCCAGGTGTTGACCTCGGCGCCCTCGGCACCGGTGCGCGCGGACATCATCGCGATGTCGCCCAAGTAGCTGGCCATTGCGGTCGGCATCAAGTTGAGGATGAAAACCGTTGGACCGACCACGAATACGAACAGGGCCAACACCAGAGCCAGCACCATGTTGATGTTCGACAGCCATTGGATACCGCGAGCGATGCCCGAGACCGCAGAAAGTACGAATGCCATCGTGAGGACCGTGATGATCACGATCAGGACCGTGTTGCCGGTTTCCCCGATGCCTGCGACGATCTGCAGGCCGCTGCGGATCTGCAACGCCCCCAATCCAAGCGACGCAGCCGATCCGAAGAGGGTGGCGAAGATCGCCAGCATGTCGATGACCTTGCCCCACGGACCGTTTGCCCGGGAGCCCAGCAGCGGCTCGAACGCCGCACTGATCAGCTGCAGCCGGCCCTTGCGGTACACGCCGTAGGCGATCGCCAGCCCGACGACCGCGTAGATCGCCCAGGGGTGCAGAGTCCAGTGAAACAGCGTGGTCGCCAAGGCGGTCTGGACCGCCTCGGGATTCCCGGCTGCGCCGGTACCGGGGGGCGGGGTGGTGAAGTGCGTCAGGGGTTCGGCGACGCCGAAGAACATCAGACCGATGCCCATGCCGGCGGAGAACATCATGGCGATCCAGGAGACGCCGTTGAACTCAGGCTCTTCGTCGTCGCGACCCAGCGGGATAGTGCCGTACCGCCCGAGCGCGAGCCAGAGCACGAAGACCACGAACCCCGACCCGGTCAGTACGAACAACCAACCCGTGTTTTCCATGACCCAGGTCAGTGCACTGCCTGACGCATCGGCCAGCGACGGGGTACTGACGAAGCCCCACACCAGAAAGCCGAGGGCGATGACGGCCGTGACGCCGAATACGACCCAGTCCACACCCCGCGACCGCGTGTAGGCGGCTTCTTCGACGGGTATGTCGAGAACCGGATGGGGAATGACCCCGCCAGTAGGTGACGAGGTGACTCGCCGGGCGGAAGAGCGCGGTTTTCTGTTGTGGGCGCCAATGGTCACCGGTGAGCCATTCCCCGCGAGCGCGGATCTCAACCAAGATCAACTATTGCTGGCGTTCACCTCGCGGCTTCCAGCAGTTCTTCCAGCGACTCGCGCAGCAGGCTCGGCAGCACGTCGACGTCGCTCATCGCGTCGCGGTCGGCGTTGATGCCGAAGTAGAGCATTCCGTTGTACGAGGTGACGCCGATGGCCAAGACCTGGTTGTGCAGCAGCGGTGGCACCGAATACGTCTCGAGCAGCTTGGTGCCTGCGACATACATCTGCTTCTGCGCCCCCGGCACGTTGGTGATCAGGAGATTGAACTGCCGCGCCGAAAAGTCCGTGGCGACGCGAATTCCCATGGCGTGCAACGTCGGTGGCGCGAAGCCGGACAGCGTGACGATGGTCCTGGCGTCCACCAGGCTGGCAGCGGTGGAATGAGATTCGGTGGCGTGCGCTATTTGCGACAGCCGGACCACCGCGTTGCCCTCCCCCACCGGCAGATCCACCAGGAACGGTGACACCTCGCTGATCGCCTGCCCCGGTCCCGTCGTGTCCAGGTCGGCGTCGGGATACACCGACATCGGAGCCATCGCGCGCATCGTTGTCATCGCTGTCACCGGCTCGCCGCGCGACAGCAACCAGTTTCGCAATGCGCCCGCCACCACAGCGAGTACGACGTCGTTGACATCACAGTCGTACCGGGCCCGCACCAGGCGGAAATCCTCCAGGCTTCCGCCCGCGACGGCGACCCGCCGGTTACGCGACACCCTGGTGTTCAGCGGACTGCTGGGCGCTGTGCCGCGGGCAAACGTACGGGCAACGTCGACGAACCGTCGCCCGACGTCGGCCAGCTGACTTCCGTTGGTGACTACGCCGATGACCGCCGAGCGCAGCTCGCCGAGTTGTTCGGCGGGACGGGTCACCCACTCACCGACCGCGCCGAGCACCAACCGGCGGTCGCTGGGCTCGCGCGCGGGAATCCAGATGTCCTCGCCGAACTCCGGCCGCTTCTGCGTCCGATCCGCGATGACGTGCCCGATTTCCAGCGCTGTCATGCCGTTGACCAGTGCCTGATGGGACTTGGTGTAGAGCGCGATCCGATTCTTTGCCAGACCCTCGATCAGGTACATCTCCCACAGCGGCCTCGACTTGTCGAGCGGGCGGGAGCCCAGCCGCGCGATCAGCTCATGCAACTGGTCATCGCTGCCGGGGGACGGCAGGGCCGAACGACGGACGTGGTAGGTGATGTCGAAGTCGGGGTCGTCGACCCACACCGGGCGGGCCAGCCCGAGCGTCACCTCGCGGACCTTCTGGCGGTAGCGCGAAATCTGCGGAAGCCGTTGTTCCACCGTCGCGAGCAGGGTCTCGTAGCTCAGGCCGTTGCGCGGCTTGCGCAATATGGACAGCGAGCCCACGTACATCGGCGTCGACGTGTTCTCCATGCGGAAAAACGCCGCGTCGGAGGCCGACAACCTGGTCACCATCGCCGCGACGCCCCCTCATTGACTACGCGGTTCTCGGCCGCGGTGGTTTCATACCCAACGTAGCGACAGATCCTGTCGCTGCGCATCACAGGTGCGTCGACGCCCCTGCAAACCGTGCGATCATGAACGAGTCTGCAACTCTCCGGCAGATGCCGTTCATTTCCCCCGTCGATCGCCGGAGAGCATTTCATGACAACATCCCAGACCCCCGCGCCGGGGCCCACTTTGATTTCGCCGGTGGTCGACTACGAGCCGCCACCGGTCGGCATGTCGGTGTGCCGATCGACACCGGTGTTGGGCCGGCGCGTAGCGCGAGCAGGGACCGGATGCGAGCCAACTCCGGCGCGGCGGGGCGCACACCGGGCTCCCGTTCGGGAAGCAGAACCCCCGCGCACCGCGGTCGCCTTTGCCGATGCTGCGTTGCGTCGGGTACTCGAAGTGATCGACCGGCGTAGGCCCGTCGCGCAGCTGCGGCCGCTGCTGGCGCCTGCGCTGATCGACACGGTGATCGAGCTGAGCCGGTCCTCGCACGTCGGGTCGGTGCGGTCGCAGAGTGCGCGCACGGTCGCCAGGCTCAGCCGGGTGCGGCTGCGCATGGTCGACGGTGCCGAAGGCTGTCAGGCCGAGGTGTTCGGGACGTACACGAGCGGGCCACGCGTGCGTGCTCTGGCAGCACGCATCCAGCTCGATGGAGAGCGCTGGCGCATCGTCGCCCTGCAGGTCGGTTGACGCGCGCCACGGCCGAACGCATCGCCGCCTTGCTCAAGCCCTAACCGCGACGTTTGGTTTCGCGGGCCTGCTGACGCGCGGCCTCTCGCCGTTCCCGCCGCGAGCCGCCCGCCGGTGCCCCATGCTTGGGGCCGCCCGTGCGCTTGACCTCCGTCGAACCGTCCTCCGAAGGACCGCTGTACGTCATCGGCGGCGGTTCGTTGTCAATTCCCTTGGCCTGCAAACCAGTCGGCGCTGGGCGCTCCTTGGTGGCCAACCCGCCCTGGCCACCCTCCTGGGCTTTGGCAGCGGCGGCCTGCGCGAACTCGGCAAGTCCCTCC
>Ga0307415_100000603_pt1 | contig 15699 bp, 16 predicted proteins | sample DK1Cmetagenome_FD_204524 | JGI IMG/M metagenome (GOLD analysis project Ga0307415, IMG submission 204524) | Maize rhizosphere microbial communities from greenhouse at UC Davis, California, United States - DK15-C-2 | ecosystem: Host-associated > Plants > Roots > Rhizosphere > Soil | place: USA...
GCCTCCCGACCGCTTCCCCGCCCTGGTCGCCCTCGGCGACCACGTCTGGGTCGACAACCGCGACCAGCGGTTCACCGCCGGCCTGCAGGTGCTGCTAGACGGGCTGGTGCACGCACACAACTCCAACAGCGACCCCATCTGAGCCCCGACTTCCAGCGCCACTACGACAGCGATCTCGCGCAATGCCCTGCGAACCTGACCTGTGCGGTTGAGAGGGAATCATGAAGGTATCCGCTGACCCGTCGACGCGCACAAGCGCCCCGCGTCGGCAGCCCGCCCCGGCTGCGACGCTCCAGCTGCCGCGGCGCCGCCGGCCGACCGGGGAGGCGCCACCGCTCCCCTATCACCTGCAGACCAGCGGGGTGCGATGGCTGATCGTCGGGATCGTGCTGATGGCGCTGACGATCGTGGTCTTCGCCCGCGGAATGCGTGGCCTAGCCGTCGACGTCACCGTCGCCGACGACGCCGTGGTCAGATGGCTGGTCGGGCTCCAGGCCCCGGGGCTGATGGGGGCCTGGCGGACCCTGGCGGCGATCAGCTCCTGGTGGATCATCAACGGCCTGCTGGCCGGGCTGCTGGTGGCGCTGCTGGTCCTGCGGCGGTTCCGGCATCTGATCGTGGTGCTGGTCCTGGCGCAGCTGCTGACCCTGGTCGTCCAGGCCTGGATACCCCCAATCGCCCAGCGGCCACGACCCTTCGGGGTAGTCATCGGGGCTGGCTGGGGCGGCTGGGGGATGCCGTCGCTCCAGGTCACCCTGTTCGCGGCGCTGCTGGTGGGGGTCCTGTACTCGATGGTGCCGGAGGGTCGTTGGCGCAACACCGGCAAGTGGGTCGCGGCCGGGCTGGTGACGCTGACCGGGCTCGGCCGCATGGCGTTGGGTGCCGACGCCCCGACCGATGTGCTGGTGGCGGCGGCCATCGGGGTCACCCTCCCTCTGGTCGCCTTCCGGCTGTTCGCTCCCAACGAGGTGTTCCCGGTCGCCTACCGGCGCGGCCGCGCCGCCCACCTGGACGTCGGCGGCCCGCGGGGGGCGGCGATCCGGCAGGGGCTGGAGGACCAGCTCGGCCTGGTCGTCACCGAGGTCAAGCCGTTCGGGCTGGCCGGCTCGGCCGGCTCGACCCCGCTGCGCATCACGGTCAAGGGAGATCCGCCGACCTACCTGTTCGGCAAGCTGTATGCCCGCAGCCATCTCCGGGCCGACCGCTGGTACAAGCTGGGCCGGGAACTGCTTTATGGGCGGTTGGAGGACGAGAAGCCGTTCAACACCGTGCGGCGGCTGGTCCAGCAGGAGGACTACGCCCTGCGGGTGTGCCGGGACGCCGGGCTGCCCAGCCCGGCACCCTACGGGTTCGTGGAGCTCACCCCCGAACGGGAGTACCTGCTGGTCACCGAGTTCTTCGACGGCGCGGTGGAGCTGGGCGATGCCGAGGTGGACGAGCAGATCATCGACGACGGCCTGGGCATCGTGCGCAGGCTCTGGGATGCGGGGCTGGCCCACCGTGACGTCAAGCCGGCCAACCTGCTGGTCCGCGACGGCCGGATGCAGCTGATCGACGTCGCCTTTATCGAGGCTCGCCCCACCCCGTGGCGTCAGGCGGTCGACCTGGCCAACATGATGCTCTGCCTGGCCCTGCGTTCCAACCCTGAACAGGTCTATCGGCGCGCCCAGCTCCAGTTCAACAGCGAGGAGATCACCGAGGGGTTCGCGGCCGCCCGCGGGCTCGCGTTACCGTCCCAGCTGCGCCGGATGCTCAGGGAAAAGGGCCGCGACCTGCACGCCGAGTTCGTCCGCCTGCTGCCAAGCCCGCCGCACCCGATCCGGATCCAGCGCTGGAGCCTGCGCCGGATTGCTCTGCTGGCGCTGGTGGCGTTGCTGGCGGCATTGGTCGGGTCGAACATCGTCGAGAACGTCACCAACAACGAGGCCGGCGCGACGCCGCTGTACATCGGCAACCTCGCCTGCTCCGACCTGGAGCCGCAGTGGCTTGAGGCCCAGTCGGTGCCGTCGGCGTCGCTGATGCCATGCCTGCGGTCTCTGCCAGCCGGCTGGACGCTGAGCAACGCGACCGTCAACAACGGCCGGTCGGTGCTCACCCTCGACAACGACCGAGCCGGTATCGGCGCGATGGTCATCCGGCTGGCCGCCACCTGTGACCCGGCGGGTGCCAGCCAGGTCCCGTCCGACCAGCCGGGAACGCGGCGCCTCATGCTGATCCACGACCTGGCGCCGACGTTCTCAGCCACCCGGTTCGACGTGTTCACTGGCGGGTGCATCACCACACTGTTGACCGCCCCAGTGGCGAGCCGGGCCGAGATCACCAGCGAGGCCTCGCTCATCCTCGGCTACACCACCCGCAAGACGCTCCAGGAGGCTCTCGAGCAGCGCTCGGGCGGGCGGCTACGCCTCGACCAAGGAGGGCCACGATAGGGTGATCCCCAAGTTCGCCAACTACGGGTCGGTGTGGGCCATCGTGCCAGGAGCACCGCGCGGACCTGGCCGACTTCGGGGAGGCCCATCCTGACCAGCTGGCCGAGGTTGAATGCGGCCCGGCTCAGCGTTTGGTTGCGGCGGCCAGGCGCACGTCCGCTTGGCTACCAGCTGCTGATGGAGCGCGACGGCTCCGCCGGCTTCGGCAGCAACGGCAAGCCGGACTTCTGGATCCACGCCAACCGGCCGCTGAGCGGGCCAGCCCATATCGCGATCGCCAGCTCAGACCAGGCCACCGTGCAAGCCTTCCATGCCGCCGGACTGGCAGCCGGAGGTCACGACAACGGCCCGCCCGGCCCGCGCCCCCACTACCACCAGAACTACTACGGCGCCTTCGTCCTGGATCCAGACGGCAACAACATCGAAGCCGTCTGCCACCAGCCGACATAGCGCTGCGCAGCCGCCACGGCAGCACATCCCCAAGACCACCCCACCACCCCGAGGCTATGACTCACCAAGCGACAGTGAGCAACCCACTGCGGCCATACACCGGCGGCGCAGGTGTGGACATGCCCGGAAGCGGCTGGGGCGTTCTCGCTGGAGATGGCAACGCCTACTCCAACGGCGGGTACCACAAGCCAGCTTCTCCCACCGGCCCACCCGGTCAGGAATGAGGCGACTATGTTGCCGACCAGGGGAATCAAGGAGGGGTCGAGTTCCACCCCGACCTGATGACCAAGCCGCGGTTGCTGTGCGGGCTGGGTTCAGGCGGAGCCGGACGCTAGGTGACGGCCTGCTGGGTTCCCGCGAGGGCCGGGGACGAGGTCCGGTAGCCCTTGACGATGAGGTAGATGCCGATCCCCAGCTCCCAGATGAACTCCGGGACCACCAGCACCTGGGCCGGGCCCTCGGCCGGGATGACGCCCAGGACGACCAGGAAGCCCACGAGGCTGACCAGCGGCCCACCGATCAGGCCGAACAGGGCAAAGCGGGGGGGCACCAGGCCGGACCGGTACATCAGCCAGCCGAGGATCAGGCCGTTCCCGAGGCCGGCGAAGACGCCCGGCCCGATCCGGAAGGTCCAGTCGTAGAGGGCGAAGATTCCCTGCCCGACGGCGGCGTCGGCTCCACCCGGGGCGTCCTGGCGGAGGGTCGAGATGGCCAGTATGGCGACGATGCCGATGGCGATGAAGGTGCACTCCACCAGCCGCGCCGTCACATAGGCGACGGCGCCCGCTTCGTGGACGCGCTTGTGGATCGAGTACGGCACCACGGCCGTCCCGACGTTGGAGATGATGAGGAGCAGCTCGAGCACGGCCCCGATCCCGATGAGCGTGCGGGCGTCGCTGCCGGCGCCGGTGATGTAGCTGCCTTCGTGGTCGAGCACCGGGGCGTAGAAGAAGAGTCGTGCGGGGATCGAGGTCACAAAGGTGATGATCCACAACCACCCGGTGAAGGTCGCGATCCTGCGGTAGTTCATGTGGTCTCTCCTTTCCGCGCAGCCTGCGAAGGTCCCCTACCCGGACTGCTCCAGGTTCGGCGGTGACCGGTTGTCGGGGTCCGGCTGGTCGATCGGTTGGACTGACAGGAGGGTGGCCCCGATGTCTCGCAGGCCTGCCAGCAGGCCGTGGAGCTGCGCCTGGTCGGCGACCGGTCCCGCGAGCGTCGAGGTTCCGTCGTCATGGTGCGTCAGCTCGAGGTCACCGAACCGCGAGCGCCAGTGAGGGTCCAGGTGGCCGACGACCCGAAGCGTGTACCCGTACGGCGTCGCGATGCTCATGGCTGCGCCCCGTCATGCGGTCGCTTCCCCACCCGTTGACGTGGCGCGCCGGTCACTGACCTCGGCGGCTTGCGCCGGGACCTCCCTGCGGGCCGTGCTCCACAGCGAGTAGCCGAGGCCGATCATCGCGATGCCGTTCGGGTATGCCAGCAGGCGGTAGAAGGCGTCCGGCATCACGGCGAGCGCGGCGCTGACGACCCCGCCGACCGCGAGGAGCACGGCCGTCCACCGGGCCAGAACGCGTGCCCGGTACAGCGCGATACCGAAGACGAGGCCGCCGGCGAGGTAGGCGAAGCCCTGGAGCTGGTTGATGGTCGCCAACGCCCCGATGTCACCGGTTGCGGTGCCGCCGGTGGCAACGGCGAGGACGTCCTTGACGTAGGTGGGGTCGGTGTCAGCGATGGAGGGCAGGACGTACGCGCTCACGAAGGTGGTGCTCATGATGAGGAGGTAGCCGGTGGCGAGCACGAGGTAGCCGATGAGCCCGAGGACGCCGTTCCTGCGGACCTGGCTCAGGTACATGCCGGCGATACCGGCCAGCGCCAGCGCGCACATCAGGACCTTGAGGGAGTTCCGGAGGACGAGCTCGGTCGTGGTGATGGAGGCGACGTCCACATGCGGGTGATTGATGTTGACGCCGATGAAGATCGCTCCCGCGACCGCGGCGCAGACGCCTGCGGCCTGGGTCAGGCGGGTAGCCGTGATGGCCATGGCGAGGTTCCTTTCTCTCCCGGGCTGTCGCCGGACCGATGTCCGACGGTGTCCAGGAGCGTAGGAACCGGCGTGGTGCCGGCACATCACCACATGATGTGACCCGAGGTGGTGATTTTCCGCGCCTCAGGAGGCCTGGAGCAGACCGAGATCGGCAGCGCGGCTGACGGCGGCCGCCCTGGTGTTCACGTCGAGCTTGATGAAGATGCGCTTGGTGTGGGTGCGCAAGGTGTTGATGGACACGAACAGCTGGCGTGCGATCTGGGGGCCGCTCAGGGGCGTGGCCAGCAGCCGCAGGACCTCCAGCTCCCGATCACTCAGCGTTCCCTGACCCGGTCCGTCAGTCGTGGTCGGCATCACCGTCGCAGCGCTGCCGGCAGCGCGCAGCACCTGCACGTGGTCTCTTGTTGCCGGCCGACGCCCGACTTCACCGAGCAGGCTCTGGAGTGGTTCGCCCGCGTCGAGGAACGGCCGCAACAACCCAGCGGGCACGCCGGCGGTCAGTGCTCGGGCAAGGGAGTCCAGCGCCTCGGCACGGTTGTGGAGCGACTCGAGCACGAGCGCTCGGGTGACCAGGATCTCGACCACGCTCCGCACGCGGCCCCCGGCTTCGGCCTCCTCGAGCAGCCGAACCAGCGTCGGCACCATGCCAGGGACCTCTGTCGAACCGCCCTCAGACCGTGCCGTCGCGACGAGCAGCCGTGCGAGCGTGAGCAGGTTGAACTCGTTCAGGTAGGTCGGTTCCGTCACCGCCGTCACCTGGTGCTCACCTGCCCAGTCCCACGCCTCGTCCAAGAGCCCCTGGCCGATGTGGATCAAGGCCCGCATCGCGGGGATCGGGCGCACGTCGGGGAAGAAGCCGCGCAGGTACATCGACTCGGCCTGGTCCAGCAGCTCCACCGCGGTCTGGTGGTGCCCCTGGGCACCCCGCAGTCCGGCCATGGCGACGTACCATCGGTGGCGGTTCTCGAGGAACGAGGCCCCCTCGCCCAGCTCCTTGCTCGTCTGGAGGTGGTGCGCCGCTGGTTCCAGGTCACCCTGTTCCAGCAGGACCTCGCTGAACCCGACGTGCAGGTCGCCAAGAATGGTGGAGGCGGCTCCGGGGTCCTGCTGCGCCGTCCTCAGGGCACGCTCGTAGAGCCGTCGCGCCATCCGGGGCTGGCCACGAATCATCCACATCTGCGCGTGGACAACCGTGCTCCCGAGCTCGTCGGCGATGTATCCCGCGGCGTGCAGGCTCCGCACCGTCTCCGAGTACGTCTCCACAGCGGTCTCGAGGTCGCCAGCCCCCCACGCGGACAAGCCCAGAAAGCCTGCGGCTCCGGCTCTGGCGAGGTGGTCCTCCGGACCGGCCAGCTCGAGTGCATGCCGGGCGTGCGCAGCCGTACCTGTCACGTCGTCGCGACCCTGGGCGGCGGCGGCCCGGTAGATCGAGATCCAGGCGGGAAGGGTCCGGAGCTCGTCGTCCGCCATCCGAGCGTCACGGGGCAAGGCCTCCAGGGCGCGTTCGGCATCGCCCAGCCAACCCTCGACGCCATCTGGGTCTCCCGCGAGCAGTCGTGTCCACGCCATTGACGTGCTCAGCACCGGCCTGGTCCGAACTTCGCTCTCGGGCAGGGCAACGAGGAAGGAACGAAGAACGCGGTTGTGTCGGCGTCGCCGAAGTTCGGGAAGCGCCGCCTCGACCAGGTCAGCCGCTCGACCGAACCGCCGACCGGCGAGCGCGTGCTGCACGGCGTTCTCGAGCATGCCGTGGTCGGCGTACCACTGGCTGGCGGTGCCGTGCAGGGCGAGGGCGCGGCCGGGGTGCTCGTCAACGAGTCGAGCCCGGAGGGCCTCCGCGAACAGGTGGTGGTAGCGGTACCAGGTGCGCTGGTCGTCGAGCGGGACGACGAACAGGTTGCTGCGCTCGAGCTCCTCGAGCATGGCGCCGCCGTCGTCGCTTCCGGTGAGGGCGTCGCACAGTGAGCCGGTCATCTGGTCGAGCACGGCTGTCGCCATGAGGAAGTCGGCGACACGGTCGGACTGTCGGCGGAGCACCTCCTCGACCAGGTAGTCCAGGACGAAACGGTGGCTGCCGGCAAAGGCGTCGATGAACCCCGACGGGTCATCGCGACCGCGCATCGACAGCGCTGCGAGCTGCAGCCCAGCCGGCCAGCCTTCCGTCCGTGCATCGAGGGCCAGGATGTCGTCCGGGCTGAGATCCAGCCCCATGAGCTCGTTGAAGAAGGTCTCGGCCTCGCCGGGGGTGAAGCGCAGGTCGGCCGCCCGCACCTCGACCAGGTCGGCCGTGGCGCGCAGCCGCGCCAGCGGCAGCGGCGGGTCCGCACGGGTGGCGATGGCGAGGCCCACGTGCCGGGGCAGGTGCTCCAGAAGGAACGACGTCGCCTCGTGGACCGCCGCGTTGTCGATGACGTGGTAGTCGTCGAGCGCCACGACCGTCTCCTCCGCCATCAGGTCGACGTCGTTGACCAGGTCGGTCAGGATCGTCTCGGTCGACAGCTCATGAGCGCTCTCGAGCCGCGCCGTCGTCTGGGCGCCGACCTCCAGCCCGCTGCTCTCCAGCGCTCCGACGAGATGGGTCAACAGCCGACGGAGGTCGTTGTCTCTCTCGTCGAGTGACAGCCACGCCACGCGTTGAGCCTGCCCGCCAGGTCGGGTGGGTGCGAGCCACTGGCTCAGGAGCGTGGTCTTGCCGAATCCCGCCGGCGCCGAGACGAGCACCAGCCTGGGCAGCTCGGAGGCGCCCGAACGGACCAGCTCGGTCAGCCTGGGGCGAGCCACCAGTGGGCGGCGGGTCGCCGGGACGTGGAGCTTCGTGCCCAGCACAGCCACGTCAGCGCACCTGCCTGACGCGCAGGATGGCACCGGCGCCGGCCAACGCGCTGGCGATGTTCATCAGCGTGATCTTGTCCGATCCCGTACCCGTGCAAACTACGACACGGAAGCGGGTGGGCCAGGGCTACCACAGGTTCAGCATTTGAACTGGTTGCGGTCGCCGGCGGGTGCCATTCTGTGGAGATGAGAACCTACGGGCAGTACTGCCCGATCGCGCGGGCGTCGGAGCTTCTGGCCGAGCGTTGGTCCCTCATCATCCTGCGCAACATCGTCCTCGTCGGCTGCAGGACCTTCAACGAGATCGCCGATGGCGCTCCGGGGCTGTCCCGCGGCCTGCTCTCGAAGCGGTTGCGGGACCTGGAGCGTGCCGGGGTGATCGAGATCCGCCCCAAGGCCGACGGTCCGGGCTCGACCTACGAGCCCACCCAGGCGGGCCGTGAGCTGTCGGAGGTCATGCTGGCCCTGCAGCGCTGGGGGTCGCAGTGGGCGGAGCTGACACCGGAGCACGCCCATCCGGGTGTGGTGCTGTGGGGGTGGGTGACCTGCCACCTCGACCGTGGGCACCTCCCCCGCCGCCGGGTGCTGGTCCGCTTCGACTACCCCACGCTGTCGGGGCCGGGCAGCCGTGGCTGGCTGCTGATCGAACGCGGCGACGCTGAGATCTGCGAGAAGCACCCCGGCGGGGAAGAGGACCTGGTGGTCGTGGTCAGCGATCCGCTGGCGTTCGCCCGCTGGGACCTCGGAGAGCTCGAGTGGAGCGACGCCTTGCGCGGCGGGGCGATCGAGGTGCGGGGCTCACACGCCCTGGCGCGGGCGCTTCCCACCTGGAAGCGCCGCGTCGACCCGGTCCGGGCCAAGGTTCAGACATAGCACTTCCTGTGCGGTCCCGCGGGCATCACCATCGAGACCGTTCGTGTTCGCTGACGGTCTCATGGGGAGGAACGTCGTGGTGGTCGGAGTGGCCGGTCGGTTTCCGGCGGTGGTGGTCGGAGCGGGCCAGGCCGGCCTGGCGGTGAGCTATGAGCTGACCGTCCGCGGGGTCGAGCATGTGGTGCTGGAGCGGGCACGGGTCGGCCAGATGTGGCGGGGTCTGTGGGACAGCTTCCGCCTGGTGACGCCGAACTGGACCATGAGCCTGCCCGGCGCCACCTACGCCGGCGACGACCCGGAGGGCTTCGTTCCACGCGATGAGATCGTCCGGTACCTGCAGCGGTACGCGTCGAGCTTTGGTGCGCCCGTTCGCGAGGGAGTCGGCGTGGACAGCCTCGAGCCCGGGCCCGACGGCGGGTTCCTGCTCCGCACCTCGGCGGGCGAGTTGCGGGCAGCGTCGGTTGTCGTGTGCACCGGCGCCTATCAGCGGCCCCATCGCCCCGGGATCGCGGCGGGGTTCCCGCGCGGTCTGCCGGCGATCGACGCCCGGGACTACCGCAACCCCGCAGCCCTACCGCAGGGGAAGGTCCTGGTCGTGGGAAGCGGCCAGACCGGGTGCCAGCTCTCCGAGGAGCTGCACGAAGCCGGCCGCGAGGTGTTCCTGGCCTGCGGGCGGGCGCCGTGGCTGCCGCGGCGGCCCGGCGGCCGCGACATCGTCACCTGGCTCAAGGACACCACCTTCTTCGACACCCCGCTCAGCGCCCTGCCCTCACCGGCGGCCCGGTTGGGCGCCAACCTGCTCGTGACCGGCCAACGGGGCGGCCATGACCTGCACTACCGCACGTTGCAGGCCATGGGGGTGCAGCTCCTGGGCCGCCTGGCCGGCGTGGACGGACACCGGGCGTCCTTCGCCGGTGACCTGGCCGACTCGGTCGCCTTCGGCGACGCCCGCCACGCCGACATCCGGAAGCTGCTCACCGAGCAGCTCGCCGCCAGAGGGATCGCGGCGCCCGAGCTGCCCGACCCGCCGCCCTTCCACGCCGACCCGCCGCTCGAGCTGGATCTCAACGGATTCGGGGTGGTGATCTTCACCTCCGGGTTCCGCCCCGGCTACGGGCGGTGGATCCGGTTCCCGGCCTTCGACGCCATGGGCTTCCCGCTCACCGACAACGGCGCCAGCACGGTGGTCCCCGGCCTGTTCTTCTGCGGCGTCCACTTCCTGCGCAAGCGCAAGTCCTCGGTGCTGTTCGGTGTGGGTGAGGATGCCGCCATCGTGGCCCGATCGGTCGCCCGCGACCGGTCACGGCAGTACGCGGCGGGCGCCTAGCGGTTCCCTGAGGGCGCCGGGCCATCGCGGATCACACCGCGGACCTGGTCCACCGACACCCCTTCCCACGGGAACTCGACCAGCCACCAGGTGGCACCTGCCGAGGCGTAGGGGGCCGGATCGGTGCCCACCGGCAGCGCCGCGACGACGTCGAAGGGCTCTGTCACGTCCTCCCGATCTCCCCGCGGACCGAGGCGATCTCGGCGACGATCTGGGCGAGCTGGTCCGGGTGCTCGAGGTCGACCGGGAAGAACCCCTGGAACCGGACGGCACGCCGAAGCGGCTTCCGCCTTCCGGGGTACCCGCCCACCCACACCGGGATCCCGGGCCGCTGGACCGGCCGGGGCAGGAACCGCATGCCGTCGACCGTGTAGTGCGCACCACGGTGGTGCACGGGCTCGCCCGACCAGGCGGCCGTCAGGATCTCCAAGGCCTCGTCGAGCATTCCGGCGCGCCGGCGGTCGTCGAGCTCCTCCCCGGTGATCGAGAGCTCGTTTCCGGACTGGTCGCTGCCGAGGCCGACGCCGAGCGTCAAGCGGCCGCCGCTCAGCCGATCCAGGGTGGCCGTCTCCCTGGCGACCTTGACCGGTCGGCGCCTGGCGAGCGGGGTGATCATCGGACCGAGCCGGATCGTCCGTGTGGCGGTGGCGATCGCCGCGAGCGTGATCCAGGCGTCGGCGACCTCGAGAACCGGCTCCCGCCAGCGGACGTGGTCCCACAGGAAGACGCCGTCCCATCCGGCTTCCTCGGCCTCGGCGGCCAGCCGGGCGACGAGCGCCGGGTCCGCCAGCGCGTCGAAGATCGGCACGAAGAGCCCGGAGCGCATCGGCCCGGTCACGGACGGCGGGCCTCGATGATCCAGGCCCGCGAGTCGAACCACACGCCGCCTTCGCCCGCGTGCGCGGCGAGGGCCTCACGGAGGCGGTCGAGCGCCTGCTCGGCGGCGGCGGCACCCAGGCGCGCCAGCGACTCCCTGGTGCTCGTGAAGCCGCCGACCCACTCCAGGGCCGCCGCGACGTCCGGTCCGTAGTAGACGGGCTGGTGGACGTCGGTGAACGTGGCCTCGCCGAATCCCGCCGCGCCGAGGATCGCCTCCACGGTGTCCCGGTCGCCGAGCGAGAACGGCTCCCGCCCTTCGGGAGCCGGGCCCGGCGACCCCTCAGGGGCGAGCGCCCGCTCGATCGCCACGTTCCATTCGTTGCGCTCGTGCGCCTGCCAGACCATCATCACCAGGCGCCCGCCGGGCCGGAGCGCCACCGCGACGTTGGCGAACGCCGCGGCGGGGTCATCGAAGAACATCGTCCCGAACCGGCTGATGGCGAGGTCGAACCCGCCCTCCGGAAAGCGGTGCACCTGCGCGTCGCCCTGCTCGAAGGCCACGTTGTGGATGCCCTCCACCCGGGCAAGCTCGCGGGCCCGCTCGATCATGGGGGCGGAGAGGTCGACGCCGAGCGCGCTCCCTTGCGCGGCCGACCGCGCGGCGTCCCGGGTCGTCCGGCCGGTCCCGCAACCGATGTCCAGGACCCGGTCGTCCGCCCGGATCCCATACGTGCGGCGAAGGATCTCGTCGTGCAGCCGGAGCTCGGCGTCGTAGTCGACGCGGGCCACGCGCGGTTGCTGGCGGTCGTTCGGATCCACAGAACAAGATCCTATGCCCTGTCGGTTGATCGGCTATCCCAGGCGCAGGTGGTGCCGCTCGGCCAGGGTGGGGACGGTGGCGAAGTCGATGTCCAGCCCGTAGCGGGCGACCACCTCGCCGATCGCGGCCTCGTCCCGCCCGGGCGCGGCCAGCAGGGGCGCCATCGCGCGGAAGTAGTGCTCGAACCCGGCCGGGGAGATCAGCTCCAGCAGCCGCGCCGGCTCCTCGCCGGCGTTCCAGAACGCATGGGCGACCCCGCGGGGCTTGAACACGAGGTCGCCGGGTCCGGCCTCGAGCACCTCGTCGCCGAGCTGGACGCCGAAGCGGCCCTCCAGCACGTAGGAGTACTCGTCCTCGTTGTGGTGGGTGTGGAGCGGGGCGCCCAGCGCCCGCGGTGGGAGCGGGTGCTCGACCAGGCTGAACGCGCCCCCGGTGCGCTCGCCGTCGATCAGGAAGCGGACCCCCAGGGCGAGCAGGCGCACGGCCTCGCCCCGGTCGGGACCGAGCAGGTGGCTGACCGCTGCCGGCATACCGGGATTCCTTTCGATTGACGCTTCGTCCATCGAACTATGCGGCCTCCGTCCTCCGGCGTCAAGTTCGACTATCATTGTGTCCAACCAAATGATCGAGAAGCGGAAGTACGAGCTGAAGAAGCGGGCCGAGCGGCTGGCCGACACCCGCCGCCGGATCACCGAGGCGACCGTGGAGCTGCACCGCACCGTCGGTCCGGCAGCCACCCACATCAACGAGGTCGCCCGCCGCGCCGGCGTGCAGCGCATGACCGTCTACAACCACTTCCCCAGCGACACCGCGCTGCTGACCGCCTGCTCGGCCCACTGGCGGGCGCTGCACCCGACCCCCGACCTGGCCGCCTGGCGCGCCGTCGAGGACCCGGGGGCGCGGCTGCGCCTGGGCCTGGGCCAGCTCTATGGCTGGTACCGCGAGACCGACCCCATGACCGGCAACGTCCTGCGCGACGCCCAGGTCCTGCCCGCCCTGCGCACCATCCTCGAGGGCGGCCTGCTGCGCTACCTCGACCAGGCCCGCCAGGTCCTCACCGAACCCCTCGGCGCCCGCGGACGCCGCCGCGAACGGGTGGACGCCGCCGCCCGGGCCGCCGTCGACCTCCACACCTGGCGGGCCCTCGCCCCCCTCGGCGACGCCGAGGCCGCCGAGCTGGCCGCCGGGCTCGTCGAGCTCGCCGCCAACAGCTGAGGCGGCGGATCGGCGGCCGGCTCTATGCTTGCATCGCCGTATCCCGGCCGATCCACGGAGGGTGGCGATGGTCGACCCTGGAGGGGGCGAGCCGCGCGAGCTGGATCGGGGCCGCCAGATCCGCTTTGCCGTCACGCCCACGGGCGTGCGGGTGGCCTACGCCACCGTCGGACGAAGGCCCGCGCTGGTCGTCCCCGCGGCCTGGATCGGTCACCTGGAGATCACCTGGCAGGACCCGGCCGTGCGCGCCTTCTACGCCCCGATCGCCGCCTGCCGGACGGTGGGTGGCCTACGACAAGCCGGGCTGCGGGCTCTCCGACCCCTGGCCGGCGCCCCAGACGCTCGACAGCGACCTGGAAGTGCTCCGGACGGTGATCGACCACCTGGAGCTCGGCCGGGTCGACCTGCTGGGGCTCTCGATGGGGGCGCCGGTGTCGCTGGCCTACGCGGTCCAGCACCCGGAACGGGTCGGGCGCCTGATGCTGTACGGCGGCTTCGCCGACGGTCACCAGGTCGCCTCGGCCGAGGTCCGCGCGGCCATGATCGAGCTGGTTCGGGCGCACTGGGGGCTCGGCTCGGACGTGCTGGCCGACATCTTCCTCCCCGACGGCACGGCGGAGGCCAAGGTGCGCTTCGCCGAGCTGCAACGCCGGTCCACGACCGCCGGGATCGCCTCGGAGCTGCTGGCGCAGTGCTACGAGCTCCGCGTCGACGACCTCCTGGACCGCGTCGCCACGCCCACCCTGTCCTGCACCGGCGCGACGACCGGGCCATTCCCTACCGGCTGGGACGCGACCTGGCGGCCAGGGTCCCCGGGGCGCGGCTGGTCTCGCTCGCCGGCCGGAGCCACTGGGTGTTCGCCGGCGACGCCGCGGCGGTGGTCCGCGAGATCCTGGGATTCCTCGACCTCCCCCGGAGCGAACAGCCCACCGGACGGGCGGCGGGGCCGGCCGGCACGCTCACGGCACGGCAGCTCCAGGTCGCGGCCCTGGTCGCCGGCGGGCTGACCAACCGCCAGATCGCCGGCCGGCTGGGCATCGAGGAACGCTCGGCCGAGGGACACGTGGAGCGAATCCGCCAGCGGCTCGGCGTCAGGTCCCGCGCCCAGATCGCCACCTGGTGGGCCTCCGCCCAGGATGACTGAGGTACCCGGGTGAGGTACCGGCTGGGGTACTTTCCCGCCTGACGGCCGGGCCGGCGCTCCGTAGCATCACCGCAAGGATCTGCGCTCAGGTGATGGAGGGCCGGGAATGGGCACCCGACGACGTGGCGTGGCGCTCACGCCCATGGAGACCCGGTACGACGTCATCCTGCGCACGGCCGAGCTCGCCGACGAGCTCGGCTACGAGGCCTTCGCCCTTCCCGAGGGCTGGGGGCTGGACGCGACCCTGCTGCTCGCCGAGGCTGCGTCGCGCACGCGCCGGATCAAGCTCGTCTCCGGCATCCTGTCGGTCTGGGGCCGCACCCCGGGGACGCTGGCGATGACCGCCGCCACCCTCCACCGGCTGTCGGGAGGCCGGTTCGTGCTCGGCCTCGGCCCCAGCACCAGGGCACTGGCGGAGGGGTTCCACGACGTCCGCTTCGCGCACCCGGCCGACAAGCTGCGCGAGGTCACGGTCAAGGTCCGCGCGCTCCTGGCCGGTGAACGCGCCCTGCTCGACGCCACGACCGGGGCACGGCCGCTCCGCCTCGGCCAGCCGCCCGCGCCCGAGCTGTCCATCTGGCTGGCGGCGGTGGGCGAGCGCACCGTCCGGGTCGCCGCCGAGCTGGCCGACGGCTGGTTCCCCCTGTTCGCCGCCCGTGACCAGGTCGTCGACCGGACCCATACGCTCGGCAAGGTCCGGAAGGCGGCCGGGCTCCGGACCGAGCCGCTCACCGTCGCCGCCGGCCCGATGACCGTCGCCACCGATGACGCCGCCGAGGCGCGCCGCATCTCGGCCAGCTGCATCGCCTGGTACCTGTCCGCCATGGGCGACCTCTACGCCCGGTTCGTCGCCGGGCAGGGGTACGGAGGCGCGGTCCAGGCCATTCTCGAGGCGAACCCCCGTCCGCGCCCCGACGAGGGCGTCGTCCCCGCCGAGGCACAGGTCGTCCTCGACCAGTTCACCGCCCACGGCACGCCCAGCCAGGTCCGCGATCAGCTGGCGGGGTGGGACGGCGCGGTCGACCTGGCGATGATCGGGCTGCCACCGGGCCTGCCCTGGGCCACCCTCGAGGCGACCCTGCGCGCCGCTGCCCCCGGCGCGTGAGGGCGCCGGGGCAGCCGAACTCGGGCCAGTCGCGACCGCGTTTCGTCAAGACCGACGAGCATGCTCGGCGCGGCCCGGCACCCGGCCTGTCGCGCCGGGTCGGGCGGTGGTTGGCTTCGCACCGCCGACAGGACACTTCGCGAAAGGCAACCGCATGGCCCGCCAAGCAGTCTCCAGCGATCAGGCCCCGGCCGCGCTCGGTCCCTACAGCCAGGCGATCGTCGCGGCTGGCTTCGTCTTCTGCTCGGGGACCGCGGGGATCGACCCCGCGACCGGTGCCGTGGGCGACGGGATCGAGGCACAGACCGAACAGGCGCTCCGGAACCTCGCCGTCATCCTCGAGGCCGCCGGGGCGTCGATGGCCGATCTGGTGAAGACCACGATCTTCTACGCCGACGTCGACGACTTCGGGCGGCTCAACGAGGTCTACGCCAGGCACATGCCCGACCCGCCGCCGGCGCGGTCCGCCCCGGCCAACGTCAAGCTCCCTCGCGGGCTGCTGGTGTCGATCGACGCCATCGCCGCCCTTCCGGCCGGGGCTGGCTAATGGGGGCGCAGTGGATGTGTGAGAGTTCCGCTGAAGTCACCAGCAGGTGAGCACTGTTGTGAGCTGGGCGCTGGTGAGCCCTACGGCTAGATCG
>Ga0307415_100000605_pt1 | contig 15694 bp, 17 predicted proteins | sample DK1Cmetagenome_FD_204524 | JGI IMG/M metagenome (GOLD analysis project Ga0307415, IMG submission 204524) | Maize rhizosphere microbial communities from greenhouse at UC Davis, California, United States - DK15-C-2 | ecosystem: Host-associated > Plants > Roots > Rhizosphere > Soil | place: USA...
TCTTGCCGTGGTCGATGTGCCCGGCGGTGCCGAGCGTGAGCGGTGCCGTCGTCATCGCAGCGCGGCGACCACCGCCGTCGCGGTCTCGTCGAGCTCGTCGGCAGCCAGCGTGCGCGGGTCGAGCAGAACGCGCTCGCGCTCGATCCGGGCGACGACGGCGGGCTCACCGGCTCGCAGCGCGGCCGCCAGCGCCGTGGCGCCCGCCGCACCGGGGTCGATCGCGACGACCGGACCGCGCAGCTCGAGCAGCGGCAGCGCGCCGCCGCCGACGCGCCCGACCGCGCTGACCACCTCGCCGCCGGTCGCCGCCGCCAGCCGGTCGGCACGCGCGTGCAGCTCCGTCTCGTCGACCCTCAGCATCGCGAGCACCGGCAGCTCGCGCCGCGCCAGCTCCGGGTCGCGGTAGAGCGCGAGCGTCGCCTCCAGCGCGGCGAGCGACAGCTTGTCGATCCGCACCGCGCGCGCGAGCGGATGGCGGCGGCAGGCGGCGATCGCATCCTCCATCCCGACCAGCACGCCCGCCTGCGGGCCGCCGAGCAGCTTGTCGCCCGAGAACGCCACCACCGCGGAACCGGCCGCGACCGACCGGCGCACGGACGGCTCGCTCGCGAGCACGGCGAGCTCGTCGGCCAGGACGCCCGAGCCGACGTCGTCGATGACCGGGACGCCGAGCCCGCAGAGCGCCTCGACGTCGACCCCCTCGACGAACCCGACCGTGCGGAAGTTCGACGGGTGCGCGCGCAGGATCGCTCCGGTCTCGCTGTCGAGCGCCGCCTCGTAGTCGCTCAGGCGCGTGCGGTTCGTCGTCCCGACCTCGACCAGCCGCGCGCCGGCCTGGTCGACCACCTCGGGCATCCGGAAGCCTCCGCCGATCTCGATCAGCTGCCCGCGCGAGACGACGACGTCGCGGCCCGGTCCGGAGAGCGCGCAGACCGCGAGCAGCACCGCCGCGGCGCAGTTGTTCACGACGGTCGCCGCCTGCGCGCCGGTCAGCTCGCGCAGCAGGCCGTCGACGTGCTCGTGGCGGGAGGCCCGCTCGCCGCTCCCGAGGTCGAGCTCGACGTTGGAGTAGCCCCGCGCGGCCCGCGCGACAGCCGCCTGCGCCGGCTCGGCGAGCGGCGCGCGGCCGAGGTTCGTGTGCACGATCACGCCGGTCGCGTTCAGCACCCGCCGCAGCGACGGCCGCAGCCGCTCGCGCGCGCGGGAGACGAGGTCGACATCGTCGCGCGCGCCGGCCAGCAGCTGCGCCCGGCGGTCGGCGAGCTCCGCGCGAGCCACCGCGGTGGCGAGGCGGTCGACCGACGGAAGCGCGCGCAGGCGATCCACGACGTCACCGAGCTTAGAGCCGCGCACCTCGGGACCGACAACAGAAACGAGCTTGACAAATAAAGTCGTCGGTGACACGATGGCTTCCCATGCACGACGTCGCCGTCATCGACGATCCCGCCGCCGCCGAGGCGTCGCTCGACCCGACCCGTGCCCGGCTCCTCGCCGAGCTGGCGGAGCCCGGGTCAGCCAGCACGCTCGGGGCACGCGTCGGCCTCACGCGCCAGAAGGCCAACTACCACCTGCGGGCGCTCGAGCGCCACGGGCTGGTCGAGCTCGTCGAGGAGCGTCGCAAGGGCAACTGCACCGAGCGCGTGCTCCAGGCGACGGCCGCGTCGTACGTGATCTCGCCGACCGCGCTGTCGGCGGTCGCACCCGATCCCTCGCGGGAACCGGACCAGCGCTCGGCGCGCTGGCTGCTCGCGGTCGCGGGCCGGATGGTCCGCGAGGTCGGCGAGTTGATCACCGGCGCGAGCGCGGCGCGCAGGCCGCTGGCGACCTTCGCGATCGACAGCGAGGTGCGGTTCTCGTCCGCGTCTGCCCGGGCGGCCTTCGCCGCCGAGCTCGTGGACGCGGTCAACGGGCTGGTCGCGAAGTACCACGACGAGTCCACCGCCGGCGGCCGTCCGCACCGGTTCGTCGTCGCGCTGCATCCGAGCATCACCACCGACACCACCACCAAGGAGACATGACGATGGGCCGAGAGTTCGAGATCCGCCGTGAGGTCGACCTCCCCGCGACGCCTGAGGACGTGTGGACCGCGATCACGGCCGACAGCGCCGCATGGATGTTCCCGACCGGGATGGAGATCCCGCCCGGAGCAGAGCCGCCCGAAGGATCACCCGTCACGACGTGGCAGCCGCCGCACCGGCTCGCGATCCGCATGGAGGGCCCGGACGGCTACTTCAACGCGCTCGAGTACGAGATCGTCGCGCGAGAGGGCGGCACGGCGCACCTGCGCTACGTGCACAGCGGCATCTTCACCGACGACTGGGACGACCAGTACGACGCCGTCGACGGCCACACCGACTTCTATCTCCACACGCTCGGGCAGTACCTGGAGCACTTCAAGGGGCGTCCGGTCACCTATGTGGGCCAGCCGTCCTCGGGCATCGAAGGGCCTGAGGCGTCCGGCACGCCGGACGCGATGGAGACGCTGCGCGCCGCGCTCGGGGTCGCCGGCGACGCGCGCGTGGGCGAGCGCGTCAGCGCGGATCTCGGAGACGCCGGCAAGCTGGAAGGCGTCGTCGACTACTCGACGCCGAACTTCCTGGGCGTCCGGACCGCGGATGGGCTCTACCGCTTCTTCGGACGCAACGCGTTCGGGAGCGTCGTAGGCCTGAGCGCCCACCGGTTCAGCGACGGCGTGGACGCTGCGGCGTCCGAGCAGGCGCTCAAGCGCTGGCTCGACGGCGTGTACGCGTAGGAGCGTCCCGGGGCGCGCGCGCGGGTACGCAGGGTGGCATGCCCGAGAACGATCCGCAGGAACAGCTGACGAAGTACCTCACCGACGCGCATTCGATCGAGGAGCAGGCCCTCGTCCAGATGCGCATGGCTCCCAGGCTCGCGGGCGACCCGGAGCTGGCGCGCGCGTTCTCCGAGCATCTCCGAGAGACCGAGGAGCACGAGCGGCTGGTGCGCTCCGCGCTGGAGCGCCGCGGCGGTGCGCCCTCGACCGTAAAGGATCTCGCGGGCCGCGCGGGCGGCTGGGGGATGGTGCTGTTCGCGCGGCTGAATCCGGACAGTCCCGGCAAGCTGACTGCGCACGCGTACTCCTACGAGCACATGGAGATCGCCGCCTACGAGCTGCTGCGGCGGATCGCCGAGCGCGCGGCCGACCAGCCAGTGGCCGAGCTCGCGCGGCGGATCGGGCCGGATGAGCGGGCGATGGCCGACCGGCTGGAGACCTGCTGGGATCTCGCCGTGGGCGCGTCGCTGCGGGCGAAGGACGCCGACGACGTCGGCCGCGAGCTCGTCAAGTACCTGCGCGACGCGCATGCACTCGAAGCCCAGGCGAAGCAGCTGCTCGAGGTCGGCCCGAAGCTCGCCGGCCTCGACGAGCTGGCGACGGTCTTCCGCGAGCACCTCGAGCAGACGAGCGAGCACCAGCGGCTCGTCGACGAGCGCCTGTCGGCGCACGACGCGCGGCCGGCGCGATTCCAGGCCGGCGCCCTGCGGGCGGGAGCGCTGAACCTCGGCGCGTTCTTCAAGCTGCAGCCCGACACGCCGGTCAAGCTGGCGGGCTTCGCCTACGCGTTCGAGGCGCTCGAAGCGGCCGGATACGAGCTGCTCTCGCGCGTTGCCGAGCGCGCGGGCGACCAGGAGACGGTCGCCGTCGCCACGCGGATCCTCGCCGAGGAGCGCGAGGCGGCGCTGCGCGTCGCGGCCACCTGGGATGCGGCCGCGGACACGGTCGCCGCCCTGCCGGCCGCCTGACTCAGCGCGCGTACCGCTCGGCGTCGGCGCGCCTGAGCTCGATGCCGAGGCCGGGCGAGTCGGGGTTGGGGCGCAGCATGCCGCCTTCCGGCTCGAGCGCCCCGTCGAACAGCAGCCGCTCGATCCGGACGTGGTCGTGGAACCACTCGAGATGGAGCGCCGACTGCATCGCCGCGCAGACGGGCGCGTGCACCGTCGGCGAGCAGTGCGCGGAGAACGGCAGCCCGTACGCCTGGCAGAGCGCGTCGGCGCGCAGCACGCCGGTGATGCCGCCGCAGCGCGTCGCGTCGCCCTGCAGCACGTCGACGGCCTCGGCGGCGAGCAGCCGGCGGAAGCCGTAGGCGTCGGTCACGTACTCGCCGGCGGCGATCGCCATCCCGGCGGGCGCGCGATCGCGCACCCGGCGCAGGCCTTCGAGGTCGTCCGACGACACCGGCTCCTCGAACCACCCCACGCCGCACTCGGCGAACCGGTCGGCGATCGCGAGCGCGCCGTCGGGCGCCCAGGCGCCGTTGCCGTCCACCATCAGCTCGACGTCCGGGCCGATCGCGTCCCGCGCGGCGCGCACGCGCGCGGGATCGAGGCCGGGATCGCTGCCGACCTTGATCTTGACGCGAGCGATGCCCTGCTCGACCCAGGCGGCGAGCTGCGCTTGGAGCCGCTCGTCGGAGTACGAGGTGAAGCCACCCGACCCGTAGATGGGCACGGCCTCGCGTCGGCGGCCGAGCAGCACCGACAGCGACAGGTCGAGCAGCCGCGCCTTGAGGTCCCAGAGCGCGATGTCGACGGCGGCGACCGCGAACGCGCTGAGCCCGCTCGTCACCGCGTTGCGCAGCGAGCCCGTCATCGCCGCCCACGTCCCCGGGATGTCCATCGCCTCGCGTCCCACGACGACGTCCGCGAGCTTGTCGAGGATCAGGCCGGCGACCGCGGGTTCCCCGTAGGTCCAACCGAGCCCGGCGTGCCCGCCGGCGTGCAGCTCGACCAGCACGATCGTCGTCGAGTCCCACGACAGCGTCCCGTCCGCCTCCGGCGCGTCGGTCGGGATCGTGTACGCGCCGACCTCGATGCGCTCGATCGCGCAGCCTGCTCCGACGGTCGCCCTCATTCCTGCGTCTCCACTGGCGCGGGCGGGGTCGCCGAGGCCAGCGCGAGCGCGGCCTCGATGTGGGAGAGGTGCGTGAGCGCCTGCGGGAAGTTGCCGAGCATCGACCGGCGGCGCATGTCGAACTCCTCCGAGAACAGCCCGAGGTCGTTCGCGGTCGCGATCGCGCGGTCGAAGCAGGTGCGCGCCTCCTCGACCCGGTCCTGGCGCGCGAGGCAGTCGACGAGCCAGAACGAGCACGGCAGGAACGCGCCCTCGCGCCCGGGGAGCTCGTCGGAGATCTCGTAGCGGCGCAGCAGCCCGTCGTCCTCGAGCGCCTCGCGGACCGCGTCGACGGTGCCGACCATGCGCGGGTCGTCGTAGGCGACGAACCCGATCGCCGGCAGCCGCAGCAGCGCGGCGTCGAGCGCCTCGTGGCCGAACGCCTGCACGAACGTGCCGCGCCGGTCGTCGAAGCCGTCGCGCTCGATCGCAGCCGCGATCTCGTCGCGCGCCTTGCGCCAGCGCCGCTCGGGTGCCTTGCGCATGCAGTGCGCGGCGAGCTCGAGCCCGTGGTGCAGAGCCGACCAGCAGAGCGCCTTCGAGTGCACGAAGTGGCGCGGCTCGCCGCGCCACTCCCAGATTCCACGGTCGGGCTCGCGCCAGCGCTCGGCGGCCGCGTCGGCCAGCGCCACGAGGAAGCGCCAATAGTCGTCGTCGGGCGGGTGCCCGCGCTGGAACCAGCGCCAGCTCTGGTCGAGCAGGTGGCCGAACGCGTCCAGCTGGAGCTGCTCGGCGGCGCTGTTGCCGACGCGCACCGGGCCGGCGCCGTCGCGCCCGTCGAGCCGGCCGAGCTCCTGCTCCGGTATCCGCCGTTCGCCGCCCACGCCGTAGAAGACCCGCAGGTTGTCGGCGCTGCCGGCAGCGCTGCGCTCGATGAAGCGCCGGAACGCATCGGCCTCCGCGTCGTAGCCGAGCCGCGTGAGCGAGCGCGTCGCCATCACGGCGTCGCGGATCCAGGCGTAGCGATAGTCCCACGTTCGCTCGCCGCCGGGCGTCTCGGGCAGCGACGTCGTGACCGCCGCCACCATCGCGCCGGTCGGGGCGTAGGTGAGGCCCTTGAGGACGAGCGCCGACCGGCGCAGCCCCGCCGCGTCGGGGCCGTCGAGCGTCGCACGCTCCGACCATTCGCGCCACCACGCGATCGTCTGCTCCAGGCGCCGGTCGATGTCGGCCGGCTCGGGCGGCTGCGGCGCGTCGTCGAGCTGCTCCGGGCGCCGGAACTCGAGCACGAGCCGCACGCGCCGGCCGGCGTGCACGACGGTCTGTGCGACCAGCCCGTGCTCCTCGTCGGGTGCGAGGCCGGCATCGCTCCAGCACAGCAGGCCGTCGTCGCCGCCGACGGCGGAGTAGAGCTCGCGGCCGTGGTGGCGGATCCACGGCTCGACCTCGCCGTAGTCGAAGCGCGGCCGGATCAGGATGCGCAGCGGCAGCGCTCCGCGCTCTCCGTCGACGATCCGCAGCAGCGTGCGGCGGTCCTCGCCGCGCTCGGTGCCGCGGTCCATCGCGAAGCAGTCGTAGAGCCGCGCCCGGCCGCCGGCGACCTGGAGCGTGCTGACCAGCACGAGCGTGCCATCCAGGTAATCGCGCAAGGAGGGCTCGGCGCCGTCGTCGTCGGGTGCGACGATGCACGTGCCGCCGTCCGGCAGCAGCAGGCGCGCGAACGCGCTACCGCTGTCGAACCGCGGCAGGCAGCACCAGTCGATCTCGCCGCGTCGCGAGACGAGCGCCGCCGTGTGGCAGTCGCCGATCAGCCCGTAGTCGGCGATGTCGGGCGCGTGCATGTAACACGCCGGTACCCCTCGCCGGCACATCTGCGCCGCGTGCCGGTCAGCCGACCGACGCGCGCTCCGGCCGGACTGTTCGCCGAACGACACCGCGCTTCTCGATCAGCCGCTCGGCCAATCGTGCCGCCGCGGCCATGATCGTCAGCGCCGGGTTGGCGGCTCCCTGCGTCGGCATCGCGCTGCCGTCGGCGATGAACAGGTTCGGCACGCTCCATACGCGCTGGTCCCCGTCGCAGACGCTCTCGGCCGGGTCGGTACCCATCCGGCAGCCCCCGATCAGGTGCGCGTAGCGGTCGATCGTGAGCACGTCCTGCGCGCCGGCCGCTTCCCAGATGGTGTGCAGCAGCTGCTTGGCGTGGGCGATGCTTGCGCGGTCGTTGTCGCACTGCGTGTAATCGAAGCGCGCGACCGGCAGCCCGTACTGGTCGCGCTCGTCGGCAAGCGTCACGCGGTTGCCGGGCAGGGGCAGCAGCTCGCATAGCGCGCCGAGCGTGGACCAGTGGTTGTAGTCGCGCATGTACTCGCGCAGCGCGGTGCCCCAGTGGCCGTCAGCGAGCACGTGCGCGGCCCAATCGATCGGCAGGGGGGAGATCGTCTGGATCGAGAACCCGCGCGCGAAGCCACGGCGGCGGTCGGTCTCGTAGAACTGCTCGCTCGACACCTCCGGCGGCGGCGCCTTGTACATCCGCATGAGCTCGGGGAAGCGGCCCGCGACCTGCGGCGCGCCCTGCACCATCACATAGCGCCCGACCTGGTCGGCGTCGTTGCCGAGCCCGTGGGGGAAGCGGGCGCTGGTCGAGAGCAGCAGCAGCCGCGGCGTCTCGATCGCGTAGCCGGCGACCGCGACGGCCGCCGCCCGCTGGAAGCGCTCGCGCCCCTCGTGCACGTAGGCGACGCCGGTGCAGCGGCCGGAGTCGTCGATCTCGATCCGCGCCGCCATGCAGTCGGCGCGAACCTCGGCGGCGTGCGCGAGCGCGTCGGGCACGTGCGTGACGAGCGGGCTGGCCTTCGCGTTCACCTTGCAGCCCTGGAGGCAGAAGCCGCGGTAGATGCAGTGCGGCCGGTTGCCGAACGTGCCGTTGGCGATCGCTACGGGCCCGACGCGCATCGCGATCCCGGCGTTGCGCGCGCCCTCCCAGGCGCGCGCCGCGGCGCCCGCGATCGGATGCGCGCTGTGGGGATAGCTGTGCGGATCGCCCCACGGCCAGTCCTGCCCGGCGACCGGCAGCTCGCGCTCGAGCCGCTCGTAGTGCGGCTTGAGCGCCTCGTACGGATACGGCCAGTCGACGCCGACGCCGTCCTCGCTGCGGGTGCGGAAGTCGGAGGGGTGGAAGCGCGGCGTGTAGCCGGCGAAGTGGATCATCGAGCCGCCGACCCCGAGGCCGGAGTTGTTCTTGCCGAGCTCGACCGGATCATCGCCGCCGATGATCCGCTTGTCGGTCCAGTAGAGCTTGTGGGATCCGGCCTCGTCGGAGACCCAGTCGCGGTCGGGGTCCCAGAACGGCCCCTTCTCGAGCACCACGACCCGCCAGCCGGCGCGTGCCAGCCGCTGCGCCAGCACCGCGCCGCCGGCGCCGCAGCCGACGATCACCATGTCGACCTCGTCGGAGTCGCGGTAGCGCTTCATCGTGCGCTGCTGCGGGACGGCGCGCGAGTGCACGTCGAGCAGCTTGTGCGAGTCGTTGCCCGGCGGGTCGAGCGAGCCCTTCAGGACCAGCCGCTTCACACGTCCACTCCCCGCTCCCTAACGTCGCGGACGGGATCCAGCTCGAACGCCTCCTCGGCCTCCCACGCCTCGCTCAGCCCGATCCCGAGCCGGCTATACCCGCGCGGGTACGCCGGGCCGGGGAAGCCGATCTCGCTCCACGCCCACGGATGCGAGTAGAACGCGCTGAGCGTGTCGCGCAAGAGGACGGACCAGGCGCGCACGACGTCGATCCGCTCCCAGCTCCCGCCCGCCAGCTCGCCGGCCGCGAAGCGCGAGCAGATCTCGATCCGCGCGTCCGGGTCGACCGCGGGAAACGAGGCGGCGCCGCGCGCGCGTGCCGCCTCGTCGAGCCCGCGCGCGGCCAAGCGCCACGTGTCGCGGTCGTCGGGCAGGCCGGCGTACTGATAGCCCTGCAGCTTGCCGTCGGCGAGGGCGGCATCGACCAGCTCGAGAACCGGGATCCGCGGCGGCTCGTCCTGCGCCGTCACCGTGTCGCAGAACGCGCGCAGGGTCGCCGCCTCGGCCGCGTCGAAGAAGCGCAGCGGGCCGTGCTCGGCGACACGCGCGAGCACGACTCGGCGCGTCGCCTCGTCCCAGTGGTCAGCCTGCTCGAGCACGTCGAAGTCCGGGTAGCGGCCGACCATCTGCGGCGTCGTGCCGCGGCGCTGGCGCGGCAATCCCGCGGGCGGCGGCGGCAGCCCGCTCCGGCGCCGCTTGGGGAGGTGGCCGGCCGCGCGATAGTCCATCAGGCCTCGCGCCGCATCAGCGCCGCCAGCACCGCCATGCCGCCGACCAGGACGAGCGATCCCGGCGCCAGCAGCGGCGGGCCCATGACCAGGTTGTAGGTCGGCTCGGAGAACCCGCCGGGCTTGCGCGCCACGCCGCGCGCGTGCAGGACGGTGCCGAGCAGCCCGTTCAATGCGTACAGCGCGCCGGCGGCCGGCAGCGCCGTGCGCGCCGCGCGCTCGCCGCCGGGCAGCGCTCCCGCGATGCCCGCCGCGAGCAGCGGCGGCGTGAGCGCGATCGGGCTCCACTCCCACTTGTCGCCGAACGAGCCCTTGTAGTGCTCGAGGTAGATCTCGAACGCGAGCGGCAGCGTGCTCAGCCCCGAGGTGAGGGCGAGCGAGCGCTGTAGGCGCCCGGAGCGGATGTTCCGCAGTGCGCGCTGCATCAGCGGTTCGTGAACTCGGCCGCCTTGCCCTTGATCGACTCCTTGACCATCTCCTTGGCGGCCGGGTCGCCGCCGATCACCGCGCTCGCGAAGCCCTTGGCCTGCTCGAAGCGGATGTGCGGCGGCAGCGGCGGCACCTCCGGGTCGGTGATCACCTCGAGCAGCGCCGGCCGGCCGGCGCTCAGCGCCGCGTCCCAGCCCGAGCCGACCTCGCCCGGGTGGTCGATGCGGATGCCCTCGAGGCCGAGCATCCGGGCGTACGCGGCGTACGGGAAGTCGGGCAGCACCTGCGACGCCTCGAGCTTCGGGTCCCCCTCCATCACGCGCTGCTCCCACGTGACCTGGTTGAGGTCGTCGTTGTGCAGCACGCAGATCACGAGCTGCTGGTTGGACCAGCGGTCGCGGTAGCGCGCGATGTCGATCAGCGCGTTGACGCCGAGCATCTGGAACGCGCCGTCGCCGATGGCGGCGACGACCGGCCGGTCCGGGTGGGCGAACTTGGCGGCCAGCGCGTACGGGATCGCCGGGCACATCGTCGCCAGCGTGCCGGACAGCGCGGCCATCATGTCCTCACGCAGGCGCAGGTTGCGCGCCCACCAGTTCGTCGCTGAGCCCGAGTCCGCGGTCAGGATGCAGCGGTCGGGCAGGCGTGAGGAGAGCTCGTGGAAGACGCGCTGCGGGTTCACCGGGTTGGCGTCCTGCAGGGCGCGGTCGTCGAGGATCCGCCACCAGCGATCGACCTCCGCCTCGATCTGCTCGCGCCACGAGCGGGCCTGCTTGTGCTCGAGCAGCGGGATCAGCGCCCGCAAGGTCTCGGCGGCGTCGCCGACGAGGTTGACTTCCATCGGGTAGCGCAGCCCGATCAGGCGGCCGTCGATGTCGATCTGCACGCCGCGCGCCTGGCCCTCCTTCGGCAGCCACTCGGAGTACGGGAAGCTGGACCCGATCATCAGGAGCGTGTCGCAGTGCTCGATCATCTCGTCCGATGGCTTGGTCCCGAGCAGCCCGATCGACCCGGTGACGTACGGCAGCGTGTCGGGGAGCGCCGCCCGGCCGTTGAGCGCCTTCGCGACGCCGCAGCCGAGCAGCTCGGCCGCCTGCATCACCTCGTGCTCCGCGCCGATCGCGCCCTGGCCGATCAGCATCGCGACCCGCTCGCCCGCGTTGAGGATCGCGGCGGCCGCGCGCAGCTCGGCCTCCCCCGGCATGATCCGCGGCTTGGCGTAACCGATGCCGGAGTGGACGGAGCCGTGCGCGCGCGGCGGCTCGGCGTAGGGCATCTCCTGGACGTCGTTCGGGACGATCACGCAGGCCGGCGAGCGCGTGGCCAGCGACACGCGGATCGCGCGGTCGACCAGGTGGCGCGCCTGCTCGGGCGCGTTGCAGACGTGGACGAACTCGTGGGCCACGTCCTTGAACAGCGCGATCAGGTCGACCTCCTGCTGGTACTCCGCGCCGAGCGCCATGCGCGGCTGCTGGCCGACGATCGCGACGACCGGCTGCTTGTCGAGCTTGGCGTCGTAGAGGCCGTTGAGCAGGTGGATCGCGCCAGGCCCCGAGGTCGCCATGCAGACGCCGGGCTCGTCGGTGAACTTGGCGTGCGCGGAGGCGGCGAAGGCGGCGATCTCCTCGTGGCGCACCTGGATGAACTCGACCCGCTCGCCGACCTCGTGGAACGCGCCCAACAGCCCGTTGATGCCGTCGCCCGGATAGCCGTAGACCCGCCTCACGCCCCAGTCGGCGAGGCGGTTGAGGATGAAGGCGGCGACGTTCTCGGACATGGTGTCCCTTCGTTTCGCGGTCCGCTCTTGCTTACCCGCGTGGCGCGCGCGGTCCCGCCGCGCCGTCGGTCGCCTGACAGGGCGCGGGGCGGGTATACCGGGAGGGGCATGTCGCTCTTCTCTTCGCCGTCCGACGCGGTCGCCGTGGAGCGCAGGTCCGTGGTGCTCGACGACGATCCCGGGCTCTACGAGGTCGTCCCGAAGGAGCGGGTGACGCGGGCGCGCCAGGCGAGCGCGGCCGTCGTGCTGACGCTGCCGGCCGGCTCGTGGAACGCGCGCGAGGAGGCCGGGCTGGCGCGCGGCGGCTACGGCCTGCTCGTGCTCGACGGTGTGCTGCTGCGCCGCGTCGGCGTCGACGGGCGCTACGGAGCGGAGCTGCTGGCCCAGGGCGACCTGCTGCGGCCGTGGCAGCACGACGGCGAGGCGGGCGTGATTCCGTTCGAGACCGCCTGGCGGATCGTCGCGCCGTCACGGCTCGCGATCCTCGACCGGCGCTGGGCGGCGCGGATGGCCCCGTTCGCGCAGGTCGGCCCCGAGCTGGCGGGCCGCGCGATGGAGCGATCGCTGCGGCTGGCGACCGTGATGGCGATCGTCCAGCAGCCGCGGCTGGAGCAGCGGCTGCTGCTGCTGTTCTGGGAGCTCGCCGACCGCCACGGCACGGTCCACCGCGACGGCGTGCACATCGACCTGCCGCTGACGCACGAGGTGATCAGCCACCTCGCCGCCGCCCGGCGGCCATCGGTCTCCTCCTCGCTCGCCAAGCTCGCCGAGCGCGGCATCGTCCGGCGCCAGGCGCGCGGCTGGGTGATCGCCGGCGACGCGCCGTAGTCGATCACGCCGAGCGCTGCGCGCGTTCGGCGTCGCGCCGTGCTGCTCGTCGTCCGCGCAGGTGGCGGGCTGAGGTCGCCGCTCAGCCGTCGGCGCGGAAGCTCAGCAGCTCGGCCACTCCGGCGAGCCGCAGGGTGCGCTGGATCGCCGCGCTGCCCTCGATGAGCGTCAAGTCGTGCCCGTCGCTGCGGGCGAGCTGGTCGCGCGCCACGAGCAGGCGGATGCCCGACGAGTCGAGGAAGTCGAGCTCGCGCAGGTCGATCACGAGGTGCGCCCACCCGGCGTCGGCGAGCTCGCGCAGCTTCTGCTCCAGCTCAGGGGCGGTGGCGATGTCGAGCTCGCCGACCGGCGCAACGACGACATGGTCGCCGGCCGGCCGCACCTCCACGTTGAATGGTCGGTTGTCCAGCGATCGTGGTTCGTCCGTCATCAGCGGCCAGTCATCTCGGATCGGACTTGAGCATTACGATCCGGTGTCCGGCGCTCCCCTGCGGAGCGCGCCGGCCGCCGGCCGACGTGCACGCCGGCCCCAGCCGCTCCGCACGCGCGACCGGGCCCTACGGTCTGCGCGAAGCATCATAGTCCTCGCCGGCGCGGCGACTCGCCGCGCCGCTGGCTCGGCGTGCGCGCTGGCTTGACTTCAGACACCGGTGTCTGATTTCGGCTGGACGATCACGAGCTACTCGCTCGTCTTCGGCAGCCTGCTGCGGCTCGGCGGGCGCGCGGCCGACCTGGTCGGCCCGCCGGCGCGTCTTCCTGACCGGACTGGTCATCTTCACCGCGGCGTCGCTCGGCCCCGCGCTCGCCGCCGCCGGCGCCGCCGCCCGCGCCGGCCAAGGCCTCGGCGCGTGATGCTCTCGCCCGAGCGCCGCGACCCGCGCGAGGTGCTGCGACGCGTGCTGGTCGCGGCGTGGCGTGCGCTCGGGCGCTACCACGCGCTCGTCGGGATCGACGCTCGCCGCGGTGTGCGACTGAGGATACGGGCCAGGGGTATCATGGTGGCGATGGAAGCGACCGCCCAACAGCACCAACACCACGACGAGATGCCGACCGGCGGCAGCGCGCTGACGCTCGTCGCGCTGAGCGCCACGCTGCACTGCCTGACCGGCTGCGCGATCGGCGAGGTGCTCGGGATGCTGATCGGCACGGCGCTGGGGTTCTCGAACCTCGGAACGATCGCGCTCGCCGTCGTGCTGGCGTTCGTGTTCGGCTACGGGCTGACGAGCCTGCCGCTGCTGCGCGCCGGGATGGCGCTCGCCGCCGTGGTGCCGATCGCGCTGGCGTCGGACACGCTCAGCATCGCCACGATGGAGATCGTCGACAACGCGATCGTGCTCGCCGTTCCGGGCGCGATGGAGGCCGGCCTCGACGCGCTGCTGTTCTGGGGCAGCCTTGCGTTCGCCCTCGTGATCGCCGGCGCGGTCGCGCTGCCGGTCAACCGCTGGCTGATCGCCCGCGGCAGGGGCCACGCGGTCGTGCACGAGACGGGCATCCACGGTGGTCCATCGCCCCGAGCGGTCGGGATCGTCGCCGCTGTGGCGTTCGTCTTCGGAGCGGCGGTGCTCGGCGCCGAGCTGCTCGGCTCCGACGACGAGCCCGAGCCCGAGCACGCGAGCGCGTCCGCCGCGCTCGTCCTGGGCGCGTAGCCGGCGGTCGCAGGAAATGTGCACGTGGCGACGCGCGGGAGTAGGGTCGGCCGATGACCGTCAACGCAGACTCGCTCCGTGATATCCCGCTGTTCGCCGACCTCTCGGATCGCGACCGCAAGCGGCTCGCCGCTTCGATGAAGGAGATGTCGTTCGCGGCCGGCGACGAGGTGGTCGCCCAGGGCAAGGGCGGCGTCGGCTTCTTCGTGATCCTCGAGGGCCGCGCTCGCGTCACGCGCGACGGCGACGAAGTCGGGATGCTCGGGGCCGGCGACTACTTCGGCGAGATGGCGCTGATCGACGGTGACGACCGCACGGCCTCCGTCCACGCCGACGAGCCGCTGCGCTGCGCCGCGATGACGTCGTGGATCTTCCGCCCGTTCGTCAAGGACCATCCGGACGTCGCCTGGGCGCTGCTCACGGCGCTCGTCAAGCGCGTGCGCGCGACGCAGGCGCTTCAAGTCGGCTCCGCCTAGGCTCAGCGCCGGCTGTCGGACGAGCGGCTGAAGGCGCGCTTGCGCGTCGGATGCTCGCGGTGGTGCACGGCGATCGCGGCGCCGAACGCCGTCAGGGTCACGACTCCGAACACGACCCAGTCACCCCACGAGTCCGCGCTGCTGACCACGAGATAGGCGAGGCCCGCGATCAGTCCGCCCATCGCCAGTCCTTGTGCAACCGAGCCGCGGGTCACGATACTCCTCCTTCCGACGCCGCTGAGACCGCCGACGCTATCCGAGGAGAGACGATGATCGCAACCGTTGCGGTGGGGACCGACGGGTCGGGCACGGCCGCCAAGGCCGTGCGCGAGGCGCTGGAGCTGGCGGAGCGCTTCGGCGCCCGGATCGTCTTCATCAGCGCCTACCACCCGGTCGACGAGGGCCGGCTCCGCAGCGAGAAGCGCGACGCCCCAGAAGAGGTGCAGTGGGCGATCAACCCGGAGGAAGACGTCGACGCGACCCTGCGCGAGGCGGAGGAGCTGGCGGAGCAGCGCGGGCTCGAGTGGGCGAGCGAGGCGGCCCAGGGCGACCCCGCCGAAGTGCTGATCGCGCTCGCCGACAAGCACGACGCCGACGTGCTCGTGATCGGAAACCGCGGCATGCACCGGCGCGTCCTGGGCAGCGTGCCGAACTCGGTCACGCACAAGGCCCACTGCTCGGTCTTCCTCGTCAAGACGACCTAGCGTTTGCGCCGGCGCAAGCGAGCGGTTACCGTCGCCCTACCGAAACGGAGGCGACGCGATGTTCGAGACCCAGCTCAAGGAAGTGCCGTTCTTCAGCACGTTGTCGAAGCGCGAGCTGTCGACGGTCGCACAGCAGATCGACGAGATCGACGTCGCGCCGGGCAGGGTGCTCGCGCGCCAGGGCGATCTCGGCCATGAGTTCTTCGTGATCCTCGACGGGACCGCGGACGTCACGCGCGGCGACACGCGACTCGCCGAGCTCGGCCCCGGCGACTTCTTCGGCGAGATGGCGCTCGTCGACGAGGAGCGCCGGACGGCGACCGTGACGGCGACGTCGCCGATGCGCGTGCTCGTGATGACGCGCCAGGCGTTCCGCGCGATCGACCGCTCGATGCCGGCCGTCCACGCGACGATCGTCAAGGCGATCGAGGACCGCCGCGCGGCGACGCAGCAGGCGACGACCGGCTGACGGGCGCCGTCCGGATCGCGCCCCCCGCGCTCCACCCCGAGCGGCGCGTCTGGCCCGTCGACGGGACGTGCGTGGTCGTCGATGTCTCGGGGCTCGAAGTCACGTGCGCAGGCGGTACCCGCGCGCGAACAGCCGGTAGTTGGTCGCGAACAGCGCGGTTGCCGCCGCCGTCAGCGCCAGAAGCGATAGCGCGACGCTGGTGTCGGAGTAGCCGAGGA
>Ga0307415_100000606_pt1 | contig 15684 bp, 18 predicted proteins | sample DK1Cmetagenome_FD_204524 | JGI IMG/M metagenome (GOLD analysis project Ga0307415, IMG submission 204524) | Maize rhizosphere microbial communities from greenhouse at UC Davis, California, United States - DK15-C-2 | ecosystem: Host-associated > Plants > Roots > Rhizosphere > Soil | place: USA...
GCCGGTGAGCGCTGCTGCGAGCCCGTGGTCTACCCCGACGTCGAGCGCGAGCACGCCGCGCGGATGGCCGAGGTCGCCAAGGCCCTGGGCGACCCGGTCCGGCTGCAACTCGTCGACGTGCTGCGCAAGCACGCCGGCAAGGTCTGCGTGTGCGAGCTGCTGCCGTTGTTCGACATCGCCCAGCCGACGCTGAGCCATCACCTCAAGAAGCTGCGCGAGGCCGGCATCGTGGACTCCGAGCGTCGCGGGCTTTGGGCCTACTACTACGTCATCCCCGACGCGCTCAAGGAGCTCTCGACATGGCTGAGCTGACCGATCCCGACATCCGCGAGACCGTCCGCGAGCGCTACGCCGCCGCCGCTCGAGCCGCCGCCGAAGGACAGGGCTGCGGCTGCGGCAGCGATCCGGAGGCGACGTGCTGCGCCGCCGACGTCGCGTACACCGACGAGCGTGGAGTCCAGGTGTTCGGGGACGCCCGGTACTCCGCCAGCGATACAGAGGGCGCCACCGACGCCGCCGTTGCCGCGTCGCTCGGCTGCGGCGTGCCGACCGCCGTCGCCGACCTTCACGAGGGCGAGACCGTGCTCGATCTTGGCTCGGGCGCCGGCGCGGACGTTCTCATCAGCGCCCGCCGGGTCGGTCTCACCGGCAGGGCGATCGGGCTCGACATGACCGACGAGATGCTCGAGCTCGCGCGGCGCAACGCCCGCGAGGCCGGCGTCGCCAACGTCGAGTTCCGCAAGGGCTACATCGAGCAGATCCCGCTGCCCGACGAGTCCGTCGACGTCGTCATCTCCAACTGCGTGATCAACCTCTCCGGCGACAAGGGAAAGGTGCTGCGCGAGGCCGCTCGCGTCCTGCGGCCCGGCGGGCGCTTCGCCGTCTCCGACGTGATCGCCGACCCCGACATGGACGCGGCGACGCGCGCCGACATGGCGGCGTGGACCGGGTGCATCGCCGGAGCGCTGACCCACGAGGAGTTCGAGCGGGCCCTACTGGCCGCTCGCCTCGAGGACGTCGAGATCCTCGAGACCCATCGCGTCCACCAGCACGCCGCGTCCGCGATCATCCGCGCGCGCAAGCCATCGCGGGCGTAACCGCGGCGCCAGCTACGCGGCAAGGGGATACTGCCGGCGATGTCGCAGGAGAACTACCTGCTGGCCAACCAGCCCTCGGAGTTAGAGCGCCTGCGGCTGCAGTCGCTCGTGTGGGAGCCAAGCGGGCGGCAGCTCCTCTCGAAGGTCGGCGGCGGATCCGGCCTCCGCGCGCTGGACGTCGGCTGCGGAGCCATGGGCTGGCTTCGGATACTCAGCAAGTGGGTCGGCCCGTCCGGCCAGGTCGTGGGCACCGACATCGACGAGAGCATGCTCAACGCCGCTCGTTCGTTTCTGGAGGAAGAAGAACTCTCTAACGTGGAACTGGTCGTCGATGATCTGTTCGACAGCAGGCTGGAGCCGCAATCATTCGATCTCCTCCATGCCCGCTACCAGATCGCTCCGCTCGGACGCGGCCGTGAACAGGTGGCCTCGCACCGGCGGTTGGTCAAGCCCGGTGGCTCACTGGTCTTGGAGGAGTGGGACCTGGCGTCGTGGCACTTCAATCCCACTGCCCCCGCGGCCGAGCGACTGATCCGATTGCTCTGCGAGATCTTTGCCGGCTTGGGCGGCGAAGCCGGTCGCGGACTTCCCGAACTACTCCGCGAAATCGGCATTGAGGAGCCGGAGATCGACGCACATGTGATCGCGCTCGAACCGGGCCATCCCTATTTGCGTCTGCCGCTCCAGTTCAGCGTCGCGCTCGAATCGCGGCTGCTCGAGACGCTGAGCGAGGACGAGCTCGCCTCGCTACGCCGCGAGGCCGAGGCCGAGTTGGCCGAGCCGGGCAGGTGGGGCACGACCTTCATCCTGATCCAGAGTTGGGGCCGGCTCGAAGGCTGAGCCGTAGCGGCGCCGCGCTCTCCCGGATCTCGCTCAGACCGCTTCCACGCGAGCGCCCGCGTCGGCCGGGCGCTCGCGTTGGCTGCGCTCAGTCCTTGAGCAGCTCGGCGAACCTCTGCATGTAGAGCGGCCAGCCGCCCTCGGATCCGACCCCGTCGCGCGCGCTTTCCCAGCCCGCGCCGTGGCGGTCGAGGTTGCGGTGCTCGAGTTCGACGCGCGTCCGCGCCGGGGTCTCGGCGATGAAGCGCACCTCGACCTCGCTGGTCTTCGCGTGGTCGCTCTCGATCTGCCACTGCGGGCTGATGTCCCAGCTGAACACGACACGGTCCGGCGGGTCGTAGGCCAACACGCGCGCCCAGTGACATTCGCTTCCGTCGACGCCGCGGTCGTAGATCCGCCCACCCTCGCGACGCTCGAACACCGTCTCGGCTATCTCGACATCGAGCAGGTTGTGCTCGCGCGGCTTGATGCGGTCGAACTGCTCGGTGAACACGGAGAACGCGCGTGCGATCGGCGCGTCGACGACGATCTGCGTCCGCACCGACGCCTCCTGTGCTTGCGTGGTCATGAGACCTCCTCGGTTGGTTGCTCGACGACCTGCTTGTAGGTCGCCAGGGCCTGGGTCCAGAAACGGTCGAGCTGGACGCGCAGGGCGCCCACCCCGTCCGGATTGAGTTGGTAGACGCGGCGGGTGCCGAGGGGGCGGTCGATCACCAGTCCGGCGTCCTTCAACACCTTCAGGTGCTGTGAAACGGCGGGACGGCTGACCGGCAGGTCGCTGGCGAGCTCGCCGACCGCCCGCGGGTGGTCGGCGAGGCGCTCGAAGATCGCGCGCCTGGTCGGGTCGCCGAGAGCGGTCCATCCATCGGCTCGGTAAGCTGCCACTAACGGTAAGAGTACGCTTACGGCCGTGTCTTTGTCAATCGTTGACGGTTTCGGTACGGGACGGGATGATGGGCACAGAGGAAGGCTGGAACGGGCGCTGCGTCATTCGCGTGCTGAGCTTCCACCGATCACGTCCCAAACTAGCCAGGGAAGGAGGGCCAACGGATGAGGCGCATGGCGGCGGCAGCGGCGGTGGCCGCGATCGCACCGTTCGCGGCGGCGAGTGGCGCTCTCGCGCACCCACACAAAGCGGAGCACGCTCACGGGGACACGGGCCAGGTGATCGCGAACGGCCAGAACCATCCGGCGTTCATCAACGGCGAGTCGTGCGAGACGTTCACGCACTTGCCCGGGTACGGACCGGCGTGGTACGGGCTCGAGACGGCGCACCACGGTCCCGATGCGGGCGATCCGGGGAGGGGCGACGGCTGCTATCAGATCGAAGACCGCCTCTCGCCGCTCGATCCGGCTTCCGACCGCAATCCGGGAACCGAGTAGCAAGACCGAGCGCCGAAGTTCCTCATACCCGCCGCTCGTCGTCTTCTTCGACGGGCGCGTCCGCTTGATCTCCGATCAGAGCTCGACCGGCAGGCCGGCTGCGCGCCACGCGCGGAAGCCGCCGATCACGTCCGTCGCAGCAAACACGCCGAAGGACCGCACGGTCGCGGCCGCAAGACTCGACTGATATCCCTCGGCGCACAGCAGCACGATCCGCGCTTCACGCCGCCCCAGCTCGGGGTCACGGTACGGGCACGCCGGATCCAGCCTCCACTCGAGCACGTTGCGCGGAACGAAGCGCGCGCCTGGGATCAGGCCGTCGGTCGCGCGCTGGCTGTCGGAGCGGATATCGACCAGCAACGCGCCCGCTGTCATTGCCGCGTGCGCCTGCTCTGGCGTGAGTCGCTCCGACCCGGCGCGGGCGTCCGCGAGGAGTTGCTCGACCGAGGTCGCTGGCCCAGCTCGGCGTCGCGATGGGGTTCCCATGGTCGTTCCGTGACCGTCGAGCTGACCATAACGCCCGAGCGCCACGCCGTGCCCGCCTATGCCGGTCGCGTAGGGTCCGGAAGGAGTGAGCGTTCCCGGCGTCGAGGAGCCCTACGACCAGCACGTCGGGCGCTACGGCGCGCAGCTCGCCGCGGACGCCTACCGCCGACTGGGCTCGCCATACCGCCCGTTCCAGCTGATGGCGCGTGCCTGGTCGGCGCGCGGGACGGCGCTGTCGCGGTGGCCTCGTTCGCCGCATCGGACGTTCGGCTGGCCGAGCTGATCGCCTCGATGTCGCTGGCCACGACCTCGGGTTGGGGCAGCCGATGGAGCAGGTGCTGCGCTGCGTGCTCGCCCTGCGCATCGCGGCGGACATCGAGCTCGACGACGACGAGCGAGCGGACGTGTACCACGTCGCGCTGCTCGCCTGGCTGGGCTGCCGCGCGGACGCGCACGAGCAGTCGGCGCGGTTCGGCGACGACATCGCGCTGAGGGCTGACCGCCACTTCGAGGACCGGAGTCGGCGTGCGCTTCATGCTCGGCCACATCGGCCGCGGCGAGGCGCGCTCACGCCGCGTGAGGCGGCTCGGATCGCTGCTGGTCTCCGGACGTGAGGCGGCGGCCGCGATGGAGGCGACGCACTGCCTTGTCGCCGACCAGGCCGAGTTCCGCGCGGGCCGGATCGAGCGCCTGCCGGTCGAGGACGAGAGCGCCGACTGCGTAATCTCCAACGGCGTGATCAACCTCTCGCCCCAGAAGGAAGCCGTCGTCGCCGAGGCGGCGCGCGTGCTGCGGCCGGGCGGGCGGCCGGCGATCGCCGACATCGTCAGCGAACAGCAGCTCAGGGACTCGATCGTCTGCGACGCCGATCTGTGGGCGTCGTGCATCGGCGGCGCCGCGCAGGAGGACGGCTACCGCGAGGCGATCGAGGCGGCCGGCCTGCGCGTCGAGGACATCAGGCGCAACCCGTACGAGTTCATCTCCGAGTGCGCACGCGACGCGAGCGCGAAGTACGGCGTCAAGAGCGTCTCGCTGCTGGCGCGAAAGGAGCGCTAGACATGCCCGACAACGGACGTGTGATCGTCGGCTGCACGCACGGCGAGGAGGACCCCGACCGCGTGGTCGTCTCCTACCTCACCGCCGGCGCCGCGCTCGACCAGGGCAAGGACGTCGTGCTGTGGCTCTCCAGCGAAGGGGTTCGCCTCGCGGTGCGCGGATACGTAGACCCGATCCGCGCCGAGCTCGACCCCCCGGTCAAGCGCGTGCACGACCAGTTCATCGAGAAGGGCGGGCGCTTCTACGTCTGCCCGATCTGCTTCAACGAGCGCGGCCTCGACGCGGGTGAGCTCGTGGAAGGAGCCGAGCTAAAGGGCGCCAGCCCACTGATGGAGTTCGCCGGCGACGGCGCCACCACGTTCACCTATTGACGAGCGGCGCGCCGGCAGGTCGACAGCCACCCAGCGGCTCGCGGTCGAACCTACACTGACGCCGCGTGAGCGTCAGAGCGGCCATTGGGCTTGGAGCCGTGCTGGGCTTGGTGCTCGGCATCGCCGTCAGCGTGATCAGCGATGTCCCCTTCGCGCCTGAGGCCGGGCTGCTGCTCGGTGCGCTCGTTGGCTGGCTCTTGCGCCGGCCGGCCGGGTAGGCACGCGTCATCCACTTGGAAGTGTTTCGTCGTCGGGCGACCAAGCGGCCGCGTCGAAGCTTGCGCCGGCGGTCAGCGCGAGCCCGGCGCGGGCGAACCGTAGTCTGCCGCACCCGACTGCGCGTTCGCGCGGATGCAGCGCTACGCCGGCATGGGCAACGTAGGTGCGACCGCCGTGAACATCCCGACAACGAGAACACCTCGGTTTCAGTCGGCCGCGCTCGCGGGCCTCGACGAGCCGGTGCGGCGATATCTCACGCACGCGGTCAGCGACGGTGCGGTCGTTCCCGTTGGCGTGCGCCTGACGATGGCGGGGCGCATCAACGTCGGTCGGTGGTTGTCCTTCACCGCCGAGCAGGAGTTTCGGGGTCACGCGTTTAGGTGGTCGGCGCGTGCCGGGCTGCGACACTTGAAGCCGGTGGATGTCGTCGACTCGTACGGCGACGGCGCCGGCAGCACCGAGGGGCGCCTCTTCGGACGTCTGCGGTTCTTGCAGGCCAACGACGAGAACACCGCGCATGCGGCAGCCGGGCGCGCGGCCGTGGAGACCATCTGGGTTCCCGGGGCGCTGCTTCCCGGGCCCGGCGTCTTCTGGCGTGCCGAGAGCGACGAAGTCATCGTCGTGCGCCTGAATATCCCTCCCGAGCACCCCGATGTCACGATCCGCATCGGCGCGACCGGAGTCGTGCGCAGCGTCAGCCTCCTGCGCTGGGGCAACGCAGGCCAGAAGCACTTCTCGTACATCCCGTTCGGCGGTGACATCCATGCCGAGCGCCGGTTCGGGGACCTGATCCTTCCCAGTGAGGTCTCGGTGGGGTGGTGGTGGGGCACGCCGCGCTATGAGCCGTCCTTCGAGGCGACCATCCTCGACGCGGAACCGCTCTCGTGAGCGCGGTGGCCGGACTCGAGCGAACGCCGGAATGGCAACCAGAGCCGGCGGGACCGCTGATGGGCGTCCGTGCGTTCGCGGTGGTGATGGGCGGGCCGCTCGTTCTGATCGTTGCCGCGATCGCGAGCGCCGCCGTCAGTCTGCGTGCGCTGGTCCGCCGCCATGCGCCGCCGCCATTTCCGGCCGCGGGGGTCGCCGCCACCGTCGCCTACGCGCGGCTCTTGCGGCCGTTGAAAAAGACGTGGGGCGCGCGGCCGGGCGAGGCGGAGAAAGACCTGCCGGGCGACGAGACCGTCCCCGACCCCGGGCTTCAGCAGACGCGGGCGATCACGCTCCTGGCGCCGTCGGAGGAGGTGTGGTCGTGGCTCGCGCAACTCGGCCAGGACTGCGCCGGCTTTTACACGGATCTACGCACGCTCGCGGACGCCGCGCGGCGCGGCCACGCTCGGATACGTCTTGCCGTTCGGGTTGCCGCACTTCGTGATGGAGCGTGAGATGCTGCTCGGAATCGCACGACCCATCCGAGGACCGGTGCATGCAGCCGCCCGCGCGGTATGTGCTCCGCGCCAGGACCTGCCAAGCGACTAGCGCGCTGCCCCAGCCGAGCGTGAACAGAACAGGTACATCCGCAACAGAAGCTCGTTGTTCCCGGGCTGTCGGTCATGGGAGGAGCTCGCATTGCCGGGTTTCCGCCCGCGTCTTCCGCTGCCCGCCTTTGATCGCGTTCGGCGGGCGTCCGAAGCGCGGCGCCGACGGCTCCGTAGATCCCCGCACCGTCACGTCGGCCCGACCCCGATGGTTTGTCGACGTGCATCGAGAGAATGACACTGTGAGCCACGTCCACCGGCATGCAGGTCACGACGCGCAAGCCGACAGCTTCGCGGCGGGTCGGGTGATCGCCGCCGTCGACCTGTACTGGCTGCCCCTCGGCGCCGGCGGGCAATTCGTTCGGCTTAACGGTCGTGTCTTCGAGGGAGTGGCCGCGCGGCTTGCGCACCGGTCGACCTGCGACCTCTACCACTCCGCGCTCGAAGTCCGTGTCCCAGACGGCAGGTTCGTGATCGAACAGGCACCGGTCCGTGACGAGCGCGGCGATCGGCGTGGCGTCGTTGCCGAAGGTCCGGTCGGCAGTCGCTGGGCAGGTCGGATTCGGATCTTCCGCTACGAGATCCGTCGATGGCGCGACGGAACTATCCCGGACGTCGCCGAGGCTGTCGAAAGCCCGCGGCGACTTACCCACGATCGAGATCGTGCGCGGCGCGTGCTGGAGCTGGCGCCGCGCGTTCCGACGCCCATCTGGGGTCGCGATGACCTCCAGACCGGTGACATGTGGAACTCGAACTCGGTGATCTCGTGGTTGATCGCGCGCAGCGGGATCGACGTCGAGTCGATCGAGCCTCCGGCAGGGGGACGCGCGCCAGGATGGCGTGCCGGACTTGTCCTGGCGCGAAGGCAGGAGCTCGAGGCGGCGCGTGCCAGCGGGGACCCGCCGACCGGCTCCGCCTCCGACGACCAAGGACCGCGCCGCTTGCGTGGAGGGCAATGCGCAAGCGGCCGTCGCGGTGGCTTCGGGCGTCGGATTGGAAAGACCGCCGGTACCCATTGAGATCGCACGTGTCCAATGGCAGCTTCGTTGGTCAGCCAGGCGGATCGAGCCGTGATGGGGAGGCACTCAGGCGCGGCCGGCGTAGCTGACCGCAGCAAACGGCCAGGCGTCCGCCAGCCAACGGCTGACGGCCGCGTGCAGCTCGCGGTCGAGCTCGGGCACGCTCGCGCGCACCCACGAGCGCACGTCTGCATCGTGACCCTCGTCGCGCGCCGGGTAGATGTAGACGCAGCCCAGCACGTCGTCCGTGCCGAGCGCCAGCACGGTGTAGGTGAAGCCCGTGCGCTCGCCGAAGTCGCGGGCGTGGCGCTCGAGATCGGCGAGGTTATCCTCGAGGGTCATGCCCTCCGCGGGCGGCCAGTCGCGCCCGGCGAAGCCCGGGGTGGCCCGGATGTGCTCGATGCTCGCGCTCCACGCGCCGTGGTCGGCAACGTTGTGTTCGGGGCCGAGCGGGACCAGGCGGCAGACCGGCGTGCTCAGCCCCGCTGGGACTGCAAAACCATCGGGGACGAACCCCTCGCGCGACCGGTCGTCGTAACCCATGGACCCCTTCATGCGTTCCTGCTGCTCGGCCAGTCGGTGCGCCGCCGGATCGCCGGACACCTCGTTGGCGTGTCGGCGACGATCATGCCATGGCGGCCTGAGGACCGTGGTGCAGCTTCAGCCCGGCGGCGCGCGCCTCGTCGGAGCCGAAGCGGTCGATCGTCGGCGTCCGGTGGCCCCGGCAGCAAGCCGGAAACGAAATCCCGACTCGCCCTCTGCCCGGGAGCCCCACGCGAGTTCCTGAACCTCCGCGACCCGATCTCCGCCGAACAGGAAGCGCGCGACCGTATGGTCGGTTTCATCGAGCGCCTGTTGACCGATTGATTAGCGTCTGGAGCGTTTCAGCCGGGGTCGAGTACGATCGCGGTCTCGTGGACGAGTCGCCAATCGCCGACCTGCTCGTAGCGGTCGACAGGCTCGATGCTGAGGCTGTGACAGCACTGTTCGCGCGAGATGGCTGCCTGCTTACGGTGGATGGCCGGCGAGCCGACGGAATCGAGGCCGTGCGCGAGGTTTTCACAGACTTTCTCGCCGACCTGCGCTCGACCTCGCACCGAATCACCGCCCAGTGGCACTGGCAGGACGGGGACGTCTGGATCGCCGAGGTCGATGCGACCTACGAGCTACAGGACTGGCTGCGGACAAGCCCGCTTCCTCGCGCGTTCGTGTTGCGCCACGGACCCGACGGCATCGCGGACCTGCGCGTCTACGGCGCACACGAGCACCTGCTCAGTGACCACCGCACCGGCGAAGAAGGAATGCGGATCGGAGCGCGATGGATACCCCCGCTCTGAGCGGAGCGGCCGGGCTCTCGGTGGAGGTTCGCCACGTGGTGTGGTGAACGACTAGCGGCATGCGGCGCCAGTCGATGAGCGCACGCGCCGGCCCGGCGTGTGAACGCGCCCGTTGACGGGTCAAGAACCTGTCGCTCGCGACCGCCCGAGTTGAGCGGCGCCATGACGGCGAGCACTGTCCGCCCGGGCAGCGGTAGTGAGATCGGGCAGAGCGGGGCGGCTCGGCTCCGCGGCATCGCCGGTGATGACGCTTGCGGCACGCGTCGCGCCGTATGCTTGCGAGGTGACTCCCAAGGACGCCCGCGGCGCGGACGTGGCTGCCCGCGCGCGGGCCTGGCGGGATGGGGCGCAGGCGGCGGTGTGCGATGTGCTCAAGCAATGGGCGCACGGGACGGTCGTGCGAGCTACGCGCTACCCGAGCTACTTCGACTTCAACGCCGTTCGCGTCGAGGATGACCCAGCGATGAGCGTCAAGGAGCTGATCGCGTTCGCCGACGAGGCGCTCGCCGGGCTCGAGCACCGGCGCGTGGACTTCGATCTCGCCGACGCCGCCGAGCCGCTGCGGGCCGGCTTCGAGGCCTCCGGCTGGAGGGCCGTGCGCCTGCTGTGGATGCATCGCAACGCAACAGTGGTGCCGGGCCCGGACATCGTTGTCGAGGAGGTTCCCTACGACGCGGTGCACGCGTTGCGCGTCATCTGGCATCGGGAGGACTTCGGCGACAACGACCCCGGCGATTATCACGTCCAATCCCGCGAGGTCGCCCTGAGCCGTGGCGTGCAGGTCTTGGCCGTACGCGAAGGCGGCGCCCCGGTCGCGTTCAGGCAGCTCGAGCGCGATGGTGCGGCGGCCGAGATCGCGCAGGTCTATGTCCACCCGGAGCATCGCGGCGGCGGGCGCGGCACGGCTGTTACGCGCGCGGCAATCGAGGCGGCGGGCGACGTTCGCGATCTGTGGATCGTCGCGGATGACGAGGACCGGCCGAAGGAGCTCTACGCGCGGCTCGGTTTTTGCCCGGCCTGGACGGCTATCGAGTTCCTGCGGCTGCCTTGACCACTGTAGCCCTCAGTGCGCGACGTCGATGACGATCCGCGTTGGGCCGGTGAGCCGGAATACGCGGAAGCCGGTCTTGTGGCGCAGTCCGAGCCCGAACGAAACGACGCCCTCGAAGTCGCCGGCCTTCTTGATCTGCCGGAGGTTGGGGCAGAGTGGCGTTCTCACATTCGGCAGCAGGTTCGTTCCTGCCTCTGTATGTCCGCGCGCGTTGCGAATCACGACTCGGATGCGCTTGGTGCCCCGCAGGTGCACGGGCAGCCCGGAGCCGTCGGCGATGATCCGTTTCACGTAGCGCACGTCGTAGCGCGGAGTCGCCAACCGTGCGCGAATGACGAACCGGTCGAAGCTGGAATGGCACCCGGCGGCCACCTCGAACAACTCGGCTTGCCCACCGCTTCCCGGCGAGGACTTGGGCGCCGTGGTGAACGGCGGCAGGCCGAACGCGACAGCCGCAAGACCGACGAACGACGCCAGCGCCACGAGACTCACGGCGGCGCGCCGGCTCGCCTTGCGCTTTCGCGGGGGCGTCATGCTCGCCAGGTCTAGATGATCTTGCTGCGCCCGTCAAGCCGCAGCCGAGCGGCCGGTTCGAGGCGCCGTCACGGCAGAGCTGCGCGGACTGTCTCGAGCCGGTGGCGCTCGAGCTACGAAAGAGCGGGCTTGGTATCTCGGACGGGCCCCCGCCGCTCATAGCAGGAATGCAGTGCGATCAGTCGTCGTCGTACGGGTGTTGACCCGCGTGAAGTCCTTCCCAGCCATCACCGACGCGCCGAGCGCAACGATCCACGGCGGTGCCAAGCGCCACCCGGCCGATGATCGGGGTCCGCATTCGGGGGTTGGCCACACTTCTGGTCGCAGGCCTGCCCATCCTTACGCGCGGCTTCAGAACCGCGAGAGTGGGCCCGTGGTCTCGCTTACCTCCCCCGCCCCGGACACACCGTCGATGCAGCTCTCGCGGCGCCGCGTTCTCGTGCTCGTCGCGGCCGCCGCGGCGCTTGTGGCGTCGCTCGTGTTCGTGTTGCCGACGTTCGCCGACCTGCCCGACACGTGGCAGCGCCTGACCAACGGCGATGCTCGCTGGCTCCTGCTTGCGCTCGGCCTTGAGGCGGTTTCGTTTGTCGGGCACATCCTTCTCTTCCGTGCCGTCGGCGACGATGGACGGGGGCGAGTCGGATTGCGCGCGAGTACCGAGATCACGCTCGCCGGACACGCCGCCACGCGACTCTTCGCGAGTGGCGGGGCGGGCGGCGTCGCGTTGACCGCCTGGGCGCTACGGCGATCCGGCATGGAACGCGCCGATGTTGCTGCGCGGATGACGACGTTCCTCGTGTTGCTCTACGCCGTCTACATGGCGGCGCTGGTGCTGGGCGGCGTGGGTCTGTTCGCGGGCGTGCTCCCCGGGACGGCGCCGCTTGCACTCACGCTCGTCCCGGCGGGGTTCGGCGCTGCCGTGTTCGCCGTTGCGCTGGCGCTCCCCCGGCTGTCGGAGGCACTCTTGCGCGCCCAGCAGCGCGGGCGTCGCATCGGACGGATCGCGCCTGCGGCGAGCGGGGTCGGCGACGGTGTCCGCGATGCGCTGGGGATGGCGCGCCGGCTGGATCCGGGGCTCGCGGGCGCTGTGCTGTGGTGGGCCGGCGACGTCGCGGTGCTGTGGGCGTGCTTCCAGGCCTTCGGCGAGCCGCCCGCGCTGGCGGTCGTCGTCATGGGCTACTTCGTCGGGATGCTGGCCAACACACTGCCGCTGCCGGGCGGCATCGGCGGCGTCGAGGGCGGCATGGTCGCGGCCCTGGTGGCGTTCGGCACCGAGCCCGCATTGGCAGTCGTGGCCGTGCTGGCGTATCGCGCATTTGCCTGCTGGCTGCCGATCATCCCGGGTGCCGCCGCATGGATGACGCTGCGCCGCACGGTCGCCGGATGGCAGCGCGCCACGGAGCCGCTCGTCTACCAACCGCAGCCGCGGCGCGTGCTCGCCGCCGACACTGCCCACGCCGTGCCGCTCGCCGCCTGAGAAGCTGTCTCAAACCTCCCGGGCAGGGCTTGAGGTCGGCGCACACGAGCCCGATCCGCGGGTTGATGACCGCCCGGCTTGACCGCCCGCGCGACCTCGAGCTCGGCATGGTCCAGCCACACCTCCTCGGGCTCAAAGGAGTCGTCCGCACCGCCTCGGAGGTCGATACCCGTCTCGCCGCCGCCGAGTTCGCGCCCCGGTTGATCGAGGACGCGGCTCCCTCACGCGGTTGCCGGCTAGCGCTCGCGTCGGACCGGCTCGGGTCCAGAGCGGCAGCCGCTCAAGCGAGCGTGACCCGCGGGTCATGCGGTGCCGAACTTCCCCATGGGCAAGCGGTGCGTCCGATAACGGGGATTTATGACTGTCGTGCCACGCTCGCGGGTAAGAGCCGCGCGGAGCAGCGGAAGGCCGCGCAGCGGGCGCACCGCAGCGCGCCGGAGGAGGGGAGCGATGAAGCGAAGCATGTTGATCTTGCTGGCCGTCCTGGCCGCCTTCTTTGCCTGCAGTCCGGTGGCGTCAGCCGGGACGACGACCGTGCGCTACGGGCCGTACACGATTCCGGGGGGCACCGAGGCGGACCCGGGGATGGTCCACAACAAGCTGCAGTTGGGCGTGCGGCGGGCATGCAGCGACTGCTACGTCACCGCCTTCCGTCCCGACCTCGTGTACGCCGACGGCACGCGCGCGACGATGGACCAGGGACCGATGCTGCACCACGCCGTCTGGACGAGCCAGTGGCGGCGCGACGCGACGTGCGGCAGCGACTGGCTCGGGCTGGCCGGGGAACGCTTCTTCGCCACGGGCAACGAGCGAACTGCGATCTCATTACCGGCTGGCTACGGCTACAGGGTCAGGTGGTACGACTCGTGGAACATGCTGGTGGACCTGATGAACCACTCGGCGACGGAAAAGACGGTCTACGTGCAGGTCACCTTCACGACGCGGCCGTCGTGGGAGTCGGTCGGTTCTGTGAAGCCGGTCTGGCTCGATATTGACCAGTGCGGCGATTCGGAGTACTCGATTCCTGCCGGGTTCTCCGACACTCATCGTGACTGGAGCGTGAGCGTGCCGGGCAAGGTCGTCGCGGCGCTCGGGCACGTGCACGGGCACGGCGTGGCGGTCGAGGCCACGAACGAGAGCGAGGGCGCCCGGTCGATCTGCCGCTCTACAGCGACGCTCGACCCGGCCAGCGTGCACAACGTGCTCGCGATGAGCACCTGCACAGGCGACCCGCTTGCACGGATCAAGTCAGGGCAGACCGTGCGGCTACACAGCGAGTATCAGTCGTCGCACGCGGCGGACGACGTGATGGGGATCATGCTGATGTACGTCCGGCCCAGCTAGCCCGTGCCGCGCGTGGACCGAGGCGGCCGGCGCTGCCGACGCCGCCGAGGTGAGCGTCCAGGTGAGGCGCTCGAGACGTGAGCGGAGCCGGCTGACGGCTCAGAGGCCCGCACCTCGGACACGGCTGAGATGCACTCGAAGTTTCACCTCGGCGAGCGTCTGCTCGTGCGCTGCCGCGCCTGTTTGTCCGCGGGCTTCTGGGCCGTCGCCTTCGCGTTCATGGTCGCGGCGGCATTCTCGATCGCCCCGAGCAGCCTCTACGGCCTCTTCGCGCAGGACGGGCATCTGTCGTCGCTCACACTCACGCTCGTCTACGCGGTCTACGCGGCGTGTCCTTGCCGGTGGTCGGCGTCGGCCTCCTACATGTCGCGATTGCGATCGGCGCCCAGTGAGGGAGCGCGGCGGATCCGGTGGTCATTTCCCATTGGGCGGTGGCGCGGCGGGGAGTTGCACCGTGACGCAGAGCCCGCCGGCGGCCCGGGGGGTGAGGGTGAGGGTTCCGTCGTGTGCTTGGGTGATGCTCTTGACGATGGCCAGGCCGAGGCCGACACCTGCGTGGTCGGTGCGTATGCGTTTGGACCCGCGCTGGAACGGCTCGTCAAGCGTTGCGAGCAGCTGTGGGGTGAGCTTCTCGCCGGTGTTCTCGACGGTGAGCGCCACGCTGCCGGGGTGAGCGCTGGTCGTGACCCAGATGGTGCCCTGGTCGGGCAGGTTGTGGACGATGGCGTTGTGCACGAGGTTCGTCGTCATCTGCAGCAGGAGGGCGGGCGAGCCGATGGTGGGGCTCGCGTCGCCGGAGGTCTCGATTGTGAGGCCGCGTTCTTCGGCGAGGGGGAGGAGCGTCTCCGTGGCTTCTTCTGCGATGAGGGACAGGTCGGCCTGTTCTCGGGCGAAGGACCGCTGGTCGGCGCGGCTGAGCAGGAGCAGTGTTTCGGTGAGGTCGATCGCTCGGGTGTTGACGGCGTGGAGGCGGTCGACGAGCTCGCCGTTGCTGTGGTCCGGATCGTTGCGGGCGACGTCGAGGAGCGTCTGCGTGATCGCCAGCGGGGTGCGCAGTTCGTGGGAGGCGTTGGCGGCGAATCGCTGCTGTTCGGCGACGTGCGTTTCGAGCCGCGCGAGCATGGTGTCGAAGGCGTCGGCGAGCTCGCGGAACTCGTCGCTGCGGCCCGGTAGCTGGATGCGGTGGGAGAGCGATCCGGTCGCGGCCAGGCGTGTGGCGTCGGTGATGCGAGTCAGGGGGGCGAGCATGCGGCCGGCGAGAAGCCACCCTCCCAGCAGGCCGAATACCAGCAGGAACGCCAGCACGATCGCCGCGATCGGAGCGAACTCGCGCAGGAGGTCGGCGTGGCTGCGCACTATGAAGACCACACCAGGGTGCACACCACGCGAAAGGGAGAAGTACCCGGCGGCGAGCAGCACGGCACCTGCGAGCACGAGGAAGCCGGCGTAGCTGAGGGTGAGCTTGAGGCGAGCGCTCAGTCCAGGGGCTCTATCCACGCTCGCCTGCCTCGCGCCCGGTGTCTGGTTGCGTGTCGATGCGGTAGCCGGCGCCGGCCACGGTGGCGATGATCCATGGTTCGCCGAGGCGTTTGCGCAGTGCCGAGACCGTGATGCGCACGGCGTTGGTGAACGGGTCGGCGTTTTGATCCCACGCCCGTTTGAGTAGTTCTTCGGCGCTGACGACGCCGCCTTCGGCGGCGACGAGGACCTCGAGCACGGCGAACTGCTTGCGGGTGAGCGCCACGTAGCGGCCGTCGCGGTAGACCTCGCGGCGAAACGGATCCAGACGCAGACTGGCGATCTCTCGCACCGGCGGCCTGCTGTGGGCGCGCCGGCGGTCGAGCGCTCGGAGACGGAGCACGAGCTCTTGGAGTTCGAAGGGCTTGGTGAGGTAGTCGTCGGCGCCGAGCCCGAACCCGGTGGTCTTGTCGTCGAGCCGGTCGGCAGCGGTGAGCATGAGGATCGGCATGCCGCTGCCGGAGGCGACGATGCGTT
>Ga0307415_100000607_pt1 | contig 15680 bp, 14 predicted proteins | sample DK1Cmetagenome_FD_204524 | JGI IMG/M metagenome (GOLD analysis project Ga0307415, IMG submission 204524) | Maize rhizosphere microbial communities from greenhouse at UC Davis, California, United States - DK15-C-2 | ecosystem: Host-associated > Plants > Roots > Rhizosphere > Soil | place: USA...
GCCGACGCGGCAACCCGAGCGGGGTTGGGCCAGCCCAGCCGCCGGTGGCCGTGGCCGTCGAGGATGTCCGGACGCCGGACACGCCATTGGTCGCCTGTCCGCGTCCGCTGTCCGCCGGGCGGACGTCTGTCCACTGGGTCGGGCGGACGTCCGGTGTCCAACGCGACCGGTGTCCACGCGACCGGCGCGATCCTGGTGTCCGGACGGACACGCCTCCGGTGACCGTGGCCCCGGCGTCCGCGCTGTCCGCACAGCGCTGGATCCTGGCATGCGTCGGTGCGGCGGGGCCGCCCACGTCCGGGCGCGTCGGGTGCGATATGTCGCGGTGGTCGGCGAGTGGCTGGGTCGTCGCTGCCCCGAATTGGGGTCTGGCGGGGAAGGGATGGTCGTGGGTTCGGCTGTGCCTGGCTCCGACAGGGTCGACGGCAGACCGGCCGCCTGTCCTGTATGGATCCGCGGCGGCTGCGGCGTCGCGCTCGCCGCCGGGCCGACATGGGAGCTGGTCCAGCGCAGGGTATCGGTCGGTTGGCTGGGGGCACGGGCAGGAGCAGCTGCTCACACGTCGCCCTGCAGGTGCGTCCTGGACCGGTTGGTGGTGTGATGGCCGGCTGGGCCGGGAGATGCTGATCACTCTCCGTGGTCGTTGTGCCGGTGTCGTCCGGCTCCGGAGGTCCCATTCGGTTCGGGAGGGGAGCAGGCTGCGGCCGCAGCGCGGCCGCGGTACCAAGACGCACGGTCGGTCAGGAGCCGACAGCGCGTTGACCAGCGAGAATGATGGTGGGCGCGACAGGGTTTGAACCTGTGACCTCTTCCGTGTCAGCAAAACCCCGGGAACCGCTGTGCTAGGCGCCGTTCGTGCAGGTCGGCTTTGACCGTAGACCCGAAAGGGAAACGCTCTCTTGACGTCCAGTTAAACGCTCTCTTTCGGCGCTTCGACTCTGCGCTGCTGCACGCGTCGCTCATGCTTCCCGCGTTCACTCGTCATTGTATGAGGCCGTCCACCTGCATCCTGCATTCGATCTCCAGCGGCTGACGGCGCGGTAGCCTTGCCGAGCCGTCGACCTGACGATCCCGCCGCTCCATGGGGAGCGCCCTGCAACGCACAGGAGCCGCCGATGACCAGCGCCGCATTGCTTGTCGATGCCTTTGGCAGGATCCGCGAGGTCGTCCACCAGGTCGTCGACGGCCTCACGCCCGAGCAGCCGGCCTTCCGCGTCGACCCCGAGGCCAACTCGATCGCCTAGCTGATGTGGCACCTGACCCGCATCCAGGACGACCACCTCGCGACGCCGCCCAGTCCGAGCAGGTCTGGACCTCCCAGGGCTGGGTGGAGCGGTTCGGGTTGCCGTTCGACCCCCGGGCGACAGGCTACGGGTACCGAGCCGACGAGGTGGCCGCCGTGCAGGTGGACTCCGGCGAGCTGCTGGTGGGCTATCACGACGCGGTCCACCAGCAGACGACCCGGTATGTGAGCCAGCTCAACGATGCCGATCTTGGCCGCATCGTGGACCGGTCATGGGATCCGCCGGTGTCGCTGGGGATGCGGTTGGTGAGCGTGATCGCCGACGACCTCCAGCACGCCGGCCAGGCGGCCTTTGCCCGCGGAGTCCTGCAGCGCAGCTAGGCCGACGGCACGCTGCGTCGCCTCAGCGGCCTCCGACCGTCCTTTACATCCGCTCCGGCCACAGCGAGGAGGCGTCCGAAGGTCGCTGGGGCATGATGGCGGCGCTGCAACGGGCCGAGGTCGCCGCCACCCCCATCAGCGAAGCGACCGGCCGCCTGAACACGGTGCCTGACAGCCTCTACCAGGTCGCCAAGGTCTTCTTCGCCCAGGCCCTCCGCGTGGGCGAAGGAGCGCTACGTCGGCGGCTACACCGACGCCGGCTCGATGCGTGGGCGGCCAAGGTTCGGGCCTCGGCCATCCACGGTCGGGACGTCTTCGTCTATTTCGGCGACGACGTCAAGATTTGGCGCCCTTCGACCTCGGCAGCAGCACCAACGCGTCCCCATTGGCTCGCTCCCCGGTCGGGTCCGAGGGCCGCCCCTGCAGCTCGCCGTGGACGACCATCGTCGTGGAGCCGCCGCCGTCGAGGTTGATCGCCTCTTGGGAGCCGAAATACTTCATCAGCCGGGCGGTCTCCCGGATCGAGGTGCCGATGCTGTAGCCGGGCTGCCGCCCGTCGACGGTGACGAGCAGGAGCGTGCCGTCGCGCCCCATGCCGGCCGCCGTCCGTGGATTGCGCCGCACGTACCAGCCGTTGTAGAAGCCGCCGCGGTCGGTCGACTCGATGTCCTCGGGGCTCCAGCCCTCCCGCACGGGGTGCAGGGCCACCCGGCCGCGCTGGACCAGCGTCGGACCGCCGTTGACCATGTCGGTCCGGGGCGTGAGGCGCACCCGTCGCCCGCGCTCGTCGCGCAGGTCCTGGGAGATGCGCAGCCGTGAACCCAACGGGGCGTGGGCCGACAGCCACGACGCCGACTTGCCGCTCGCCTGCACCAGCACGCCGTCCTCGGGAATCGGCCCGCCGCGCTCCTCCTGCCGAGCGGTGACGACGCCGCGGCGGTCGAGGGTGACCTGGAAGCCGGCGCCGGCGTCCGCGGTCTCGCCGAAGGCGGGGGTCACGACGATGATCTCGTCGGCGTCGCGGCAGACGTAGTCGTGAGCGGGCCGGTCGAACGGCTCGTCGTCGACACCGCCGCAATTGAAGATCAGCCCCGGCTTACGGTTGAGACCGTCCACCCGCCGCCGGGCACCGTCCCTGGCGCGCACGTGCAGCCGCGTGGTGACCCGGTCGACGCTCGCTCCCCGCCCGTTCCGGTGCGGGAGGACGAGCGCGGGACGGCCTTTGATGGCCTCGCTGACCAGTTCACCGTCGAGCACGGAGATTCCCGCGAGGTCGCCGGGTGTCCCCATGGTCTCGTTGGGGACGTAGAAGCCGCCGTTGATGGCCGCGGTCGCGCCGAGCCGGGCCGCGATCGACGAGGTCGTCTCCTTGTCGGGGACGATGTCGGTGGCCAGCGCCGCGCTCAGCTCACCGCGGTAGCGCCGCGGATCGACGGTCAGGACGTTGATCACCCAGGGACCCTCGGCGTAGCCGCCATCCTCGGCCGTGTTCTGCACGCTCGCCGGCAGGCCGGCCTCCATCACCTGCGCCGCAAGGGCCTCCGCCTCGGCCATGTCGACGAATGCGCCTGTGCGGACCATCCACCCGAGGAACGAGCCGTCGGGAGCCCGCTCCGCGGCGGGGTCCGCCCGCGGCTCGAAACCGGCCGCTTCGAGTTGGGCGGTGAGCGCGTCCCGCTCCGCTGCTGTCGAGGCGAACCCGACCGTCACGGTCCAACGGTCCCGATCGGAGCTGTGGCCGCGCACGATCTTGGTATGCACTAGGCCCGGCTCCAACCGGCGGGTGGTGCGCTCCTCGGGCAGGTCGGCCGGTCCCAGCGGCAACGGCCGGGCGGGCAGCACCGTCGCCCGGTGCCGATCCGCCTGGTCCTGTCCCGGCTGTGCTGTCGCCGTCCCCCCTGCCACGAGCACGAGCAATGTCACATATGCCACTAAGCGGGCGGCTCGTATGGATCCCTGCATGGCTGATCCTTCCGGCCGAGGGGAGTCCGCATGGTAGGCGGGCGACTTTCCCAACGGGACAACAGTAGGAATCCCCTGAGCAGTGTCAAGGGTCAGGGGAACGCGACCCGCGGCTCATACGGGTCAAGCGTCCACCAGGACAGTCAGCTGCTCCTTGTGATCAGATCAGCCTCCTCGGCTTCCTCGCTCCGCTCGCGGCCGGGCGTGGCCAGGTTGAAGCGGCGGATCACCAGGCGGAACAGGAAGCAGTAGACGACCGCGTACACGAGCCCGATCACGATGATGAGCAGCGGTCTGGTGGCGATGTTGAAGTTCGGCGGGTAGTCAATCAAGGCCGGCGGAGAAGCCGAAGCCGTCGCGGACCCCCAAACGCCGCGGTGATCGCCAGCGACAGCCCGGTGAGCACGATGTGGGTCACGAACAACAGCGGCGCCACGAACAGGACCGCGAACTCCAGCGGCTCGGTGACGCCGGTCACGAGGGAGGTCAGCGCGGCCGACAGCAGGATGCCGGCAACCGCCTTGCGCTCTGCCGGCCGGGCCTCGTGAACCATAGCCAGGGCGGCGGCCGGAAGGGCGAACATCATGATCGGGAAGAAGCCGGCCATGAAGATCCCGACGTCGGGGTCTCTGGGCTCGGCGTTGAAGAAGCAGGTCAGGTCGCCGTGGAACACCGTCCCGGCCGCGTCCCTGCATTCGCCGGCCTCGAACCAGATGAACGAGTTGATGAAGTGGTGCATCCCCAGCGGGATCAGTCCGCGGTTGGCGGCGCCGTACACCCCAGCGCCCACCGGGCCCAGACCATACAGCCACTCGGCGAAATTCCCCAGCGCGGTCCCAATCGGCGGCCATACGAGGCCGAAGACGATCCCAATCGCGAGCGCAGCAAAGGCGGTGATGATCGGGACGAACCGGCGACCGCCGAAGAAGGTCAGCCAGGGGACCAGCTTGATCCGGTAATACCGCTGTCACAGCACGGCCGCGACCAGCCCGATAATGATGCCGCCGAGCACGCCGACGTTCGGGGCGTCGTGCTCCATCTCACAGGCGCTGCCTTGACAGGCCGGGTCGACCGGGACTATCGGCCGAACACCTCCAGCACGTTGGAGAAGACGAGGTACCCAACGAGGGCGGCCACTGCCGTCGACCCGTCGGCTCTGCGGGCGAAGCCGACCGCGACGCCGACCGCGAACAGCAGCGGCAGGTCGTCGAACAGCGCCGCGCCGGCGTTTCCGACAATCTCGGCAGGTTGCGTCCAGCCAGGCCGTCGGGCCCGAGCAGGTCGTCCTGGCCCAAGCGCAACAGCAGCGCGGCGGCTGGAAGCACGCGATGGGCAGCATGAGGCTGCGTCCGATCCGTTGAAGTACCGCAAAGAAGCCGCTGCCCCAGCGGCGAGGGCCCGCTTCGGTGGTTGCTGGTGTCGCAGTCATGACGCCCTCCTGGCTGCTTAGGGAAGCCAGATGTCGACGAGTCGCATCCTAGGTGTTAACTTGGTCCGTTTCGGACATGCCGCTGCTACACGGATATTGGGAACTCTTGGGGCCGGGTGTCATTCGCCTGGAGGCTGCATGGCAAGCATCTCCGCTCCCCGAGTTGTCGCAGACGGTCGGCTCCTGGCTCCGGGGTGGGTGGAGGTGGCAAGCGGCCGGGTGGTCGAGGTCGGCGAAGGCGACACGGCCGCGGACGTCAGTCTGCCGGAGGGCGTCCTGGTCCCCGGTCTGGTCGATCTCCAGGTGAACGGCTTCTTCGGGATCGACTTCATCGACGCCACGCCCGAGCAGTGGGACGACGTCGCGCGCCGGCTACCCGAGACCGGGGTGACCGGGTTCGTGCCCACGTTCATCACCGCGCCAGTGGACGAACTGGCCGAAGGCCTACGACGCGCCAGGGCGGCCATGGACGCCCAGGACCGTGCGGCAGCGCGCATCCTCGGCGTTCATACGGAGGGGCCATTCCTCTCCGACCGTCGCCGCGGCGCGCACAATCCAGCGTACCTGTGTGACCCGACCCCGGCGGCCGTCGCCACGCTGCTGGAGGCGGCGCCGGGCACGCTGGTTCTGGTCACGCTGGCGCCGGAACGGCTCGGTGCGTTGGAGGCTATCCGCCGCCTCGTCGACGCCGGGGTGCTGGTCAGTGTGGGGCACACTGACGCCGTTGCAGAGCAGGTCGCCGCGGCCGCGGACGCGGGCGCGCGCATGGTCACCCACCTGTTCAACGCTCAGCGGCCGCTGCACCACCGCGAGCCGGGCACTCCCGGCCAGGCGCTGGTCGACGCGCGGCTCACCTGCGGCCTCATCGTGGACCTGCACCACGTCGCCGCGAAGGTGTGCCGGCTGGCGTTCGCCGCCGCGTCAGGACGCGTCGCGCTGGTCACCGACGCGGTGGCGGCGGCCGGCATGCCCCCCGGCCGCTACATTCTTGGCGGCGAGCCGGTGATCCTGGAACCCGGGCGGCCACCGCTCCGCGAGGATGGCACGATCGCGGGATCGGGCCTGCGTCTGGACGAAGCAGTCGCCAACGCCGTCGCTGTCGGGGTGGACTTAGTGACCGCTGTCGACGCCGCGACCCGCGTTCCAGCGGACCTGCTTGGCCGGCACGACTTCGGCCGGCTCCAACCCGGCAGCCTCGCCGACCTGGTCTGGCTGGACGACGACCTGCGCACCCGCGCCACCTGGGTCGGCGGGGAGTTGGTACACGGCGGAAGCGAGGTGGCGGCATGACGAAGACCCGGATGCGGCAGGAGATCGATGAGCAGCCGGAGGCGCTGCGTCATACCTTCGAGGCCCTCGTGCCCTTGGGCGACGAGCTGCGTACCGTCGCCCGGGACACGCGGCGGGTGCTGTTCATCGCGCGGGGCTCCTCGGACAACGCCGCGGTGTACGGCCAGTACCTATGCTCGATCCGCGGCGGCCGACTGGCGACGCTCGCCTCCCCTTCGATCGCCACCACCTATCGGGCCAGCGTCGACCTGCGGGAGGTGCTTGCGGTCGCCGTGTCGCAGTCGGGCGCCACGGAGGAGATCGTCGAGACACTTGAGTGGGCCCGTCACTGCGGCGCGAGGACGGTGGCGGTCACCAACGTCGCCGGATCCCCGCTCACCGAGCTCGCCGACGTGGGGCTGGTCACCCAAGCGGGCACCGAGCTGGCGGTCCCTGCAACCAAGACCTACACGACCCAGCTCGCCGCCATGGCGGTCATCGCGCTGGCCCTGGCCGACGACCAGAGCGGCGTCGAGGCGTTCCGGGCCGTGCCGGACGCCATAGCGACCATGCTCGACGCGGCCCCCGCCGCCGAGGAGCTCGCTGCCCGGCTGACCTATGCTGACACTCTGGTCGTCTCCGGTCGTGGCTATGTCTACTCGACCGCGCTGGAGGTCGCGCTGAAGTTCAAGGAGGCCTGTTACGTTTCGGCGGTCGGCCTGTCGTTCGCCGACCTGCTGCACGGGCCGATCGCCATCGTCGACGTGAACACCCCGGCTCTGCTCATCGCGGCCGGCGACGGGCCCGTCCTGCCGGGCATGACCACGCTGGCACGGCGGATCGTCGACGCGGGGGCGCACGTATATGGCATCGGCGGCGACCAGGCCTTCGTCGCCACCTGCCGGTCGGCGTTGCCTGGCCCGGCGCTCCCCGAGCACCTGGCGCCACTGGCCCTGATCGTCCCCGGACAGCTGCTGGTTGAGGCCCTGGCCCGGGCCAGGGGCATCGACCCAGACACACCGCGGGGCCTGCGCAAGGTGACGCAGACGGACACCCGCCAGTGACCAGTCCGCCGACCCAGGACGGCGCCCGGCCCTTCCCGAGGCGTTCCGGCCGCCCACCGACTCGGCGGCACTCGACCGCCGTCCGAGGCGGCGTCGCCGATGGCGTCGGAGGACCGAGCAAACCCGCCACGTCTCTGGCCTGTCCACCCAACTAGTTCGTGCCCGGAGGAGGAATCGATGGCAAGCAAGGCAGAGCAGATCGTTGCCGCGCTCGGCGGGAGCGACAACATCGTCGAGATCGAGCCGTGCATCACACGGCTGCGCACCGAGGTCCGTGACGCATCCCTGTCGACGAGGCCGCGTTGAAGGCCGCTGGGGCTCATGGGGTACTCAAGGCGGGTACCGTGATCCAGGTCGTCGTCGGGCCGGAGGCAGACACCATCGCCAGCGACATCGAGGATCTGGCCTGATGGCCGACGCGCTGCAGGTGCTCGCCCCTCTGGGCGGGCACTGCCGCTTGCCGAGGTCCCCGACCCGGTCTTCGCCGCGGCCATGGTCGGCCCGGCGCCGCCGTCGACCCGCCCCGGGGACCGCTGCAGGCGGTCGCGCCCGTGGACGGCCAGATCGTCAAGCTGCACCCGCACGCGTTCATCGTGGTGACGGCGTCCGGGCGGGGCATGCTTGAGAATGTGCGACTCCAGCAGCTGCTCGGCCAGGGGGCGGCCTCGGCTGGCAAACAGGGCCCGCCAGGCCGCCCGGTCGGCCGCCTCCGACACCACCAGCGTGCCGTCGAGGTCGAAGACGGCGGCCACGGGCTCGATCAGCGCTGGCGGTTCGGGCAAGGAAGCGCAGCCCTCCTCAGGGGTATGGTCGCTGCCGGACCCCGACCGGTCGGTCACTGGAGCCGCGGCGACCTCAGGGGCCGCGGGGGCACAGGCTCCCAGCGCCATGCGTCGCCAGGTGTGGCGACGCCCTCGGATGGCCACCGAGTAGCGGTAGACGACCTCCGGGTCGGGGCTGCCGCCGAGACCGGCATCGCCGAGGTGTGGATGTCGACCCCGATCTCCTTGGCGACAAGGCCGAGGGCGTCCATCAGGGGCGGATGGGAGCCCTCCTGGCTCGTCCCGACCGTCCCCACCGCCAGCCAGCCAGCCGCGTGGACGGGTTGCACGATCTCGGCGGCCGCCTCACGGGTCACGCCGGGCACGGTTCCCGGCAGTGGCACCAGGGCCGCGTCGGCCCCGGCGCCGACCAGGGCCGCCACCCCGGCCGGGGTCAGTGTCTCGGGGGCGCCGGCCTGGTGCATCTTGCCGGCCCAGATGACCGGCTCATGGCCGGTGGCGGCGCGGATCGCGGCCGTGGCCCTGGCCAGGTCGGCCAGGGTGGTGCCGGTGGCGGGGTTAGCGGTCAGGCAGAGGAAGGCGGCGCCCGCCTCAATCAACCGGTGGGCGGCGTCGGGGGTGGCCCGCCGAGGAGCAGGAACGTCACCGGGCTCCAGGTTGGCGCCCACCGGGCGGCCGACGCGGCCAGCCAGGCTTGCCAGGTCATCCAGGCGACCAAGCGCCGGCAGCCGCCAACCCCCGTCGGTGATGGCCTCCTGATGCGGTTGAGCAGCAGCAGGTCGGCCCCCATGGCGGCGACGACCTCGACTTGTCGGCCGGGTCGGCCAGCGGGGCGCCGCCGGCGATCACCTCGACCGCGATCGTCCGGCCCTCCGAGGCGGGGACGGCCGCAAGCAAGGCCCGCCCGGACAGCGCCGCCAGGGCGGCTCGGTCTAGGTCGAGCAGCCGGATCACCGTCCGACCGCCGTCGCGGTCCCGGCCGCCTCGTAGACGCCCACGGTCAGCCCGCGAGCTGGGTGGCCTGGCATCGTCAGCTGAAGAGTACCTGGATCATCTCGTAGGGTTGTCGGGACGGTCTTGATCCCACTGGGCGCCTCGTCGATCGGCACCGCCGTGACCCCGGCCCACGCAGCGCCGCCGTCATCTACCACCGGCCGGTGGAGGCCAAGTCGACCGCGGCGTCACGCTGCTCAAGGCCGACGCCGCTGGCGCGGGGTGGCGGAAGGCCCCCCTGGTCATCGGCTTGCGTCGGCACCACCGCCACCATGGGCCAGGGTCTGGCCGGCCTCGGCCTGGTCGCCGAGGTGCTGCCCCTGGAGTCCCCAAGCGACGCGATCACCGACCAAGCGGTCACTGCCCGGCAAACCGTAACAAGTTGGTGGTAGTCACCACCAGCCAGGCCTGCAACAATGCCGATGCCCGGAACAGAAGGACCTGGTGAACCCGCTCCTTAAGGCCAGCAGGCCGCTGATCGCGGTGGCGGTGCGTGAGTCCCACGTCATCGCCTCCTGGACCGCGGCACGGGCCAACCTGGCCACCTACGGCTTCAACCCGGCGTCACTGCGGGTGCTGTTCCCTTACGGCTTCGGCGGAGCGTAGACCGCTGAGAGGAGGAGGCAACGGTGCTCTCGAAGGCGAAGCAACCGATTACATCCCCCATCTTCCGGATGCTTGCGGCGGCAGTGCTGGCCTCGATGCTCGCTCTTACGTCAGCGCTCCCCAGCGCAGGCGCTCAGGGCGACTCCTGCCACCCCGACGCACGCGATTTGTTCATCACCTATCAGCCGGTGGACCACGGGGACAGCGGACAGTCCTTCCGTGCGGAACTGGTCCTCGCGAACCGCGACGGCGCCTGTGAGCTGGGCAGCAGCGGCTGGCGGCTGTACTTCAGCTTCGTGCGCCAGCCGCTGGCCGTCTATCCGCCGGGCCAACCTGGTGATGCGGCGCGCCAGCAGCTGGCCGACCAGGGCCTCTCCCTGACACGCGCCGACGCTGCCCAGAGCGGCGACTACTACGTGCTCGAGCCGACCAGCGAGTTTGACCCGCTGGGGCCGCGGGAGCGGCGCACAATCTCGCTCGACGTCGAGCTGTGGGCGATCCTGAAGAGCGACGCGCCGGCCGGCTGGCACATCGTCTTCGATGGTGAGCCGGCCCGGTGGGTGCCTGCCAAGGCGCTGCTCGACCCTACCGATCCGAATCAGACGACCGCGTTCGCGGGCGACAACAACCCGGTGCAGACCGCCGGCACCCGCTTTGCGGAGAACACCGCCCCGCTGCTGAGCCTGAGCCTCCAGGACAGGATCCTGCCCCGGCCGCTCAGGGTCGGCACACGACCCGGCGTCGTGACGATCAACGGTCGGAAGGCCAGGATCCAGTACCAAGCCAACCTGCGGCATGTGGCGGAGTACCTGGAGTCGGCGCTCGAGGACGTGCTCAGGGGCGATGTCGTCCTGGTCAAGGGCGGGCACGCCAGCGGGCCGGGGATCATCGACCTCCGGCTCGACCGGAGGCTGGACATCGATGACGACGGTGAGGCGGACAGCGAGGGCTACCTCCTGCAGGTCTCCGGCCGTGGCACCCGCATCGTCGGAAAGGACCGCGCGGGGGTGTTCTACGCCATCCAGACGCTGCGCCAGCTCATCCCGCTCTCGGCGTACCGGTCGGCCGCTGGAGGCGCAAGGCGCTCCACCGTGTCGATTCCCCGGGCCACGATCTCTGACGCTCCGCTGTTCGGCTATCGCGGCATGGCAATCGACGTGGCCCGCCACTTCGAGACCAAGGCAACGATCAAGAAGTTCCTGGATCTGATGTCCTTTCTGAAGCTCAACAGGCTGCACTTTCACCTGACGGACGACGAGGGGTGGCGCCTTCAGATTCCCGGCATCCCCGAGCTCACCAGCTACGGCGCACGGCGCGGCTTCGATCTCGACGAGGACACGATGCTGCACCAGGCCATGGGCTCGGGCAACGACCTGCGGCCGGGCGACAACATCCACGCCAAGCCGGCCAACGAGACGGTGGCCAATCTCGGCCGCCCTCCCACGTACCAGGGCTTCGAGCAGGCGACGCTGAACTTTGTCGGCAAGGGGAGCGGCTACTACACCACCAAGGACTTCCAAAACATCCTCCGCTATGCCAAGCGGCGCCATATCCAGGTCATCCCGGAGTTCGACTTCCCGGCTCACGCCCGCGCCGCCGTCCAGGCGATGGAGCACCGGTACGAGCGCTACAAGGACAGCGACCCCGCTCGGGCCAGCCGGTACCGGCTGCTAGATCCGAACGACACCTCCGAGCACCGCAGCGTCCAGTACTACACCGACAACCTGGCGAACCCGTGCATCCCGAGCACCTACGCGTTCCTGACCAAGGTCGTGACCGAGGTGAAGGCGATGTACGACGCCGCCGGAGCGTCGCTGCCGATGGTGAACCTTGGTGGGGACGAGCCGCCCGGCCCCAACCGGTGGCAGAACTCGCCGCTGTGCCAGAGCAATCCACAGACCGCCGGCATGAGCGACAAGCAGCTCATGGACTACTTCTTCGCGCGCTGGCACCAGATCGCACGAACGGTCGCCCCACGCACCGCCGGTTGGGAGGACGTGCTTCTGGCCGGTACCGGCGACCTCAAGCTCGACAACTTCGTCCCGCTCCCATGGCAGAACGTCTGGGGCTGGGGCCGTGAACAGATCGCCTACCAGTTCGCCAACGACGGCATCCCGGTGATCCTGGCGCATGCCACGAACCTGTACATGGATCTTGCCTACAACAAGGATCCCGACGAACCCGGCTACTACTGGGCCAACTTCGTTGACGAGCAGAAGACCTTCACCTACCAACCGTTCAACGTGTACGCCAACGCCACCCATGACCGGTGGGGCAACCCCTTCACCCCCGACCCCAACTGGGAGCGGCTCACCGAGGAAGGCAAGCAGAACATCCTCGGGATCGAGGCGCAGCTCTGGGGCGAGAACGGCAAGTCGGCCAAGATCCGCGAATACCAGGCGTTCCCCAAGCTGCTCGGGGTCGCGGAGCGCGCGTGGAACCGGAACACGCCCACCCCGGAACAGATGCCGGCGGCCTGGAATGTGTTCGTCAACACGCTCGGCCAGGTCACCTTCCCGTTGCTGTCGTACTACCAGCCGGTGGACCTGCCGGGTGTGGGAGTCAACTACCGTATCCCGCTGCCCGGCGGCAGGATCGACGGCGGCGTCCTGACCGCCAACGTGCGGAACCCGGGCATGACGATCCAGTACTCGGTCGATGGGGCCAGCTGGTCGACCTACACCGGCCCGGTGAACGTCGGCGCGTCGGCGCTGCTCCGCACCCGTGCCGTGGACGGCCGCACCAGTCGCATCGCGCCGGTCAACGTGCCCCACTGGACGGCGGGAACCCGGTACGCGGCTGGGGCGTTGGTGAACCATCAGGGCGAGCTCTATCGCGCCATCCGGGCGCACATATCGCAACCCGGATCCACACCAGACCTGGCTCCGAAGCTGTGGACCCTCATCCAGTAACCAAGCGAGGAGGCGTACAGGACAAGCCTGACGCGGCCGAGGAGTCGGACTCCTCGGCCGCGCAGCCCCGTCGCGCCACCGCGGCTCCTTGGCCCTGCTCGATCGCCACCAGGACAGCGCCCTCCATCATCCGGCGAACCATACTTGATGCGGTCTGCCGGCACTCGGGTCGCGGCGCACTCGTTCTGCGTTCGAGTTCACGTATGGGCGACGGCTCCATCGCGTTCCCGTGACGGGATCCGGCGGGCTCGACCTGAGCTATCCGCATGCGGCGGCTCGGACCGCCGACCACTTCTTCGAGCTGGATCCCGGGAAGCTCCCCTGGATCGCGGCCGTGGATGCGGCAGGCGTCGGCCTGCTACAGGTGTCCAGCAGACGGCTTCGTGGATGGAAGCTGTTCACCTGGGGGAACACTCCCGGCGGGCGTCGCTGGCAGGAATTCCTCACGGGCTCGACCGAGTCCTACTTTGAGATCCAGGCCGGCCTGACCAGGACCCAGCTCGAACACGTCCCGCTCGGTTCCGGAGAGAGCTGGTCGTGGTCCGAGGTATATGGGCCGGTCTCGGTTCCCGTGGAAGCGGTGCATGGGGAGTGGGTGGACGCGATCGAGTGCATGGAGTCGGCGATCGCCGAGGCACGTATCGGATCCATGCTCGAGGAACGCGCAGGGGCAGAACACGACCGGCATGGTGAGCCATTGCACGCCGGCTCGGGATGGGGGCGCTCGAGTCGCTTCGGCGTGAGGTGTCGCAGGAGGAACCCTCGCCGGGCATCGATCGCCTGTTCCCCCGTTCCAGCCTTGGCGAAGACCAGGAGCCGTGGGTTGCCCTCCTGGAAACGGGCATCCTGCCGCCTGGAACGCCGCGCTCCTATGTTGTTGCCAAGCCCTGCTCGGACCTTCTCGAAGGGGCGGCGGACTCGGCCGCAGCGATGTTGCACCGGGGTCGTGCGATGGAATGCCAGCCATCTCCATGCCGCGGTCGAGGCCTGGGAGGCGGCGTACGCGCTGGAACCGGACTCCTGGCTCGCGTTGCGCAACATCGCGGCCGCGAGCGGCTTGTTGGGTGAGCCCGAACGGTCGGCCGAGCAGTATCTGCGTGCGCTGGATCTGACGCCCGACGTCGCGCAACTTCGGCTGGAGGCGATCGAAGCGCTGATCGCGGTGAACCGCTTCTCGGAGGCAGTTGCGCTGGCGCAAGCAGCGCCTGAGTCCTCGTTCGCGGGGAGATTCCGTTTCCTGCAAGCGTGGGCCGCCGTGCTCCACGGTGAAATCCGGCTTGCCGAATCCATACTCGAAGGCGGCCTGGAGGTCGCTGACCTACGGGAGGGCGAGGTCTCGCTGTCGGACCTATGGCGCATCTACCGGAGACGCTGCATCGAGACCGGTGGGGATTGCCGGCTTCATCAAGCACCTCCGGGAGTGGCGAGCGCCCACTCGGACGTGCCCTTCATCTATGACTTCCGGCTGCACGGCTGAACTGCCTACTCGCTGTCGACGACGGCTGACCGTTCGCGACCGGAGCCGAGTACCTGGAGGAGGCGGCTCACCTCGGCGGCCACGGCCTCCCGGGCCGTGCCCAGGTACCTGCGGGGGTCCACCAGTGACGGGTCCTCGGCCAGGCTGGCCCGCACGGCCACGGTGAAGGCGTGGTTGAGCCGGGTGGCGATGTTCACCTTGGTGATCCCGGCGGCGACGGCCCGCTTCAGGTCGGCGTCGGGCACGCCCGAGGAGCCGTGCAGGACCAGTGGCACCGGGACGCGGGCGGCGAGCCGCCCGATGAGGTCGAAGTCCAGCCTGGCGTCCCGGGTGAGCATGGCGTGCGAGCTGCCCACGGCCACGGCCAGCGCGTCCACCTTGGTCGCGGCCACGAAGCCGGCCGCCTCCGCCGGGTCGGTGCGGGCCCCCGGGGCGTGCGCGCCGTGCTTGCCGCCGACCTCGCCCAGCTCCGCCTCCACCCACACCCCAGCGGCGTGGCAGCGGGCGGCGACCTCGGCGGTGGCGGCGAGGTTCGCCTCGTAGGGGAGCCTGGACGCGTCGAACATCACCGAGCCGAAGCCGAGCCGTACCGCCTCACCCACCAGCTCCGGCGTCTCGGCGTGGTCGAGATGAACCGCCACGGGCACGGCCGTGCGCCGAGCGATGGAAAGGGTCGCGAGGGCCAGCGGCTCCAGCCCGCCGTGGTAGCGCGCCGTGTTCTGGCTGACCTGGAGGATCACCGGGGCGTCGGCCTGGGCGGCGCCGGACACGATGGCGTCGGCGTGCTCGAGCTGGACCACGTTGAACGCCCCGACCCCGTGCCGGTCGCGCGCTGCCGACGTGACGAGGTCAGCGGTCGAGGCCAGGGGCATGGTGCTCCTCCACGACGACCTGGGGAAGGAGTCGACGAACCTGGGCCAGGTCGACGCTGCCGGCCGTCGGCTGGAGCACCGCGGCGGCCGACAGGGCGACGGCGTCGCAGAGCCGGTCAGGCCAGGGCGCCCCGGCGACGGCGCCGGCGACGAGCCCGGCCGCGGCGGCGTCGCCCGATCCGGTGGGGTTGCCGACGAGCCGGGCCGGCGGCGCGGCCCGCCAGCACCCGTCCGGGGTGAACGCGGTCATGCCGGCTTCTCCAAGCGAGGCCACCACCGCCTTGGCGCCGCGCCGCCTGAGGGCCGCGGCGGCCGTGGGGACGTCGGCCAGGCCGGTGGTGTCGAGCAGCTCGCCCGCGTTGGGCTTGACGATGTCGGTGCCGGCCGCGGCCGCCTGGAGCAGGGCCTCACCGACGGTATCGACCAGGACGGTGGCCTGGTGGGCGGCGGCCAGGCGCACGAGCCGGGCGCAGGCGTCGTCGTTGGCGCCGGGGTGGCAGGCTTCCGGAGACGACCAGCGCCGTCGCCTCCGGAAGCCTGGCGGCCGGTAGCTGGACCGCGGTGGCCTGGTCGGCCTGGCCGATGGCGGGCCCGAGGTCCTGACCCAGGCTCGCCCGGAGCAGGGCGAGCGTGGTGGTGGCGAACCGGGTCTGCACCACCGACCGCTCGTCGGCGAAGTCGAGCACGATC
>Ga0307415_100000608_pt1 | contig 15672 bp, 13 predicted proteins | sample DK1Cmetagenome_FD_204524 | JGI IMG/M metagenome (GOLD analysis project Ga0307415, IMG submission 204524) | Maize rhizosphere microbial communities from greenhouse at UC Davis, California, United States - DK15-C-2 | ecosystem: Host-associated > Plants > Roots > Rhizosphere > Soil | place: USA...
GCTCATCCGGCTAACGAGCCCGGGACCGATCCTCTTCATCCAGCCCCGGGTCGGCTTCAACAACGAGGTGATCAACGTCTTCAAGTTCCGGACGATGTATACGGACCAGACGGATATCGGAGCGCAGGCGACGACGACCCGCGACGATCCGCGCGTAACGCCGGTCGGCCGTATCCTAAGGAAGCTCAGCATCGACGAGCTACCGCAGATCTTCAACGTGCTCGCCGGCGAGATGTCACTGGTCGGCCCCCGACCACACGCGCTCGAAATGAGGGTCGGCGATCATTATTATCAGGACGCCGTGCGCGGCTACGCCGGACGGCACCGGGTCCGGCCGGGAATCACCGGCCTGGCGCAGGTGCGGGGTCTCCGCGGAGAAATTCGCACGATCGACCGAGCCAAGAGAAGGGTCGAGCTGGACAAGCAATATATCGATAATTGGTCCCTGTGGCTCGACCTGAGAATTCTTGCGGCAACGTTCCGAGCGGTCCTGTTCGATCGCGATGCGTACTGAGCGGCGAACCTTCCTCGACATCGGATTCGATGTTGCGCCGATGAACCAGCTGATCCCACAGATCGCGGAGTTCGGGGCGGAAAGTCCGTACGCCTATCTCGTCACGCCCAACGTCGATCATCTGGTGCGGCTTCACCGGCAGGACCACGCCACGCCGGGCCTCGCGGAGATTTACCGGGAGGCCCGCTTTTGCACATGCGACAGCAGGGTGCTGGCCAAGCTGGCCAAATGGCGAGGCGTCGACCTGCCAGTCGTCCCCGGCAGCGACATCACGCCAATCCTGTTCGATCGGGTGATCAAAGATGGAGACCGGATTGCTGTCGTCGGCGGCGACGATGCGCTCCTCTCACGCCTGAAGTTCGCTTTCCCCAATGTAAATTTCACGCAGCACCAGCCGCCAATGGGTCTGATGACGAATTCGAAGGCGCGACGGGAAGCCGCCGAATTCATCGCCGGGCAGAAGTCCCGCTTCACCTTCGTCTGCGTGGGATCACCTCAACAGGAGTTGATCGCCGCCGACGTGGCGAAGATCGAGGGCAGTTCGGGCCTGGCGCTATGCGTCGGCGCAGCGCTCGACTTCATCACGGGCAGTCAGAAGCGGGCTCCCCGCTTGGCCCGCCGTCTCGGCCTTGAATGGGCGCATCGCCTGCTCACGAACCCGAGGCGGATGTGGCGGCGCTATCTGGTCGAAGGACCTGCGATCTTCCTCCTCGCGTACCGCTGGCGGAGGAGCGCGGCATGAAAGCCGAGTCTCTAAAGCAGTGGCGCAGGATGCGCATGCGTCGCAGGCGGACCGTTGTGGGTGTTGGCCTTGCGATTTTGCTCGCAGCGGCGGCAGCCGCTGTCTGGTTCTTCTTCCTGCGCCCTGACGGACGTTCCGCTGCGCAGTCCAACACGACGCACCTCCCGCCCGCAGTCACATCGGCCGCTTCGCCGCTGGACTTGCCGCCGCCGGACCTACTTCGGCCGATCGATCCGGAAGAAGCGCTTAAGGAGAATGCCGAGCGTCCCTTCTCCGGGCGACCGGACACGCCGGCGGCGCCGTTTAACCTGAAGACGGATGCAAGGAGCCGCGAGCGGGCGCTCCAGTGCATGACCCAGGCCGTCTATTACGAAGCGGCAAGCGAGGGCTCGGACGGTCAGCGCGCAGTGGCTCAGATCGTCCTCAACCGAATGCGTCATCCCGGATATCCGGCGAGCGTCTGCGGAGTGATCTACCAGGGCTCGGAAAGGCCGACCGGCTGTCAGTTCACCTTCGCCTGCGACGGTTCGCTAGCCCGCCCGCCTATCCAGTCTTTGTGGAAGCAGGCGCAGAAAATTGCTGCCGAGGCCCTCGCCGGCAAGGTCTTCGCACCAGTCGGGCATACAACCCATTACCACGCCGATTATGTCCTACCTTATTGGGCGGACTCGCTCGACAAGTCCGCGCAGATCGGGCGGCACATCTTCTACCGCCTCAAGGGCGGACTCGGATCCCCCGCCGCATTTTCCCAGCGCTATGGTGGCCGCGAGCCCGAGCCGACGCTTCCGAGCACGGTTGAGGTTGCACTTCAGGCGCTCGAGAGCGTCGATCCGATTCTGGGTACACCAACGGTCGATACCAATCTTCAGGCGCCGACTGGGGAACTGATCGCTCCCGCTCCGCCAGCCGAACCGAACCTGCTAGCCGATGTGACGAAGGGAACGCTCATACTGGACGGCGACAGTCCGCGCCTTTCCCAGCAAAGTCCAAATGCGAAGGCGAAGACCGCTCAGGCCTGTAATGATGATGAGGACGGCAAGCGTATTCGTCCAATCTCCGCAAACGACGTACGAGCACGCGGGGCGGGCGGCTGCTAGCTTTTGGCGGGTTCCAACCGTGCAATCCTCGATGCTCGGCCCGAGAAACGATCGACCACATTGCGCCTAAGCCACCCGAGCAGCGGCCTTTCGAGAAACTCGAAGATCGCCGCTGCAAGGACCCCGCATATGACGGCAAAGATGAAGGTCATGCCGATGGCCTGCGCCGGCGGCAGCGGCACGATTCCCCTCAGCCCGATGTCCAGGGCGATCGAGATGATCAGGACGTGGATCAGGTAGAGCGCGTAGGACGAGTCCCCGAGACGTCCAAGGCGCTTGACGGATTTCGGTAGCCTCCCCGACTGCTCCATCATCAGCGCCCCACCGACGATGAAGACGCTTGGGACCCCCCAGACGATGAACAGCGGAATCTCGCGATAATCGAGAAGCGCTCCGGCGACGAACAGGGCGATGCCGGTGCAGACCGCCGCAATCCCCAGACCGAACGTCCCGAACCGGATACGGCCGTAGAAATAAGCCAGCCAGCACCCGGCGATAAACTCGAGAATGAGCGGATTGTGCGCGATCCGCAGAAGCCCCGGAAACCGAATCAAGAAACCAACCGCGATCGTGGCGACGAACAGGCAGGTCAGCAACGCAATGGCTGTAAGCGCTCGCAAGCGAAGGATGGTGGCGAAAGACAAATAGAAGAAGAGCTCGAACGAAAGCGTCCAACCGGGACCGATGATCCGCGACGAGTCACCGGGCATCAGGAAGATGGCGCCTATCCACGTGGCGAGGGGGAGGTTGTAGCCGGTACCGAACGTATTCTGATAAACCACATAGGCGACGCAGCAGATCCAGTAGATCGGGAAGATCCGGACGAACCTTTTCAACAGGAAGCGCACCGTCGGCATTCCAGCGTCGCCCGAGCCGTAGCTCGTGTACATGATGACGAAGCCGCTGATGACGAAGAAGACGTGAACGCCCGCGGCGCCCATGTCGAAAATGTAGCCGAGCCCCTGATAGATGTGCGCGGTTGAAGCCTGGTGGCCGTGGAACAGCACGACTGCCATCGCCGCAAGGAAGCGCAGGAACTGGATCGATTCGACCGAGGCCGAATGCTGTGGTCCGGCGCTCGCGCTTCGCGTCAGTTCGGCTGTCTCAAACATTACGACACAATTCCAATCGACCGGTCACGCACCCGAGCGCGCAAGCTCTACGCTGGGCATAGGGACCCGCCGGACCCGTCTCCTCTGCGCCGCCGCACCCTGCCTCAACCCAATCAGCAGCCCCACGCTTATCGCCAAGAGGTAGTGAATGTGGAAGTACATCGTAATCCATTCAAAATAGGAATGAGCGGCAAGGACGATCATTGTTGCTGTGAGGCCGACCGGTAACTCCCCGTGAACACCTGAAGATCCGCCCCGGATGGTTCGAAGTCCCAGCGCCAGGATTGATCCGTACAACGCGAGGAGCCCCAGCAATCCGATCCAACCCATTTCGGCGGTCACCAGATAATATGTGTTGTGCACAGGTGCGGCGCGGTTGGCCTGATCCCAGGGGACTCCGGCCCGGTCGGAATAGCCGCCGACATTGGCCACGACGACATATCGATTTGGACCGATGCCAAGCGGATGATCGGTGATGATCATCTTCGCTGCCGAGATCATGAGCCGGCGTTCGAGACTGCTGTTGGCGCGCGTCTCATCGGATCGGCGTTCGATCGCCGTGTAGAGAACCGGTAGCGAAGCGAGCAAAGCTACGAAAAGCCCGGCAGCAACGGCCGTTTTCCTCCCGGTGCTCTTGCGCCAGAGGGAAAGACAAAGCGTGATCACCAATCCGATCGCAAACAGCCCGATGGTTGCCCGGGACCCTCCAGTGAATGCGACGACGAGTCCGGCAATAACAATGGCAGTGGCCTGCTTCGTGTATTGACCCGCAAGTACCAGCGCGACGGCCGGGAACACAGCAAAATGCGACGCCATCCCGAGCAGATTTTGGTGACCGAACATGCCCCCGGCCTGGGACACGCCTCCGAGATGTTCCTCGAGTGCGACGAGGGCCTGCAACCCGAGGCCCGTCCCCAGTCCCATAACGACGGCGACCGCAACCTTGGGATGGGTCACTGTCGCCCGGGACACGGCGACGTAAACGAGGGCCGCGCGGGCGATCTGCCATGCATAAAAGACGGACGCCAGGCGAGCGCCCGGCGATCCCGCAATCGTGGAAACGGCGACAGCGAGTGCATAAATTGCAAACGCGGCCTTGAGAGAGGCTGGTGTCCGAGCCGGTTTTGTCGCGAAGAGGACAGCGAGGGCGACGCCGTCGAGAAGGGAAATGTCGATTCCCTTCACCGCCCCGGACCAGTGCGACCAAGAGATCGGTGACGCAGTGAGGTTAAAACCACTCAGCAGGAAGGGAAGGATTCCGATCGCGAAGCCAGCGTAAGGCAAATGCCTCGGCTGGGCCTTGAGGTGCATGGCGAGCCACGGCGTGAACACCAGCAGCCCAAGAAGAAACACCCACTTCACGGCAATCGCCCTCCGTATACCGCAGTTTAAAGCGCCGTGCCGTGGGAACAACCCGTGTTCGGTCTGCGGACCGTTTCGGCACATCCGTGCCGTCAGAAGTTGCGGGCATTCCTGATTGCGCTAGTCAACCATGGTGCCTGTACTGCCTGCCTCCCTGAAACGCGCCTTTTCGCGCCTGTCGCGGACGTCTCGTCCTTTCTCCGATGAGGAGGCTGCCTATCGCCGGTTGCGCTCGAAAGGGTGGCATCCTGCAGGAATCATCGACGTCGGAGCGTATCAAGGCGCCTGGACACGGATGGTTCGTGCCATTTTTCCTGGAACGCCGGTGCTCATGGTCGAAGCGCAGCGGAGCAAGGCGGCCCGGCTCGAAGCGTTGTGCAGCGAATTCGAAGGGATTTCGGTCGCGTCTGCCGTGCTAGGATCCGAGGCAGGCAAGGAAGTCACCTTCTACGAAATGGAAACCGGTTCCTCCTATTTTCCGGAACGAAGCAATGCGCCTCGGACGGCGACAACGCACATTACGAGCACCCTCGACGAGGTCGCCGCCGCCATGGAAGGCCCTCTGTTCCTCAAGATTGACGTTCAGGGCGCAGAGCTCGAAGTTCTGGCCGGAGGGGCCAAGACCCTCGACCGCAGTGAAGTGGTTCAACTCGAGGTCCCGTTCGTGAGCTACAACGAAGGCGCTCCGTCGCTTTTGGACGTCCTGCACTTCATGAGTGACCGCGACTTCGTCCCGGTGGACGTGTCGGGATTCAGCCGTCCCAACGGCAAGGACCTCGTCCAGGCCGACTTTCTCTTCGTTCGGCGGAGCTCGCGGCTTCGCCGCGATTTCATCAGGTTCGAGCAGTTTGTCTAGCCGGTCTCATTTTCCGGGCACGGTGAGAATCTTGCCGCGCGGTGACCGGCAGTTATTCTGGATCATGCATTCGAGTTTGGATCAGCCGGGCTAATCGATCGCGGGGGCCGTTGGAACAGATTGCACTGCGTACTCGCCGCACACTGCAGCAGGCACTGCGCCTGCCGCGTGGAGAATCCCGTTCGTCCATCGGCTTTAGGGAAGACATTGACGGCCTTCGTGCCGTAGCCGTTCTACCGGTGGTCCTGTTCCACGCGAGCATCCCGGGCTTCTCGGGGGGGTTCATTGGCGTAGACGTATTCTTCGTCATCTCGGGTTTCCTGATTACGGGAATCCTGCTGCGTTCGCTCGATGAGGGTACTTATTCCATCGGCCATTTCTATGAGCGGCGGATCAGGCGCATACTTCCGGCGCTGTCGCTCGTCCTGCTTGTCTCGACGCTCGCCGCGCTGATCGTCTACCCTCCGGAAACGCTCAAGAACTACGCTAGGTCGCTCGCGAGCGTCTCAGTTTTCGGGTCCAACATATTCTTCTGGAAGTCGGTAGGTTATTTCGCCGAGCAAGCCGACGCGCAGCCGCTGTTGCATACGTGGTCGCTGGCCGTGGAAGAGCAATTCTACATTTTCTACCCACTGTTGCTGTGGTTGCTGGCGAAGCGGGCCCTCGACGTTCGAAAGACGCTCCTGCTGATTGCCGGGCTCTCGCTCGCGCTCTCGATCTATGCGACGAGCCATTACCCGGGCGCCAACTTCTATTTGCTCCCGACCCGCGCCTGGGAGCTGATGGTGGGCGGAGTCATCGCCGCGTCCCCGCGCATCGATCTCCGGCCTCAGGTGCGCGACCTGCTTGCCGCCATAGGCATCGTGATGATCGCGGCGTGCGTGGTATTCTACACCGCCAAGACGCCCTTTCCCGGAGCGGCGGCCATTCCGCCGGTTCTCGGAACAGCGCTCGTCGTTTTGAGCGGGCACAACAGCGCGAACGATGGCCTACCGCTGCTTCGTTTTGCGCCTCTGGTTACCGTCGGGAAGGCCTCCTACTCTTTCTATCTCTGGCATTTCCCGGCGCTCGCCTTCGGGGCCTATCTTACTGCTGGCAGTTTACCGCTTCTGGCAGGGCTAGCGGTGTGCGCCGGGAGCCTGTTAGCCGCGCTGATCACGCTCAAACTGCTCGAAGATCCGGTAAGGCGCTCTCGCAAGACAAGTTCCGTGGTCCTTCCTCTGGCAGCCATGGCGGCCCTCGGCGTCGTCGGAGCCGCGATTTCGTTCTCAAACGGTCTGCCGCAACGAATCCCGGCAGCCAGTCTGGCCGCGGCGGCAGTGCAGAATGACCGCGAACTTCATCACAAGGAGTGCATGAGCCTGGACACGACCATCGTGCGTCCGTCACACGCCTGTCTACTAGGAGTCACCAACAAAGCGCCCGGCGTGCTGCTCTGGGGAGACTCGCACGCGATGGTCACTGCCACATCGATGGAAGCGGCAGCGAATATGGAGGGAGCGTCGTTCCTTTTCGCTGCTACGGCGGATTGCCCGCCGGGACTCGGGTTTGAGATCAGCCAGCGATTCCTCAGGACGATGACGAGCGCCCCCTCATATCGTTACTGCGGGCAGTACAATCGCGAGATGCTCGCGCTTGCCCTCAGGCGCGAGATACGCACCGTCGTAATCTCCTCGCGCTGGACGAACTGGCGCCTCGACGAACCGCTCGTCAACGGTGATGAACCTGCCGGGGTTCGCCTCGAGAGACATGGTCGCGCGGCCGATCCGGGCGACAACAAAACCGTTTTCAAGGCAGGCTTCACCGAACTCGTTGAACGCCTCACTGGCGAAGGCAAGCGCGTCGTCATTGTCGGGCCGCTTCCGGAACCACGGAATGACGTACCCAAGCTGCTGTACGTCCAAAGTTTCGGAATCGCGGCGCCGCCGGCGCCGCTCAGGCGTTCAGATTTTGCGCGGCGCCATGCGCAGATCCTTGGCTACTTCGGCGAACTCGCGAAGAAATACCGCGTCGAGTTCATCAACCCGGTTGAAGCGCTTTGCCGCAACGGTTCATGCCCGATCGAGGATCGCGGAGTGCCCAGATATTTCGACGATAATCATTTGACCGTCCGCGTTGCGCGGGAACTGGCGCCACTTTACCGGACCATCTTCCGGAACGAGGGCGCGGCCTGCGTGGCTCGACCGGCTTCCGGTTCGCCCAACTGCAGGCTTCAGAAGTCCACCCCCAGCCGGTTCGCGATCTCACCGACGTAGGAGCCTTCGGGCGGCCGCTCCAGCTTGAGGTCGCCCAAGCGCGAATGCCACAAATGAACCGCGATGGTTTGGGGCCGGATCACTCGCTCGACCTCCTCAGACGGCCCATACAATGTACGGGCGTCGGCCCAGGTGACCGGGTAAAATGCTGACGGAGGCAGCACGGCAGCTGTCAGACCGTGCTTCTTTACCAAATAGGTGACCAAGCCCGCGCTGTAGGTGCCCCAAGGCATATCTTCGAAACCGATATGCCCTTCCTTCAGCCTTCGCAGATAGAAAAGCAGTGAGCGCTTAGGCCCAAACCAGGGCGGTCTTGAATTTGGTTTCGGCAGATGAATCAGGTCATGCACGAAAGGAGAATCCGCGGGCGCAGCCATGACCGCATTGTTGATCCATCCTGCGTGTTCCCAACCAAAGACATAATCGTCCTTCGGGAACTCGCGCAGGAACAGGAGGTCCATGTCGCACCAGGGGCTGAAACCCTTGGACAGCAGATGGTAGCGCCAGAAATTGGCGCCGAGAGCGACCGCGCCGGTATCCGAATAGGTGATAAGCTTGTCGCGCGGCATGATTTCGGCCGCATCGCGGAGTTCGACCCCCGAAGGAACGCCCTGGAGCGTGTCGGGCGAATAGGAGAACAGCCGAAAGCCGTGGCCGGTCGCGAGCGCAGACTGGACGCAAAGGCGTTCGATGAATCCGAGACGGTCACCGACCCACAAGGAGTTGATCGTTGGCGGCTTCGTACTCATTGAGCGCGCTTCCGGAGCCAGTTTTTCACCCTGCGGGCGGCCGATGCCGCGGCCGGCAGGGTTCGGTCGAGCAGGTTTCCGGCCGCGATGTCGGAACGCGAGGATCGTTGAATCGCAATCTGCGCGAAGACGGTTTGCATTTCCGGGTGCGCCCGGCGGAACCAGACGATCGATCCATCGAACGGCGGATTGAGCCCAGGCTGATAGTTGCCGCGTGCGACCGCGAGTGAATCCGGTTCGAAGCCCGGTTGGAGCAACCGTTCGAGGTAAGCCGCGAACGCCTTCAGTGCGCGCGGGCTGTAGCCCATGCAATGTGCACCGATGATGTTGGACGTTTCCAGATTGTCCGGATCCTCGGCGGTGTATCCGCCATAAAAAATGTCCCAATCGTTCGGAAGAATATAATCCGCGGCTTCGGGCAGAAAGTCGCAGTCGTCTTCGAGGACAAGCACTCGCTTACCTTCGGCGCTCGCTTCCTTGAGCAGCGCGAGATGGCTCAAATAGCAGCCATGCTCGCCAACCGAAGCGAAGGGCCCGCGGTCCCCGACGGTCGATCCGGCGAAAAACGACACGCGTTTGTCGCCGGCGAGCCCGAACTTGGCCAGCTCCCCCCTCATCTCCCGGCGTCGGTCGTTCCGATGTGGCAGATTCAGGATGCGGATCGATTCAAACGCGTCAAACAACTTTCCCCCCACCGGCGGCACTGTGTCTTTCACCGAGCGGCCCGTAGTCAAGGAAACGGCACCTCCCGCGGCGCGAAAACGTAATCGCAGCTCTCCAGGTCCTTATGCATTCCAATCACATCGATCGGAACGAAGGCATCGAAGCGTTCATCATCGGCAGTCCGGCGAATTCGATAGACGCGGTAATCCAGATCCTTGAGATGTCGTTCAATCGCCTCCTGACGCTCGAGCCGCTCCGGATTGGAAGCCGGGAGAACCTCAACAACGAGGAACGGCCGCGCCCGCTCGATCACCGGAGCGAGTGCCTCGATAACGAAGAGTTCACCGCCTTCGACGTCGATCTTCACGACTGCAATCTGATCGGGAATGGCCCCTTCCGGCAGATCCTTCGGGTTCAGAACGAGTACGGGCCGCCGTGAAACTACGTTCGCGCGGAAGTTCGGGACGATGCTCGCCGAAGGATCCGTGTCGTCCTCGCGGAACATTTCGAGGTTGAGCAGGGTCGTCTCCGCTGAAACGCCCGCCGGAATGACGGTATAGGAAAGCTTGTTCTTCTCAATCAGCTTCCAGGCGTAATCCACGCAGGCCGGGTTTGGCTCGAAGCCGACATATTGCCGGTCCGGGTCGATCGCCGCGACCTTGAGCAGGGTCTGGCCGAGGTTCACGCCGACATCCACGAAGGCACCTGATTTCCGATCGAAAAGCCGGCGTAGAACCTCCGACATCCAGGGCTCTGAGACATAGGTCTTGCGGCCGTTGATGATCGGGATGACGAAACTCTTGCCGTCGACTTTCTCCCGATAGGAACGGTCGAACATGCCGAGCTTCCGCAACGCGAAGTGAGCGGCCCGATGACGAAGTTTCGGCACAATGTCACCTTTATTCGGTGGGTTATCAACGGGTGCTCAGTAGCAGGATTTTTCGCTCGCGCAGGGGCCTGCGACGCCGTCGCCGGCAGCCTGCTCCACTTCGGCACAAGGCGGCGTGTCGATTCTCCCTTGGAAAAAGCCTTGTTGGGCGAGCCCTTAGAAGAAGGCCACGCGGTCTTAGAATATCCTTAATGATTCCAAGTAAGTCTTGCCCAAACAATTGTCTGTCTGGGGAGGCAAGACGATGAGTGGCGATTTTTCGGCCTTCAAGGCCATGGCGCTCGGCATGGGCGCATTGTTCGTGATTGCCAGCGTAGCGCCCGAAGTTAGCGGCGGGCGATTCGACCTGTTGCGGCTGAAGGGCGCCAAGGGCGGCGGAAAGACAAAAGTCTGCCCGGACGGGTCGGTGATCTCCTGGAAGTCCACGTGCCCGACGCCGACGCCGACGCCGACACCGACGCCAACTCCGACTCCGACGCCAACCCCGACGCCGACGCCGACGCCGACACCGACGCCCACCGGGGAAATCTTTCCCGAAGCGACGATGATCCCCAGCAACTTCAATGTCAGCACGACGCTGATCGCATCATGGGGTAGCGGAGCAATTGCGCCGGTTGCGAACGATGTGGTCGGAGCCTTCCGCTTCATCTGTGGGGCGGGCCAGCTTTCCTACGACGATCCGATCGTCCGTCCGGGACAGCCAGGAATGTCGCACCTGCATCAATATTATGGAAACACCGCGGCGGACGCGAATTCGACCTTCGCCAGCCTGCGTGCTTCCGGTGACAGCACCTGCAACAACATGGGCAATGGGACCGCGGCCAACCGCTCCGCTTACTGGATGCCGGCAATGCTCGACGGGAAGGGCAACGTAGTCGTGCCTGATTACGTGCAGGTCTATTACAAGCGCGAACCGGTCGATTCGCCCTCATGCGATCCGCGCAGTTCCACTCGAGCCGGGATATGCATCACCATTCCGAACGGGGTGAAGTTCATCCAGGGCTTCAACATGTCCAATGCGACCAGGAGTCCGCAGCCGGGTGACTTCGTCTGCGGCACCACGGTCATGTCAAATCTGGCCAACGCGGCATCCATTTGCCGGGCGGGCCAAAAGCTCGAAATGCGGATCCAGTCGTTGAAATGCTGGAACGGTCAACTCGACAGCGCCGACCACCGCAGCCACTTCGCGCCGATGGCGTTCGGCGCCACGACCAACTGGGTCAAGAAGTGCCCTTCGACGCACCCGTATCTCGTGCCTCAATTCACGATTTCGGCCTTCTATACCATTCGCACCGGTGACGACCTGAGCATTTGGTCGCTCTCCTCTGACGCAATGTATCCCAGCCTTCCCAGAGGCTCGACGCTTCACTTCGACTATTTCGAAGCGTGGGATGTCGCGGTGAAGGACATGTGGGTGCAGAACTGCATCGGCCGGAAGCTGAATTGCTCGGGCGGTGATCTCGGCAATGGCAAGCAGCTTCGGGGCGCTTCGCAGCCGACATACGGCTGGGCTAATCCAAATCCACGCGTGCCGATTCCGAAGGGTGGAATGTCCGGAGCCATGTAGGATCCGGCAAGACGCTGCGATCGGAGCGGCTGACCGCGAGGTCGGCCGCTTTCGATTCTCGCATTGGATGGGTCGAACCTGTATAGACGGCCGAAATGAGCAAGCGTTTTCCGTTGTTTAGTCTGACCGTTGCTGGCGTTGCCGCGACATTCTTATACTCATCGGCGCCTGTCGCCGCCGACGCTCGTAGCACAAGCCGACCATCCCCACCGCAGTCGGCAGGAAACATCGCGTCCAACTTCGACGTGAGCGCGAGCCTGAAGAAGACTTGGGGAAGCGGCGAAATTCCGAAGTCGGCGAGTCCGGATGTCGTCGGGGCCTTTCGCTTCATTTGCGGCGCCGGCCAGATATCCTACGACGATCCAATCGTTTTCCCAGGCCAGCCGGGGCGATCCCACCTGCATCAATATTACGGGAACACGAAAGCCGACGCGCATTCGACCTTCGTCTCCCTCCGCACTTCGGGCGACAGCACCTGCAACAACATGGGCGATGGGACCGCAGCCAATCGCTCCGCCTATTGGATGCCCGCAATGCTGGACGGGAAGGGTCACGTCGTCGTGCCCGACTATGTGCAGGTCTATTACAAGCGCGAGCCGATCGATTCGCCTGCCTGCGATCCGAACAGTCCGATCCGCTATGGCGTTTGCATCGGCATCCCGAACGGCATCAAGTTCATCTCCGGGTTCGACATGGCGTCGGGTAAGCCGGGCCAGTTCACGGCCAGGTTCAAGTGCATGACGCCAGACGGCAATCGAATGCTCGGCCGCGAACGGATGAACATGACGGACCTCAAGGCCGATTGTGTTGTTGGAGGCTTCGTCGAGATGTCCATCCAGTCGGGGCGATGCTGGAATGGCCAACTCGATAGTGCCGACCATCGCAGCCACCTCGTGAACCTGCTGCGGAATGGCAGCGCGAGGAGCTGCCCAAGTTCACACCCCTATTATATGCCGCAGTTCACGATCAGCTCGTTCTACCACATTCGCGATGGCGACGATCTGGACCTGTGGAGCCTCTCATCCGACGCGATGTATCCCAAGCTTCCAAGGGGAAGTACGAGTCACTTCGACTACTTCGAAGGCTGGGACGAAACGGTCAAGGCCATGTGGGTCGACCACTGCATCGGACGGAAGCTGAATTGTTCGGGCGGCGATCTCGGAAACGGGCAGCAGCTGAAGGGTGCGGCCAAGCCGAAATACGGGTGGACGAACCCCGAACGCCTCGTCCCTATCCCTGAAGGCGGGATGAGGATGTAAGGCCGCGCCGCGGCTTTGACTCGAATTCTCAGGGACGGCAGTCTTCAACAATGTTGATGCGTCTGCGCGAACGCCGTGTGTTCAAGCCGTGGGGGCGGACCGACACTCCCGAACGGTTCGGTGGCGAAACGTCCGAGCCGCTCGGTGAAATATGGTTCCAGCGCGAAGACGGCCAAGCCGATCCTCTCCTCATCAAATATCTATTCACCTCAGCGCGGCTATCGGTGCAGGTCCATCCCGACGATGCGGCTGCTCGGGAGGCGGGCCATGCGCGCGGCAAGGACGAAGCCTGGCTCGTGCTGGATGCGGATCCGGGCGCCAGTATCGGAATTGGATTGAAGGAACCCGTTACGTCAGAGGAGCTTCGGGCAGCTGCCCTCGGCGGTTCAATCGCCGAGATGCTCGACTGGCGAGCGGTCGAGCCCGGAGATGCCTATTATTCGCCGGCGGGCACGCTGCATTCGATCGGAGGTGGCCTGACTCTGCTCGAGGTTCAGCAAAACTGCGACGTCACCTACAGGCTCTACGATTTCGGCAGGCCACGGGAGCTTCACCTTGCCGAAGGCGTCGCTGCGGCGCGGACTGACGCCACCATCGGCAAGTCGATCGAGAGAAATCTCGGGAATGGCCGTTCGATCATAGCTCAAGGCCCGAAATTCACCGTAGAGCGATGCCGCGCTGCGACGATCCGGCTCAGGGCCAGCGAGACGAAACCCTTGTGGTTGATCCCTCAGGACGCGCCAGTCACGGCCAACGGGACTCCACTCGGAGGGGCCTCTGTGTGGATTGCCGATGAGCCCGTAGACGTGGAGATGAAGGGCGGCGAGTTGCTTATCGCCTATGAAGGAACATCGCCCCCGGACGCCGGCTAAGGAGGACATTAACCAGTTTCATCCTAGTTTGTCGCAATGGCGCTTCGTTCGGCGATCCTCGCTATCCGGCATTTGCTGCGCGATGAACAGGGCAACGCGCTTGCTCTCACGGCCCTGGCGATGCCGCTGCTCATCGGCTGTGCCGGCCTCGCGGTCGACACGATCCAGTGGGTCAGCTTGAAGCGCGAACTTCAGGGCGCGACGGACGCCGCGGCGATGGCTGGGGTCTACGGCCTGATCAAGACGGGCAACATGGAAGATGCGGTGGACCGGAGTTTCGCTTCAATGGCGCAGCTCGACCGCCAGCGCGCAGTCTCTGCGGAGCAATCGCCCGAAGGCTTTTCAGAGGATCCCTTTGCCGTCAGAGTCCGTGTTACGACAGCCGGCCGGCTGTTTTTCTCTTCTCTCTTCATGGCGCGTCCGCCGGTCATCAGCGCGGAGGCCACTGCCACCGTCGTTGAAACAGGGGAATTCTGCGCTTTTGCGATCGGTTCGGACGCCGAAGGCGGAATTGCCGTCAAGCCCGGTGCAGAGGTCGACGTGGACTGCGGCATCGCGAGCAATTCCTCGTCCCGCAAGGGCGTCGACGCCGAAGGCTTGCTCAAGGCGAAGCGAATTGCGTCTTACGGCGGGATTGCGGGTGAAGGCGTAAAGTCCTCCCGCCTGCGCAGCTATGCCCTCCGTCAGAAGGACCCGCTCGAAGACGTCGAACCCCCGCTCATACCGAATACCGGATGTCCGACGGTCACGATCAACCCTGACGCGGCAGAACAGAACGGCGGCCGAGTGGTCATAGAGCCGGGGTGCTACGGGAACATGGTCATCAATGGGCCGGTGTTCCTCATGGACGGGGAATATATCCTGAACCGCGGCAGCCTGCTCGTCGGGCCTACGGGTGAAATGTCGTGCAAGGCCTGTACGATCGTCCTCACCAGCGACGATCCCGCGGCGAATCCCGGTTCGATCGGCAAGGTCCGCATCGACCATCACGCAAAGGTCAAGCTCGCGGCACCGACCCAGGGGCCGAATGCCGGCATCCTCATCTACCAGGACCGCCATGCCGGCGACGACCGGGATGCGGGCGAGAACATCATCGCTGGAAACAGTTTCTCCGAGTTCAAAGGCCTGGTGTACCTACCAGCCGAGATCCTGCGGGTGGACGGAGAAAATAATCCGGGCCTCGAATGCGCCCGTTTCATCGGCAAGCGCCTGATCTTCCAGGGTCGCGTGATGATCGCGAGCGGCTGTTCCGACGCCAACATCATGAACTTCCGAGGCACCGAGGTTAAGCTGGTCGGGTGACAGGGCCGTGAGGCACAAAAAAACTGCCGGCCCGAAGACCGGCAGCCACAGCCCCCTTGAATGCGCTTGGGGTGTCTAAGCGATCTGAAGAAGCTTCGTTTCCTTGCGGCGGCTCCGGCGGATGGCGGTGCCTGCGGCACCGAAACCGAGCAGCATCATTGCCCAGGTCGCCGGCTCCGGCACACCCGGCGGTGGGGTGGGACTGCCGAAGAATGCAATGTGCGACATGCCATTCTTGCCGTTTGTGACCCAGGAGCCTTTACCATCCGTGCCCAGGTATTCGTAAAGCGTGAACTGGGTTCCGTACTTCACGGCGTAGAAATCGATCGTGAAGCCACTGCCACTGAGGTCGAAAGTGCCCGTGAGTCCCCCGGCACCGATCATCACGCTTCCGAAATCGCCGAAGTCCGTGGCATCCGAAGCGGTGATCCAG
>Ga0307415_100000609_pt1 | contig 15662 bp, 10 predicted proteins | sample DK1Cmetagenome_FD_204524 | JGI IMG/M metagenome (GOLD analysis project Ga0307415, IMG submission 204524) | Maize rhizosphere microbial communities from greenhouse at UC Davis, California, United States - DK15-C-2 | ecosystem: Host-associated > Plants > Roots > Rhizosphere > Soil | place: USA...
TCGTTCGCGCAGGTGAAGATCGGCCTCATGGTGTCGTCCACGGGCCCGACGTCGGCGATCGGCATCCCGCAGAAGAACACCGGCGACCTGTTGCCGCGCCGCATCGGCAACCTGACCGTCGAGTACGTGCAGCTGGACGATGGCGGCGATACCACGCGTGCCGTGCAGAACGCGAAAAAGCTTCTGCAGGAGAACAACATCGATGCGCTGATCGGGCCGTCGACGACGCCCAACGCGCTCGCGATCCTGGATCTGGTGGCCGAAGCCAAGGTGCCGATGATGGCGACCGTCGGCACGTCGTCGGTCGTCGAGCCGCTGGATGCGAAGCGGCGCTGGGTCTACAAGACGACGCAGAACGACGACCTGATCGCGGCCGCGCTGATCAGGCACATGAGCCGCAGCGGCGTGAAGACCGTCGGGTTCATCGGCTTCAACGACCCGTATGGCGAGAACTGGCTCAAGGTGTTCGGCGGCCTCGCCGAAAAGGCCGGGCTGAAGCTCGCCGCGGTCGAGCGCTACAACCGCACCGACCAGAGCGTCACCGGCCAGGCGCTGAAGGTCATCTCGTCCAAGCCCGACGCGGTGCTCGTCGCCGGCGTCGGCGGCCCCGGCGTCCTGCCGCAGACGACGCTGCGCGACCAGGGCTACAAGGGAACGATCTACCAGACGCACGGCGTGGCCACCGACGACTTCATCCGCCTCGGCAGGGAGAAGGTCGAAGGGACGATCCTCGCCGCCGGGCCGATGCTCGTCATCGACGAAGTGCCCGCCTCGAATCCGATCCGCAAGGTCGCGCTCGACTACATCAACGCCTACGAGAAGCAGTTCGGGCAGAAGCCGGCGACGTTCGGGGCGAACACCTGGGACGCGGGGCTGATCCTCGAGCGCGCGATTCCGGTCGCCGCGAAAAGCGCGAAGCCGGGCACCGAGGCGTTCCGCGTGGCGCTGCGCGACGCGATCGAGCAGGAGCGCGAGGTCGTCGGCTGCCAGGGCGTGTTCAACATGAGCCCGACGAATCACAACGGCATGGACGAGCGGGCGCGGGTGCTCGTCACGGTGAAGGACGGGAAGTTCAGGCTGCTCCCCGAATGAGCTGACCGCCCCCGGACATGGTGATCGCGGTCAGCGGGCTGCTGCTCGCCGCCGGACGCGCGACGCGCTTCGGCGGGCCCAAGCTGATGGCAGCGCTCCGTTCGGGGCCGGATGCCGGCATCGCGATCGGGGTCGCATCGCTTCGGCACCTCGCAGGCGCGATCGAGCGTGTCATCGTCGTCGTTCGCGACGAGGGCGGGCTCGCGCGATGCTTCCGTCGCGAGGGCGTCGCGGTCGTGGTCGCTGCGCGTGCCGACGACGGCATGGGAGCGAGTCTTGCCACGGGCGTTGCCGCGCTACCCGCCGATCAGGCCGTCGTCGTCGCGCTCGCCGACATGCCGTGGATCGAGCCGACGACCATCGCGCGAGTCGCCGACGCCGTCGGGAACGGGGCCGTCGTCGCCGCGCCTTTTCACCACGGGCAGCGCGGCCACCCCGTCGGCTTTGCGCCTTCGCTGCGCGATGAATTGATGGCGCTCACCGGCGATGAGGGTGCCCGCGCGGTGCTCGCGCGGCATCGTGCGTCGCTCGTTCGCATCGACGTCGACGATGCCGGCGTGCTGCGCGACATCGACCGCCCGTCGGACATCTAACGGGACTGGCTTCCCGGTAACGCTGCGCATCCTGCCGGCGGTGTCATGGCGAAGGCGCTACATTCGCCTCGCGACATCGCATGAACGTACACGGGTCGACTGCGGCGTCCCTCGTGCGTCCAGGAACGGGGCACGGCACGCGCAACATCGAAGCGTTTGCACTCCCCACGGCCGATCACCCAACGATCGACCAACTCACGCCACTAGCTTCGGGTCCACAGGTCCGGCTGCGGCGCGGCCGCCGTGTGCTGCGCCTCGGTGATGCGCCACCAGTTTCGCAGCTCGGGCTCCTCCAGCGGGCGCGCGATGAAGAAACCCTGCGCTTCCTCGCAGCCGTGACGCTTCAGATAATCGAGCTGCGCGGCGGTCTCGACGCCCTCGGCGATCACGCGGAGGCCGAGCGAATGCGACAGCGCGATGATCGCCTGCGTGATCGCCTCGTCGTTCCGGTTCTGCTCGAGGCCGCGCACGAAGCGCTGGTCGATCTTCACCCCCTGGATCGGCAACCGCGCGAGATACGAGAGCGACGAGTATCCGGTGCCGAAGTCGTCGACGGTGATCGACACGCCGATCTGCTTCAGCCGAACGAGCGTGGCGACCGCGCGCTCCGGATGCGTGATGATGACGCTCTCGGTGATCTCGAGATCGAGGTAGTGCGCGGCGAGCCCCGATGACGCGAGCGCCTCGTCGACGACCGACAGCCAGCTCTCGTGCTGCAGCTGCTGCACCGACAGGTTGACAGACAGCCGCAGCATCATGTTCTGCCGATGCCATTGCATGACCTGGCGGCAGGCGTCGCGCAACACGCGCGCGCCGAGCGCCTGGATCATTCCCGACTCCTCGGCGATCGGGATGAACTCGGACGGCGACACGACGCCGCGCGTGGGATCGCGCCAGCGCAGCAGCGCTTCGACGCCGCAGGCGCGGCCGCTTCGAAGATCGATCTGCGGCTGGTAGACGAGGAAGAATTCGTCGTCCATCAGACCGCGGCGCATGTCGGTCTCGAGCTGCAGCCGCTGCTGGACCCGCGCGTTCATGTCCGCGGTATAGAAGCGATAGGCGTTGCGGCCCGCTTCCTTCGCCGCGTACATCGCCGTGTCCGCCTGCTTGATCAGCGTGACCGGATCGACGGCATCGAGCGGGTACACCGACACGCCGATCGAGCAGGTGAGCGTCGGCGTCTGGTCGACGAGGCGGAACGGCGCCTGGAACGAATCGCGAACGCGCTGCAGCACCGTCATCACTTCGAACGTCGCGTGCGCCGGATCGAGCCCGGGCAGGATGACGACGAACTCGTCGCCGCCGAGCCGCGCCACGGTGTCGCTCTCGCGGACGGCCGAGGTGAGGCGCTGGGCGATCGACTGCAGCAGCTGATCGCCCGCGTCGTGGCCGAGCGTGTCGTTGATGCGCTTGAAGTGGTCGAAGTCCAGGAACAGGCAGGCCACCTGCAGGCCGCTGCGCTGCGCCTGCGCGAAGATCTGCTTCAGCCTGGCGTTCAGCAGGCTGCGATTGGGGAGCCCGGTCAGGATGTCGTGCTGCGCGAGCTTGTAGGCGTGCGCGGTCGCGATCTCGAGCTCCTTCGTGCGCTGCGCGACCTTCTCCTCGAGCGTGCGCTGGTAGTTCGCGACCTCCGCCTGCGACTCCGACAGCCGCTGCGTCATGTGGTTGAACGTGTGCGTCAGCAGGCCGAGCTCGTCCGCCGACGACGGCGGCACGTACACGTCGAGCCGTCCGGCGCCGACCGCACGCGCCGCGCGCATCAGCCGGCGCATCGGAGCGACCAGCCGGCGAGTCACGAGCAGGGACGCGATGACGGCAACGACGGTGAGGAGCAGCACCACGGTGAGCGTGCCGAGCGCCTGGGCGGCCATCGCCTCGCGCTGCCGCTCGAACGTGATGCCGACCCGCACATAGCCGATCGGCAGGCCCTCCACGCCGGGTCCCGACGTCGCCTCGGCGCCGGTGTCCGCGAGCGATCGCGCCGCCGCGTTCGAGGCCGCTCCGACGGGCGCGACGAGCTCGAGATAGCGACGGCCGCCGATCGTCGACTCGAGCTCCAGCATCTGGCCGGTCGGCGGAGGCGGCACGCCTGAGGGCAGCGGCGGCACGCGCTCGTTCGCCAGCACCCTCGCGAAGCGACGCTCGACCATCGGCGCCAGTTTCCGGTCGAGCACGAGCGCATAGGCGACGTCGCGATCGTTGGCGAGCCCGTCGAGCACTTCCTCGACGCTCGTCTGGTCGGACGTGTAGATGGCGAACTCCGCGAGCTGCGTCAGCACCGATGCGACGGCGCGTCCACGCTGCCTCAACTCGCGTTCCTCGCTCGCCCATTGCTGATAGAAGTAATAGGCGGAGATCAGGAGCCCGGTGAGCGCGATCAGGCCGACGGTCAGCGCATTGAGCTTCGCGAGCAGGCCGGTGCGCACGGCCGGCAGGTCGATCGGCGTCATCGATTCCGACTGCAGCGGCAACAGGTGCTTGCGCAGCCGCCGCATCCGGCGCCGCGAGCCCGAGTCCGGGGCGCTGTCGCCCGGCGCGCCCGTCGCCGGCGGTCGAGTCGCGTCATTCATGGCGGATCGCCGGGTCCTGCAGCACGTCGTCGGGCCACTTCAGGCCGAAGCGCGACGCGAGCTTCGTGTTCACCCAGACGCGCGGACGCGGCGAATCGAGGGCCGGCGCGGCCTTGGAGGCTTGCGCTTCTCGCAACGCGAGCGCGGCGCACGCGGCACCGACCTCCGCGTAATCCCAATCGACCGCGAACAGCGCGCCGCGGCGCACCCAGGCGTCGTTGGTGCCGACGAGCGGAATGCGATGGCGAAACGAGAACAGCAGGATGCCGTTGGCGGCTTCGGGCGCGTAGACGGTGCGGTCGGGCACGGCTAGGAGCACGTCGGCACGTCCGGCGAGCGCGGCGAGCGCGCCCGGCAGCGCCGCCGCCGCGCCGACCGGTTGCAGGACGACCTTGTAACCAGCGACATCGAGCGACGCGGCGATCGCTTCCGCACGACGCGCATTGGTCGCCGGCTCGTAGAGCAGCCCGACGTTGCGCGCCGCAGGCACGAGCTTTCTGAGCCAGGCCGCCTGCTGATCGGCCGGCGCTTCGGACGGAACCGACGGAAGGCCGGCACGCAGCGCGTCCGCACCTGCGAGGCAATGCACGACCGGTCCCGCGGCGGGCAGCGCCACGAGCAGATCGCTGGCGCGCGGTCCGAGCGCGACGATGACACGGTCGCGCTCGGCGCGCGTGAGTGCGCTTTCGAGCGATGCATCCCGCGCGTGGGGCAGGCGCACGACCTCGACGGGGACGCGCGCGTGCGCCTGCAGGGCGGCGAGCGTGCGCCCGAGACGGGGCGCGTCGCTACCCTGGATCACGAGCAACCTGAGCGCGGCGTCCGCGCTGGCGCAAGCGCACATGCATACCAATGCGAGCAGGAGCGATGCACGATGCGCGCTACAACCGATGCGCCACAACCGTGCGCGCGCGCACCGACGACGCCCGGCGATCGCGGTGCGAGCGCCAACGAAGACCGGTTCCACAACGGTGGGAGAAACGCGCACCCGAGGCGATGTCCCTGCGAACGAAGCGGCGAGGATACCGCTACCCGACGATCGTCGCCGACGCCGCCGGTCCGGCGCTCACTAGGCGGTGACGACCGGAATCCTGCCGATGCGCGCGCGCCATTCCGCCGGGCCGGACTTGTGCACGGCATCGCCGGTCGAATCGACGGCCACGGTGACCGGCATGTCGCGCACTTCGAACTCGTGGATCGCCTCCATGCCGAGGTCCTCGAACGCGAGGACGCGCGCGCGCTTGATCGCCTTGCTCACGAGGTACGCGGCGCCGCCGACGGCGATGCAGTAGACGGCGCGGTGGCGGCGGATCGCGTCGATGCCGGTCGGGCCGCGCTCCGACTTGCCCACCATGCCGATGAGCCCCGCGTTCGCGAGCATCGACTCGGTGAACCTGTCCATGCGCGACGATGTCGTCGGTCCGGCGGGGCCGACCGCCTCGTCGCGGACGGCGCCGACCGGTCCGACGTAGTAGATGAAGCGATTGTTGAAGTCGACGGGCAGGGGCTCGCCTTTCGCGATCATGTCGGTGATGCGCTTGTGCGCGGCATCGCGGCCGGTCAGGAGGCGGCCGGACAGCAGCAGCCGCTCGCCGGTGCGCCAGGAGGCGATATCGGCCTTGGTCAGCGAATCGAGATCGACGCGCCGGCTCGTCGCGAAGTCGAGCGACAGCGTCGGCCAGTCGTCGAGCGAAGGCGGCTCGAGTCGCGCCGGGCCGCTGCCATCGAGCACGAAGTGCGCGTGACGCGTCGCCGCGCAGTTCGGCAGCAGCGCGACCGGCTTCGATACCGCGTGCGTCGGCCAGTCGTTGACCTTGACGTCGAGCACGGTCGTGAGTCCGCCGAGCCCCTGCGCGCCGATGCCGAGCGCGTTGATCTTGTCGTAGAGCTCGATGCGCAGCTCCTCGGCACGGTTCGACGGGCCGCGCGCGAGCAGCGCCTGCATGTCGATCGGCTCCATCATGCCCCACTTGGCGAGGAGCATCGCCTTCTCCGGGGTGCCGCCGAGGCCGAGCGACAGGATGCCGGGCGGGCACCAGTCGGCGCCCATCGTCGGCACGACCGACAGCACCCAGTCGACGACGCTGTCGGTGGGCAGCAGCATCGCGAACTTCGACTTGTTCTCCGAGCCGCCGCCCTTCGCGGCGACCATCACCTCGACGGTGTCGCCCGGCACGAGCTCGACGTGCACGACGGCCGGCGTGTTGTCGCGCGTGTTGACGCGCTTGCCGTCGGGATCGGTCAGCACCGAGGCGCGCAGCGGATTGTCGCGATCGGTGTACGCGCGACGCACGCCTTCGTCGACCATCTGCTGCAGCGAGCGCTTCGTATCCCAGCGCGCGTCCATGCCGACGCGCACGAACGCGATCGCTATGCCGGTGTCCTGGCAGATCGGACGATGCCCCTCGGCCGCCATGCGCGAGTTGATCAGGATCTGCGCCATCGCGTCCTTCGCGGCGGGCGAGGCTTCCCGCTGCCATGCCTCGTGCAGCGAGCGGATGAAGTCGACCGGGTGGTAGAAGCTGATGTACTGGAAGGCGTCGGCGACGCTGTCGATGAAGTCGTCCTCGCGGATCGTGCCCATGCCGCCCCTTTCAATGGTCGGTCGATGCGCCGGCCGCGCGCGCGTGCGGCCGGCTTCCCGACGGCATCAGCCGGTCGACGGCGGCGATCGCCAGCGCCGACAACAGGAACGTGATGTGGATCGCCGTCTGCCACAGCAGCGTCTTCTCGTCGTAGGCGGCGGCGTTGATGAACGTCCGCAGCAGGTGGATCGACGAGATGCCGATGATCGCCGTGGCGAGCTTCACCTTGAGCACGCTGGCGTTGACGTGCGAAAGCCATTCGGGCTGGTCCGGGTGGTTCTCGAGCCGCATGCGCGACACGAACGTCTCGTAGCCCCCGACGATCACCATGATCAGCAGGTTGCTGATCATCACGACGTCGATCAGCCCGAGCACGAGCAGCATCGTCAGCGTCTCGCGGGACTGCACGATGTGCTTCTCGGCACCGGGCACGGCGACGCTCTCGCGGATCGCGTCGAGCGCGTTCTGGCTGCCCATCGCCGCCTCCACGAGGTGGACGAGCTCGACCCAGAACTGCCACACGTAAACCACCTGCGCGACGATGAGGCCGAGGTACAGCGGCAGCTGCAGCCACCGGCTCATGAAGATGAGGTGCGGCAGCGGCCGCATTCTCGTGTTCGCGTACGTCAAGGGATCGGTGGAGCCGGGCGGACGCATCTCGAGCGGGGAACGTGCGGAAAGCGGAGCCATGAAGTCTAGCATCCGCGCGCTGCTCGAACGCCCGTGCAGCCCGCCGCGAGCGTCGCGCGAACGCAGCCCCGATCCGGCGCAGTTCGTTGCCGCGCGTGCGGGCGATTGGGTAGACTGCCCGAGGAAGGCGCCTCCCGCGCGCCGTGCCGTATTTGCTTGTTCCCGGAGGAACCCATGTCGTCGATCGAATCCGTCATGCAGGAGAACCGCAGCTTCGCGCCATCGGCCGCATGGACCGCGCAGGCGAACGTCAAGCCTGCCGATTTCGACGCGCTGAACGCGAAGGCGGCGCGCGACTTCGAAGGCTTCTGGGCCGACCTCGCGCGCGCCGAGCTCGCATGGAAGCAGCCGTTCACGCGCGTGCTCGACGAATCGAACGCGCCGTTCTACCGCTGGTTCGACGACGGCAGGCTCAACGTGTCGTACAACTGCCTCGATCGCAACGTCGAGCGCGGCCTCGGCGACAAGACGGCGATCATCTTCGAGAGCGACGATGGCGCGGTGACCCGGGTCAGCTATCGCGAGCTGCTGCAGCGCGTGTGCCGGCTCGCGAATGCGCTGCGCGCGCGCGGCATCCGCAAAGGCGACCGCGTGATCATCTACATGCCGATGTCGATCGAGGGCGTCGTCGCCATGCAGGCCTGCGCGCGCATCGGCGCGACGCACTCGGTCGTGTTCGGCGGGTTCTCGGCCAAGTCGCTGCAGGAACGCATCGTCGACGCGGGCGCCGTCGCGATCATCACCGCGGACGAGCAGATGCGCGGCGGGCGCGCGCTGCCGATCAAGGCGATCGTCGACGAGGCGTTCGCCATGGGCGGCTGCGAAGCCGTGAAGAGCATCCTCGTCTACCGCCGCACCGGTGCGGCGGTGACGATGCAGGCCGGCCGCGACGTCGCGCTCGACGAGGCGGTCGCCGGCCAGCCGGACACCTGCGAGCCCGAGTGGGTCGACGCGGAGCATCCGCTGTTCATCCTCTACACGTCGGGATCCACGGGCAAGCCCAAGGGCGTGCAGCATTCCAGCGCCGGCTATCTCCTGTGGGCGATCCTGACGATGCGCTGGACGTTCGACATCAAGCCGCAGGACGTCTTCTGGTGCACGGCGGACATCGGCTGGGTCACCGGCCACACCTACATCGCCTACGGTCCGCTCGGCTGCGGCGCGACCGAGGTGGTGTTCGAAGGCGTGCCGACCTATCCGAACGCCGGCCGCTTCTGGGAAACGATCGCCAAGCACCGCGTGTCGATCTTCTACACGGCGCCGACGGCGATCCGCTCGCTCATCAAGGTGTCGGAGGCGGACCGCAACTTCCATCCGACGCGCTACGACCTCTCGACGCTGCGCCTGCTCGGCACCGTCGGCGAGCCGATCAATCCGGAAGCGTGGATGTGGTACCACACCAACATCGGCGGCGGCCGGTGCCCGGTCGTCGACACCTGGTGGCAGACCGAGACCGGCGGGCACATGATCACGCCGCTTCCCGGCGTCACGACGACCGTTCCGGGATCGTGCACGCTGCCGCTGCCGGGCATCATGGCCGCCGTCGTCGACGAGACCGGCCACGACGTCGCGAACGGCCAGGGCGGCATGCTCGTCATCAAGCGGCCGTGGCCGTCGATGATCCGCACGATCTGGGGCGATCCCGAGCGGTTCCGCAAGGCCTACTATCCCGACGAGCTCGGCGGAAAGCTGTATCTCGCCGGCGATGGCACGGTGCGCGACAAGGCGACCGGCTTCTTCACCATCATGGGCCGCATCGACGACGTGCTGAACGTCTCCGGGCACCGCCTCGGTACGATGGAGGTCGAGTCGGCCCTGGTGGCCAATCCGAGCGTGGCGGAGGCCGCCGTCGTCGGCCGGCCGGACGATCTCACCGGCGAGGCGATCTGCGCCTTCGTCGTGCTGAAGCGCTCGCGGCCCACCGGCGCCGAAGCCGAGAAGATCGCGAAGGAGCTGCGCGACTGGGTCGGCAAGGAGATCGGCCCGATCGCCAAGCCGAAGGACATCCGCTTCGGCGACAACCTTCCGAAGACGCGCTCGGGCAAGATCATGCGGCGGCTGCTGCGCTCCATCGCCAAGGGCGAGGCGATCACGCAGGATACGTCCACGCTGGAGAACCCGGCGATTCTCGAGCAGCTGAAGCAGGCGATCTAGCAACGCCTTGCGAGGCAGGTGCGTCGCCCGCCGACGCACCTGTGTTACAAACGCGGGCCCGCGGGCGACGGACCGCGGCCTCGATCGCACGTGAACGATCTCGCCTCCACGCTGTTCGTCCTGCGGCTCGTGAAGCTGGTCCTCGAGATCGCGCTCCTCTCGCTCGTCGGCCAGGCGATCCTCTGGGCGATGATCCGCGGCGTGGGCCGCGACCCGTCGACGAACGTGTTCTATCGGCTGCTGCACATCATCGTGTCGCCGTTCGTCAAGGCGGTCCGGCTGGTGACGCCGCGGTTCATCGCCGACCGCCACGTGCCGTGGGCGGTGTTCGGCCTGCTGATCGTCGGCTACGCCTGGACGCTCTTCGCGATCGCCAATGCGTGCATCGGCCACGGGATGACGATCGCGCAATGCCAGGGCGTGCGCTAGGCCCGATGCTCGCCCTGCGACGCGTCGCGTTGCTGAAGCTCGCCGGCTGGGCGCGCGTGTTCGGCGCGAACCGGGCGGCGGAGCGATGGCTCGAGACGGCTCGCCAGGAGTTTCCCAACGATCCGCGCGTGCTCGCCGCGCTGGCGTTCATGTACACGCAGCAGGAGCGCCGGCGGGAAGCGCTGGCGCTGTTCGACCGCGCGGCGGCGTCCGATCCGCGCGATGCGGAGCTCCAGTTCGACCGCGGCTACCTGCTGCAGTCGCTGAACGACCACGAGGCGGCGAGCGAGGCGTTCGAGCGGGCGCTGGCGCTCAATCCCGACCACGACCGCGCGCTCTACGGGCTCGGGCTGTCGCTGATCGCGCTGCGGCGGCTGGACGAAGCCGTCGTCGCGCTCGAGCGCAACACCCGGCTGCAGCCGATGAGCCCGTACGGCTGGTACCAGCTCGGCCGCGTGCAGTTCGACCGCGGCAACCGGGATCGGACGACCGCGATCATCGCGCACCTCAACCGTTTCGAGCCGAAGATCGCCGCGCAGCTCGCGCGCGACACCGGGCTGCCCGCGCCGCCGCGTCCCTGACGTCGGCGGCGGTTCGCCACGGATGCCGCCCGTCGCGCTCGCCGTGCCGATCGGTTGTTGCGCGCGGAAAAAGCCGTTTATACTCAGCGCAATTTGCGCCCGCCCGGCCATCGCCGGGTCGCCTCACGCCGCCGACAGAACGCGGCGAGCAGGCTGTCGAGGGCGTCGGCGCCCGCGACACCAAGATCGCGCGCCGCACGGGACGGTTTTCGTCAGGAGGAGGGGTTTTCATGCAGCTCACCGCGAAGCATCGCGAGTACTGGAGCAAGAACCTGCGGATCACCGCGTTCCTGCTCTTCATCTGGTTCGTCGTGACGTTCGTGATGGCGTACTACGCCCGGCCGCTCAACGAGTTCAACTTCTTCGGCTGGCCGTTCGCGTTCTACATGGCGGCCCAGGGCTCGCTGATCATCTACGTGGTCATCATCTGGTTCTACGCGCGCTACATGAACAACCTGGACCGCGAGTACGACGTGCACGAGGGAGAAGAATAATGGCCGCCGGTCCTGCCAATACGCCGACCAACGTCTTCACGGCGACGTCGCAGAAGTCGTTCAACCAGCAGCTCAAGAAGGTGTACACCTGGTACACCGGCGGGTTCGTGGTCTTCGTGATCGCGCTCGCGATCCTCGAGCGGATGGGGCTGCCGCGGAACTGGATCGGCTACATCTTCCTGCTCGCCACCGTCGGCCTGTACGCGGGCATCGGCGTGATGAGCCGGACCTCCGACGCGGCCGAGTACTACGTGGCCGGCCGGCGCGTCCCCGCGCTGTTCAACGGCATGGCGACAGGCGCCGACTGGATGTCGGCCGCGTCGTTCATCGGCATGGCGGGAACGCTCTACCTCACCGGTTACGGCGGCCTCGCATTCATCATGGGCTGGACCGGCGGCTACTGCCTCGTCGCGCTGTTCCTCGCCCCCTACCTCCGCAAGTTCGGGCAGTTCACGATCCCCGACTTCCTCGGCGCGCGCTATGGCGGTCACATCCCGCGCTTCATCGGCATCGTGGCCGCGATCCTGTGCTCGTTCACCTACGTCGTCGCGCAGATCTACGGCGTGGGCATCATCACCACGCGCCTGACCGGCGTCGCGTTCGAGCTCGGCATCTTCCTCGGCCTCGGCGGCATCCTCGTCTGCTCGTTCCTCGGCGGCATGCGCGCGGTGACGTGGACGCAGGTCGCGCAGTACATCATCCTGATCATCGCGTACCTGATTCCGGTCGTCTGGCTGTCGGTCAAGCACACCGGCATCCCGGTCCCGCAGCTCGTCTACGGCAAGGTGCTGGACAAGGTCACCGCGCGCGAGCAGCAGCTGATCGACGATCCGAAGGAGAAGGAGGTCCGCGCGATCTTCAAGGCGCGCGCCGACGACGCCAACGCGAAGATCAAGGGACTGCCCGGGTCGTTCGATGCCGAGAAGGCGGCGCTCGCCAAGCGCGTCGACGATCTCAAGGCGGCGAACGCACCCGAGGACCAGATCCGCGCGGCCCAGGAAGCGGCCGCGAAGGCGCCGGCCAGCGTGGACGCGGCCAAGGCGGCGTGGACCAAGGACGCGGGGACGGCCGCGCGTGCGGCGCCACCGTTGCGACATGCGGAAGCGTACCCCGGCAAGGACGACGCGGCGCGCGATACGTCGCGGCGCAACTTCCTCGCGCTCGTCTTCTGCCTGATGGTGGGAACGGCGGCGCTGCCGCACATCCTGATGCGCTACTACACGACGCCGTCGGTGAAGGAGGCGCGCGAAAGCGTGTTCTGGTCGCTGTTCTTCATCTTCCTCCTGTATTTCACCGCCCCGGCGCTCGCCGTACTCGTGAAGTACGACGTCTACACGCTGCTCGTCGGCAGCGAGTTCGCGAAGCTGCCGCAGTGGGTGGCCTCGTGGAGTCGCGTCGACCCGACGCTCCTGTCGATCGTCGACGTCAATCGCGACGGCATCGTGCAGCTGGCGGAAATCGCGATCGGCGGCGACATCGTCGTGCTCGCGACGCCGGAGATCGCGGGCTTGCCGTACGTGATCTCGGGCCTGGTCGCCGCCGGCGGGCTTGCGGCGGCGCTGTCGACCGCGGACGGCCTGCTGCTGACGATCGCGAACGCGCTGTCGCACGACTTCTATTACAAGATGCTCGATCCGAACGCGCCGACCGCGCGCCGCGTGATGATCTCGAAGATCCTGTTGCTGGTCGTCGCGCTGGCCGCGGCATCGGTCGCTGCGCAGAAGCCGGCGGACATCCTGTTCCTCGTGTCCGCCGCGTTCTCGCTTGCCGCTGCCGCGTTCTTCCCCGCGCTCGTGCTCGGGATCTTCTGGAAGCGAGCGAACAAGTGGGGCGCGACGCTCGGCATGATCGCGGGCCTCGGCATCACGTTCTACTACATGGCGACCACGCAGCCGTGGCTCCGGTCGGTCTTCGGCGTCACGAGTTCGATTGCCGATAACACGTGGTGGGGCATTGCGCCCATTGCCGCGGGGCTGTGGGGCGTCCCCCTGGGCTTCATTGTCATCATCATCGTCAGCCTGCTGACGCCGGCGCCCGACCGCGACACGCAGGACCTGGTCGAGCACGTGCGTTATCCGAACCTCGCCGGCGACACGATGAGTACGGTCGGCACCTGAAGCTCTCGCACCGCTGACCGAAAAGGCCCGCCTCGCGCGGGCCTTTTCATTGGGAGGGCCTCCGTCCGCTTCGACGGTCCGGCGCGCCGGCCACGGACAACACGGAACGTATTGCCGATTTCGCAACGCCACGCGGCCGGAACCGGCGTTGCCAGGCGATTAGTTGTGCGCCGCGGGAACTCCGTCCGTCAGTCGCGCTCCGACACCGGTCGTCAGAGGGTCGCGTACGGACTCGACAGACGAAGCCCGATCCCGCAAACTATGCCAATGTCATTGTTTACCACAGCCCTCCGTCGCCTCGCTGCCTTCGCAGCCGCCGGCGCGTTCGCCACGGCCGCCTGCGCGGTGGATATCGTCGAGTATTACAACGCGTCGCTGGACCACTATTTCATCACCGGCTACGGCCCCGAGATCCGCGCGTTGGACGGCGCGCCGGCCGGCGGGTGGTCGCGCACCGGTTACACGTTCCAGGTGTTCGACGCGGGCGACGCCCGGGGCGCCAACGGCATCCCCGTGTGCCGCTTCTACGGCAGCCCGGCGCGCGGCCTGGACTCGCACTTCTACTCGGCGACCGCGCTCGAATGCGATGAAGTGCAGCGCCGGTTCGGCGAATCGTGGCTGCTCGAGTCGCCCGACTTCTTCCGCGTGCATGCCGTCGATGCGACGACCGGCGCCTGCCCGTCGAACACGAAGGCGGTGTACCGCCTCTACAACCGCCGCAGCGACGTCAATCACCGCTACACGACCGAGGCCGCGATCGTCGACGCGATGCTGGTCAAGGGGTACGCGCTCGAAGGCAACGGCAGCGCATCGCGCCCGATCGCCTTTTGCGCGGCGAACATCGCCCCCGCGACGCCGGTGGCGGGCGCGCCTTTGTGCACGCTCGCGTCATCCACATCCATGCCCTTCGTCGGTGGCCAGGTCACGCTCACCGCGACCTGCACCGGAAGTCCCGTGAGCTATGCCTGGGTCAACTGCACCTCGACGACGAGCACCTGCACGACGACCTCGTCGATCGCCGGCTCCGTGAACTACAGCGTCGTCGCCACGAACGGGAGCGGGGCGGGCCAGCCCGCGGCGCTCACGCTCGACTGGGGCGCCGCAGCTGCGGCGGCGCCGATCTGCACCGTGTCGGCCAGCACGACGACGCCGCCCATCGGCTCGGCGCTCACCCTCAACGCCAACTGCAGCCAGACGCCGACGCGCTACGAATGGCTGGGCTGCTCGGCGCTCGTCGTCGACATCTGCAATCCGATCTCCGAATGCCGCACCTCGACGACGACGTGCTCGCCGGTGGGCCAGCAGGTCGGTGCCGTCTTCTATGCGCTGCGCGCGACCAACAGTGCCGGGACGAGCGGCAAGTCGGGCGTCGCGGTCACGTGGGGTACGAGCGCTGGCACGCCGCCGCCGCCGCCGCCGGTGACGCCAACGCCCTTCTGCACGATCAGCGCGAGCCCGAGCTCGCCGGCGGTGAATACGCAGCTCACGCTGACGGCGTCGTGCACGAACAACCCGACGTCGTACCAGTGGTCCAACTGCACCAGTGCGACGAACGTCTGCCGCACGACCGAGACGGCGGCTGTCATCCGCAACTACGGCGTGACGGCGAGCAACGCCTCGGGCACCGGCTCTCCGGCCAGTGTCAACGTCGCGTGGCAGCAGCCGCCCACGGCGCCGCCCGTGTGCACGCTGAGCGCGAACAATCCCACGCCCTACGTCGGCAGCACGGTCACGCTGACCGCGTCGTGCACGCAGTCGCCGACCTCGTTCAGCTGGGTGGGGTGCACGTCGACGGGCAGCACGTGCGTGGCGTCGAGCGCGAACACCGGGTCGATCAACTATTCGGTCAGCGCGTCCAACCAGTTCGGCGCCGGCTCGTCGGCCTCCACGTCGGTCACGTGGCAGACGGCTCCGGCGGCGGGTGCCGACTTCTGCGGCAACGAACCGAACGTCGTGCGCCTCGACCTGCCGTGGGGCGGGCACACGGATACGCTCGGCAACGGCGGCTTCCCGGCCGACGCCGTGCTCGTGCTGCGCCTGCGCGTTCCGGCGAATGCCGTCGGCTCGACGACCCCGGGATCGGTGAGCGCCGTCGAGTACGTCGATCCGCAGACGCGCCGACTGATGACGATCTCGCCGTCGGCGTGCGATTTCCGCGGATTCCAGCCGGGCAACTGGCCGCCGCCGAGCGATGCCACGGGCGCGCGCAACCCGATGGCATGGAGCGCGGACATCAACCCGAGCATCCAGTTCTCGCTCACGTCGATGCCGGGCGGCGGCGTCAAGCTCGCGCCGGGGGGCACCTACTACGTCAACCTGCGCAACCGCAGCTACATCGACGGGTCGAACAGTTGCCA
>Ga0307415_100000610_pt1 | contig 15638 bp, 16 predicted proteins | sample DK1Cmetagenome_FD_204524 | JGI IMG/M metagenome (GOLD analysis project Ga0307415, IMG submission 204524) | Maize rhizosphere microbial communities from greenhouse at UC Davis, California, United States - DK15-C-2 | ecosystem: Host-associated > Plants > Roots > Rhizosphere > Soil | place: USA...
CGGCGCTGCTCGCCGACCCTGCGCGTCAGGAGGACGAAGAGGGGCACGAGCGCAAGCGAGAAGACGGCCAGTCGCCAGTCGAGCAGGAACATCGCCACGATGGCCGCGACGACTGTGGTCACGTTCGAGACGATCGACGTCGCCGTCGACGTGACGACGCGTTCGACGCCCCCGATGTCGTTGGCGATGCGCGACTGCACCTCCCCTGTGCGCGTACGCGTGAAGAAGGCGAGCGAGAGCCGCTGCAGATGGCGATACACGGCCGCGCGAAGGTCGTGCATCACCTGTTGGCCGACGAGGTTCGAGAGCCAGGTCTGGACGACGCCCAGGACGCCGGTGACGACCGCGATCGCGATCAGGCCGAGAACGAGGAATGTCAGGAGGCGGTCGTCGTTTCCAGGAAGGGCCTCGTCGAAGATGTCGCGGACGAGGAAGGGCGCGACGATGCCGAGGAGCGCGGAGAAGAAGATGAGCCCGAGCACAGCCGCGAGTCGCCAGCGGTAGGGCTTGAACAGGATGGTGACCCGGCGCAGGTTGGCCCGGCGCACGGCTGGATCGACCGGCCGCTCCGGTGTTTGGCCGGGGGAGAACGCCTTCCGGCCGCCGCTTCCGTCTGCGTGACGCTGCCTCACGGGTTCAAGGTAGCTAGCCGCCATAGGATGGGCGAGTGGACTCGGACCTTCAGGGCCAGGTTGCCCTCGTCACGGGCGGCGGACGGGGAATCGGACGGAACATCGCGCTCGAGCTCGCAGCCGCGGGCGCCCGTGTGGCCGTCTCGGCGCGAAGCCGTGCCGAGATCGGGGAGACGGCGCAAAAGACCAACGGGGTTGCGATCGAGTGCGACGTCTCCGACCGCGTGTCGGTCGAGCACATGGTCAAGCTGGCCGAATCCGAGCTCGGACCGATCGACCTGCTCGTCGCCAACGCCGGCATCTCCATTGACGAGGACGCCGCCTGGGAGCTCGAGCCCGACGACTGGTGGCACGTCTTCGAGGTCAACGTCCTCGGGGTCTACCTCTGCTGCCGGGCCGTCATCCCCGGGATGCTCGAGCGTGGCGCTGGGCGCATCGTCAACGTTGCAAGCGGCGCCGCCTACCTGCCCGGCTCGAAGAGCACCGCCTACAGCGCGAGCAAGGCCGCCGTGCACCGCTTCTCAGAGGCGCTGGCCAACCAGCTAGAGCCCCACGGCATCCCGGTCTTCTCGATCAGCCCGGGCCTCGTGCGGACGCGGATGACGGAAGACTTCGGCGACGACGCGCCCTGGACGCCCCCCGAACTTGCGCCGCGGCTCGTGCGCGCGCTCGCGTCCGGGCGCCTCGACCGGCTTACCGGCCGCTACCTCCACGCCGAGCACGACGACGGGGACGATCTGGCCGTGAGGGCCGACGAGATCGTCGAGAACGACCTGAACGCAATCCGCCTGCGTCGGTAGTAGGCTAGGCGCCCAGCGCCGACCTGATCTTCTCGAGCGATTCGCTCTCGGGCGCTTCACCGCCGGCGGCCGCGTTTCCGACCGACTCGGCGACCTCGAGCACGAAGCTCCGGTAGGCATCGACCTCTTCGGGAGCCTTCGTCTCGAGCACCTGCATCGCATTCCGCAGTGCCCCGAGCGTCTCGCTTTCGATCTCGTCCGGCGAGGACGTGAGCCCGAACCCGGTGCCGCGGGCTTCGGCCAGCTCGCGGATCAGCTCGCTCGAAGCGCTCTTCCGCGCCTCGGAAAGATGCCGCGCCAAAGCCCCGGCTTCCTTGAAGCTGTCGAAGAAGCTGCGGTCACTCACCGCCATGAGAAACCCGGCTCCAGTCACGCCCTTCTGCAGCGCTTCCCACTCTTCCTGGGTGAACTCCGTCTTCGTCGTCATGCCGCCTCCCACTGTCGAATGGCTGCTCGAAGGAGTTCTTCCTCCTGGCGAGGATTCGAAGCGCTCGTTGCATTCGCATCGAGCACCTGGGAAGATCAACTCCCTCGTCATCGTCCAGAGAGCGACTCATATGCGTCGCTCTGCGGCGCGGAAAGGAGGCTGGATGGACGAGGTCAGCACCAAGGCCAAGCTCGTGGATTCGGCGAAAGCGGATCCGAGGTTCACGATCACCCTTCCCCGAAGCGAGGTCGACGAGGCCTTGCAGGCGGGTGCGGACGAGTCCGAGCTCCTGCTCGACGTGGTGCGTGCCACGAATGGCCACAGGGAGCAGCGGCGAGTGGCCGTAGCCTGGGATCAAGCGGATCTCGAAACGCTCGCTCGGGAGTCAACGGGAGAGCGGGTTGCCCTCGCGATCGACGCCGATTCACTCGAGCAGGTGTTCGATGCGGATGTCGAGGCCCACGGCATCCGCGAGACAGCCCTCGCGCTGTCGATCGTCGCTGTAACCGCCGGCGCAAGTGTCGGCGGGGCCCAGGGAGCGGTGGACCAGCTCGGCGGGACCGCGAGTCGCGGCACGACCGATTCCTACGCCCAGATCGAGAGCGTTCGAGCAGGTAGCTCGGCGACCGATGCGGCGGCGGGGATCGAGAACGTGCGGGCGGTGAGGCAGGCGCCGGAGGCGGCGCCCGACGCCTACGCGGGCATCGAGCAGATCCGTGGTACCTCCCCGGCGGATCCGGACTCGGCGGTCGAGAACGTCCGTGCCGGCAGGCAGGCGCCCGAGGGGGCGCCCGACCCGTCCACGGCGATCGAGAACGTCCGTGTCGGTGGACCCGCGGTGCCCGACACAGCCGCGGGAATCGAGAACGTCCGTGCGGAGCGCGGCGCGCCCCAATCGGGCGGTGAGGGGATCACGATCTCCGCACCCAGCCCGGGCGAGGCAGCCGGCTTGGCAGGGGTAGCGGCACTGACGATCGCCGGAGCGGCATTCGTGCTCCGACGGCGTCGCGAACCGAGGCCCGTCTAGGAAAGCGGGCTTTCATGGGCTCACCGGCTGAATGGGCCGGGTTTCGGCCCGGCCCATCCGGCCACTCGGCGCGGGCAATTCGGACTCGTGCTGTCAGGGCAGGCGACCGATAGAGGATGCATGTCCTCGGTCCCGGCTTCCCCGAGACGGGCCACTTACGACGCGATCGCCCTTGCGTTCGCGTTCCTGGCGCTCGACGCCGTCCTCATCTTTGCCGTGCTCGCAGGCTGGGTCGAAGGTGATACGGGTGTCGTCGGCGTCCTCGCTATTGGAGCGGTCGTCCTGCTTCTCTTCCGGGACGACGTGGCGGAGGCGTTCGCCGCCGGGAACCAGATGCTCGGCATCGGCGCCGACGAGGAGCCGGTTCGCCGTGCGCTCGACAGGCTCTCCGGAGAGGGGTGGACGGTCGAGCATGACGTCTCTAACGCGCGGGGGATGTTGATCGGCACGCTTGTCCAGGGCCCCTCCGGCGCGTACATCGTCGAGGTTCGAAACCGTGCCTATCGGCTCGAGCACCTCCGCCGCGCCCGCCGCGATGCCTCCTGGCTCCACGGCCCCGTGGGCGGCTGGGTGACCCCCGTCCTCTGCCTCGCCGTGCGAGACGACCAGCCCCACCGTCGCAACGGCGTCTGGATCATGGGCGCCGAGCACCTCGCGGACTGGCTTCGCGCCAGGACGCCGCCACGCGGAAGCTCTTCGTAGTCCGACTACGCGCTAGGCCGCGGATTCAGCGGCGCGGCTGGCCCGGTACAGCGTCTCCAGCTCGCCGGCGACGACCGGCCGGCTGAAGTGGAAGCCCTGTCCGAGCTCGCAACCGTGTTCCAGGAAGAACGCGCGCTGCTCCTCGGTTTCGATCCCCTCCGCCAGGGGATCGAGACCCAGGTTCCGCGCGAGCTGAATGATCGAGGAGACCAATACGGCTGAGTTCGGATCGTGCGGCAGGTCCTGCACGAAGGAGCGGTCGATCTTCAGCGTGCTCACGCGCATCTGGTTCAGGCGGCTCAGCGAGGAGTGCCCGCTGCCGAAATCGTCGATCGCCAGCCGCAGCCCGCGATCGTGCAATTCGGCGAGCACGGGCTCCATGCTCGCGCGCGACTCGACCATCATCGCCGACTCGGTGATCTCGATCATCAGCCGGTCGGGATTGAGCCCGAACGACTCGATCGTGGAGAGGACGTGCCGCATGGCCGTCGGCTGCCAGAAGGAGGGAGGGAGGTTGATCGAGACGTAGAGATCGACGCGGCGGTCGCGCCACTGCTTCGCCTGCTGGCAGGCCTCCCCGATCACCCAGTCGCTCAGCGGCCCCATCAGCCCGGTGCGCTCGGCCAGGGGAAGGAAATCTCCGGGTGGCACAAGCCTTTCCCCGTCCTGCCAGCGGATCAAGGCCTCGGCGCCGACGATCTGGCCGGTGTCCAGTCGCACGAGGGGCTGGTAGTGGAGGACGAGTCCTTCGGTCTCCTCGACGGCCGTGCGCAGTCGGCCCGCCATGGAGAGCTGCGCGAGCGCGTCGTCCTTGTCCATCGCATAGAGCGCGTGACAGTCGCGGCCCGCGTCCTTGGCGCGGTACATGGCCGCGTCCGCGTGCTTGAGAAGCGTCTCGCTGTCGCCGGCGTCGTCGGGATGGAGGCTGACGCCGATCGAAGCGCTGACGAAGATCTCCACCCCTGAGACGACGAAGGGGGCATGGAGCGTGCGGCGGATCTTGAGCGCGACGACCTCGGCCGCCTTGTGCGCGTAATCGGGGTCTGCGGGTACATCCTGTGGAGCGATGTCGGCCAGCAGGACGAGGAACTCGTCCCCGCCCTGGCGGGCGACGATGTCGCTGGTGCGTGTGGCGGCCTGAAGGCGTGCAGCCACGGCGACCAGAAGCTCATCGCCGGCGGCATGGCCGAAGCTGTCGTTGATGAGCTTGAAGTTGTCGAGGTCGATGAAGAGCACGGCGACCGCGCAGCTCTTCTGGGGACAGCGGGCGATGGAAGCATCCAGCTTTTCCTGGAAGGCGACCCTGTTCGGCAGGCCGGTCAGCGGGTCGTGGAAGGCGATGTGGTGGAGCTCGCGTCGTGCCTCTTCGAGCGCGTCAGAGGCTTTCCGGCGCTCGGTGATGTCCGCGACGATGCCGTCCACGAGCAGGCGGCCGTCCGTCGTCCGGCGGGGCCGCATGCGATCCCAGACCCACCGAATGCGACCGTCGTAGCCGACGAGCCGGTACTCGATCTCGGCCGGTTGGTCGTCCTCGAGGAGCACGGACGCGGTGTTGTAGACCTCGCGATCGTCGGGGTGGACGGCACTCTCCCAGGCCTCTTCGGGGGTGCGATCGTCGGGGAGCGGCCCGAGCAGGCTCTCGAGTCCTTCGCCGATGAAGGTGTTGCAGACATACGTGCCGTCCGCCAGGTACTCCATCTCGTAGAGGTGGATGGCAACCGTGCCCGCGACGCGCCGGAGAACGTCCGTCGTTGCGAGCGCTATGAGCGCGTCCTGGTTGCTGCCGCCGTTGGAGATGGGGTCGCCTGCCATGCGGGACGAGTCCGAGTTGCTGTCATCGGCACGAGAGCGCCACAGTTGAATCCCCATTCGGCACACACACGTGCGTTTTGCCGCGATATCACCTGTGCATGTCCCTGCGGATCTGGATTTGTGCTCTCGCGCTCATTCTCGTGGCGGTCGCGGGCGTGGCGTTGGCCGAGGGTGGGATTCCCGGGCCCGACGGCGTCATCAACGCCTGCCGGAAGATCAAAGGCGGGAGGCTGCGGGCGGTTCCCAGCGTGACGCGCTGCCGAAGCTACGAGCGGCCGCTCAGGTGGAACGTGCGTGGCCCGGTGGGGCGGGTGGGGCCCACGGGGCCGCCAGGTCCGGCCGGGCCGCAGGGCGAGCCTGGACCTGGGCTGACCTCGTTCGATGCGCTCGCGGGGCTGCCCTGCACCGTCGGCTCGAGGAGCGGCGCGATCGCGATCGACTACGACGCTGTGAGCGGGGACGCGCACATTCGCTGCGTCATGCCGGCCCCGCCGTCGGCGCTCCTCAGGATCAACGAGTTCTCGACAGGTGTCGAGGGCGCCCTCACGGACGAGTTCGTCGAGATCGTCAATGCGGGGACAGAGGCGGCCGACCTCTCCGGCTACCGGCTGGCCTACCGCTCTGCGGCCGGCACCAGCGACGTTTCTCTCGGCACGCTCCTCGACGACACCGTGCTCGAGCCGGGCGCATTCCTGCTCTTCGGAGGCTCCGGCTACGCGGGCGCGCATCCGGCGGACCGGTCTTTCGCGACCTCGCTCGCCTCGGCCGGAGGAGGCGTGGGCCTGCGCGATCCGTCGGGTGTGCTCGCCGACTCGGTGGCGTGGGGGACGGCGACGAACGCTTTCGTTGAAGGGGCGGTTGCGCCCGCCCCGACGATCGCCCCCGCGCCGGGGAAGAGCGCGGGCCGGCATCCGAACGGCCAGGACACGAATGACAACGCAGCCGACTTCACGGAGGGCGAACCGAGCCCAGGCGGCGCGAACTAACCCGAGAACTCGGCCAGCGGGCTCTGGTGCCTCGGCTCGTAGAGGCCGATCTCGCCTGCGCCGGGGATGCGGAACCGCGTAATGCGGCCGTAGCCCTCGTCGGTCACGGGCTCGGTGAACTCGACGCCTTTCTCCTTCAACTCGGCGACGGTCGTCTCGATGTCGTGGCACATGAAGGACAGTTCGTGCTGTCCGACCTCCTGGCCCCCGCCAGGCCCTGGATGGACGCCGAGCTCACCGGGAGGCAACTCGAAGATCAGCCAGCCGTCGCCAGCATCGACGCTCGAGAAGCCGAGCACGTCGCGGAGAAACGCGCGCGCCGCGCCGGCATCCTCGGCGTAGATGAGCGTGTGCGCCCCGGCGATCACGGCCCGGCGGCTAGCGGTAGCGGTAGACGATCCGGCCGCGAGAGAGGTCATAAGGCGAGACCTCGACCTTCACGCGATCGCCCGGGAAGATCTTGATGCGGAAGCGGCGCATCTTTCCGGCCGTGTAGCCCAGCACCTCGTGGCCTTCGTCGAGCTGGACCTTGAACATTCCGTTCGGGAAGGCCTCGACGACTTCGCCCTCCATCTCGATCTTTTCTTCCTTCGTGGCCAACGGATCGAAGGATACCCCGGGCGGGGGAAGGAATCCTTCAAACTCGGCCTACGATCTGCCTGTGGGGGCTCTAACAGGCAACCTTTTGGGCCGGAAACGCCGCATCAGCAACGGCCGCGTGCATCGTGAAACGTGGCGGTTCGTCTGCTATCTCGACCGCATCCCGCCGCATGTTCTCGAGGACGACGCTTTCACGACGCGTCACTCTCGGCTGCCGGAGGTCGAGTGCGAGATCGAGGCGGAGGACTTCGCCGCCGCGGTCGCCGAGGCAATTCGATCGCTCGAGGACGACTTTACGCATGTCCAGGGCATCGAACGCCTCTCGCTCTAGCCGCGTGGAATCGCTCAAGCGCTTCGAGCTCGGCCTCGCTGCCGTCGCTTTCTGCGTGTGCGGCGGACTCGCCGTGCTCTTCCTTCTCTTCGGAGAGCTCGAAGGAGCCTCCTGGAAGATCCTCACGACGGCCGTCGTCTTCGGTCTCTACAGCCTGCTCGCCCTTCCGGGCGCCAGGCTGCTCGACCAGGGCCGCAGCTCGATCCTCGCGTGGTCGGCCGTGCTACTCGCAGCGCTCGGGCTTCTGTGGGCCTTTCGCATCGTCTGGAGCGGCCTCGACGACGCCGACGGATCGTGGCGCCTGCTCGTCACGCTGACCGCCTGCTCGACCGCCGTATCCCAAGTCTGCGCGACCACCGCCCGCAGGCAGGCGACCGATCCTGCCTCCGTTGACCGCCTCTACGCTGTCTCAAACCTGCTCGTCTATTCGCTCGCCGGAATCGTCACGCTGGCAAGTTGGAACGCAATCGGCTCGGGCGCGCTCCTCTGGCGAACGGTCGGAGTCCTTGCCGCGGTGGACGTGCTTTCGATCGTTCTCCAGCCGCTGCTCCGGAGCCGTGCGCGCCTAGCCTGAACCGTCGTGGTCCAGATCGGCTGCGGCTGCGTGCCCGTGGTTGATCGTCGCATCCTCGCGAGTTAGTGTTGTGCCCGTCCCCAGCGGCGTTTCGTCTTAGGGGGGAGCAGGGAGGCTCGCATGAGCCGACTTCCGTTACTCCGCGTGTTTCTCGTGGCCGCCGTGGTCGCTCTTGCGGTCGCGCCCGTGGGGGCGCTCGGCGCTAAACCAGAACGGTTCCACGAGCACGTCGTGGAGTTCTTCGAAGGCGACAATGTCTGTGGGATGACCGTCGATGTCGCGGTCACGGGCGTCTTCACCGACCTGGCCTTCTTCGACAAGGAAGGCAATTTCGTGCGGTTCACGTCGACGTCGTCGATCAGGGTCACGGTGACCGACGCTGACGGCGACGCCGTGGTCGTCCAAAACGCAGGGCTGGTCCAGGAGCGAGAGATCGTGGACGAGGAGGCGGGCACGATCACCTTCCTTACCACGTTCAAGGGCTTGCCGGAGAAGATCCAGACGGCGCAAGGACCGCTCCTGCTCCGTGACGCCGGCATCGTAACGTTCGCGGACACCTTCGATCTGGTCACAGGCGAGTTCATCTCTTCCGAGGTCATTACCCAAAAAGGGCCGCATCCCGAGCTCGACAGCGACTTCGAGTTGTTCTGTGACGTCGTGACGGAGGCTCTCGCCTAGCGCATTAGACCGGTCCGATCCGTCGGAGAGGCGTTTCGCCGCGCCTCTCCGGCGGGCCTCCGGAGAGGCTGTCGGACGCCGGCGCTACGATCCGGTCCCCGTGCGGGAAGCGCCGTTCGTCCACCTCCACGTCCACTCCGAGTACTCGATCCTCGACGGGGCCTGTCGCATCCCCGAACTAGCAGCCCGCGCGGCCGAGCTCGAGATGCCAGCGGTGGCGCTCACCGACCACGGGTCACTCGCCGGCGCCGTCGAGCTCTACCGGGAGGCCGGAAAGGCTGGAATCAAGCCGATTATCGGCTGTGAGGTGTACGTCGCCGACGACCGCCGGGCACAGAAAAAGGGCTACGCGCACCTGACGCTTCTGGCCGAGTCGAATGAGGGTTACGCCAACCTGATCAAGCTCGCGTCGGCCGGCTTTCTCGAGGGCTACTACTACAAGCCGCGCGTCGACTGGGAGCTCCTGGCCGAACGCTCGAAGGGTCTCATCGCCCTCTCCGGCTGCCTCTCGGGCCGCGTCTGCAAGGCGCTCGAGAACGGCAATCGCGCCGAGGCGGAGACGGAACTGGGTCGACTTCGCGACATCTTCGGCGCCGACAACACCTTCGTCGAGATCCAGGACGCTGGCCTCGAGGTGCAGAAGGGGATCAACGCGACACTCGCCGAGATCTCGCAGACAACCGGCCTGCCGCTCGTCGCCACCGGCGACGTCCATTACCTGAACCACGAGGACGCGCGCGCGCACGAGGCGCTCCTCTGCATCCAGTCGGGCGACTCGCTCCAGAACCCGAGCCACTGGCGCTTCGACACCGACCAGTTCTATTTGAAGAGCCCGGCCGAGATGGCGGCCGACTTCGCCGGCTATCCGGAAGCGGTTCGCCGCACGCTCGAGATCGCTGAGCGCTGCAACGTGACGATGGAGCTCGGGCGCATCCTCCTCCCGAGGTTCCCGGTGCCGAACGGACGCGAGGCCTTCGACTACCTCGTCGAGCTCTGTGAGAAAGGCCTGCAGAAGCGCTACGGAACGGTGACGTCAGAGCTCCAGGACCGCCTCAAGTTCGAGCTGAAGACGATCAAGGAGATGGGCTTCGCCGACTACTTCCTGATCGTCTGGGACTTCATCGCCTTCGCGAAGCGAAACGGGATCGGCGTGGGGCCCGGCAGAGGCTCGGCGGCCGGCTCCCTCGCGGCCTACTGCCTCGAGATCACCGACGTCGATCCGATGAAGTACGGCCTCCTCTTCGAGCGCTTCCTCAATCCCGGCCGCAAGTCGATGCCGGACATGGACCTCGACTTCTCCGTTCAGGGGCGCGACCAGGTGATCAACTACGTGGCTGACAAGTACGGGCGCGACCGCGTGGCGCAGATCATCACCTTCGGGACGATGATGGCGCGCGCCGCCGTGCGCGACGCCGGGCGCGTGCTGGACATCCCATATGGCACCGTCGACCGGATCGCGAAGCTCATCCCCGAAGGCCCCAAGGTCTACCTCGACGACTGCCTCAAGCCCGGGGCCGAGCTGAAGAAGTCCTACGACGAGGACGAGATCACTCGTCAGATCGTGGATCTCGCCAAGCCACTCGAGGGCCTCGTTCGCCAGGACTCGATCCACGCTGCGGGGGTCGTGATCGGCGACCGGCCGCTCACCGACTACGTCCCCCTCCAGCAGAAAGGGCTCGACCAGGAGGTCGTGACCCAGTTCGCGATGGGCGACGTCGAGGCTCTCGGCCTGCTGAAGATCGACTTTCTCGGCCTCCGCAACCTCGACGTCATCGACAAGGCCGAGGAGCTCACAGGCGTCGACATCGCCCAGATCCCGCTCGACGACTCGAAGACGTACCAGATGCTCGCCCGCGGAGAGTCCGTCGGCGTCTTCCAGTTCGAGGGCTCGGGCATGCGCGAGGCGCTGCGGCAGGTGAAGCCGACCCAGTTCGAGGACCTGATCGCGCTCGTCGCGCTCTACCGGCCCGGGCCGATGGGCTACATCCCCGTCTACGGGAAGCGGAAAGCGGGCCAGGAGCAGGTGCAATACATCGACGATCGGCTTCGTGGAATCACGCAGAGCACTCACGGCATTTGCCTAACAGGTGACACGCTTGTGTTCGATGCGACGAGTGGCCGCCGCGTCCGCCTCGATGAGCTCTCGAGCGTCGATCACGTGCAAGTGCAGGGAGTCGACAACGACTGGGCTCCGGCGCACGCCCGCATTACTGCCTGGATGGATAACGGCATTCGCCCGGTTTACGAGGTGACTCTCAGGAACGGGACAACAGTTCGGGCGACCGCGAACCATGAGTTCTTGACTGAGGATGGATGGCTGCGCCTCGATCAGTTGCGCCAAGGAGACTTCATCGGAACTCCGCCTAAGCTCTCGACGCTTCGCGAACCAGCGCCGCTCGACGGCCGGGGAAGAGCTCGATTGAAGGTTCTTGCCCAGCTGCTCGGTGATGGGTCGCTCACGTCGTCCCATCCGTGCTTCTACTCGTCTGACGAGGCACTGCTAGGCGACTTCGAAACGGCCTGTCGGCGCGGATTCGACGATCTCAAACTGGTTCGATACGAAAGGGATCGTGGCGTCGTCGCCCTGCGGGTCACCCGCGCCAAACGTTCGCGGAGCATCTACCACGAGCCTTCCACTCTTGAGCGCTGGCTGAGATCTGAAGGGCTGCGTTGGAAAGCAAGCGACGGACGTAGTGCTGACGGGAATCGACGCGGCCCGGCGAGCGCCGAGAAGTGGGTACCGGAGAGCGTCTTCGAACTGGGAGAGGAAGAGATTGCCCGTTTTCTGGCCGCGATCTGGGATTGCGATGGCCACGTCGGCGAGGAAGCGGCTTCGTTCAAGACGATCTCTCGTCGGCTCGCTGTTGATATTCAGACACTTCTCCTGCGACTGGGTATTCGTTCAGAAGTCCACTCCTCGGAATACTTCGCGTCAGAGCGCAGGCAGCAAGTCAAGAGAACCGCTTACCAGGTGTCGCCACACGGAACGCAGCGTTTTGCCGAACTGATTCAGCCGTTCATGACAACGAGTAAGGGGCTCGTCACGACTCGAGCTCAGGAGCGGGTCCGATCGATCGATCGGACGCACGCATTGAGTGAGATCCTCGAGGCAACGCGTGAACTTGTTCCGGTGGGGGCTCAGCGGCAGCGGGGTGGACAACTTTCGATTCGCGCTCTCGCGGCCCAAACAGGCATTGATCGTCAGCATTTCCTCCCGAACGCTCGCCAGCGAAAGCGAATCGACGTCGCTTGTGTCGCGCCGCTCGTAGATCGCTTCGATCTTCCGTCAGCTGGTCGGGCTGCTCGAGTGGCCTGGCAGGAAATTGTCAGCATCGAACCTATAGGCGAAGAGCGCGTCTACGACATCACGGTCGACCGCTTGCACAACTTCGTCGCCAATAACGTGATTGTCCACAACTGCATCTACCAGGAGCAGTACATGGAGATCGCCAAACAGCTGGCGGGCTTCTCGCCGGCCGAGGCGGACGATCTCCGGAAGGCGATCGGGAAGAAGATCCACACGCTCATGGCGTCCTTGAAGGACAAGTTCCTCGAGGGCTGCGCGGCAAACCGGGTCACGCCCGCGGTCGCGAACCAGCTCTGGAAGGACATGGAACAGGCGCAGGACTACTCCTTCAACAAGTCGCACGCAGCCTGCTACGCGCTGATCGCCTATCGCACGGCGTACCTCAGGGCGCACCGGCCGGCCGAGTACATGGCGGCGCTCATCTCCTCCGTCATGAGCACGAAGGACCGCGTGCCCTTCTACGTCGCCGCCTGCGACGAGATGGGGATCGAGGTAGAGCCGCCTGACGTGAACGTCTCCGCCGAGGACTTCCGCGTCGTCGAGGGGAAGATCCGCTTCGGCCTCAACGCGGTCAAGAATGTGGGGGAGAGCGCGGTGCGCTCGATCCTCGCCGCGCGCGAGGAGGGGGGGCACTTCACGACCATCTGGGACTTCTGTGAGCGCGTCGACCCGCAGGTGGTGAACAAACGCGCGCTCGAGTCGCTCGTCAAGTGCGGCGCCTTCGATTCGACCGGGGCGTCACGCAAGGGCATGTGGGAGGTGCTCGAACGGGCGCTGGGCCGGGGTGCGCAGGAGCACGCCGATCGCCTGAGCGGCCAGAGCTCGATCTTCGAGCTCGGCGACGAGCCGGCCGCCAACGGGCCGAAGCACCACGACCCGATACCCAGCGAGGAGTGGGAGAAGGCCGAGAAGCTCGCCTTCGAGAAGGAAGCGCTCGGCCTGTACGTCTCGGAGCATCCGCTCTCCGGGATCCGTGAGGCCCTGCGGCGAAAGACCGACGCGCAGATGGTGGAACTCGAGCGGCGCCGGGACGGAGACGTCGTCACCGTCGGCGGTATCGTCGGCGCGCTCCGGCAGACGACGACGAAGAAGGGCGAGCCGATGGTGTTCATGCGGCTCGACGACGTTTCCGGGTCCGTAGAGACAATCGTCTTCAACTCGGTCTACGGAGCAGCACGCGATCTGCTGGAGGCCGATCGCATCCTCGTCGTCAAGGGCAGGATCGACCACAAGGAAGGCGAGACGAAGCTGATCGCCATGGAGGTCGCCCCCTTCGAGGCAACGCCGGAACGCTCCGAAGTGCGGCTCAAGCTCGACGCGCGTAAGGCGCCGGCGGGGACGATCCAGGAGCTGGCCGCGCTCCTACGAGAGTATCCGGGTGAAGCCCCCGTCGTCGCGGCGATCGAGACCTCGGGCGGGCCGCTCACGCTGGCCTTCGGACCAGATTACCGCGTGCGTCCGGAGCCGGATCTCTTCGCCGAGGTGAAGTCCCTCCTCGGCGAGGCTGCGATCAGCTAGCCGATTCGGCGGGCCGGCGGATAGTCCAGCCGGTCGGGAGGAAGCGCACGAGGCGCTCGCCGAGACCCGGCCGCTCGGGTTCGTCGGGGGAAGCGTCGACGCGGGCCCACTGGGGCTGCTGCGGGCCGGCGAGAAGCGAGCCGACGACTCCAACCGGGTGGTAACGAAGGATCTGGGAAATGGCGTCCATAATCCTCCCGACGGAGAAGCGGGAAGCCCTCTTCCCTGACTAGAGCCGCACGGACCCGTCTTCGGCGATTGTCCAGTGCGGGTTGTGGGCGACCTCCCAGGGATGGCCGTCCGGGTCGACGAAGACTCCCGAATAGCCGCCCCAGAAGGTCTTGCCGCCCGGCCGCACGATCCGCGCTCCGGCCTTCTCCGCCTCGGCGATGACCGCGTCCACCTCCTCCGGCGAGCGCACGTTGTGCGCCAGCGTGACGCCGCCCCAGCCGCCCTCGTCTTCGACTCCGCTGTCCTCGGCGAGCTGCTCTCGTCCCCACAGGGCGACGATCATGCCGCCGGACTGGAAGAAGACGACGTCGTCCGCGGGCGCCGCGCCCGTGCGCCAGCCGAGGGCCTCGTAGAAGGCCCGGGCGCGAGCGAGATCCGCCACCCCGAGGGTAACGAGGCTCAGCCGCTGTTCCACCCGTCAGCCCTGTGCTGGCCGCTCGGCCGGCGTGTGGAGCAGGTTCTCGACGCCACGGACGCCGCCCACCTTGCGGACGCGGGTCTCGAGCGCCTCGACGAGCTCGGGACGGTCGACCTCGCCGCGGAGGAAGACGACACCGTTCTCCGCGTTGATGTTGATCCGGCCCTTGGGGACGTCGCGGTTGCGGAAGACGATCGACTCGACCTTGTCCACGAGCGTCGCGTCGTCGATCTCGCCGGCGCTTCCGCGCGCGTGCCTCGCGCGCTCGACAAAGCCGCGCGCGTCCGCCGAGACGTGGTGGACGAGCTTGCGGCTCCGCTTCGTCCCGTGCTTGGCGAGCGAAAGGGCCTTGTCGCGCGTGACGTGCCTGCGCCTGCGGCCCTGCTGCGAGTCGAGGTAGTAGGCAAGCGCCGCGCCCCCAGCCGCGGCGGCGAGATAGAACGGGAGCTGGCGGGAGCGCATGACGGAACCTCCGGGTCGAGAGCGGCTACTCGTAAGGCCACACTACCCCGGAACCTCTCCGCACCTCAAGGTGTAGAAGGGACCAGTGGAGGGCCGTCCACTACCCGAGTCAGAGCTCGTCGAGCGAGCAAAACGGGGCGATCAAGGCGCCTATGGACAGCTCGTGCAGGCATATCAGGGGATCGCGTTTCGTACGGCGTATCTCGTTGTCGGGGATGCAGCCGAGGCGGAGGACGCGGCCCAGGAGGGATTCGTGAAGGCCTACTACGCGATTCGACGTTTTCGTTCCGGAGCGCCTTTTCGGCCCTGGATCCTCCAGATCGTCGCCAACGAAGCTCGCAACCGCCGCAGGTCCGCGGGCCGGCGGGCCGGTCTCGTCATGCGGACGGCTGCGCACGCTCCCTCGGGGGAGGCGGCCCCCTCCCCCGAGGCGGCATTGATCAGCAGCGAGGAGCACAAGACGCTCCTCGCTGCCGTGAACAACTTGAGAGAGGAAGATCGCCTGGTCATCGCCTGTCGCTACTTCCTCGAGCTCTCGGAGGAAGAGACGTCCAACGTCCTCGGTTGGCGCCGCGGCACCGTCAAGTCGCGGCTCTCGCGGGCGCTCGACCGGCTGCGGGCCGAGATGGGGGAGAAGGTATATGCCTGAGCTCGAGCTCGCCCTCGCCGACCTCGGCCGCCATATCGAGTTTCCGCCGAGTCCCGAACTTGCCCCTCGTGTGCGCGAGCGGTTGGCAGAGCGGCCGGAGTCGCGGCCGGGGCTGACTCGCCGCCGCGGAATGGCGCTGGCCTTCGCGCTCCTCGCGGTTGCGGTCGCAGCAGCGCTGGCGGTTCCGCAGACGCGCGCGGCGATCCTCGAGTTCTTCCACCTGCGCGGGGTGACCATCGAGCGCGTCGGCGAGCTCCCCACCGTTCCGATCCAGCGGGACTTCAACAAACTCTTCCTCGGCGAGAAGGTCTCGCTCGACGAGGCGCGCGACCGGGCGGACTTCGAGATCGTCGTGCCCGAAGCGCTCGGCGATCCCGACGGCGTGTACTTCCAGGAGACGCCGCCCGGGGGAATGGTCTCGCTGGTCTATGGGACGCCCGAACATCCGCGCGCGCTCTTCACTCAGTTCCGTGGGTCGGTCGAA
>Ga0307415_100000613_pt1 | contig 15603 bp, 14 predicted proteins | sample DK1Cmetagenome_FD_204524 | JGI IMG/M metagenome (GOLD analysis project Ga0307415, IMG submission 204524) | Maize rhizosphere microbial communities from greenhouse at UC Davis, California, United States - DK15-C-2 | ecosystem: Host-associated > Plants > Roots > Rhizosphere > Soil | place: USA...
GGTCGATATTCGTTCGGTCGATGAACAGGTGCGTCACGAGGGACTCTTCGGGCACGGTCTCACCCTTGGCCAGCGCGATCGCCAGCGGGATGACGAGCTGGCCGTATGACTCCGGGAAGTACGCTACCGAGCCGACCCACTGCGGCTCGTTGCGGATCGTGTCGCGGACGCTGGGATCCGCGCCATGCGAGACGATCCACACCTGATCCTTGCGGCCGGCCACGTCCGCGGCCGCGAGCGCCGCGCTGGCGGCGGCGTCCGAGTTCGGGCTGATGATCAGGATCGTCTTGGCCTCAGGCAGGGTCGTCAGGATGTCGGTCACCTGGCGGCGAGAGTTCTCGTTCTGGTCCGGACCCCCGAGGAACGTATCGACCGAGTGGTACTTGTCGGCCGGAACGGCTCCGCAGACGCCCTCGAAGCCTTCCTTGCTGCCGCCCGCACGAGCCGCGTTGATCTCCGCGATCGTCGGGAAGTCGAGCGAGATATAGGCGTCGTACGTGCACTGGAACTTGGTCTGCGCGAAGTCGCCGAGGGCCTTGCCCGCGATCAGGCCGGCCTCGCGGTTGTTGGCGCCGACGAACGTCTTCTGGCACGGCTCCTCGGGCGTGTCGATCGCGACGGTCGGGAGGTTGCCATATGCCTCGCAGATCTCGGCGGACGAGTCAGGATAGAACTGCCAATTCACCATGGACTGCAGCTGCTGGGACGCGAGCGTCCGCGCACAAGCAAGCGCCTTCTCGGCGGAGAAGTCACTGTCACACTCGGACAGCTCGACGCCGGCCGCCGTGGCCGCCTCGCGGATGCCGTTCGTCACGAGCAGCACGAACGGATCGCTGTCGCCGCCCGAGATGTATCCCACGCGGACCGCCTCGGCGGGCGTCGAGGGAGATTCGGACACGGCCGCCGAGGTCGTCGGTGCTGCCGAGGTCGCTGGGGATGCAGAGCTGGCCGGACCGGCGCACGCCACGGCGATGAGCGCCATCACCGCGAGCAGGGTCGGCCAGGCGGCCACCCTGCGGCGCGCGTCGATCCCGAGACGGGACTTCGACACGGTTCCTCCTCCATTTCGCGGAGGGCGGGCCGCGACGGCCACGCGTCGTGGTGCCCTGCGGCGACCTGAAAACGATACCACAGACGATACCAACGGAACCCTGATTCTGCTAGGCTCGAGCCATGTTCGAGATCGCCCCCGGACGCACGGCGCTGATCACCGGCGGGGCGTCCGGCTTCGGATTCGCGGTCGCGGAACGACTCGTTGCGGCCGGCGCGAAGGTCGCCATCGCCGACGTTCGCGAGTCGGGCGTCGCGGACGCGGCGAGCCGCCTTGGGAGCGCCATCCCGATCGTCATGGACGTGACCGATCGGGATGCGGTCGTCGATGGCGTGGCCCGTGCCGCGGACGTGCTCGGGGGTCTGGATACGCTCGTCAACTCCGCAGGCGTGTTCGAGTTCCGACCGTTCGAGGAGATCTCCGAGCGCGAGTGGGACTGGATCATCGACGTCAATCTCAAGGGCGTCTTCCTCAGCTGCCAAGCCGCCATGCCCTACCTGCGCGCGAGCGGGCGCGGGCGGATCGTCAACGTCTCTTCGGACGCCGGCAAGAAGGGCTACGCGCTGATCTCGACCTACGTCGCGTCGAAGTTCGGCGTCGTGGGACTGACCGAGTCCCTCGCGGCGGAGTTCGGACCATACGGGGTGACAGTGAACGCCGTCTGCCCCTCGACCGTGTCGGAGACCGGGATGGGCCAGAAGGTGCTTGACCAGAAGGTGCGCCTCTTCGGCAAGCCGGCCGAGCGGATCCTGGAGGACGGCGCGTCGTCCTACCCATTGCGCCGGCTTGGGACAGTCGCCGACGTCGCCGACGCCATCCTGTTCCTCGTCTCCGACAGCGCGAGCTGGATCAGCGGGGAATCGATCAACATCGACGGCGGGAATCTGTCCGGCTGACGGATCGCTCGATAGTGCGGAGGACTGGGGATGGCACGCGACGCTGGTGGCTGGATCGAGGAGCTGCTGGTCGATGCCGTTGGCGCGCCAGCACCGGGCCCCATCGACGGCAGCGACGTCCTCCACTACTCGGCGACGCTCGGACGACGGATCCGCTCGGATGCCACCTGGGCGGACGCCGCGGTCGCGACGTACACGAAGGCACAGGACGCGATCAAGGCCGGGGACTGGACGCGCGCGGGCGAGTACGTGGACTTCTTCGTCGATGAGGCGTCCGTCATCTTCGGCGTCTTCCGCGGCCTCATCCCGGACGCCATCTCGTTCCTTGAGGTCAAAGGCGTCACGCGGCCACAGCTCCTGGAGCTCAACCGGCGCCTCCTCGATCTGATCCGCCTACCGGACGGCCGGCCCTTCGTGGCCCGGCTCCGCTGGGCGGAGTTCCAGGCCGTGGTCCGCGCGTGCACCAAGGCCTGTGGCGCCGCCGACGAGCGTCGGGCACTCGCGAGCCTGGCGGAGCTGAAGGAGATCTGGCGGCAGATCCAGGACCGCGACGTCGACCACCTGTATGGATTGCTCAACGAGGCAGTCGTCTACTGGGGTGAACCCGTGGTCGGGGAGTTCTGGGACGCGATCATCGGTCCGTTGTTCACGTCGCGATACGAGAAGTTCGACGTTGCGCGGAACCCCTGGGACGAGTCGCTGTGGACCAACGTGTACCTCGCCTTCGAGGCCATGCGTGGCCACCTCGTCGGGCCGGACCGCGACGGCAACATGGAATTCAGCGAGGACGCGGAGCGATACACGTGGCGGTTCGATCCGTGTGGCAGCGGCGGACGTTCGATGCGCGGGGATAGCGTCGAGGGCTCGCCGCCACGCATGGAATCACCGTTCGAGTACGGGGTGACCAAGGAGAAGTACGACTTCGCCTGGAACAAGACGGGCGTCTGCTACTACTGCGTGAACTGCTGCGTCGTGATGCAGCTGATGCCGATCGACCAGTTCGGCTATCCGGTGCGCGTCGTGGAGCCGCCGACCTACCCGGGCGACCGCGAGGCGAAGTGCACGTGGCACGTCTACAAGGACCCGGCGAACGTCCCTGAGCGCTATTACACGGACGTCGGTCGCAGGAAGCCGCTGACCATCGTGGGGCAGGCCGAGGAGCCTGCGTAGATGGACCGGATCCGCGTGGGCGTCGCCGGCGCCGGCCACTGGGCGAGGACGGCACACCTCCCGGCGATCGCAGCGCACCCCGCTGCTGAGCTGGTCGCTCTCGCCGATCCCGATCCCGGGAACCTGGACCGATCGCGCGGGCGCTACGGCATCGAGGCCTGCTTCGACGATCCACACGCGATGCTGGCGACGACGCGGATGGACGCACTCGTCATCGCGGCACCGCATGTCCATCACTACCCCATCGCCGCGGCAGCGATCGCCCGCGGCGTCCATGTCCTGATCGAGAAACCCCTCGTCCTCGACCCCGGGGACGGGCGTCGGCTGATCGATGCCGCGGAGGCGGCGGGCGTCGAGATCGTGGTCGGCTACACCTGGCATTACAACGAACAGGTACTGACTGCGCGACGCTGGATCGCGGAGGGCCGAATCGGCTCGATCGTATACGTCCAATCGTTCTTCGGATCGAGCCCGGTCAACCTGTATCGCGGCCGACCCGAGGCGGACGTGTACGCCTACGGCGCCGGTGAGGGCTTCGACGGTCCGCTCAAGTCCACGTACTCGGATCCGTACCTGGCGGGCGGCGGCCAGGGTCAGACGCAGCTCACCCACAGCCTCGCCCTGCTGTTGTTCATGACGGGGCTCGACCCGGAGCGAGTCGCCGCGTTCATGGACCATGGGTCGGCGGCTGTCGACGTCGTGGACGCCCTGACGCTCCGCTTCCGAAACGGCGCGCTGGGCGTCGTCGGGAGCACCGGAGCGGTCGTTCCGGTGTCCCACACCGACACCCTCGAGTACATCATCCACGGCTCCGCCGGCCACCTTCATTTCGATGTCATGGACGGGTCGCTCCGGCTGTACGCCGAGGACGGGATCACCGACGAACCAACGTTGCCGGTCGCCGATCGCTACCCGATGGGTGCCCCGGCGCGCAACCTCGTTGACCTCGCCCGCGGTGTCGGTACGAACGGCTCGCCTGTCTCGTTCGGGCAGCGCACAGTGGAGGTCCTCGACGCCGCCTATCGGAGTGCCGGCCAGGACGGCACCTCCGTCGCCATCGAAGGAGGGCCGCTGTGACGAGCCAGAACGGCGACCATCCCGCCCATCCGGAGCGCGTCGCCATCGTGACTGGGGCCGGCGGCGGTCTCGGGTCGGCGGTCGCCCGACTGCTGGCCGAGACGGGCGACTACCGGTTGTGCCTCGTCGACAACCGTCGCAATGCCGTCGAGCCGGTCGCGGACGAGGTCCGGGCGCTCGGCGCTGACGCGGAGCCGCTCGTCGTGGACCTCGGTTCAGCCGAGGCCGCGGAGTCCGTCCTCCCGCACACGCTCGACCGCTTCGGCCGTGTTGACGCACTCGTCAACGCGGCGGCCATCCTGCACCGGCGCGACTTCGATGCGGTCACGCCGAAGGACTTCGACGACGTCTTCCGCGTCAACACGCTCGCACCGTTCCTCCTGGCCCGTGCTGCGATGCCCGACATGGCCAGCCGAGGCTGGGGTCGGATCGTCAACATCACGTCCACGGGTGTCTACGAAGGCGGATTCACGATGACGTCGGCGCTGTACGAGGCGTCCAAGGGCGCCGTGGCCGTCCTGACCAAGATGCTCTCTCGCCACGGTGCGGCAGACGGGATCCTGGTCAACACGGTCTGCCCGGGCGGGATGCGCACCGGCATGCTGCTGAACGAGACGTCACCCGAGCTCGTGGCCAAGGCCGAGCGCGAGATGATCCCGCTCCACCGCATCGCCGACCCGGCGGAGATCGGCCGGATGGTCGTGTGGCTCCTGAGCGACCTGAATACGTATGCGACCGGTGCGGAGTTCGATATCACCGGCGGGCTTGCCCTTCACTGATCGGTCGGAAACGAGGTCACAGCGTGCCATCGGAGCCAACGACTCCACGATTTCGAGCGCTCGACCATGTCGGGTATGCCGTCACGGACCTGGATCGATCGATCGCGTTCTACGAGACGCTGCTCGGCGCGCCGATGCTCATGCGCAAGACGTGGGACGTCCCGTACGTCGGCGAGATCGTCGGCTATCGAGGCCTCGTGTTAGACGGCGCGTTCTTCCAGCTTCCGAATGGCGTCATCCTGGAGCTTCTCGAGTACAAGTCGCCGAGACCCGGCACGGTCGACATGGAGAGCTACAACGCGGGCAACGCTCACCTGTGCCTCGTGACCGAGGACATGGCGCATGATTTCGCCCGCCTGCGTGCGGCCGGGTACGACACCTTTCGGTCCGAGCGCCCTATCGACATCCCGTGGGGGCCCTATCGCGGCGGGCGGGCGTGCTACTTGCGCGACCCCGATGGCGTCTCGATCGAGCTGCTGGAGGCGCCGCCCGGGGGGCCGGATTGGAGCGCATGAAGCCTTCCAAGATCGCTCGCATCGAGGCCTTTCCGGTCCGCTATCCGGAGCCGAACAACGACGGCAAGATCCGTGCGTTGACACTCGTCCGGATCGAGGACGACGCCGGGCAGGCGGGCTGGGGCGAAGCGATCACGGGTGGCCAGGAAACATCACTGGCCGTGGAGCTCATCGTCGAGCGTCGCCTTGCTCCCCTGGTCCTGGGTGCCGACCCGACCGACGTCGTCGAGCTCTGGCAACGGATGCGCGACGCGACCTACTGGGACGGCAATGGCGGCATCGTGACATTCGGCATCTCTGCCATCGACATGGCGCTCTGGGACCTCAAAGGCCGGATCGAAGGGCGCCCGCTGACCGACATGCTCGGCGGGGCCAAGCACGAGCGGCTGCGAGCCTGTGCCAGCACGATCTTCCACTCCGGAGACCTGGATCGCATCGCTGACGAGTTCGCCGGGTTCCGCGATCAGGGCTACACGATCGTCAAGGGCGGCTGGGGGCACGACCTCGACATCGCCTTCGGGCGCGATGAGACCCGTGACATGGCGATCGCTCGGACGGTGCGATCGGCGATCGGCGAGGACGTCGACATGATCTGCGACGTCGTCGCGCTGGCCGGGTGGACGTCCGATCATGCGATCCGGATGGCGCGCCAGCTTGACGACGAGGTCGACCTGTACTGGCTCGAGGATCCGCTGGTCGAGCAGGATCTCCACGGCTATCGCCAGCTTCGCGCGGCGGTCACGACCCGGATCTGCACCGGCGAGAAGGGCTGGACGGGCGACCACTTCGGCCGCCTCATCGACTCTGGAGCCCTCGACGTGATCATGATCGACCCCGCCAAGGCCGAGGGCGTGACCGGCACGTGGAACGTCATCCGGGCGGCGTCGGCGGCAGGCCTCTCCTGGAACGCGCACTCGTGGAGCAGCGCGTTGAACACCGCGGCATCACTCCATCTCGCGAGTGCATCAGACAACGTCCTCGTCATGGAGCTCAAGCCCGTCCCGTCGCCGATGCAGCACGAGCTGGTGAGAGATCCGATCGAGCAGCACGAAGGCTGGGTTTCCGCGCCTGGCGGACCGGGGCTCGGCGTCGACGTCGACGAAGCCGTCGTCCGCCGGTACCAGTTCGACTAGCGACGTACCAGAGGGAGGCCTGGGCGCCGCCCGGAGGAGCGGAGCGGCGCCCGGGCTCATGGATTTCCCGCCGGCGACCTCAGCCCGCGCCTGGCAGGCCCGCGTTCATGACGGGCAGCTCACGGGCACCCTGCGCCTTGGATCCGAACGAGGCCGGCTTGGTCCGGCCGACACGGGTGTAGTACTCCTCGGGAACCTGCGTCGGGTCCTTGAACATCTGCCACTGGCATTTCTGGCGGACGTTCGGATCCTTGTTCGTGTCCGGATAGACCGGCGGGTCGACGACGCGGACCGGATACCCGAACCGGTCCATGGGCATCTCCTCCATGAGGATGATGCAGTGGGTGCAGTACAGGCAGACCCCGGGCGTGTTGTGGTTCCACGTGTGCGGCTCTTCCGTGACCGTCCAGTCGTAAGGCGGTTCCATCCGAGCCGGCGTGCCCTCGATCCAGTCGCCACGGATCGTCCGCTGTCCGGAGCCGCACGGATCGAATCGGAGGATGAAGCGGTCCTCGAGCTCGACGAGCTCCATGTCACCGGTCCGCTCGGGCCCGACGAGATGACCACGCATCGCCTCGCAGGCCACGAGCATCAGGATCTCGAGCGACTCGTCCCACGGGTACTTGTCGATGTCGAACTTCTCGTACCGCCACACGAACAACGGCAGCAGGACGCGGTCGTACATGTCCCGGATGGCCGCCTCGCCGAGCTGCTCCTTGACGAGCGACATCAGCGCGTACGTGTGGTCGACGTCGCGATCGTGGCATTGCCGCCACGTCTCCTTCATGACGTCGAGCTTTGCCTTTGCGTCAGTGGCCTGCTCGCGATACGTCGCGGCGGTGAATGCCTGGACCTCGCCCAGAAAGCGGTCCCAGTGCTTGCGCGGATGCCACGGCGAGCCGTCGGGGAGCGTCGCCAGGGAGACGGCCTGGTCGTTGCGGGCCGTGATCAGACGCTCGTCGACGCCCTTCTCGCGAAGATAGCCGTTGAGGTCGCCGATCCACTGCCGATAGAGCGTGAAGCAAACATTCGCCTCGTCGACGAAGTAGCTGCCGAGCGTGGCTGCCTCGTCCCAGCGGGCGCCATCGATGGCGTCGATGATCTTCCGGTAGGTCGACACCTTCTGGTCTTCCCAGGGTCCCATCCGGACCCGCCGACCGAGCAGCTCCGTGAATTCGACCTTGGTCTCGGCCACCGTGCCCTCCACCTCGACGTGTCGGTGCTTGACGATACCGGTACCGTTTGCAGCCGGCGCCGCAACGATACCACGGTGCTACCGCCCGCGGCCAGCCGGAGGGACGAATGACCGCCCTCGTATTCGGGTTCCTCGCGGCGCTGGCGAACGCCGGACAGGCGTTGCTCAGCAAGGATCTGACCGCGCGGGCGCCTGCGCGCCAGCTCATCGGCGTGTTGTACGTCGGCAATGCCCTCGTGCTGCTGCCGTTCGTGCCGTTCGTCATCTGGACCTGGTCAGGCGAGATCATCGGACTGCATCTGGTGTCAGTCGCCCTGATGGTGTTCACGGCCATCTGCGTCTGGGATCTCTTGGATCATGGGACGGCGTCGGCGATGACGACCGCCACCGCGATGAGCCCGATCCCGACGGCCCTTGCGGCCGCATTCGTCCTCCCGGCTGTGATCCAACCCGTCCACGTGGTCGCGGCGGCGGTCGTGGTCGGGGGCGTCCTGCTCGCGCTGGCCGACGCCTTCGGGGCGCTCGACCGGTGGGGCAGTGCCTGGCGGATCGTCGGTGCGGCCACCGGCACCGGCATCCTGACCGTGATCACACGGCTGCTTGGCGATCTCGACGTCGGGCTCGTCGAGACCTACGTCGTTCGCACGGCCTTGGCCGCGGTCGTATGCGTCGGATTGTTCCCGCCTCGCGACGTGGCGCGGGGCGACATCCCGCGGCTGCTGGTGCGGTCGGTCGTCGTGACCACGTATTTCGTGTTCGTGATCCTCGGCGCGCAATCGGGCAGCCCCGTCGTCGTGCAGACGCTCGTGGCGACGACGCCGCTCTTCGTGCTGGCCGCGGAGTCCGTCCGGCGCCGCGCAGCGCCGCCCGTGCGAGCCGTCGCCGCCGCCTTGGTCGTCGTCGTAGGGGTCGTGCTGATCCTGGTCGCGTGACCGATCCCGGTCGCCGTTCTTCTGGACGCCCGATGTACCGCCGCTACCATGCGACCGATGGTCAGGTCGCCCGCGTTCCTGCGTCCGGCAGCCTCCGGTAGCGCCGCGTGAACGACTCGACGGACGGACCAGGGACCGCCGGCGCGCCGATGGCCGGGGTGCCCGACGAGGGAACGCCGGGCTCGCCTCCGATCCTCGAGATCCGCGGGGTCAGCAAGCGATTCGGCTCGACCCAGGCGCTCGACGACGTCTCGCTCGGTCTGCACAAGGGCGAGATCCACGCCCTCCTCGGTGAGAACGGCGCCGGCAAATCCACGTTGATCAAGATCATGACCGGCGTCGAGCAACCGGATGGCGGCCGAATGGCAGTCGATGGCCTGGAGGTGTCACTCGGTAGCGCGCTCCACGCCCAGGATCTCGGGATCGCTGCGATCTACCAGGAGCCGAACATCTTCCCGGACCTGTCGGTCGCGGAGAACATCTTCATCAGCCATCGCGACCGCGGCCGCCTCCTCGATCGGCGCGCGATGCGTCGCGACGCCGAGAAGATCCTCGGCCGGCTCGGCGTCGAGCTCGACACGGACGAGCCGGCGCGCGGCCTCACCCTTGCGGAGCAGCAGACGGTCGAGATCGCCAAGGCGCTGTCGTTGCAGGTCCGCGTCCTGATCATGGACGAGCCGTCGGCCTCACTGTCCGCCCACGAGGTCCGTCGTCTTGTCGGCATCGTCGAGTCGCTCAAACGCGAGGGCGTCGCCATCCTGTTCATCTCGCACCGGATGGAGGAGGTCTTCGAGATCTCCGACCGGGTGACCGTCCTGCGGGACGGCCGCTGGGTATCGACCCGAAGTCGTTCGGAGCTGACCCCGGGGATCGCGATCCGCGAGATGGTCGGCCGGACGCTGAGCGACTTCTTCCAACGGACGCCCGCTCGATCCGGCGAGGTCGTCCTCGAGGTCCGTGGGCTTGGGCGGCAGGGCGTCTTCAGCGACGTGTCCTTTGACCTGCGTGCGGGCGAGGTGCTCGGCTTCGCCGGACTCGTGGGCGCCCGGCGGACGGATGTCGGTCTCGCCCTGTTCGGCATCGCCCCGGCGGATACGGGGACGATCCTCCTCGACGGTCGGACGATCAGGATCCGCCATCCGCAGGACGCGCTGCGCATGCGCATCGCGTACTCCACCGAGGATCGACGCGGGCTGGGCCTCGTGTTCCCGCTGTCGATCGCGGCGAACATCTCGCTGCCGACACTCGCCCGCTACCAGGATCGACTCGGGCTGATCCGGCGTCGGGCGGAAGCGGCGGCAGCGGAACGCTACCGCGAGCGCCTGCGGATCCGCGCCCCGTCCGTCCACGTGCCGGTCGCCACGTTGTCGGGCGGCAACCAGCAGAAGGTCGTCCTGAGCAAGTGGCTGGACACGCATCCACGTGTCCTCATCCTCGATGAACCCACCCGCGGCATCGACGTCGGGTCCAAGGCCGAGGTGCACCAGATCATCGACGAGCTCGCCCGGGAAGGGATCGCGATCATCCTGATCAGCTCCGACCTGCCGGAGGTCCTCGCCACGAGCGACAGGATCCTGGTGATGCGTGAGGGCCGGCAGATGGCGATCCTCCGCCGGGACGAGGCGACGCCCGAGCTGGTACTGGCGGCCGCGATGGGCCAGACAGCGGGGGACGGTTGATGCGCCTGCTCCTGCGCCACGTCCGGCCCGAGCAGCTCCGCGAGCTCACGCTCGTCCTGATCATCATCGCGGTGGCGGCCTTCTTCGCCACGCAGATCGACGACTTCGTCTCGGCGCGGACGTTCACGCGGATCAGCACGAGCGTGGCCGTGATCGCTGTCGTCGCAGTCGGCCAGACGCTGGTCGTGCTGACCAGGAACATCGACCTGTCCGTCGGCTCGATCGTCGGCCTGGTTGCGTATTTCGCCGGGACGATGCTGTCGAACGACCCCACCATCCCGGCCCCGGTCATCATCTCGATCTCGATCGTGATCGGCGCCTCACTGGGCGCCGTCAACGGCCTGCTCGTCGCCTATGGCCGTGTCCCGGCGATCGTGACCACGCTCGGCACCCTCGCGTTGTATCGGGTCGCCCTCGTCGAACTGTCCGGAGCCAGGACCGTCACCACCGATGCGTTGCCGGCATGGATGCTGGACCTTCCACGCGTGACGCTCCTGTCCCTCGGCGCGGTCGACGTCCGGCCCTTGGTGGTCCTCGCCGTGGCGATCGCGGTGGTGTTCCAGCTGGGTTTGCGCTACCTGCCCTTCGGCCGCCGGCTGTTCGCGATCGGCTCCAACCCGGACGCCGCGAGGGTCGCCGGTTTCCCGGTCCAACGCGACATCTTTGCCACGTTCGTGATGTCCGGAGCCCTCGCCGGCCTCGCGGGGTTCATGTTCCTGGCGCGCTTCGGGAACATCACGGTCACGGCCGGCCAGGGCCTCGAGCTGCAGGTCGTCGCGGCCGTGGTCGTCGGCGGGGTGAACATCTTCGGCGGCGTGGGCTCGATCATCGGCGCCCTGCTCGGCGCGACGCTGATCGATCTGTTGCAGCAGAGCCTGATCCGCTGGCTCGAGGTAAGCGAGTTCCTGCGGGATGCGATCCTGGGCTTGCTCATCCTGTTGGCGGTCGCCTCGGACAAAGTGATCATCGGCCGGCTGCGAACGCTGTGGATCCGCGAGCGACGGCGGTCGCAGGACAGCGCGGAGCTATCGGGCGGGGTGGCACGCCGTGGCTGAACTGCGGTCCAGGCTCCAGTCCTGGGAGGGGCTCCTGCTGGTCATCCTCGTGATCGTCATGGGCCTCAACGCCCTCGCCGCGCCCGGCTACCTGACGGCACAGAACCAGATCAACCTGTTCCAGCTGAGTGTCGAGAAGGCGATCGTCGTCCTGATCATGACCTTCGTGATCGTGAGCGGGGAGATCGACCTGTCGGTCGCGTCGGTCATGGGCCTGGCCGCGGTCGTCGTGGCCTGGTCGACCAGCCAGGGGGTCCCGACGGAGGCGGCGATCGTCATCGCGCTGGCCGTCGGCGGGTTGTGTGGACTCGTCAACGGCTTCTGGATCGCGATCGTCGGGCTGCCGTCACTCGCCGTGACGCTGGCCGGGCTGATCGGCTATCGAGGGCTGGCGCGTGTCCTGATCGAGGACCGCTCGATCGGGGGCTTCCCCGACTGGTTCGAGAGCTTGGGGCAGCGGCCATTCATCGGACCACTCCCCCTCGCGCTCGTCGTCTTCGCCGTGATGGCGGTCGGCGCGACCGTCCTCCTGCGGTCGTCAGGGTTCGGCCGCTACGTCTACGTGCTCGGCAATAACATCCAGGCGGCGCGGTTCTCAGGTGTCCGCATCGCCCGCCTCCGGCTGGCCATCTTCACGCTGAGCGGGCTGATCGCCGCCATCGCGGGCGTGCTCCTGGCGGCGCGTCTCGGGGCCGTCCGCGGCAGCACGGCCGAGGGCTTCGAGCTCGACATCATCACGATCGTCCTGCTCGGTGGGGTCAGCATCTTCGGAGGACGCGGAACGATGTCCGGAGTGATCCTGTCGATCCTGCTGATCCTTAACCTGCGCAATGGGCTCGGCCTGGCGAACGTGACGGGCAACACCCAGACGGGCGTCATCGGCGTCCTCCTGATCCTGTCGGTGCTGGTCCCCAACCTCGTCGGTGCCGCACGTTCGCGCTTCGCCAGGGAAGAGCCAGTGGTCCTTACATCCCCCGGGATGACCCAGGTGGACTAGCGGCGTAGGATGTCGTGGCTTCACGGCCACCCGTGGCCGGCAGTAGGAGGAGACGCTGATGAAGCTTCGCGTTGCGGTCGCCCTGTTCGGCGTGGTTGCGATCGTTTCGGGCTGTAGCTCGCCCGGGGCCTCGACGTCGGCCGCGCCGCCCGCCGCGAGTCCATCGGCCGTGGCGAGCGAGCCGGCCACGAGTCCATCCCCGAGCGCGGGCGGCGTGATCAAGGCCACACCGGGTCAGAGCGTCAAGATGATGCTGCTCCCGAAGTTCCTGGGCATCCTGCCGTTCGACCAGGCCAACAAGGGCGCAGAGGAGGCGCAGGCCGAGCTGCAGAACCCCGAGCCCGTCGCCTTCGTCGGACCCACGGCCGAGAACAGCGTCCAGGGTCAGATCGAATTCATGACCAACGCACCGACCCAGGGCCACAAGGTCGTGATGCTGTCCAACAACGCGGGCGACCAGATCGCCCCGGCGGCGGAAGCCGCGCAGGCGGCCGGCACGAAGGTCGTCACGTGGGACTCGCCGATCCCATCGGCGGCCGGCGAGAGCCTGTTCGTCGCACAGGTCGACTTCGACTCGATCGGCGTGGTGATGGCCGACATGGCGCTGGCGTTGACCGGGGCCGACGGAGGCGAGTTCGCCGTGCTGTCGGCCTCGCCCGACGCGGCGAACCAAAACGCCTGGATCGCGGCCCTCGAGGAGGCCCTCAAGGATCCCAAGTACGCCGCGGTCAAGTTGGTTGACACCGTCTATGGCGACGACGTGTCCGAGAAGAGCTACAGCCAGGCGCTCGCCCTGGTCGACAAGCACCCGAACCTCGAGGTCATCATGGCGCCGACGACCGTCGGCATCGCGGCGGCCGCCAAGGCGATGCAGGACGAGAATCTGTGCGACAAGGTCAAGGTCTCGGGTCTCGGTCTTCCGAGCGAGATGGTGGCCTACACCATGAACGACTGCGCTCCCCAGTTCGCGTTGTGGAGCTTCGTCGACCTCGGCTACCTCACCTACTACGTTTCGTACCTGTTGGCCACCGGTGCGATCCAGGGCACCGAGGGAGAGCAGTTCGAGGCAGGCAGGATGGGCGAGTACACGATCGAGAAGGATCCGACACGCGACGCCGGCCTGCGCGTCCTGATGGGTCCGTTCACCGTCTACGACAAGACCAACGTGGAGGCCGCTGCCCAGTAGCGCGCGCCGCGGCGAAGCAACGGATCGGGCCCGCCGAACGGCGGGCTCTATCCATGTCCGCTACGCGGCCTCGAGTATGGGCCGCACCTCGGTCGCCAGTCGTTCGACCGTCTCGAGATCGAGCGGAGCGGCAACGGACGGGCTGAAGGCGTCGATCCCCGCGCGGCGATACGCGAGCAAGGCCCGGGCGACCTGGTCCGAGGTGCCCGTCCAGGCCATGTCCTGTCGGACTGCCTCCGGCCACCCGTGGACGCGCATCTGCTCGTCGAACGCACGCTGCGCCTCGGCGGCATCCCCGCGGATCACGAGCTTGCCGCCGACCGTGTGTTCGATGGTCGCTGGGTCGCGGCCGATCGCCGCACAGTGCTCGTGGAGGATCGCGCGCTTGTGTCGGAAGAGGTCGACGTCGTCCATGGTGAGCCACATCTGCCAGATGTCGGCGTGGCGGGCCACGACCCGCAGGCCCTTCTTCTCGCCGGACGAACCGATGACGAACGGGACATGAGCCGTGATCGGCAGCGGCGCGTGGCGAACCCCGCTGAAGCGGTATCTCGCAGACTCGTGTTGCACCGTCTCGCCCTCGAGCAGCGCGCGAACGATGGTCAGCGCCTCGTCGAGCCGGTCGAGACGGTCCCCGACGCTTCGTCCGGGGTCCATCCCATGGGCCGTGACCTCCAGCTCCCGATTGCCGGCCCCGAGCCCGAAGACCAGCCGCCCGCCGCTGATGTGATCGACGGTCGCCGCCATCTTGGCGACGACGCCCGGATTCCGGAACGGATTGGCCCCCACAAGGAGGCCGAGTCGGACGCGGCGCGTGACGGCTGCCCAGGCGGCCAGCGTGGTCCAGCCCTCGAAGAACGGTTGGAAAGGGTCACCGCCCGTCGAGTAGAGGTGATCGTGGCCCCACAGGTAGTCATACCCGAGGTCGTCGACGGCCTTGGCTGCGGCGAGCGATTCGGACCAGGTGAGCCCGTAGGTCAGCGGCTGGACGCCCAGCTTCAACCCGCTCGACATACCGCAATCGTAGTGGAGCCGCGATGGGCTGGTACCGATTGCAGCCCCGCCTGTTACGATGCGATCCCGCCGCCATCCACCGCGATCTCGTCGGCCAAGGAGGTTGCCCGAGCATGGACCAGGCCGTCTTCTACCTGCGGATCTTCCCGGGCACCGAGGCCGAGTACGACAAGCGGCACGCGGAGATCTGGCCCGAGCTGGTCGACGAGATCCGCGAATCCGGTCTGCGCAACTTCTCGGGGTTCCGGCGCGGCACCGACGTCTGGTACTACACCGAGGTCGAACCAGGGACGACCGTCGAGGAGGCGTTCGCGGTCCACGGCCCGAAGCCGGCGAACCAGCGCTGGAACCGCTTCTTCCGCGACGTCATCGCGCAGATCACCGACGACGCCGGCAACCTGCTCTGGTACGACAAGGTCTTCGAGTCCGACGGGCCGCCGCTCGACGGGCCGTTCGAGCGCGGCTTCTTCGGCCTTGTCATCGATCCCGAGCGCGCCGACGACTACGAGGCACTGCACGCGAACCCGTGGCCCGATCTCATGGAGGCGATCGAGGCTTCCGGTTTCCGCAAATACCAGGGCTTCCGCCGCGGCGCACACGTCGTCTACTACGGCGAGTTCTATCCGGACATGGCCACGGTCTTCGGCAAGATGGGCCACACCGAGGTGAACGCCCGCTGGGGCACGGCATTCGAAGGGATCATCACGACCATCACCGATGCCGACGGCCAGCTCCTCACCGCGACCGAGATCTACCACCAGGACTGAGCCGATGCAGCCGACCGGCGCCCGACCGCGCGTCGGCGTCATCAGCCCGTACTGGACGCTCTGGGAGCACACCGCCGGTCCGACCTTCCGCGCCGATCGCCTCGCGCTCGCCCGGGCGGTCGCGGATGACCTGGCAGCCGACGGGGCGATCGAGACA
>Ga0307415_100000615_pt1 | contig 15598 bp, 10 predicted proteins | sample DK1Cmetagenome_FD_204524 | JGI IMG/M metagenome (GOLD analysis project Ga0307415, IMG submission 204524) | Maize rhizosphere microbial communities from greenhouse at UC Davis, California, United States - DK15-C-2 | ecosystem: Host-associated > Plants > Roots > Rhizosphere > Soil | place: USA...
GTCGCCGCGCGGCTGCAGGCCGCTGGACGGCCGGGGACGGTGACCGTCGGCGAGCGCACATACCGCGCAACGGAAGGCGAGGTCGACTACCGCACGCTGGACGCGATGCATCTGAAGGGCAAGGCCAAGCCGGTGCCGGCGTGGGAGGCGATCTGCCTCCGCGCCGCGCAGCCGACACGCCGCGCGCGCGCCCGCGCCGCCACGCCGCTCGTCGGTCGCGACGACGAGCTGTCGCTGATGGAGTCGCTCTACGGCCGCGTCACGCGTGAGAAGCGGCCGCACCTGGTCACGCTGATCGGACAGGCGGGCGTCGGCAAGTCGCGCCTGCTGCACGAGTTCCGCCAACGCGTGGAGCAATTGGCCGAGGAGGCGCCCGCCTTCCGCGAGGGACGCTGCCTCCCCTACGGCTCGGGCGTCGTCTACTGGGCGCTCGGCGAGGTCATCCGCGCCGACGCTGGGATCCGCGACGAGGACAGCGGCGACCAGGCCTGGGAGAAGATCAAGGACTACGCATGCGGGCTGCTGCTCCGTGACGAGGGCGAGCGCGAGGCGGTCGAGCGGCGCGCAGCGCTCGTCGCACGCCTCCTGGGGATCGAGGCCCCGGACGAGCCCATGCCCGTGGAGATGGACGACCCGCAGAAGCTACGCGAGGCCTTCTTCTCGGCGATCCGCGCCGCGATGGAGGCGCGCTCCGAGGAGCAGCCGCTCGTCCTCGCGTTCGAGGACATCCACTGGGCCGACCACGGCATGCTCGACCTCATCGAGTACCTCGCGCAATGGGTGCGCGGTCCGCTCTTGATCCTCTGCCTCGCCCGCGACGAGCTGCTCGAGCACCGGCCCGCGTGGGGCGGCGGCCGGCGAGGCGCAACGTCGGTCTTCCTCGACCCGTTGAGCGCCGACGAGACGCGCGCGCTCGTGACCGCCCTCATGCCGGAGGGCGCGGACGCGGAGAGGGCGGCGGACGCGGTGGCCACGCGCGCCGGCGGGAACCCGTTCTTCGCCGAGGAGATGGCCCGCATGCTCGCCGAGGAGGGGACGATCGAGGCCGCCAAGCTGCCCGGCACCGTCCAGGCGCTCCTCGCGGCGCGGCTCGACTCGCTCGAACCCCACGAGCGCCAGCTCGTCCAACAGGCGTCCGTGGTCGGCCGGACGTTCTGGGAAGGCTCGCTCGCGGCCGTGGCGCAGGATGCCGGCTTCGACCTGGACGAGGCGCTCATGTCGCTCCAGGAGAAGGACCTGGTCATCCCCTCGATGGGCAGCCAGCTCGCAGGCGAGCAGGAGTACGCCTTCAAGCACGTGCTCATCCGCGACGTTGCGTACGGGATGCTCCCCAAGTCGGTGCGGAGCGCGAAGCACTTCGAGGTCGGGCGCTTCATCGAGGAGCGCATGGGCGACCGGACGGACGAGGTGGTCACGGTGCTCGCCGAGCACTACGGCCGTGCCGCGATCCTCGCGGAGGAATCCGGGCTTCCGGAACTCGAGCTACAGCCGCTGCACAACAAGGCGCTGCACTTCCTCGAGGCGGCCGGCGACGCCGCCGCGCTCCTGTACTCGAACCCCGAAGCGTTCAAGCACTACAAGGCCGCGCGCGACATCCACCACACGCACGACCCGGCGACGATCGCGCGCATCAACGAGAAGCAGGGCGACGTCGCGCTTCGCATGGGCCGCGTCGACCCCGCGATCGAGGTGTGGGAGGAGTGCCTCGAGTTCCACCGCTCGCAGGAGGACCTCCGCCGGATGGGCGACCTGCACCGCAAGATCGGTGCGGCGCTGTGGCACAAGGGCGACCGCAAGCAGGCGCTCGACCACTACCAGAAGGGCACGAACCTGCTGAAGGACGGACCGCCGTGCCTCGAGCTGGTGCGCCTTTACGAGGAGGCAGCGTGGCTCTACATGCACGCGGGCGACAACATGCTTGCGATCTATGCGTCGGAGAAGGCGCTGCGGCTGGCGGAGCGCCTCGGCGAGACGCGCGCGGCGAGCCGCGCGCACGGCATCTTCGGGCGCGTCTTCGGTCGCATCGGCGATTCCGCCAAGGCACGCGAGAACCTCGAGCGCTCGGTCGAGCTCGCCCGCGGCTCCGACGAGGGCGAGACGATCAGGGCGCTGCTCGCGCTCGGCAACCACCTGGAGATCTCGGACGCGGACTACGACGGAGCCGGCGCCGCCTACACCGAGGCGCTCGCGATTGCGCAGCGCGTCGGCGACCTGCCCGCCCAGGTCGAGCTGCACGCGGCGCTCGCGACGCTGGGCGTCTACCGCGCGGACTGGGATGCCGTGGAAACCTTCACCGAGCAGAGCGCCGAGCTCGCCGAGCGCGAGGGCCTTGTGGGCAAGCTGTGCCTACCGTACGCCTCACGTGGCCTGCTGCGCTGGCGCAGCGGCGAGTGGGAGGCATCCGAACGGGCATTCCGCCGTGCCGCGGAGCTGGCCGACCAGGTGGGCTGGTCCGAGATCAGCTTCGGCGCCCTGCTCGGCCTGGCGACCGTCCTTCGCGATCGCGGGGACTACGGCGACGCCGAGACGGTGCTCGCGCAGGCACTCGACGTATGCGAGCGCGCGGGCCTGATCGCCCAGTCGATCCAGGCGATGTCCGCGCGCGCGCTGATCCTCGCGCTCGGCGGGCGCATGGAGCAGGCGCGAGACGCGGCGTCCGAGGCCGCCGATCTCGCCGACCGTCTCCACTACCCCGTCGGAGGAGCCGCCGCGCTTGAGGCCCAGGGCGCGACCGACGAGGACCTCGACAAGGGCAACGAGCTACTCGAGCGCGCCGCGGCCGCATGGACGGAGATCGGCCGCCCGCTGGATGCCGCTCGATGCAGGCTCGCGCTGGGCAAGCGGCTCGCCAAGCACGACGACGCGCGTGCGCGCGAGGTCCTCGAGAACGTCGCGGAAGAGCTCGACGGCCTCGGCGTCGCGCACCTCGCGGGTGTCGCGCGCGAGACGCGCGCGAGCGTTTAGTACCCCCTTACTGAGTCTGGTCGGCCCCGACGATGACGACGACCGACGCGTTGCCGCCCAGGGCTGCTGAGTCGGGGTCGATCGGCTCGACGGTAGCGATCCCGAGCCTCTTGGCGACGAGCTTGGCCTCGCGGTCGGCACCCTCCGCGTAGAGGACGGTTGAGGCCGTCCGCTGCTGGTCGAGCGCATTCGCGACGTTGCCGCGCTGGAAGCCGGACGACTCGACCTCGTCGCCGATCTGAGCGGCAAGCCCGGGAAAGGTCGTGCCGTTGAGGACCGACACCGTGACCGTCGAGGGGTTGATCGGCGCCTGCTGCTCCTCGGCGGCCTGGTCGGAGGCCGTGCCGCCGTCGTCGTCGCCGCCCAGCTGCGAGATCCCGAAGACCACTCCGCCGCCGATCACGATCACGCCCGCCGCGATCAGGGCGATGTAGCGCGGGCTGAGGCCCTGCCCTCTGGATCGACCGCCGCGCGCACGGTCACGCAGGCGCGCCGAGGGGGCGGGCAGGACGGCGGTGGACTGCGGCGCGGACGCTGCGGCCGCGGGCGAGCGAACCGGCGGCGCGGGGCGTGCGGGCACGACGGGTCGTGGAGTCGGCGGGCGCGCGGATGGCGTCGCCGGGGCGGGGCCGCCGGGCACGGCCGCCGGCGGAGCCCCGTCGGCCGTCTTCGCCTCGTCCTGCTTGTCCCCGTCCTCCTTGGCCTCGTCGGGCTTCTCCTTGCCCGGCGCGGCGGCGGGCGTGGCGGGTGCGGGGCCGGACGCCGCCGCGCCAGCCCCGGCGGCCGCAGCAGCAGCGGTGGCCGGAACCGGTGGCGCTGCTCCCGGGGTCGGCTTGTCGCCGCCGTCCGGCGCCGGCTTGCCCGCCGGCGTCCCCGCGGGCGTGGGTACGCCGGGCTTTCCGGGGGCGGGCTTGCCGGCGGTCTCCGGCTTCGCCCCGGCCGGCTTCACGGCGGGAATCGTCTTGACGGCGCCCGCGGCGGCGGGGCGGGCGGCCTGCTGGGCCGTCTGCTCGGTCGTCGCGCCGGGGACGGCTGCCTGCTCGGCCGCGCGCTCGGGCGCGCGCCCGGCCCACTCGCGCAGGCGGCGGACGTCGCGTGCCTGGGAGAAGTAGAGGGCGGCGAGCACCGCCAGCCCCACGACCGCCGCAAACCCCGCGTACGCCCCTACATCCTGGATTACATCCACGGTCGCGGAACCTTAACGCCGCGGCCGCCCGTCAACTCGGCTCGGAGATGGCGCGCTCGGCCAGGGCGGACCGCTCGGCCGCCAGCTCCTGCACGATCGTGGTGACCGACTCCGGATCGTCGGAGTAAACGCGGTCCTCCACGCGGACGAAGGCCGACTCGACCCATTCGGGGTCGAGTCGCTGACGAAGGGCAACCATGATCTTCTCGGCGTGTGTGGCCCGGGGGCGCTCGTCCGGGTTGAACAGCTCCTCGTGGATCTTCTCGCCGGGCCGCCTGCCCACGACCTCGATCACGATGTCGCGCCCGGGCTCCTGGCCGGACAGCTTGATCATGTTGTGGGCCAGGTCCACGATCCGGACCGGGTCGCCCATCTCGAGCACGAAGATCTCGCCGCCGTCGGCGAGCGCTCCTGAGCGGATGATCAGCTGGACCGCCTCCGGGATCGTCATGAAGTAGCGCGTCATGCGCTCGTCCGTGACGGTGACGGGGCCGCCGGCTGCGATCTGCCGACGGAAGATCGGCACCACTGAGCCAGAGGAGCCGAGCACGTTGCCGAAGCGGACCGTCGAGTAGCGCGTCTCGGGGAAGCGGTGCTGGGCGGCCTCGATCGCCCACTCCGCGAGCGCCTTGGATGCGCCCATCACTGTCTCGGGCGAGACCGCCTTGTCGGTGGACACGAGCACGAATCGCTTGCTGCCAGCCTCTCCCGCGGCGGCCGCGACGATGCGCGTCGCGACAGCGTTGTTGCGCACGGCCTCGATCGGGTTCTCCTCCATCAACGGCACGTGCTTGTAGGCGGCGGCGTGGAACACGATCCCGGGGCGGTGCTCCTGGAAGACCTCGCCCATCCGGACCGCGTCGCGCGCGTCCGCGAGCACGGCCTGGGTGCGCGTGAAGTGCCGCTGCTCCTCGAGCTCGCGCCTGATTTCGAACAGCGCGTTCTCAGCGTTCTCGACCAGGATGAGGCGCCTCGGCGAAACGCGCGCGATCTGCCGGCAGAGCTCGGCGCCGATCGAGCCGCCGGCGCCCGTCACGAGCACGGTCTCGCCGGTCAGGTACGCGCCGACGCGGTCGATCTCGACCCGCACGGGCTCGCGGCCGAGCACGTCCTCGACCTGGACCTCGCGGACCTGCCGCACCAGGTCGACGCCGCCGCGCAAGAGCTCGAAAGTCGTCGGAAGTGTGCGGACCGGGATCTCGCGGCCGCGGCACGCGGTCACCACCTTCTGCCGGAGCACACCCGGCGCCGACGGGATCGCGATGACGACCTCGTCCGGACCGGCCGCATCCAGCACCCGGTCCAGTTCGTCCGTCGACCCCAGCACCTTGAGACCGCCGATCCGCTGACCCTGCTTGCGCGGGTCGTCGTCGACAAAGCCGATCGGGACGTTCTGAAGCTCGGGGTTGCGCCGGAGCTCCGTGAGCACCTGCTGGCCGCCATTGCCCGCGCCCACGATGAGCACCTCGCGTGTATTCGGGCCGGTGAGGACACGCGACGGCCGCTCGACGATCGCGCGCGCGAGGAACCGCGACCCGGCGACGAACAGGAGCGTCAGAAGGCAGTCGATCGCGATCACGCCGCGGGGCGGATCGATGCCGTTGGGCGAGATCAAAAACAGCGCGCCGACAAGGACGAGCGTCGTGACGACGACCGCGCGGACAATCGACTCGAAGTCGCGCTGGTCGACGAAGCGCCACAGCCGGTTGTAGAGGCCGAACGCCGCGAAGAACGCGACCTTCCCGACCACGACGAACACGATCGTGTCCTCCAGCAGCTCCTTGTAGCGGTCGGGGAACGTCTGGTCGAAGCGGAGCTGGAACGCGAGATACCACGCGATGCCGACGAGTACCGCATCGATCGTGATCTCGACCACACGGCGGGCGTTCACCGAGGACTTGAGGCGGCTGCGCATGGCGACGGGTCAGTGTAGGCCGGTGAGCATGCGCAGCGCGAGATCTCGCGGGTCGCGGCGCACGCGATCTTGCACCGTGCGAGCGCGCTTCTCGACCACGATCTGGTCGGCTTTCGAAAGCTTGCGCAGCCTTCCCTCCGCCATCAGGCGCTCGTCGACCGCGCCGAGCCGGCCCTCGAAGGTCGTGAAGACGGGCGTTCCGAGCGCCACCGCCTCGCGGTTCATCGTGCCGCCTGCTGACACGACCAGGTCGGCGTGCCACACGAGGCTCTGTGCGTCCACCGCGCGCTCGGGCACCACGAAGCCGGCCGCGGCGCTCACCTCCTCGCGCTGCTCGCGCGTCCGCGGCAGGACCACGGTCTGCGCGCTCTCGCGCAGTCGCTCGAGCACCTCTTTGAAGAGCGGGTTCTCGAAGCGGTGGTAGAGCGACACGTCCGGCGGGGTGCGGACGACGGCTATCGGCTGGGCGCCGTCGAGGCCGAGCTCGTCGAGGACCGCGTCGCTCGGCTTGAAGTCGGCGAGGTAGTACTCCTCCTTCAGCCCGGGATACGCGCGGATCTTCCCGCGTGCCCCGTAGCGATATAGGCGCTCCCGGGGGATCGCGTCCGGCACCACCACGTTCCGCACGAGCCTGCAGTTGACGCTGTGCTGGACGGTCGCCCACTCGTAGTCGAACGCGGTCGCGCTGGGGATCCGGAGCAGCTTGGCGGCGACGGTTATGTCGTTCGAGCCGTGGCCCAGGGCGGCGTCGAAGCGTCGCCCGCGCGCCCATCGGACGAGCGCTGCCGAGCGCGACAAGAGCCCCAGCGCCTTGCTGCCGCGCTGCGCTCCTCGGTGCCGGCCGACTGCCGTATGGCGAACGCCCAGGCGGTCGCACAGCTCGAGCGTCTGGGCGAAGTCTCTCGCGGTGACCTCGACCTCATGGCCGTCCGCCTCGAGCGCGCGCACGACCGGCCGCATGACCAGCACGTGCGGGCTGTTCGTCAGGTCGACCCAGATGCGCACGCCCGAATCACCTCTTCGACCTGCTCGCGAGTCAGGTCCTTGCCCATCGGGAGCGCGACGTGTGCGCGCGCGGCCTCGCGCGTGCCGGGAAGCTCGAGCGCGTCCGCCCCCCACTCGCGCATCGCGGGCTGAAGGTGGGACGGAACGCGGTAGTAGCCCGTCCCGACGCCGTCGAGACGGTCGCCCAGCACCACGTACAGGTGGTACACGTGCTCCGCCCCTTCGACCGGCGCGGGCAGCTCGGCGTGCTCGCCGAGGCCGAGCTCCTCGTACGCCGCCGCAGCCTCGCGACGGCGGTCGTTCCAGCCGTCGAGCTCCGGCAGCAGGAGGCTCAGCACCGCCGCCTGCATCTCGTCGAGGCGCGAGTTGTAGCCGACCTCGGTGAACGTCCGCTTGTCCTCCGAGCCGTGAAAGCGCAGCCGCCGGGCGAGCGCCGCGACGTCATCGTCGTCGGTGACGACAGCTCCCCCATCGCCCAGACACGGCAGGTTCTTGGACGGGAAGAACGAGAACGTCGCCACCGTCCCGAGCGCGCCGGCCCGGCGGCCGCGATACGTGGCACCGGCCGCCTGGGCCGCGTCCTCAACGACCGGCACGCCGAACTGCTCGAGCTCGTCGACCGGCGCGACGTTGCCGAAGAGATGGACGGGCACGATCGCCCGGGTGCGGGAGGTGATCGCCGCGGCCACCGTCTCCCCCGTCACGCAGAACGTGGCCGGGTCGATGTCACAGAACACCGGCCGGGCGCCGGCGGTCACGACCGCCTCGGCCGTCGCGTAGAAGGTGAACGAGGGCAGTACGACGTCGTCGCCAGGCTTCACGCCGACCGCCCGCAACGCGATCGTCAGCGCGTCGGTGCCGTTGGCGACGCCGACGCAGTGGCGCACTCCGAGGTATCGAGCAAAGGCCTCCTCGAACGCCTTCACCTCGGGACCGAGGATGTAGCGCCCGCTTCTCGCTACCTCTGCGAGCTTCTCGGCGATGCGGGGCTGATACTCGTCGAGGGAGCTTGCAAAAAGGGGTACAGGCAAGCTCGGTACCCTACCCCGCCGCTTGACGCTGACGATCGCATCGCTGACCGACCCGATCGTCGACTTCGCAGTCGACGTCGTCGACGCCATGGGGCTTGCCGGGGTTTTCGTGCTGATGATGCTCGAGAGCGCCTGCATCCCGATCCCGAGCGAAGCGACGATGCTGTTCGCCGGCTTCCGCGTGGCGGAGGGCGAGTACTCGCTCTTCGCCGCGGTGATGGTCGGGTCGGTCGCGAACCTGGTGGGGTCCTGGCTGGCGTACGGGCTTGGCTACATCGGCCGAGTGGACATCCTCGAGAAGCACGGGAGGAAGCTGCACGTCAAGAAGAGCCACCTCGAATGGGCGGACCGCTGGTTCGAGCGCCACGGCGACGCGACTGTCTTCTTCTCGCGGATGCTTCCGATCATCCGCACGTTCATCTCGCTGCCCGCGGGCGTCGCGCGCATGCCGTTCTGGCGCTTCAGCCTGCTCACCTTCCTCGGGTGCGTTCCGTGGGTCTTCATGCTCACCTTCATCGGCAAGCAGGCGGGCGAGCACTGGGACGACTGGAAGGACTCGCTGCACTACGTCGACTACGCCGTCGCGGCGATGATCGTGCTGGGCGTCATCTACCTCCTGATCCGCCGCCGGGGCGGTCAGCCGGCGTCGGAATCCCCCTGACCCTCCGGAAGGCGCTCCTCCTGGGGCTCGTCCAAGGGCCGGCCGAGGTGCTGCCGGTCTCGAGCTCGGGGCATTTGGTGCTGCTCGGGTCGGACGACAAGTCGTTCGAGGTGTTCGCCCACGCCGGCACCGCCACCGCCCTGCTTCTCACGCTCCCCGCGCCGCGCTTCCGGCCGTTGATGCTCGCGCCGGCCGCCGTCGCCGGGCTCGTGTTGGAGCGCCCGATCGAGCGGCGCCTCGGCCGCAGGTCGACCGCGATCGCCCAGATCCTCGGCGGGGCGGCGCTGATCGCCGCCGATGCCGCCCCCGCCCATCGCGCCGAGGCGGACGCCGGCCCACGCGACGAGCTGCTGATCGGGGCCGCGCAGGCGTGCGCACTCGTGCCGGGCGTGTCGCGGAACGGCGCGACGCTCACCGCGGCGCGTCTGCTCGGTTTTCGTCGCGACGCGGCCAGCCGGATCTCGCGCGACGCCGCGCTGCCGGTGATCGCCGGCGCGACGGCCATGAAGCTGGCGCGCGGCGCGGTCGGGAGGCGGTCGTCGGGCCATGTCGTGGGCTTCGCCGCGGCGTTTCTGTCCGGGCTCGCGGCCGCGCGGCTCGTGCCGCGGATCGACGCGCTTCGGTCCTACGTGCCCTTCGGGCTGTACCGGATCGCGCTCGGTGTGATCGCTCTCCGCATCATGAGGTTGAATGGCCGTCATGGGTGAGGGTGCATACGCCGAATCCGGAGTCGACACGGCGCAGTCAGACGCCGCCGTGCAGGCGCTCGTGTCGGTCCTCGGCACGATCGATCTCGGCCGCGCTCCGCGCGCCGTGCTCGGCTCGGGCCACTACGCGAACGTGCTGCGACTCGACGATGTGACCGGGATCGCGCTCTCGACCGACGGCGTCGGTTCGAAGGTGATCGTGGCGGAGCAGCTCGGGCGCTTCGACACGATCGGGATCGACTGCATCGCGATGAACGTCAACGACCTCATCTGCGTCGGCGCGGAGCCGATCGCGTTGCTCGACTACATCGCCGTCGAGCAAGCCGATCCGGAGATGCTGCGTCAGGTGGCGGAGGGCCTCAAGGCGGGCGCCGAGCAGGCGGGCATCGAAATTCCCGGTGGCGAGCTGGCGCAGCTACCCGAGGTGATTCGCGGGCACCCGTCGCCGCGCGGATTCGACCTGGTGGGTGCGTGCTTCGGCCTCGTAAAGCTCGACGCGATCGTCACGGGCAACCGGGTCGAGCCGGGGGACGCGATCATCGGCGTGCCCTCCAGCGGTCTGCATTCGAACGGGTACACGCTCGCGCGCAGCGCGCTGCCCGACCTCGACGAGGCGCTCGGAGACCGTTCCGTCGGCGACGTGCTGATCGAGCCGACGCGCATCTATGTGCGCGAGGTGATCGAGTTGCTGCGCTCCGACGTCGACGTGCGCGGGCTCGCTCACATCACGGGCGACGGCTTCCTCAACCTCGGCCGGCTCGAGGCGGATGTCGGATACCGGATCTCCGACCCGCTCCCGCCGCAGCCGATCTTCGGGCTGATCGCCGAGCGCAGCGACACGCCGCCGGAGGAGATGCACGAGGTTTTCAACATGGGCTGCGGCCTGTGCTGTGTCGTCCCGCAGGCGTTTGCGGCTGGCGCGGCTGCCACACTCGGTGGGCAGGTGATCGGCGAGGTGACCGAGCGCGCGGGCGTGATCGAGGTCGCAGGCCTCGAGGGACGCCGCGGCGAGGGCTTCGCCCCTGTATCCAGCTCTCAGTGATCGGCACTCTGCTCAGCGGACGGTTCCGGCTCGAGGAGAAGATCGGCTCGGGCGGGATGTCGACGGTCTATCGCGCCTTCGACGAGACGCTCGAGCGCTGGGTCGCGATCAAGCTGCTCCACCGGGAGATCTCGTCCGACTCGGACCAGCTCGAGCGGTTCCGGCGCGAGGCGCGTGCCGTCGCGAGCCTCAGCCACCCGCACGTCGTGACGGTCATCGACTTCGGTGAGGACGACGACCACCCCTACATCGTCTTCGAGTACGTCGAGGGCGAGACCCTCAAGGAGCGGCTCCGACGCGTCGGCCGCCTGCCGGTCGCCGAGGCGGTCGCCTATGCGATCGAGATCGGCCGCGCGCTCGAGTGCGCGCACCTGAACAGGCTCGTCCATCGCGACGTCAAGCCACAGAACGTGCTGATCGATTCCGAGGGCCGCGCGAAGGTCACCGACTTCGGGATCGCGCGCTCGCTGGAGGCGGAGGGGCTGACGGCGACCGGGCGCGTGCTCGGCACGACCGACTACGTCGCCCCCGAGCAAGCGCTCGGCGAGGACACGACGGCGCAGTCCGACGTCTACTCGCTCGGCATCTGCCTCTTCGAGATGCTCACCGGTGAGGTCCCGTTCAAGGCGGAGACCCAAGTCGCGGTCGCGATGAAACACGTGAAGGACCCGCTGCCCGACATACGGATGCGGCGCCCGGAGATCTCCGCTGCGCTCGCGTCGGTGGTCGAAAGGGCGTGCGCGAAGGAGACCGCCAACCGCTATTCGAGCGCGCACGAGGTGGTCCACGATCTGGAGCAGGCGCTCGTGATCGAGGCGTCACGTTCCGGAGAGGCCGGTGGCGAGGCGACGAGCGTGCTCCGGTCGCTGCCCGACGACACCGCTGAATTCGGCGCGCTAAGGCGGTTCCGCCACCCGCGCCGGCGCGTGCTCGTGATGCTCTTGGGCGTGTTGCTCGTGGCAGGAGGGATCGTGTTCGTCATCGACCGGGCGGAGCGGGGCAGCACAGGCGGCGCGGACGTCGCAGGGGTGCCCCGGCTGACGGCGGTAAAGCTCGACACCTCGGGTGCGGAGGACTTCGACCCGTTCGGTGACTCCGACGAGCACTCCGAGGAGGTGTCGCTGGCGATCGATGGAAACGTCGCGACGCGGTGGGAGACCGAGACGTACACGGTCGGCGACCTGCAGAAGGAGGGCGTCGGCCTGATCGTGAACCCGCGCGCCCCCGTCGCCGCTCGAGCGCTCGACATCGTCACGCCGATTCCAGGCTGGACCGCCGAGGTGTACGCGTCGGAGGACCGGCCCGACGACCTGGCGAGCTGGACCCGCATCAGCGGCGGCGTCACCGTCGAGGACGAGCAGCGGATCGAGCTCGACACGGCGGGCCAGAGCTTCAGCTACTACCTGCTGTGGATCACCGCGCTTCCCGAGGGCGAGCAGAACGCCGCCGTGGCCGAGCTGAGCCTGCGCAAGTAACTAGAAGCGATAGGCCCTTTCGCGCTCGTGGCGCTCGATCGCCAGCTCGACGAGGCGCGACAGGAGGTCGGGGAACGCAAGGCCGGACTCCTCGAACAGCTTCGGGAAGACACTTGTCTGGGTGAAGCCCGGCATCGTGTTGAGCTCGTTGACGAGCACGCGGCTGCCGTCCTCGACGAAGAAGTCGACCCTGGCGAGCCCCGCGCACCCGGCGCGCCTGAAGACCTCCACGGCGAGCTCGCGCACGCGTGCGCGGGTGGCGTCCTCCAGCCGGGCGGGAACGACCAGTTCCATGCCGCCGGGCTTGTACTTGGCGTCGTAGTCGTACCACTCGGCGTTGACCACGAGCTCGCCCGGCTCCGACGCCACGGGGTCGTCGTTGCCGACCACCGAGCACTCCACCTCCATCCCCTTCGACAGCGCTTCGACGATCGCGAGCGGGTCGTGCTGCCATGCCTCCTCGAGCGCGGAGTGCAGCTCGTCCGCCGTGCTCGCCTTCGAGATCCCCACCGACGACCCGAGCCGTGCGGGCTTCACGAATACCGGCAGGCCAAGCGCGTCCAGCACGCGGAGGTCGTCGCCCTTGCGCGCCCGCCGGTACGCCACCTGCGGGATCTCCGCGTGGGCCATCACGTCCTTGAAGACGACCTTGTCCATACACAGGGCCGAGGCGAGCACCCCCGCGCCCACATAGGGCACGTCGGCCAGCTCGAGCAGGCCCTGAACGGTGCCATCCTCGCCGAAGGGCCCATGAAGCGCGGGGAAGACGACGTCGGCGGCGAGCAGGCCCGCGGAGGGCTCGATCGTCACGCGCTCGCCGTTCGCGGTCCAGCGCCCATCCGAGGCGATCTCCACGGCCACGGCCTCGTGACCCGCCTCCTCGAGCCCGGCGCGGATGGCGTCCGCGGACGCCAGCGAGATTTCGTGCTCGCTCGAGCGGCCGCCTGCCAGCACGGCGACCCTCACTCGGTCAGCAACCCCTCGCCGGTGCCCGTCGGTGGGACGCCAACGCCCTCATCGTCTTCGGACGCAACGCCGACGACGATCTCCACCTCGGCGCGGGGCGCGACGTCGGCGCCCGAGCCGGGACTCTGCCTCAGCACCTGGTCGACAGCGGCCGGGTCGTCGGTCTCCTCCTCGGTGACCACCGGACGCAGGCCGGCATCGCGCAGCGTGTCCTCGGCCGTCGCGCGCGAGAAGCCGACCACGTTTGGCACCTCTACCGTCTCCAGCTCCTTCGCGACCGTCAGCTGGACCCGCGACCCCTTGTCGACGACCGTCCCGCCGACCGGATCCTGGGCGATCACCGTGCCCGGGTCCGCATCGGACTCCTCCTCCCTGATCGTGAAGCCGAGCCCGGCGCGGTTGAGCGTCGCCGCGGCGGACTCGCGCTCGAGGTCGACCACATCCGGGACCTCGACCTGCTGCGGGCCCGTCGAGACGAACAGGAGGACACGCGAGCCCACCTCGGCGCTCGTCCCGCCCTGCGGGCTCGTCCTGATCGCATCTCCCTCATCGAAGCGGTCCGACGCCTCGTCCCGGACCTCGACCTTGAACCCGCACAGGTTCGTGTCGTCACGGGTGCCGCAGCCCGCCTTGCTCAGCTCGCGCACCGCGCGCTTCTCGGCGAATCCCGCAACCGTCGGGACCGTCACCTCCGGCGCGCCGGTCGAGACGACGAGCTTCACGGTCGAGCCCTCGTCTGCCTCGGTACCGGCACCCGGGTCCTGGTGGATCACCTCGCCGATCGGCGCCAAGTCGGGCTGGCGGTCGACGTCCACCTCGAAGCCGTCGTCCTGCAGCCGGTCAACCGCGACCGCCTCGGGCTGGCCGACCACGTTCTCGATCTCGGCCTTGTCACCGCCCGCGAACAGGAGGACCGCAAGCCCGATCAGCAGCGCTGTCAGGCCGAGCGCGATCCACGGCCAGCGCAGCCTGCGCTCCTCCTCGGGAGGAGGTGCCGCTCCGTCGCCGGCGACCGTCGCTGCGGGGACGGGCGCGAATGCCGCCGTGTCCTGGCCGAGTGGCTTCGTCGCCAGACCGGCACGTGCGCCCTCGAGCGCACGGATGAACTCATCCGCGTCGGCCCAGCGCGCGGCAGGGTCCTTGGCCAGCGCGCGCATGACCGCCGCCTCGAGCTCCGGCGCAACGTCGGGCCGGAGCGAGCTGATTGGCGGCGGCGGGTCGTTCAGGTGCTGGACAGCGATCGCCACAGCGCTCTCCCCGTCGAATGGGAGCCTGCCGGTGAGGAGCTCGTAGAGAATGATCCCGACCGAGTAGAGGTCGGACTGCGAGGTCGCGAGCTGGCCCTGCGCCTGCTCGGGCGAGAGGTACTGCGCCGTGCCCATGATCGAGCCCGCCTCCGTCATCTCGGACGCGCCCGCGCGCGCGATACCGAAGTCGGTGACCTTGGCGTTCCCAGCGTCGTCGAGCATCACGTTGTGCGGCTTGAGATCGCGGTGGACCACGCCGCGGCGATGGGCGAAGCTCGCGGCACGCAGGATTTGGACGCCGATGTCGATGACTGCCTCCTGGTCGAGCGCGCCGCGCTCGGCGATCACCTCCTTGAGCGTGCTGCCCGGGAGGTACTCCATCGCGATGTAGTAGGTGCCGTCGTGCTCGCCGCGGTCGAAGACGTTGACGACATTCGGGTGCGTCAAGCCGGCGGCGGCCTGTGCCTCGCGCTTGAAGCGCTCGACGAACTCGGCGTCCTGCGCGAACCGCTGGTAGAGCACCTTCAGTGCGACCTGGCGGCCCAGGTGCGAGTCCTCGGCGCAGTAGACGTCCGCCATCCCACCGGAGCCGAGCCGGTTGAGGACGCGGTAGCGCCCGTCGACGAGCGTGTCTGGCGTCACCTCCGTCATCCCGACTCCTGTAACAACGTCTCCATCACCTGCTTCGCGATCGGCGCGGCCACCTGGCCGCCCTGACCGGTCGTGTTCTCGACGACGACGGCGATTGCGACCTCCGGGTCGTCCGCCGGCGCGAACGTGATGAACCAGGCATTGTTCGTGCCGTCGCCGCGCTCCGCCGTTCCCGTCTTGCCGGCGACCGCCACACCGGGGATCTGCGCTGCAGTGGCGGTACCCGACTGCACCACGCTCTCCATCATCGCCTGGAGCTGGTCGGCCGACTCGGTCTTGAGCACACGCTCTTCCTCGGATGGATCGATCGTGTCGCGCACGCGGCCATCCTTGTCCACGATGCGGTCGGTCAGGCGCGGGCGCATGCGAACGCCGTCGTTGCCAACCGTCGCCGCGACGGTTGCCATCTGCAACGGCGTGGTCTGCGTCTGGCCCTCCGCGCCGCCCTGCCCGATCGCCACGCGGCCGACATCGAAGCCGTCGTTCTCGTCCGCGAGGTCTCCGTCAGCCTTGACGACGCCGCTCTCCACCATCTGGTCGTGCGGATAGTCGAGCGGCGGGTCGCTGTTGAAGCCGAACTTCTCCATGTAGTCGAGCATCGTCCCCGCGCCGAGCGTCTCGCCGACCTCAGCCCACACGGTGTTGACCGATTGCGTCAGCGCCTGGGTCAACGACAGCGGGCCGTAGTCGCCCGACCCCTCCGCACAGCAGTTCGACAGCGGCGCGCCCCCAATGACCTTCGGCGACT